>Ga0179591_1240541_pt1 | contig 10304 bp, 8 predicted proteins | sample CZOMad2_1_08_16f_FD_182891 | JGI IMG/M metagenome (GOLD analysis project Ga0179591, IMG submission 182891) | Vadose zone soil fungal communities from Angelo Coast Range Reserve, California, USA - CZOMad2_1_08_16fungal (PacBio error correction) | ecosystem: Environmental > Terrestrial > Soil >... | reverse complement strand
CTCTTTTCCCTTTTTCACTTCCTTTCCCTTTGCCGAGCAGGATCGCCCAGACCTTTTAGCCTCCTCATTCCCTCCTTCCCCCCCCCCTCCTGGTGTCCCTGCTTTGCCCGACCTTGTTGGCCGTGAGTGATGTGGGGGTTTTTGTTCAACCTGTGTTACGTCGACGACTCTCCACCTCACCTTTTAGCCTCAGCCCCTTCTGCGGACTTTGTTAGTTCGGCGGTTTTTGATCCTTTGCGTTTCGGCTTAACTGACGTGCAGTTTGGCTGATTGATTTTTTTATTCTTGTCTTCTTTGCTGCGTAATGGATATTTAGGAACACACCGGTTTCCCCCCCCCCGCATCCAATTTTCTGCACTGTTCCGGTCTTCATGCTCTCTTTTAAGGCACCGGCTGTCTCCTGCGCATCTGCTAGGTTTACGTTTGACCCATTGTGCCGCGGGCCTGTCGCCTTTGGGTCTTGTCAATTACTCGGGTACTTGACTGACCTTGCGTGCCTTTTTCCTTTCCAGCCCGCCATCGCGGGCCCAAACCTCCTTTTTGGTCATAACCTGTATCGTCTTCTTTCCATGGTCCCATGATCTAGCTCTCCTGGTGGCCAGCTTCCTCTCCGGTTAATCTGAGTGGGAGGTTCTTCCTTGTCTCCAGCCCCCTACTTTGCCCTCATAGGGGTATGCTTTTAGGCGAACTGTTTCCTTTGTTTCGAATATTTTCATTCCTTTCTCCTTGCTCTAGCCCAGCCGTATTTCGCCTCCGTCATCGTGCATTTTCGTTCTTCTCCAATTGACTACACGAGGTCCTTCTCCGTAACGCGCCGTCTTTTTGTCCTTTTTTTACGTCCCACCGCCGCTTCCATGCCCTTGCTTTTTCCTAAAATTTCTGGGCTTTTTTTGTGACCAGTTGTCGGGTTCCCTTGACTTTGCCTAGTCGGTCGCCTTGCTTCCTTTTTTTCGTTCCTCCGTTGCGGCAAAAATTGCTTCCCGTCCTCTACCTTTTCCTCTCAGTTGGAAATGCACCCCTTCTTCTTTTCTCATTTCTTTTTTTGTCCCCTTCCCCCGTTGAGAATAATTCCATGGTTCCCCTTTTTTTTTCGGTTTCCAGCAAAGTAGAGCTTCCCCCCCTCCTAAGGGTCCCTGACCTCTTCCGACCCGTATACAGAGCCTCTTCTGGGGCCTGGAAGATTTTGCACCCTGTTTCACGATGTTCCTGTTGCCCCCCTAGGACCTTAATTTTTTTTTCCCGAACTTTTCTCCGGGGAGTGTGCGTAAGTTGTCCCTGTTCCTCTTTTCCCTAAGGTGCTTTCTAGGATCTAGCCGTATCTCCCCGCCCGTTCAACAACCCCTTCTCTTTTTCCTTATCGGGCTCTATGCCCGACATTGTAACATGATTACTTGCCTTCCTTTCGTTCAGGTCGATCAGTTAAAAGCACGGTTCATCTTCATCAATACGGGAGGGGGATAGATAATTCTCTTTTTACCCCCTGCCCTCAACGCGTTTTTTGACTGTTAATGGACAGCCATGAAAGTCGGGCCTACACGTATCGAAGTTGGTCCCCCATTTTGCCCAGCTGACTCCCCTCCCCCCTCCCCCTTCCCGTGTGATGCACATTTTCTTCGCGATTTGTCTAATGCTCCAGCCGGCGCCCACATGCGCGGTTCCCCCGTTTTGACATGCGCGTTCCACCGTTTTATCATGTTGCCCCTCCGCCCCGTTTTGAGTTCGGTTTCCTTCTTGTCTTTTCGTTCTTGTTTACTTTGCAACCCCCCCCCCCCCCGAAAGTATGGACACCATTCTAGCTGATTTTGTTTCAAAACAAACCCTTTTTCTTCTTTGGAGACGGTTTTTCCTCTGTTTCCCGCCCAATGTTTTGAACTTACCCCCGAGCCTGCTGCTTGCTGACGGTTCTCATTTTTCCCCCCCCGACAAATTGATTTTCAGGGCAACTTTCCCACTTCATTCTTTCTTTTCTTCTGGGACCCCTGAAGGGAATTTCCCCGGCGCCGCTATTTTGTCGATAATTGGACTTTCTTTTTCCCCCCCTGGTTCCTCACTTCACTCGCCAGGATTCGTGCCGGCCCTCTTGATTGCCTGCAGGTTTGAATGGGCTCTTCCCGGAAATCGTTTTTTCTGTTTTTTCCCCCCCCAAGGGATTGGGCGTTCGTCCTCCCGGTTTGACCCGGGCCTGACCCCGCACCACCATTGCACCATGTGTGTTTTTTATTGCCCTTTGCTTTCTCTTTTTTCTCCCACGCCCCCTTTGGACGTCATCTTGGTTGGCGCTTCCCCCCCTGAGATGTCTTTTCGCTGTTCTTTTTTTCTTTGATGGGGTCCTGTCTGCACGTGCTCCTACTTCCTAACCCGCTTGGGTTAGTAGAGGGCCCCTATTTCGCCCTTGGCCCATGCAGGGAACGTTCCGGTTTTTTTGAGTTGGGACCTGGAAACACGGATGTTACCTTCTTTTCCCGGTTTGTGCGCGGCCGGTTTCCCCGTCAGAAACCAACCCCCCCCTCGACCCGGCCAACTTTTTTACCCCTGTCGCTTCAGTGGGAGGAAGCCGGTGAGCGTTCTGGCTGTAATTTTTTTTGCCCCGTGATGTGAACCTTGTATCCGATTTTGGCCTCTTGTATCAGCGCACCAATGGACGCCTTTGATTGACTCCTTACGTAGTTATCCGCTTCCTCCCCACTTTCGTTATTTTTCCCTATTGATAATCTTTTTTCCCTTTTTCGCTCCTTGCAGCTCCCCTCGGTCCGAAAGAGGTGATCCTCACCCGACGTTCGCCTAAATTTTGTTTTTGCACATGAGATCCTGTTGAACCTGACCCCTCTTGAGACCCCTTGACAGGGGCCTTTTCATCTTTTCGCACTGGTTAGGATCGCAGGTTTGTTCCACTTGTCTCTCCTCAGTCCCCCGGCTGCTTTTGTTTTTATTTTTTTTTATCGAGAAAGCACTGGTCTTTTCCGACCCCACATCGGCGCCGCTTCTTCACCCGTTCCCTGATCCAGTTCTGACCGCCGTTGGACACCATAGGCACCCCTTTTTCCCCTCCTGCGAGAGGACCCTTCCGTCCTTTTGCCTCCTCTTTATCGATTGTGCCCATCTTCAGCCAATGGTTTTCTTATTAATAGGACGGGAAGCCCAGGTGCTTATTGAGCCATCCAATGTTATCTGCATGTGTCCAAGCAGGGTGCTCCTCCCTGTTAAAAGCCTTTCTTAGTATACCCCGAGTCTGGTGCACTTTCTGTCGACAGCCCCCCTACCCCCGTTTTGTCCCATAGCGTCCCAGGGACGTGATTTTCTTCGTTCCCATCTCTTTTTCCTCTTTTCTCCTTGTTTTTGTGAGTCGTCTGGAACACGAACCGCCTTCCCCCCCCCGCGTCGACGTGCTCCTGATTTGCATCGTTGGCATTTTGATTTTATCCGCTGCCCCCTGCCTACTATGGAGATCGCCCCCTGATCAAGGCCGGGCCGGCGGGTATGATCGATCCTTCGGCGAAGTCGGAAATCCAACTGGAGGCTGGATTCAATCATGGCCTGGAGTACTTTTCCTCATCAATTTCCTCTGGATGTCAACGAATGTGGCCACCTTATCTCCATGTTCCCTTCCTGGTTTTCTCGCCTATTCGTTCAACTCGTCTTGAAGGCTTTTTTTTAAGATTCTCGGTATTTGCGCAGCAAGGTATCTTTCAACCCCCTCCCATAGCCTCCCATTGGTCCTCAGTTCATCCGCGTATTTCCAGGAAATGACCCCCCGGCCCTTTTCTTCTCTTTTTTTCAACCAGTCAATTTTTGGAGGAACTGCTTTCTTTTAAGTTTCCCCCCCCCACCATTTTCGTTAAAAGCACTTCCCTTCCCCCCGGCATTAGCGGTTAGATTGGTCACACTTCCTTTCTTTTCCCGGTTTTTTTCCCTTCAGTGATTTTTTTTTTTTTCTCTTGATAGGGTTATTTTTACACCCCTCATCTGTCATTTTTTGGGGACGGCCCCTCGTTTTGCGCTTGCTTCCCCAGTCCTCATCGGACCACCTGGTGCTGCTTGCCGCTCGGAGACACCCGGTCGGTCTTCCTCTCTGTCCCCCCCCAATCCCTTTCCGGGGGGGCTCCCAGAGCCTCTCATCTGACACAAGTGAGGGCTTCTTGACTATCCTCCCCCATTTTTTCATCAGGTTTTGACCGACTGTTTAGCAAGCATCCTTCCCTCCCCTCTCTTCCAGTGACCGACGTAAGAACATTGGTTTGAGCGTTGGGTTTTGGTGAGTGGGATCCCTTCCTCGTACAATTATGTGAGAGCCCCGGTGAAAAAATCCTTTTGGTCTTACCCCCCCCCCTTTTCACCCCGACCCTTTTTAAGATTACGCTTGCATTCGACCCCCACGGGCCCTATCCCTCAGAAGGGTCTTTTGCTTTTCGAGGGTACCTTACTATCTCACGTAATGAAATAATCACTCCTCGACCGGAAACCTGAAATGTTGTTCATATTCTTTACACAAACCCCGATTTGTCCTGCGAACCTTTCAGGGCGTCAAGCGCATCAAACCCAGAGGATCAAACGGAACAAAAAAATGTGTGACCTTTTTGAGGTCCAGTGTTTATTCCCCCGGAGTCAGAAGGTATCTTGTGCGGGTTAGATTTCACAGATCCTTAGTTCCCTTCGCCATTAAAATCTTCGTTTTTTCCCGCAAGTTTGCAGGGGGCTGCGTTGACTCTCCGTGGCGTCTTGACCAGGCGAACCGTCCCCCCCCACCCCCCTTCCTGATCTTCCCCCAAAGAGGGTTTGCCGTACTGTCCCCCCCATGGACGTCTTCCCTTTGCGCTTTTCCTTTTTTGCGTTTTGCTCTGAATGTTTTTAGGTCCCCTTCCCTTTCCCGCCGCATAGAGGTCTAATTTCCAAAACTTTTTTCCTTTTAACCGTGTCCCCCACCCCTGCCTGCAGAGCGTTTGTCCCCCCCCCCCTCAACCGTCCAACATCACGTATTACTGGTGGGCCCCTCAGTGTTGGTCTTTGTCAACCCTTCCCCAGTTTTCGTTGCCAGATTGACGCAGACCCGCTCAACACTGCTGATTTAAGAATTAAACCTTTGTGCCGTTTTTTGTGGCCCCCCAGGTTGTGTTTCAAAGGAAACTTTTAGTTTTTTTTTGCCGCCTTGCGTCTTAAGCGTGGCATTCAAGGATCCTCGCGTGATTTCTCAAAACGGTTTCCCAACAAAGGCTGACGTGGTCTCCCTTTCTTCCGTTTTGCATTTAGACCAAGTCGCGGATCTGGAATGTTCCCGACATTTGGTCCCTCGTCCTTGACTTGAGTTCCTCCCCACCCACGTTTTGGCCCTTCGGCTTGCTCTCGCAAATTCATGTGTCTCAGCCTCCTCATTATCCTTAGTGGAGCCTTTTCCCCCGTTTTGTAATTAATTTAAAGCGCCGCCATTTCCCGGCCCGTGGAAGCTGGTTTCGACAACCTTTTGCTTTCCTCTCCACTTTATTGGACAAGAGTTCTCTCACGGGTGCTTCTTTTTCTCGTGGACAAGACCACAACTCGGAACGGCCTTCTTTTCGTGGTTTTTCTTTTTTCTCTACCCCCAAGCCCCATAGCATCGTTCCCGTTGATTTTTTTCCTTTTTCTTCCCCTTCCTTCTCCGTCCCCCCCCTTCAGTTCATGACAGTCCCCTTTCCTTCCGTTGTGTTCGCCCCCTCCGTTGCGCAAAAGGTGTTCCCCTTTTTGTGCCGTTCTTCTTCTGAGGGGTCTTTTCGCGTCCTGAGTTAGTATTTTTCTACTTCCCGCAATGCCCGAATTCCCCCCTGCCCGGGCTCGGTTGCTGAAAAGCGTTGCCATTTCTGGGTGTCCTACCCGCTACCCCTGTCCGGGACGAGCTTTTTAGATTAGGTTGACGAAAACGGTCTCCGCCACCCTTATATGATGTCGACTTTCCGTTCACCACTGTGCCTCCCTCGGATGCACCGGAAGGTTTCCCTCCTGTTTTCGCCGCCGGCATGTCTGGGTCCGTGAAAAGGCCCCTTGGTTTTTGACGCAATGGTTCGTGTAATTCGGTTTACCCCCCCCTGGCTGCATGCCCCAGAAGCGGGTCTGTTTGCCCCCTTTCCCCCCAGGTGGGTATGAGGACCTTTTTTCGGGCGGTTTTTCGTGCCTCCCCGTCTGTTCCCCTTTTTTTTTTCCCTCCCCCCCCTCAAAATGACGCATCGGGTTTTTGTCAGCATCGCTGTTTTGGCTGAGGGCTGGGACCCTGAATGACCATCTTCCCCGCACATTCCAACTTTCCGTTAAATATCCACCGACCCGGATGGACCCTACAAAATCGATATCCTTGGGCTCCAGTTCTTTCCCCTCTCCCCGTCCCCTTCTTCGAGGTGGGAAATGTCTTCTTACTCTTTACGCTTTTGCTGGAAGAAGTTTCCTTGCTTTTTTTTTTTTTTCCTTTTTAATTAACTTGGGGTTTGGGCGAAGCCCCGGCGGCAGGAAGATCCCTGTTTTTCACGTCGGATTTGACTTAGTGTCAACTCTCGGGCGGTTTTGCCGTTCTCTTCCGGGGAGGGCCTTTTTCCCCTTTTCAACCCTTCAGGAAACTGTCATTCTCTTCTTCGTTCCATGATAATATTTCTTTTCTTTCTGGTCACCAAAGCCTGGCAAACGTCACCGGTTTCTTGAGGGGTGTTTCCTGATTTTCCCTACCCCCCCGTTCATTTCCCCCCTCTCCCCCAACACAAAGTCACTAAGTAAAGCCGCCTTCCCCTTCCATCTTCCCCACGCCGTGCATCCCAAGACAGAGGTCCTTCATTCTGGGCCGCGATTCTTTTAGGGAGGTGCTCCGTTTCGCATTTCTCTTTCCTTGGCACCCAGCACTTCCCGGTTTCCCTCATTCCCCAGTGCTTGGGTTCTCGTTCGTAGCCTGGCTGGGCTTTGGGAGATTGTTTTTGCCTCTTTTCTTTTCCCCCCAACTCTGCGATTCTTCTTATATGTTCTCAGCCTTGTGTTGAGAGATGGCAGAAGTTGGTTCCAACTCCCTGCTGTGTGCGCCCGCATCTGCCAAAGCCAGCCGCAGTGTTTCTTCTTCTCCCCCCCTCGTGTGAATTGTGGGCCCTAAAAATTGTCCGTGATGGCCTGCCCCCTCCGTGTTGTTTTTCGCCCCGTACCCGACCCCTCCTCTCGCCCCTGGCTCCGGCATATACTTTCGTTGCGGGCTTTCTTTTTCCGTTGTAGGTCTTTTCCCTTCCCAATGCTTGTGCTTAGGTAGGAGGGCTTTTTTTACTCTCTCCATGATTTTTCGTGACAAACCGCTGCAACAAACCGCATAAAGTGCTTGTGCCGTTTTTTCGTCATCTGTATCATTTTTAGCACGTCTTAAGCGATCAGTTCTCTTTTTTTTTGTGTGAGTTTCCCTTGCCGGCCTGCCGAAGACCAGAGTCGCGTTGGTCTATTCACTTGACTGTTGCACCCCCTCGGTCTTTGTGCTTTCTCTTTTTTCCTTTTACTCCGCCCTGTAGGCGAAGCAAGGTTTGAATACCCCTGTCATGTTTTCTGCGTTTCCTTTCACGGTTTAAGCTGTCTAGTTTAAGTTTTCCTCAAGGATGGATTTTCTTCGGCTATTTCGGTAGTACCCCCACCCCGACTTGCATTCCTCTTTCTTTTGAGTTGAGAAAATTTTTTGGGATGTTCCATATTTTCCTCCTGTCTATTTTCGTCTCGCGCCCTTCTTTCCACCGTCGCGGACGCGCATTTTCGTCTGGAGAAGTGCTTTCCCTCCCCTACTGGTTCGGCCGCCTCCCGTATCCCTGGGAGCTCTCTACCAGTACCACGCTTCTCCTTGCTTGGCCGTCCTCCCCTTTTTCTCCTGACCAGAGACTTTGGCATTCCGGTTTGCTCCCCCTGCTCTGCCGACTTCCTTGTTCCTCCCGGGGCAATTTATCCTTATCCTTCCCTCTCGGTGGCGGCCCAGTCATTTTGCGCAACCTTTTTTGTTCCCATGAGAGTCTCTTGAAAGGTGATCGCATCTCTTATTTTCCCATCATGGCCCGGTCTTATTAAACCCTTCGAGTGGCTTGGGGACTTGTTTCCTTTTTCTCCGAATCCAGTTCCCAAGAGTCCCCTCCCTCCCCTCCATCCGGCAGTTGTGTAATATTCCCCCTTTTCCCCCAATATGTTTCCCCCTTGGGTTATTCACTCCTTCTCCATTTCATGAAATCGACGCTATTTTTCTTGAAAGGTCCATGCATTCGAACCCGGTGATTGCTCGATCTCGGTTTCCTTTTCGCTCCCTGGAAAGGCCCCCTGCGTCCCTATTCGGGCCTGCCCTCCTTTCAGTCCCCCATTTTTGCCTACATGTGTTCCAGGCCCTTCCCCTTTTCCTGCTCGTATGCCGTTAATTGAAAGGCGCCCCTCTCAGGGGACGTCGGCAGATTTTCTCTTTGTCATTTGATCGCATTTCCCCTTCACACCAACTCGGGGAAGCGTCTTTTTTTTCCTTCCCCCCGCGCCATGTCTAATCCCACGATCGATGTTGGTCAAATTCCTCGGGCATCACCTCCCTCCTTTTCGAGTGCGCACCATCTCCTTGCGCCTTTTTGAGCCCTCACTGCCATGGGTCATTTTGTTCCCACAGAGACCCGTTTCCGTGTCTTGCCGTGTGCCCGTAAAACAGATCCTGTTTTCCCCTCCCCCTCCCCTATGTTGATAGTGTGTGGTCGTTCACTTTCTTGGTCTGCCAGTGTCCCTTGTTGTCATCCCCCTCCCCCTTTTTCTGGTTGGACAACCATTGTATGGAACTTTTGACCAACCCCCCCCCGTCTGCTTAGTTCTGGCTCCCAAAGGGTTGCGTCAGTTTTTTTTTTTTTCAACGGTCCCCTTTCACATTTTCCCGAGATGTTTGTTTGCGGGTGTGCGCATTCCCCCCTCCATTTTCTCCATGGGGGCAATTCCCAAAGCTTGCTCCGTCCTTTTTGACCACTTTACGGCCTTGTCTGGCTTCATGGCTTCTCTTTCCCATTCCCCTGGTTGGAGTTGGGCGCTTTTTCCGGTCCGCGGCGGAGCTGCGCCCCCCTTTGGGGCGCCTTTTGAGCAGCGAGTGATTGGTTTTTTCTTTACCGTTTGAAACTCGTGGCATATAGGACAGTACCCCAGGATACCGTCTTTCGTTTTCCCCCTCCCCCAGTTTGGCCCCCCTCCCCTTGCCCTTCACAATGGAAAGTTTTTTTCCCGTTTTGTTCTTAGTCGTCTATCCAAGGACTTGGGGGGGGAATTTCCTCCTGGTTTTCCCGTCTTCCAACCACCTGTCCTGATGGTAGGCGGCTTTGAGTGGTCTTATGTTGCTTTCTCTTTCCTTTCACACCCTTGCGGATTCCTCTTTGCGGTCGCTGAGCGAAGCGGATGCTTTTTTTCCTGTGGTTGCGGGGGGACTTTTTTTTCCGCGAGTGTCTATCTCTTTTTTCCCTAGTTTTTGTCCTCCCCCCACCAAACTCTCCTGAATAACGGGGCTCCCCGCCCCCTTTTAGTTGAGGCTGGATTTTTGCTTGAGTTACATCTACCCCGTCAGGTGATGTTGTTTTTTCCCTGTCTCTGTCTCCCGTGCTCTTGGCCAGATCTCGAGTGTCCGGCGCATTGGCCGAGCTTTGCATTGATTCCGTCGTCGCCGCGCTTTCTATCTTTTTAGAGACTTGATTTCCTTCTCGTGGTGCTGCCTCATTGGGGCAGATTTGGTTCGGGACAGGTCCCCCGAGCCCTCGTTGACCCCCCCAAGTGCACTTTTTCCCCCCATGTTCCCCCCGGATCTTCCTTTTTGTTTAATAGACAAGCTCCCTGTGTTTGAATTTTCGGGGGCCGTCTCTTTCCCTTAAGTTGATCTCGAACATGTAAATGTCTTCCCTCCCCTTCCCCATTTTTTTTTCCCCCTGCTGTGGAGGCCACTCGCGCACTCCTTTCCTCGAACTCCCGGCGTTTTTTTTTTTCACCCGCTATAGCAACATTGGCTAGGACATGTTTGACAGCCACTTTTTTGACGGCCCTCAGATCGTCCCCTTTTTTCAGTCTGCGTCCGGGTCTCGACCGCCCTTACCCCCCATGATCTGATATGGCCCCTCAGTCAGAAAGACTCTACTGTTTCCCCTGCGTCCCTGCTTTTTTTTGCGCTCCCCCTCATTTCTTGGTTTTTAGATGCGGTCCCCTCGATCCCCGACAACCCCACCTTTAATAGGTCCCTCCCGAGGATGGGTGGCCGTTCTGCTCGACACAAAGTTCACCTTGGCATTTCTTGACATATTGTTCCCTTGTCTTGCGACGTGTTTAAGGAGCTGTTTTTCCCT
>Ga0179591_1247551_pt1 | contig 10305 bp, 16 predicted proteins | sample CZOMad2_1_08_16f_FD_182891 | JGI IMG/M metagenome (GOLD analysis project Ga0179591, IMG submission 182891) | Vadose zone soil fungal communities from Angelo Coast Range Reserve, California, USA - CZOMad2_1_08_16fungal (PacBio error correction) | ecosystem: Environmental > Terrestrial > Soil >... | reverse complement strand
GCGAAACGTCACTGGGTCGGGTTTCTGAACGTCCAGTGTTTTTGAGCTGTTTTCCCCCTCTAATCGGAGTTTCTGGACTTTAATTTTTTTTGCTCACCAGGATTTTTTTCCCCTACTTCAACGAGAACGGCGCCTGGCTTCCAATTGGAATGACCTTCCCTTCCTTATGTTGTTTATATGTTCAGTTTCCTTTTTTTGGATTTGACCTTTTCTTTTTTTAGGTTGGAGAGCTTTTTTTTCACCGTTTTTCATTGACCGTCTGATGATTAAAACACGGACACAACTTTTTTATTTTGTTGGGTGTAGTTTGGACCCCACGGTGACCGCATCATTTTTTGGCCGCTTTCTTTCTTAAGTAGGATCCCCCACGTCACCTTCCAATCAGTTTGCTTTGCAATGTTGTTTTTTTTTATAGTGCAAAAGAGTTATTTTTTCCCTACTACCGACCGCCGGTCCCATGCTTGGGCAGATGTTCCTTATAGGTCCATCCTTTAGCTTCTTTTTGTGTCTCCCCTTGTTTTGTCCGGTTTTTTTTCCGACCCCCTTGACTGCACGTGGGCCAGGTTTTTTTTCTTTCGGTAACCGCAACCCACAACACCCCCCACAACCGGATCCGCCCCTTAACACCCCTCCCGCCGTTTCTTTTTTTTCCCCTCCCTGCCGAAAGTCCCCTCTCAGGTCCCACCTGCTAGCTAGGGTGTCCTGTCCTCGTCTATATTGAAATGCATTGTTTTTGTTCCTGGAGGGTTTTTTCCGAATTGGTGTTTTCCGTGCCGTTCTTTCTGTGAATGGGGATGGGTTGGTGCTGCGCTCGGGCTTAGTAGGCTTAAAGGCCCCTCCCTTTTAGCCGGCCGTCCGGCCACCAGTTTGCTTTTTTTTTGTGTATAGCTCCGGGGCCTCTGGAGACCATTCCCTATTTTTGGCACTGCCGTGCCTGAACAGTTTTTTTTTGAGGAACCGTGTGGAACCCACTTTCTGTTCCCGCCCCTGTGGAGCCCAACCCTTTACGTTTCTATTTAATGTTCCTCGCCGAGTTGCCTGCTTCGCCACCCCTTTGTTGCTTTCAAAACGTTTTTCTTCTGACCCGTTCAATCGAGCCTTAATACGTTTTTTTTTTTTTTAGGCAAGTGTCAACGCGGGTTTTTGCCTTGAGGGGCTTTGGACACCTTTTGCCGTTTTTCTTTTTCCTTTCCTATTGAGCGGGGGCCTTGCTAGTTCCCTTTTTTTTCCCTTTAACCCCCCGTCTCCGCCTTTCCCTCCCCTCTGCCTCCGTCGCCTCTTCTCCCCTTTTTCCCTCCAAGTGCCTTCTTACGCGCATGTTTTTTCTTTTTTTTCTGAGCTTTCAGCAGGCCGTCTCCTCCGCACTAAGCAGTCCCCCACGCCGCTTTTCCCGGTCGTCTGGTCCCAGGTTTTGGTAACTTTTTTGTTTTGTTTTGCCGTTCCCTTTGGTTGTTTTCCAGCGGGGCACCCCCCCAATTTGGTATTTCGTTTTTTTCCGATGACCCCGTCGAGGAGTTTGGTTCACCCTTTATGACCCCTTTTTTTTTGCGAGCCCCAAGGACCCTTTTGCGTAGATAATTGATCTTTCGCGACTGTTTGGAAACCTTCGTTTTTCTGACGGCTTTTCACGGGAAATGGGTTTTTATTGGAAGGTTGGAAGCCTTTGTGTACCCCTCGGCGGTGCCCCCGTAAACCCCCCCACCCCCCGAGCGTGTCTTTTCTTTTCCCCTACAATGGGCTTTTGCCGAACCCTTCCACCCCCCCAAATCCATCGCGGAAGGCTTTTTTTTTTTCTCCGGTATTTCAGAAATGCTCTTCTTCGGGTGCCCCTTTATCGGTCCCACCTGCGTTTCATTTTTGGGTTGCTCCTTTTCTTTTTTTTCGGCTCATTTAACATGGGGTTTTTTTTCCGGCGTTCCACCTTCTCGGCTGTTTTTTCTCGTTGTTCTTGTGCGGGGCCGTTTGAGCCCTTTCGCTCGGTGGGGGCGGCTGGCGTCCTTTCTACTTTGCACGATTCATTTCAGGATTTTTTTTTCTCCTTTTGACCCGCCTACAAGAATCCCTGGGGCGAGCAGGCCTTTTCTGGTCGACGGTTGCCCGGTGACGGCCTCTCTTTTCCCCCCCTTCTCACACCCCAAAATATAACTTGCTTCTTTCTTTTGGGTCGACGCTCTACTTTGCTTTCTGTCCTAACATTCGTACCTCGCCCAGAGTAGTCCCTTCTCTGCTTTGATAGTCGTGGGGACTTTGTCTTGCGCGCCGCTTCATGAAGTTTCATCTTTACCACCCAGTGCCCTACCCATCTATCTCTCCCTCCTTTGTCCCTAGTTCTTTTTTGTTTTATCCCGGGATTGGGATTAGGAGGTTGTTCTTCTCCCCCCTCTGACTTCATGGGCGTTTGTCCTGACCCCACCTGTTTGCCCACTACACGGAGCAAGGCGCCATCTGTGTTCCCTGGTTTGTCTTTTCGCCCTATTAGGCATCAATGACAGCACTCGAAAACCCAGCAGTCTCGGGGTTTTTTTTTGAGCTGGAGGGCTTTGGGTTTGACCCTAGGTTTGCTTTTGACCTCCTGTCTTCCCAGTCGCATCTCTACGCTTATTTCTGGACATTTGCGTAACTTCCATTCCTGCCCCGACAAATTTTCTACATTTGTTTGGTCCTTCTGCCGACCCCCGCGCCACCCCCCCGCCTCCCCCCTGTGCCGCAGGGCTCGAAACTTTCATTATGTTTCCAACGAGAAAGTCCTGGTGACTCACCTGAAGGTTCATGCCTCCCTAGTGGGCCCTTATTCGATTGCAATCCTTTTCACCCCCAGATCCTTGTTTTGTGTGACAAACGAGCAACATTTTCCCCCTACGTTTGGCCCCCCTTCTACGTTTTTGATAACCATTCGGTCTTCCCTTTCCTGTTTTCTTTTCTCTCGTTGTGTTATGTTGTTTCTCGGGAGGACCGGGGTGTTGCGTTTTTGGAGTTTCATTGGATTGACCCTCTCCTGGTTTTCAGTACATTTTTGTTTGTTTTGAACGGGTTTTCCCCGGGAAGTGGTTCACTTACGACCAGGGTAGGGAAAATACCAAGTTGATTTCCTGTAACCCAGTACAAGCACTTAATAATACCCTTACGTTCGAGGGGACGTACCGACTTTTATCTACAATAACCAGGGGTACCCTTTTTTGTGTACTGAGAATTCCCTCCCCCTGGTTTCTCAATAGCACCTTGTAATTGGGCCATTTTTGGACAGACAGTTCTACCAATGGGTTTCTTTTCCCAGCGTTCAAATTTTTTTTCTTTGCCGGTCCCCACCTTGGACCCCCCTAACATTTCGCGTTCCGTTCTCTTTATTGAATGGGCTGGATTGCTCGTCGGTATACCCCTAACCCTGTTTTTCGTTCGTCCGAATTCCCTCGATCGAGTTCCCTTAGAGTCAGGGGAGGCGTTCGAGCGTTTCTCCCTCCTTTGTTCCGTGGAGCGGTGGCGTTGTGGTTCCTCCGGGTTGTTTCGGGTCTTCTTCTTTCCCCAATTATCAATCATAACTTTTTGACCCGGGGGTTGTGCCGGAACCTTGCAGCCCTGGTGTCCCAACCCTTTCCCCCAACCATTGACACTCAAACCACCCTTGATTTTAATTGTATTTTCTTCCCCAGGTTTCCCCATTTCCCCTTGTTTCATTTTTGATGGATCCTCTTTTTTTTCAGGATATTCCCTTATTCCCCCGTCCCCTGTTCGAAACTCCTTTCCCCCAGCGATTGCTTCCGTTTTTAACCGTGTAATTTGTTAACGGAATTTTCCCTGGATTATCGTCAAGATGTTTTTCTTCCCTAACCCCCGGCAGAAGATCTTAGTTTCAGGTTGGGGTGGACGTTTTTGGCCTTTTTTGGGCCATCCAGATTTTGTGACCTTTGATATATTTTAAAACGCCCCCGTGCCTTAGTCTCCGGACCCCCCAAGGCCCTTTCTAACCACCCGGAAATTATATCCCCCCCCAGGGCCGTGATGTTTTTGCCCCTTAGTTCCGCCGAGGTTACCGCTCCCGTTTGATTCTCCCCGTCAGGTGGAGAGGTTTACCCCGAGTTTGGAAAAGTGTTAGCACTTCGGGTTTGTCTTGGTTACGGCTTCTTTTTTCGGGCGGCATCCTTACTTTTGGGTCTTTGCATGCTATTCCTTTGCTGGTTGTTGTGTATTTTTTCTTTTTGGGTGAAGTTTCCCCCCCCTTACCCCCAACTTGCAGGGCCTTTTCTTTTTTGAGGGCCACACTCTCAAAGTGAGTCCCCAAGACTCTCTTTCCTTTGGCCCCCCAAGGTCCTCCCCCATGACCACGTTTTTACAATTTAGGCACCCGCTTTCAGGGGCAGTTCTTTTCCTCTAAGTGTTTATTTTTCCTGCCCCCCCCCCCCGTTTGTCACCCAAAGGTCCCCCCCCTCGTTCACCTTTGTTTTTATTTCTGTCCCTTTTTTCCTTTTCTGCTCGCGTGCCGACCATCGAGGGCTTTTCAAAACCCCAGTGGTGGTTTCTACACCTTCCTTGCGTGAACTGGTGGGTTTTTTGGTTCCATTACCCTCCGGTCCCCGGTACCCTTCAAAGTTGGCCCCCCCATTTACCCCCCCTTGTGGCCGTGATTTCCCCCAAACCCCTACCTTTTTTTTTAGTATCTTCTTTCTACGTTCCGATAGTCATTCTTTTACGTGGAGCACATTCTCCCTTCCCCAACCCCTAGTTCGCCGTGGGCCTGTTTTTCTATTTTCGTTTACTTAACCTGTCCAGTTACTCGCCTTTCTTTGTTTCCCTCTGATTCGTTCTCTCAAGAAGCCCACGACTGTCGATTTTTCAGTTTTTTGTGCCGCGGAGGTGTCCCCTTTGCGCTTTTCTCCCCTAAAGCAGGGCAACAGACCAGTCGGCGAGCGTAACTTCCCGGCCCGAACACTCATTATACTTCGCCCCCACGGTCCTTTCAGGTTCTTTCCGTTTATTGGAACTGGTCCCGTTACCAGCAGAGTGTTTTTTTTGGATTGACTGTTTTGATTACGCGCCCCATTTGACCCCTCCCTAGTTGTTCGACGCCGCCACTCCCCCCAAGTGTGCCATAAATCTGCGCTAACCGCTGGTTTTGCCGAACTTGGCTGTAAGGCCTCCTCCCTTGTTTACCACCCCCCTCGGCTCACCTCTGTTGGACTGTAATTTTTTTTTTTTCCCCTTTTTTCTAAACACATCTTTCCGCAATGTTGCCCCCCCCTTGTCTTCGATTCTCCGTCTTTTTTTTGGTGCAATTTTATTGGTTGCGATTACCCCGAGTTCGGGCCTCTCTTGGTGGTGGGGGCCCCTTGTTTTCGTTTCCCAAAACTATAAAACGTTGCACCCGTGCCCCAGTCTGGTGAAACGTTCCCCGCTCCCATTGTGAGCTCCGAGCTCCTGGAATCCAGTTGAAGGTGCGCCGTAAAGGTCACAGTTTTTTCCTGGGGCTTTCTCGTGGGCCCAGTCCCCTTGACGCAGTGGCCCCCATGTCAATGGCCCCCTTCCTCTTTTTGAGCCTGGTGCGGGGGAAGATGGACTTTCATCTATTTTCTTTTCCCTCACTTGTGGTGAGTAGTATATTTCTCTGCATCGGTTGCCATTTTCTTCGCCTCCCGCCATTTGGCTGTTTTTGGTTTTATTGTCGCCCCGGCGAATACAGTGCAATCAGGAGAACTTCTGAGTCCTCTCGAGTGTAGCTCGTGTAGTTTCTATCTTTCGGCGTTTGCCTCCTGACATGTTTTGGCATTCGTTGGACGCCCCCCAAAGGGTACACCTCCACGAATTCTTGGTTTTCCCAACGCGGCTTCTTTTGATGTTTGGCCTCCAGCCCAATTTTTGGATATGTCCCGGCCGATTGCCTTCCTTTACCGGTTATTTCCCGTAAGTCTTTTTTGATGCCCTCCCTTTTCTGTGCCGATATGTTCCACCCTTTAGGTGAGCGTGGCTGCCTATTCTTTTTTGTGCAAGGATTTTTCTCCGATTTTTTTCAGGGCTGGCCATTTTTCACCTGTTTGTTTTTGTTGAAATGGTTTATGGGATGTGTGGCGGACGTTCCCGCTTTGTCGTCTAGCTTCTGCCCACGGACTCCTGTTTTCATTCTTGAATTATTTTCAGGGAACTGGCCGATTTGTCACTTGTACGTTTTCATTGTTTTCCGTTGTTCTTTTTTTTGGCTTTATGCCTCCGCACCATCCCTTTCCTGACCATTCTTGGGATTTCGATTTCCTGCGTCGACCCCCCCCCCCGCAGACTTTTTCGGTTTTCTTCTTTTCCCGTTCACCCGTATGCTACCCTTTTTTAACCTGATTTTCTATTACCAGGTCCTGAGTTTACTTCCTGATGAAGACGTCCCCACTTCTTACTTTCCCAGGGTCTGGCACTTACGATAATCTGAACCTGACGCGCGATCCTGGCAGTTTGTTTTCATTTACTGACCTTTACGTTCCTTTTTTGCCCTTCCGTAATTGTTTTCAGTTTTTCCCGGTTCGTCCATGATGAACGTTTTTCACCCCTTTCACCCACGCACCTCAGGTGGTTTTTTTTTGTTAATTTTTTGCCCTTCCTCTATTTCCGGCCTGCGTTCGGTTTTTGAACACCCCCTTCGCCCTTAACCATCGTTTACCCTTGCCCCCTGGTGATGAATTTTCTTCACCCTCTGAGGTTTCTTCCCCGTACGCCCTTCTACTTTCTTCTTCGTTTTTCGATTTCAGGGTTGGACCTTGGTTACCCGGCTTTCCTTTTTTCTTTTTTCTTTCCCCCCATTGATCTTTTCCGACCGTTTGTCCCCAGGTTTTTTTTTTGCCTTGGGGACATCTTTTTTTTTCTTCTGTTAACTACCCACTTCCACCCCCCCCCCCCTACACACATGGCACTCCTCACCGCCGCCGGTTGCTTTCGACCCCCTTCATTTTACCCTTCTTCCCGTTCTTTCACACCTTTCTATGGGTGGTCACGGATACGGTTAAACCCCACGTGCTCACTCGTTCAGACCGGGATTGGGTATCTGGCTTTCGTCTCCACTCTTTGGTATTTCCTGTAATGCGTTTGGCCGTTGGTCTGGGTTGCCTGCGTTATCCTTTTTTTTTCCCTGACGGAAAGGCCACCCCCTTCGGCCGCCCCCTTTCTCCATTTTTTCTAAGGCTGCCTTTTTGACTTTTGTCCAGACCTGGTACCCTTCTGTGACTTCTCCCTCTTCGAGGTCAAATTTTTCTGAACCGGGGGAGGGCGATGCTTCCTGGCCCTTTTTTTTCCCTCACCCCCCAGTCATCTTTTCTCTTTTAGGTCCTCTTTTTCCACCTGTCGTTAATTCTCTTCCCTTCCTGGCTCCACCCTTTCTTGCCTTACGAAAGTCTTGACCCTGATTTTCCCCCACGTGTTTTGGATATAGGGGTTGGGACTTTTCCTGGATTTGGCCCCCTTCCCGCTGCCGACCCTGATTCGCAGGGTTTTCTCCTTCCTTTCCGCTGACCCAACTTTCGCCTTTTCCTCCCATTACAACTTTTTTTTTTTTCCCCACGCTCCCGTTTCTGCCTTTCTTTTTCTTTACTTCCGTTTGTTTTAGTGTTAGCGTGAGCTTCCCCTTGCTACCGAGACTTTTCCCCCTAAGGCCCCCCGTCAAAATTTCTTTTTCACGCCCCGACTTTGGTTTGAGTTCGGGTTGTTTCCCTTCTTTCCACCGCTTGCCCCTCTTTTTTGTTGTCAAATTTCACCTTGGTCCGGTATGGTCCACGCGTTGCATCCGGCGAATTTTGCGGCCCCCTCCGTTATTTTTTCCCTGTGCATCCTCAAATTGGAACTTTTGATTTCGATACGGATATAGAATTCCCTTCCAAACCTTCTTTTTCTTAGCCTTTTCTTCCCCGTGCAAAGTTTTTCTTGTGTTTTCTTTTCCAAGTTGACTTTGGTCTTTTTCGTCTTCCAGGTGTACCCGCCACACTACCCCTGAGTTTTCCTGGGCACGGTTTGAAACCATTTTGTGACACGCAACCTCTCCCCAACTACTAACCCTTGCCCGGTCTTGTCCCTTTTTCGTTTGTTTTCCCTGATAGTCGTCCTTTTGGTTCCTTGGTGTGTCTTTTTACTCTCATGGGTGATTATCGTGGAATCCTTCATTTTCTTCCTTTAAAATTTGGTTTAACGAGTACCCCTTTTTTTCTTTTTCTCTGTATTTTGCGGCTGAGTTCGAGCCCGGCAGCGGGTTGTTTTGCGTCTGTTCTCTGGTTTCCACATTTCAGTTCCTTTGAATTCCTTTTCCCTTTTTCGAGCCCTTGGCAAGGGGGAACTCGATTTTTTGATCCCTTCTCAGAGGCGACGTTGACAAATTTGTCACTTCGAGCTCAAACCCGTTCCTCCCCCCCCCCCCCCATCGCTCCATTGTGGGTGGTTTCGACGCCCCTTATTTATTTTTTGATTTGTGAATTCTTTCCACTTCACCGCCTTTTCTTTTGGCGTTTGTTCCGTGTTTGCCTTTTTTGCTCGCTCCTTGGAAGTTTTTTCATTGCGCGTCATCCCCTTCAAGGTCAGCCCCCCCCCCGGTTCTATTCAAATTACTCTTCCTTCCTTTTTTTTATTGTGATTTGTATTCTATTTATTCATGGAAACTTTTTCGGGTGTTTGAATATGGTCCCTTCCATTCTTTTTGCGTCACCTCCTGGACCCTTTCTCTCTCTTTTTACGGTCTGCGCCCCCACCCGGATGGTCCCCTTCCACTTCTGTTTCGCGGTGAGACTCTCTATTTCACCGTCCCCCTCCATGATCTTTAACCCTCCATCCAAGCCATCTCGGTTTTATTCGTGGTTCGATTGTTCCTCTTCTATTTCACCCCTTTTTCCCTGTTTAGACCTCTTATGATTATCCTTCTTCTGGCCCTTTTTCTGTGAGTCTCAGCCCTTGGCCCTTGACTTGATTTTACAGGGGGTCCTTTTTTTTGTTTGACATTAAGCCCCCGCCACCCTCCCTCCGACCCCTTCACTGGGATCGACCCACCTTCTGTCCCCTGAAACCTCACGATCTTTCCTTGAATTTTGCCCTTTGGGCCTTACCACCCCCCTGTTTTTTCTTTAGGATGCGACCTCCCCCTCTGAACAGTCTTCCCCTCTCCCCAGCAGCATCCTTCCCCAAACCCTGATCCAAAGAAAACCTTTTTTCCCCCTACCGACGTTTTGATCAGTTCCCCCGCGATCCAGTGAGACCCCCCCTAGGATTTCCGATGTTGTTTTATTTGTTGAGCCTTTGGCGGCCCAGTTGGTTCTTTCCTTTTCCAGTGCAAAAGGCCAGGGGTTTTGTTCCCGCCTTTTTGGTGGTTTCCGGTGTTTTTTTTGGTACCCTGCCTTCATGACCCCATGCCACTTTTTACCCACGGTTTTGTCCCCCCCCAAGATAAACAACGCGTTTTTACCACACATTTCCTTTCCCATTGAAGATAGAGGGGGGACCTTGTATCGGTAAGAGTTCCTTCTTTTCTTCCATATTTTCAAAAACACTTAGCCCTGAAGTCGCTGAGGAGTACAGGTTCCAACGTCTGTTTCTCCTTTCAGAACCAAGGCCCAGCTGTTCAAGCCCACTTTTCACCCTGTTCCTTTTCCCGCTTTTTAAATTTTTCCCTGTTTCTCACCCACCTTGGAAAAGACCCCCCCCTTTCTCTTTCGGTCTTTCTTTTTGAATGGGTCTCTTCTTGCTGTCTTCGCCGCACCTTACCCCTCCCTCCCCCCCTATGCTTCCCAAAGTACTTATCAACCGCATGCTTCCTCTGATGCGACCTTTCCCTTCTTCCTAGCTTCCAGCCTACCTCCTCCTTGTCTGATAGATTACCTTTTGTGTCCCGGTTTCTGCTCGTTGTGGGTTTCTCCTTAGTCCCCAACCGATCAACCCTTCTTTGTCCCTGGCCACAGCCCAGTCCAATTTCCCACCCCCCCATACTTTTCTGGTCACCCCGCCCCCTTTTTGCACTCAGCCCCCCCCAAAGGAGGATTCCAGACCTCTTCTTTTCCGTTTAACCAGGGACAAGCATCTTAACTAATTTGTGATGGGTGAGAGGCTTTCTCAGCGGGATATCCTGATGCCCCTCCCCTTTTGACATGTTTTTTTTCCCCCCTCCCCAGGGTCCATTGGTTAAGCTGTTTTCCGATTTTCTTCAAACTGGTACCTTATTACTTCCTCTCTATTTATCCTTTTCATCTTTGACACCTAGGCTCCACTTTTATCGCTTCCGTGATCCTTTCTTAGTTCCTTTGGGTTGTATTTCCCATTCTCTCTTCTTTTTTTTTACAGATTTTTTCTCATTTGCCCCCCCTC
>Ga0179591_1156182_pt1 | contig 10305 bp, 9 predicted proteins | sample CZOMad2_1_08_16f_FD_182891 | JGI IMG/M metagenome (GOLD analysis project Ga0179591, IMG submission 182891) | Vadose zone soil fungal communities from Angelo Coast Range Reserve, California, USA - CZOMad2_1_08_16fungal (PacBio error correction) | ecosystem: Environmental > Terrestrial > Soil >... | reverse complement strand
TCTCCTTCCGAAAGTCCGAGCGTTCCACCCCAAGCCGCTTGATGTTTTGTCCCTCCGTTCCCCGCTCTGTTGGTTCCTGTTCCGATTCCATCTTTGAGACCCGCCTCTAACTTTTGCGTTCCTCCCTTTCCCCAGCGCGTTTTCTCCTGTGCTGGTTATCCTCTTTCCCCGACCGTATTGGCCTGAGTCGGTTCCTTACCTTTTTTCCCGAATTTCCCCGGGCTCTGAGTCTTTGATTCCTGAACGGCTGCGCTTCAAATTTAAGATTTTTGTGCTTTCACCGGACAAACCTTTACCCTTCAGAAGGTTTTTGTCCCGCCTTTGTTTTTCTAGCAGGCATTTGTTGGACTGATGGTGTCCATTTCGCCGGCAATTTATTACCCTTCCCCCATTAGTTTTTTCCCTTGATGGTCTCTTAATCCAAGATCAGTCTAGGACTGACGTTCAACACCGTTTTTCATTTTCCCGACTTGTTTTTCCAGGTCCCTTGACTTACGTCCGAACTTCACTGGTGGCCTTATTGTCGTTTGATCGGCCCGGTATTTAAACCCTCTCCAACTGGAAGATGGTGCGTTTTCCCCCTCTCTTACTGCCATTGAGGAACCCTCTTTTGCGTCCCCCCCAGTACCGCTCTTAACCGTCCTTTTGAGTCCCCTTCCCTATTGGCTGCCTGAAGAGACAGTTTTCTGTTCTCTGCCGCGCTTCCTTCTTTTTCCTTGCGTTTCTCCCAATGCCGCACAGCGTTTTTTTTTGCCTTGCTCATGAGCAACTCGCTTCCCACGACGTTTCCCCCGCCCGTTGAATTCCCCAATTCCATTATTAGGATACCTCTAATGAGTCCCTTTTTTTTTCACCCCGGACCGGAGAGTATCTCTTAGGACATTTCGGTACCGCATGCTGGCCTTCGTTCCTTAGTCTTATTTAAGAGACCCGGTCAACTAAACCGTTTTTACTGTCTCTTCAATCTCTCTTCCTTCACAGTCTCGCACCCACCCTGATTTTCCACGCCGATCGCATGGTCGCTAAGCCCTATGACCAATCCGTTGCGCCGAGAAAGCCAAACCCCGTCCTGTGCCAAACTGTTTAACATCAACAGTTGACCTTTTGCGCTCACCGCAACCCTTTTTTTTTTTTCACTACCCCCACAAAAAGATGAAAGTTCCCCCCCACCCCCCCCCTGAGCCTTTTGCAGTGTTATCCCAAGCAAAGGGCCTCTTCAGTATTTCTCCCCGTTTTGCTTCTTCTGCCATCGTCTTAGGGTCCTCCTTTTCAACCACGCCGACGGAAGCATTATTCTGTAAGCCCCCCCCCGTTCCTTCACCCCCCCGCTTTTCAAGCCCGCAGAAGACACATTTCCTTCCCCATTCCCCCACCCTCACTCTGGCACATGGCTCTCCTTTCTTCTTTGTCGCTTCTAGAGTTTCCCCCAGCCCTGGTGTGAGCTCGGCCCTTCTCTTTGCTGATCGTTTTCCCGAGCGATCTTTTTTTCTTTTTTTTCAACTCCATTTTATTAGTTGCAAGTGTCCCTTTCCCCCCTTCCCCTCAAGAACACATCCACTTCTGAGCACCAGCGACAGTTCTCCCCCGTTCCCCCCAAGTGTCCCTTCTTCCGTCGGACAGCTTCAATCATACATCTTTTTCCAGCGCAGGAATCTTTGCTCCTGGAGTAATGTGTCCCCGCTCGTTCTTCGGTGCAATAGGGTTTCCTCGCAATCTCTGTAACTGCGTTCCAACAAGCCTTGTCAATCGAATTCCCCCCGACTACACGTCCCTGCCCTCTGTTTGGATCTGTAGATGCGCCCTTTTTTTTTTTTCGCGCCTGCCTCTGTGACGTTCCGGTGGCCCCCCCCTCGTGTTTTTTTTAAAACCTCCTTTCCGCGCGAGAGGGCTTTCTCGTGTTAATACGTAGTTAATCTTACGAGGTAGAGGTTTGTTTATCAGCACCTTTTAACCTACACTTTTCTCCCTATCTGCGCGAGTAGACCTTACCTACTTCGACTGGAGATGATTCCGTATGCGCTCCCCCTTCCCCCTTGAACCTTGCCTTCCCCTCCGAGCCCGGAGCCTTTCATCTACCTGCGTTCCCGGCGCCTGCTTTCTCGAACATTCCTCCGTAGCTTTTTTTCAAGATAACAAACCCGTGCGGCCCCCCCCCCTTTGTTTTGCTGCATTCTGTCCGACGCGCTTTCCCCCTTTTTGTTCCAGCAGAATGAAAGCGTCAGCCTCCCTCCTCCGTCTGACCCCCCCGCTCTACGATCGGCGAGCCCCCACCTAACAGCGGTTCTTCTTTTGTTGAGACAGCCTGGGGGACGTTTGACTTCCTAATCTTAGAACGTCTTCCCTCCCTGAATCGATTGAAATCCCCTCTTTTCCATTCCTTTCGCGACTTTTCCCCCCATGGTCGCACTATGCTTTTTCTGCTTCCCAAGTTCACACTGGAGCGGCTTTAACCGCTTTCTTTTTTTTCTTCTTTATTCTTTTGATATCCGGCGGGCCTCAGGCGCCTTTCCTTCCCGGTTCCGAACATACTTTTGTGGTCACACTTCCCCTTGCCGTAATTTTTCGCTTTTAGATGTCGCTCTCGCCTGTTAGGTCCGTTATTCCCCTTGTTTTTTCTTTTGAGGAAAAAGTTTCTTCATTCGGGCTCCCCCCTGCCTTTTCAAATTCAGTTTCTTTCTTAAGTTCTCTCTCCCTTTTACATAGTCCCTTGATCCTTTTTCCTCTTTGACGAACTTGAGCATTTGTCGACTCTTCCCACGTCTCCTCCAGTTGACGATTATTCCCCCGTGCTGCTGAGCTTCCTGTTTGCGGGTTTAGTTTGTTCTCCCAGTGAAGTCTCCTTACCTTTCTAAGCTTAAGCGAGACCGCGATTTTGGCCCCCCTTTGGAACTGTGTTCTGATAGACCACTCTTCCTCTCTTCTCTTTCAATATAGGCACATTGAATTCTTGAAATTTTCCCTTTCTTCACCTTCTCTTGTTCAGCTAATCCCCTCATCGGCTGCGTTTCACTCACCAGGGGCTTTTTTTCTTCCGAAGCAGTAGGCTATTGTTCCGGCCAACGTTTCATGTGACTCTCCTTTTTTTGCCATCCTTGCTACAGTCTCCTGCGGTATCGGATTGTTTCTTTTTTTTTAGTCGAGTGACCCAAACTTTCCCGCGTCTTCTCCTCCTATCGTGGCTTCTTTGATCTCGCATTAGGTACCGTTTTTTTAAATGCGTTCGCCCCTTCCTTTTTCTGGCCCATTCGGGAACAGGTTTCTCCTCAGACCCCTCGGCACTATTCTCCTTCTTTTGCGTCCTTTCCTTTGTGATTAAAGCTTCGATTTTCTTTCCATGTTCAACACTTCTCTTCTCCTGCCGACAGCATCCTTTTCCCGAATCTTCGACCCCCCTCTGTAATCTTTTCCCCCAACAAGGGACCCCCCAAGCTTTGCACAACCATTGTTATCCTTCCGTTTCTTTTGATTCTTCTCCCCGCCTCCGTGTTGTTGTCTGTTTTTTATCTTCCCTTCGAACAAAATGTGAGAAAGGTAGTTGGTTCTTTTTTTTCGCTCCCGTCTGTTCTTCGGTCTTTTTTTGTTACCAGGCGCTGAGCGTTTTTTGGTGGGTAATTTCTCCGTCCTCCGCATTCAGTTATACTGGCGAAGCCATCCCCTCAAAAGCTGTGACCGTTGGCTCGTTTTTTTTTTTCGAAACCGGTCCCGTGAATGGTCCCCATTTACCGTGTTTTTGAGTTCATAATGACTCCGTTTACTATCCCCCTACCCCCGATATTGGATCGGCCAGCTCGTGTTGGCAATCCCTGAAAGGCCGTCGGTTACGCTGCAAGTCCGCGAACGGTACTCGCCTCTTTCTGCACTGACGCCGGTCCCCAAGTTTCTCTTTGCGCCATTCACGACGCTTAACTCTCATTGCCCGCCAGTGTTTTAGTGAAAGAGATTTTTTTGTTCCATTTCATGCGCTGTTCTTTTTTGTTTTTTCTCTTTCCTTTTTTTCTTCTTTTTTGTTAAAACCATCGAGTTTTTCTGACCCTGCGTCCACGAACGTACGTCTTTTTCTTCCGATTTTCCTTTCCCTGCAGTAGTTATACCCGAATTTCTTGTATACGCCCCGGTTCGCATTCAGGTAACAAGTTACGGAGGGCTTCCTCTTCCCCTTGATTAAGAGTGAGGCTTTCCATGTCCTCCCCCTTGAAAAAAGTATCCGACTTTCTTCTTGCCCTCTTTGCGCAGAGTTTGGGAAACTTTTTTGCGGCCCCAACCTTACAGACTGAATCTCCTCACCCCTATTTTTTCTCTTCTATGAAAAAGACGGGCTTCACCTCCCTCCCCATCCACTTTTTTGTTCCTCTGACCGAAGTTCTGACGCTTCAGCAAGTTCACTTCAGAAATGAGACTGCGTCCACTTTTTTCCCTTCGACCCCCCTTGGAAGCAGAGCACTTTTTGTTGAACCCCTCCTCTTTAGACTGAAGTGGATTCCTTCTTTTCGTTAAGGTGTATGTGTTCTTATTCCCTTGCCGCTTCTTTAGTGCCAGATGTCGACCTTGACATCCCTTTCGAGCAAAATGTCCCCCCTCCTTTGACCGCGTTCTTACGTTAGAATTGGTCAAAGGACTAACTAGCATCAATGCGTCTCTTTCCTTTTTGGGCAGGCCGCGATCTCTTCAGGTTGAAAGATCCTCGTGATGCGAGAAGGATTCTCGTGTCGCTGACTTTTCCGTCCCTTCGGGCTTTAATATTTTTCCTTTGTGCTGCGCTAGTCTTTGTCTTTTCTTTTCCCCAGTTAGGGGGAGGTTTTTCATGGCCTTCCTGCTCCCATTTTCATGTTTCCCTCGGTATCAGGAGGTGTCCCCTTTCCTTAGAGTTTGGAAGGCACCCCCTTTTTCTCTTCCTGCTCCAATAGGACTGACGATCGCTTTCCGTCCTAATCTGCCGTCCCCCGTCTCCCTCGACCTCGTGTTAGTCCATGCTAGTCTCTTTCTGTCCATTCGGGTGGTCTGGGGATGCCTCTCTTTCCTTCATCTAGACTCTTACGGCCGGCAGGGTTGTGTCCTCGTCTAACAGCTCCTCCTTCTATCTACCGATTTACGGCCCGGTTGTTTTTCTTCTTACAAAACCTCCTTGCCTCGATGTTCTGTATACATGATCAACGCTCTCCCTCTATCTTTTCCTCTTCTATTGCCAACCTGGATTCGCCCACCTGTCGCTTGTTTGATCACTCTGGTTGCCTCGCCGCTTCTCCGCTCTTATCGTGGGAGAGCGTTCGTAGAGTTTTTCCCTTTCGCTTGCGTGGTGTATCTATGGATTGCTCTTCCACCTATTTAAATCTTGCGCTGTTCCGTAAATCAGAACAACTCTACCTTCTTCCCTGATGTTCTTTAGCTGTAGGACCTACGGTTTCTATGGATGAAGACCTGTTTGTGCGTCTTCACTTTCTGACGCTTTTGCGTTAGGGGATTTGCACACGGCCGCCAAAGAAAATTGACTTGGCCCCCCTATTTTACCCTTCTAGAGACTCGAAACCGTTTCTGTACTTTCGAAATTCGCAGGTAGTTCAGTCTGCAAAACGTTGGGGACTGATCGTCCCGCGCTTTCGAGAAAGAGGAGTACCCCTCAGGCTCCGGGAATCACACTAGTTTGCTCAGTGCAATTCCTGGCGTCTTATTTGAGGATTGACCGTCGTGAGTGATGTGGGAGGCCCTCCGCGCGCCGCAGTGTGGAAGTTCCTTGTGGTGATCGGATAGCCCTACACTTTTCTTCCGCCGCAGAAACCGCTCTTGACGTGGACGATTAGCAAGGCTGTTGGATCAAACGCCCCACTTGCGATTCTCCGTTGCTCTGGTTTTTTTTCTTGATTGCGTTTTGGAGTTTTAGGAACCTGATTTCCCTTTAACTTCGCTGGGCCTACTTTTTCGGTCAAGAAGGGTTTACTCTCTGTGCCGCAGGTGAAGTCATTTTCCCTTCCACCGTGACTCCTCTACATGTCTTCCCAACCTGGATTGCATATTCTTTCTTGAGCTTCTCCAGTCCTTCCCAAGGTTCCCCGGGTATAGAGCCGGCTCCCCTGTCATAACGAAGCCATCCCTTTGCTAAAGGAAGGAACTACTCGTTCTTAGGGGATCTTCTACACTCCTCCCTTTGCCCTTCACTTCATAACCCAGCATTGCATTCCTTTTACAGCGTTATTCTCTCCTCCCTTGATCCGCGCTCTCGTTAACTGCGTCCTGTTTTATTGTTTGCTGGCATTGTTTACACAAAGAATCCCCCCAGCGTCTTTTTCAACCAGTACACGCGGGCTGAAGTCTTTGAAACTCGTTATGTCCACCAATTTTCCCCAACCCTTTTTGAGAGAGGTTAACGGTTTCTTTGTTTGGCCTAAAGGGCAAGGACTCCTTTTTTTTGACCGTCTACCGAATGCTTTTATACTTTTTTATATCCCTTCACCTAGTCCGATAGGTACATTCCTTTTTTAGTGGCGAAGGGAAGGAATGTTCTGTTCATATCACCATTCCAGGAACCAGGCCCATGGGGTAGTCCTTAACCTGCCCTCTCTCGTGTGATTGGAGTTATGCTTTTTCAACTTCCTCATTGGCATTTTGCTCCCTCAGGTTCTTCTGGACCCCATTTTTTTTTTTTCCCCAGGCCACGCTATCCCCCCCCTCTCTCAAGTACCTCATTCTTTCTAGTTTCCCCCTCCTTGCTTTGCGTACCGGTTTCGGAATCAGGCCTTTAATTTTTCTCAGTGTTTTGAGTCTTGGCGGCCATACTCGACGGATCTCATCGTCCTTTATGGAAATTCCTTTTGACCCAACCCCCCCCATACCGGTCAAAACACAGAGTTTGGACACGAGTTTTTTCTTTAAGTTCGTAGTATCCCAATCCCTTCGTCATAGGGGACATTCCCTCCCTCTCTTTGTTTTACGGCAAGCACATATCCATCTTATTTGTGACGATCTTCCCTTTCTTAGTCCCCCCCCCTCTATCTATTTTCTCTCTCATTTGTTTTTTCTGAGTATTGGCCTCCAGTCTCTCTTCAAAAGACCTCTTTTATTTTCTGCAGTCAAAGCTTTGGTTCTCCCCGTTTGGCGATGGTCAAAAACTTCGTTGATCTCCTCCTCAAATGCTGTGTGAACGTCCCCCCTGCCAGCCTGTGGCTAGTAGTGTTCTTCCCTTTCATTTTCCCCTTTGGCTTGGTTTTTTCGTCTCTTTTTTCTCCCCCTCTCCCAAGTGATCTTTCTACGATGCCCTTGATCTCCCTCACCTCCTCTCTTTGACTAACTGAACTACCTCGAATAATTGGTGGGCCTTTTTTACTTGATTTTGTTCTCTCTTTCCTTTTGTCCCCTTGTTTTCCCGATCGCACAGTCTCTCTGACCATGACATGAGGATGCTTTTTCTCCGGGCCTGACGACGTAAACGATTTCTCTTTTTCTTTTCTCACAATGTGTTGGACATTTTCTTTTGAATTTCTTCCGAGGCCCCCTCTCCTTGATTCCCTCCACCTCCACGGATTTACATTACCCTTTCCCCTATCCCCAAAACCATTAGACCCTGGAAGTGGCTCGTCTCCTCTACACCTTTCGTCCTTCTCTCGGACCCCGCGGTTTGCGCAGAACATGTCCTTCCCACCGACCGTTGTCCTTTTTGCATCCCCCGCTTTCTCCTTGACGAGCCCCTTTTCATGGGCGACGCGCTGGATTTCTTTCTTTCCATCTGAACAATGCGACGTATTCTTACCTTGCTCTGCCACGGCGGTCTTCCCATCCTTGCCCCTCCTTAATTGCAAATGCTTTGTTTTTTCCTTTCCCTTCTGTACTAGTGAGAACTCTTCACTTTTGAGTCAGACTACCACTTGATTTGTCTTCGCCTTACGGTATTAACTCATTTCGCGGGGTCTTCCTTGCGCCTCTCCCTGTTAAAACCCCATTAAACGGTCTTCTTCCGATGCCATAACTCTCCCTGATGCAAGAGAGGTCCGCATTTGTCGAAGCCCTCTGCACCCCCCGTTCAAGATTGTGAGCGAGCAACTACCCCCTTTTCCCACTGAAGGCAAGTTCTTTCGGACTTTTTAATTGTTCTCCCCTCCACCGACCAGACCCAATTTAAAACAAAAAGTTTCTCCGAGAACTCCCCCCCTCTCTGTTTATTTTTATTCCTTCCTGTTGGAAGCCGACCAAGGTCAGATATTTTTTTTCTCGGTGTTTCTTTCTTCACAGTACTGAATCCCCCTCCTCTTGAGACTTTCTCTCCCTCCGATTTCTTCCGACATACAATCAATCCCTGCCTCTCCAGAAGCCAGCCTTCCCCCTTGCTCCACTAATAGATTCTGTACTCGTTCCGTCCAGCCTGGAGATTAGCGGAGGGGCATGCCCCCTTTGTGCCATTTCGGTACCTGTCTGGCCCATCCCCCTTTTGAAATTCGCTTACCCAGTTCGTTTTGAACCAATCCCTTGTTTCGGCATTCCACTCACGCCTCACACTTTCTACCTCATGAGGAACACTTCAATGGTTGCAGCCCCTCCTTTCCTCGTCTGTCAGTCTTCTTTTAATCGAATCAGGCGCTTCTGCTCCCTTTTCGTTAAGGCCAGCGCAGATCTTCTTCTTCCCTATCTTCCCGAGCGCAATCTCTGTCCTAGACAAAACTTCTTGCCACTTCCCTCCCCCAAAGTCACGCTTTCTTACTTCCTCTAATGAGTCGCTCTTCGGCTTCTGCGCCCCTCGTCGAGCGACTCCCCGATCGGGATGCCTCCTGTGGCAATAGATTCAACAGTCATCCCTTCTTACGCGGGTCTTCCTAACTGCCTCCATGATAATGTCCCGTTTAGATAAACGAACCCAAGATGTTTGCTCCTATATGCGCGTTGGTATGAATCGTCAACAAATTTTCACTTGCCCCCGATGCGTTTCCCCCCCCCGTCTTCGAGAACCCAATCCCGATCTACACGACCTCTTCTCAGTGCGTTTTTCTCCGCGACGGAGTTAAGGCCCTACTGCGAGTAGTCTCCCACTACTGCGGAGACCCTCCCAGCTCCAATCTCAGTTCCCACGGTCGCGAAGCGATTTTTTTATTATCTGTCAGGTCCTGGCCCCCCTCTCTTACCGATCTCCCCCCATGATTCCTCCACCGCACCCCCCGCTCTTGCTCTTTTCCAGCCACAAAGAACCCTCCTTTTTACTCTCACTTCCGTGGTAAAGCGACTCCGCCTGTCAACTCGCGCGCCTTCGAGTTCTTTAATTCCCCCCCTTCACCTTTCTTGTCTCGCGCGTCGTCCACAACTGGTCGACCTTCCTTCGCGTCCTTACCCCTTCGATAGGATGAACTGCGGACGGGGCATCGCTTTTCTCCCCTTGCCAGTCTCAAGTTTTTTGAACCGTAAGGACGCCATCCTTAACTGCACTGTCAGACCGTTCTCCACTGGTCCACCTCTTGAGCGGTCCGCTCTTCGGGTTCTCAGTTCCTTTTTTTGACACTCGATCATGGTACGTTGCGAGAAACCGTGGCCATCACCTTAGGAAGATGTGCCAAGCTTCCTTTTTATCGCTTAACTCCCCCCTCCCCTTTTTTTTTAGCCGATCAAATCGATCCGTTGCGACTCCCTCTCCTTGGTTGTCATTCCACCCTCTCACTTTTTTCCTCTTAGAGAAAAACTTGACGAAGCTCGGCCTCTGAGTTTCGGGTGGTCTAAGTATTCAGCCGCCCTCCTTACTCTGCATCGCTGCCCCCCTCCTTGTCCCTTCCCCTTCTGACGCTGGTCTTCTCCTACCTCAGTCCCTCCTGCTTGAGCCATTCGTCCGCCTGCCTTAACGTCTGACAAGCGTTTTCTTGTTGACCTCTTCACTTGATGTTAAGCCGAATGCCTCGCACTACCCGCATCGCCCTTTCCCTAAACCTGTCGGCATTTAGAAGTTTTTAATCTTCTTCTTTCCCGCTCTTCATTGTGACCGAGTAAAGTGAATAACTCTCTCTTATCCCTCGCCTCGTTGCGGGATCTTATCAGGGCAGGTCTTTACACCCTTTCCTTTTTCTACATATGTTTCTACTTTCTCTCCTTCGGATAAAATTTCTTGAATTCTTGAAATCGACTTCCCGTTGGACCACAATTCGGTCCTTCGTCACTTCTTACCGCGGAACTCGTCGAAGTTATCTTTCTCCAATTTTATCGTTTCACTTTTGGGCTGGGTAGATCTTAACTGACTTTCCAGCTCAAGCCGCACGGAACTCCCTTCCTACTCTGGAGACGCCACTTTCCTAGACAACAGTCCAAGCAAAAAAATTTTTTTCCCCCTTCTGTCTTTTTTTTTCA
>Ga0179591_1365857_pt1 | contig 10306 bp, 6 predicted proteins | sample CZOMad2_1_08_16f_FD_182891 | JGI IMG/M metagenome (GOLD analysis project Ga0179591, IMG submission 182891) | Vadose zone soil fungal communities from Angelo Coast Range Reserve, California, USA - CZOMad2_1_08_16fungal (PacBio error correction) | ecosystem: Environmental > Terrestrial > Soil >... | reverse complement strand
GCGGATGGATCACGCCCGCTTCCTTCCCAATTTTCTTTCCTTCCCGGCCTGTTTCTTGCTGTTCGAGCTCTTTGAAATCCGGCGTCGAGATCCGGCGAGTTCCCCTTACACGAGGTCCTCTCGCTCCACCGGAGCACACCGATCAGGGCGATTTCCTTTAAAGTTTTTTTTCTTCGTCTCTCCTTGGCGTGCATGGCTCAGAAGTTTTATCGCCGACTGGCTTCTCGATTTTCGGCGAAGGGGCCTTCTCTAACCCGTATCTAGCACATCCACGGCAGCCATCTCGCGATTCTCCCTTCGTGATCGCTTGCGCCTCCCGCTCTGACTTAACTCTGGAGTCCTCATTTGACTTTTCGTTTGCTCATCGGCTTCCAGCGATGTCTTGCCCCTGACTCCGACCCTCCCCAGGCTATCCCCTATGAGTTCCGTTTCTTCCCTGCTTGACTTTCTGACTTCCCCTCGGCGTTCTTTCCCTTGCATAGTGCGATTGTGGCTTGCCTTGCCCTTCTTGCTTCGCTCCTACCCCCTAACCGTCCCCAGTGATCTTCCGTTATTTTCAGGACCCCTTTCTGCCGAAGCACGCGGAGGCTCATGATTGCTGCACTTCCTTCGGGGTCGAAGATGAGACTGACTTTCGTCGAGAAACATGCAACCTGTTCCCAACCAATCGCAGCACCCCAGGGGTTCTGGAATTTGTCTCCTGAATAATTTCCCCCACACGGTGGGGTTGTGGATTTGAGAATCGGTTTTATATAGCCTGACACGGGCGATTCGTTGGAATATGTGAGTCTCACATCCTGTTTTTCCATCGGAACCCAGTCCTCCGACCATATTAGGCAGCACTCCTCAATAGAAGATATTTTGCTACACGTCCTTATGTTGGTGCGTAGAGCACGTGTCGGCGCCGGCAGTCTGGATTGGTCAGAGGCTTTCGTCCCACCTCTTTTTCCGAACAGGGATCATTGGTGTCTAGTGAATCTTCTCTGTTCCTCTCGGACCCCCCGGTTCTCAACGTAGATGATGGGTGTTTGTGGGGGTTGTTGGTTTTTTTTTTTGTTTTGGGGGTGGGTGGGGTTAGTTCCTGTCTCCCCCCATACCTTGACTGAAGGAGCGTCTTCCCGGTCCCGGAACTACCTGGACGAATCCCCGCACGGACTTCTTTAGCACCCTTATTCCTTCTTTCCCCACCAAACGGGCCTCAAAGGCTCCACGATTGCCTTCTCAAATATTTAGAAATGGAAGAATAGAAGTTTGAGCTTTTTTCCTTTCCCCCCTCCATCTACGTTTTTTTTTTGAGACTTAACCCGTTCCCAGTAAGTTTGTCCCCCTTCGATGAAACGAAGTAAGACGAATTGCCCACTCTCTTTTCAGAATTCTTGTTCATTTGTCTCTGGTTCAGACTACCTCCGACTAAGAGTCGTTTTTCTTTCGAAGGTGCTTTCCGCGTTTTGCAACTTAATAGGTCTGTGAGGAGTTTTTTTTTTTCTTCTTTTTTTTTTTTTCATTCCACTTTCGGTCGCACCGCAGCCCTGCCAGTTGAGAATGCTAGCTATCCCCCTCCCTATGGTTTGGTGCCGGGACCCCCTCTACGAGATTTTGATCAGACTTTTCTTTGGGGTTCCTGAATGAATCCAGTAGTACGCTGCCTTTTCCCCCCGCTGCCTAACTTCGACAGCTCCTGGTTTAAATTCCCACCTTACGTCGGCTGCAGATCAAAAACTCTTGATTACCCCTCCGCCTCTTCACTCTTCCAAGGCTAGTCCCCAACTTACCTTTTGAAAATCACTCTGATCATGAAGATGCCCTGTGTCGCCAAAACTTCTTCCTACCTTCCGTTTGTCCCGCAAACCCTCTCCTATTTCCTGATGGTATCCGATGCGACTTCAAAGTGTTTCCCCTTCCCGATACCTACCTTTTTTTTCAGAGAGTTTTACCCAATGTTCTGTACTTAGGATAAAGAGCGTTCAATTTTCCCCTGTACCCCTCTCCATTGTTACCTGTCGCCTCCCGAAGAGAAATGCTATTCGCGCTCTTCCGCCGTCCGAAAGATCTATACCAGAGTGCGCCCTCAAAGTACGGAACTGCTCCTGGGCGTGTATTGTCCGAAAACATGCACCTAATGAAGAGATGATAGGAAAACGGATCTTCAAGCCCTATGACTTTCGCCAGGTCTAGCTCCTTTCAAGTTATTACTTACATCATTCGTGTTGTTGCTGAGACTGATAACACCTACGCTTCTTCTTGTCGCTCCTTGGTCCGTATGAGGCGTTTGAGAGACTCGAGGTGGCGATGCGCGCGGACGGTGAATTGGTAATGTGTTAATGCCCCAAATTAAACAAAAAGTAACGTTCCCTTGTCAATTTATTTCTGCAGAATAGTGGTTATTTTACTCCAGATTATAAGAGGGGTCTTGCCAAACCCCCCCCCCTCAGGACTTATAGTCGATCTTCTGTTAGGGCTATGGCAATTATCAGGCATGGCGTGGAGATACTCCTAATGGACCTACCCATACGATCTTCAGTATCGTGACGGGTAGCGGCGCCGTGAAGGATAGCTGCCCCCTCCATCCTTCGCGCTCACGTTTTTCGGGACACACGAGTTTTCCTGCGCGAATTTTTGACAACGGCTCGTCACCATGCGAGCGAGTTTTCTTACTGGTTCGAGCCTAGCGTCCCGCGAAGTTCCGGGAAGCCAGATTGCCAGGAGTCCCGCGAGGGACCATATCGGCGTTTTCCGTGCTGCTTGCGACATCCGCCTTACGTAAGAGTCTCGCAACACTGAGGATGCGGCCAAATGCTTCTTCCCCTGTCTTTTTTTGGTTCCTCACCATCCCCCCAGAGATCTTCAATTGTTATCACGATAATTCGGTGGGTCGCGAGAGACGGGCGACTGCATCTACATCTCAACCTCGGGGTCCTTCCAACATTCTGACGATTTTTCGACGGCCCCAAGTCAAGTCCGTCGACCTCACGTAAGCTCGTAGGAGGGTAGTGAAACTTCCCATTGGAAACGCATTCTGCTGTCGTCTTTACCGTTCAAGTCTTCTGACGTCAAGGCGGCTCTTTGCGCTACTTTGTATGGCATTTAAACCAAGGAAACGGTGAAGTGACGTTGGAGTTGGCAAGCCCTTTCTGATTTTTCTGATCTAGTACTCCCTCCTGTGCGCGACAACTCTATGCCAATGATGAGTGTACGACCCCCTTTTCAGGCGGTTTGGCAAGTATCCTTCCAAGATTCAAGAGATTATTTTCCAATTTTTTTTTAGATACGTTTGCTATCGAGGGATTTCGCCAATTTCTTTGCGAATAAATTAGCCCACGACTTAGAGGCTTTCGATTTTTGCTCGCCTTTTCCCCCCGAGACCCCCGATCCTCTTCGGCCAAGCTCATGTTCTGGCTTTTCCTTTGAATGAGAAAGCGCGTGCCCATCGTCAATTCTGCGCGAACACCAATATCGGAGTCCCGGACGTCTCCTCTTCTCTGAGTTTTTTTTTTCAGATGATTGTCCTGTTTGTTGAAGGAGATGTGGAACAACATTGTCGAAGAACATCCTCCCCTTCCGCCCAGACCTTCGAACCTTGGCTCCCTATCCAACAACTTTCCTGCTCAACTGCTGGACCGACTTAGCAGTAAAAAGACCTCTGTGCCTGTTATTAGGGTTGCAGATTTGCCGACTAGTATATTTCTCCCCTCCTTTTGAGTATTTCGTCCCTCGACCCTTTTAAATTGCGTGCGGGGATTAACCCTGTTGTTCCGGTAGACTACCAGGAGCAAATTCGGTTCCCGGCTTGGAGTCCTCTTGTTGTGACCGCAAGGCCCGACCGGGCCCTGACGACACTCGTCTTTCCCTTGCAGAACTTTCGCTGAAGTCCCGTCCTTTCTCCAGTCCTTTTTCAGAATTCGCTCCGGGCACGTCGTGATACCATTCGCTTCACTCGACAGTTCCTTAAGTAATCCTGTGACGTACGCTTAAGGACGCCAAGACTCTCCGTGGAAGACTCTTGGTTTCCCCTTGCTGGTGGGTTAGTTAGCCTTGCCTCTCTTTTTGAACCCTCGCAGGTAGGACGCGTCTGCTCAGCCATCATGAGGACTTCTCCAGCCTGAGCTTTCAGTTCGCCCGGAGGGATAAAGTTTCTTCGGCGGCCACTCCGGTACACTCATAGCCGCTCTGACCTCCCCGCGAGCTTACTTTCCCCCTTGGCATGCTCTTTCTTTCTCACATCGCGACCCCAACTTTTCTCCTTCCTCGTTGTTGATCTCTGTCCCCGCGTTTGATCAACTCAGGCATTATGTTGGGCCCCAATCGGCGCTCGGATCCAGTCAACGCGCCCCGTGAGGCCCGTCTCTAACGCTTTGACTGTGTCCTGGTGTTGACCTCCAGCCGCCTTACGCAGCTCCTTCGTGTGCATCCTCCTTGTCTCCCCTTTCCTCTCCTCCCTACCTGCCCTCTTCCTCTCCTATAAGTTCTTTCCTCCCCTCGAGGTTCACGATTTTTCCACTTACGTTCACCTGCGCCGGCGTGAAGCATTCGTTCGCCGCGTATTTTTTTGCTCAGCCCAGTCTGTTCCCCCCCCCCTCGGTAGTGTGGGAAGTCGTCCTATGGTCGCTGTTCCTGTCTCTGCTATTTTTCGGTCATTGGGTGTGACCATTACTCGGTCACCCCCCGCCCGTTAAACCCTAGTATCCTTCCTTAGTTAGTCTGGGTGCAAGACTGTATTCCCCCTCACGCAGGAGTGTAATTCCAGGGAAGTGGACCCTGTTAACGATTGTGCCGATAGATGAGAAGAGGTCTCGGCGCGTTATCCCGTTTATGTTAAGTATTCCGGTCCTTCTAATAGTGTCTTCATTTTTATCTTTGTTAATTTTTTTGTGTAGTTGTTTTGTGGTTTTGTATGTCCTCCTAAAGTTTCATGTTGCGGAATCGTTTAATGGTCCCCTAACATCAGTGCCCGTCGGCCTATATAGTCCCCGCCTTCTCTTTCCTCTTCATGTATTTTTTTTTTTTTATCCTTCGCTCTGATTCGTTTTTTTATTTGTATATGTTTTTTGGTATCGCTTCGCCGGCAGCGGTCCTTGTAGAGTTTTCCGCAAAAGACCCCCTGTTTTTGGCCCAGAACCTGGCTTTTTTTTTTTGCATTTGGGGGGGCACTGATGTCCTGCTTTTCCCGCAGCTGAGGCGAAGGTAGTACCCCCTTGGCTCTTCGCTCCTCGTTTCTACCCGACTACGGCTCCCCGAAGAGTTCTTGGCTTGTCGCAACGTCCCCTTTTGCAAGGGACGCATTGCTTCTTTTGACGAATCTGAATTAGCCTTCGAATCTCACCACGCTACTTAAACGTTCCGTCCTCCATTTCACCGAGATGGAACCCTTTAGATCATAGCCTTGCCGAGCGTCCGCTACACGTTAACTCTCCCTTCGAGTTTGGTGAAGGGTGGATCCAGTGGACTACATCGACGAAGTCTCTTTTTGACGCTGATCTGTTGCAAGCTTCTAAACTTTATACTTTCTACTCCCCCGCCGCTTCCTTGATGCTGTAAGCCGTATCGCGAATGACCGCGAATGCCTGCCCTTTATCCCGCTGTTGGTGAATGGCCCCCTCAACCTCTTTTCCCTCCCCTCGGTTTTAGAGGAACATTTTATCGGCCTCGTGTGAAGGCCGTAGAGAAGGTCGCACCTGAGTAATCTATTCGCCCGGATGCGATTCACTCCTGCTTAAGTCCCGATTTGATCTTTCTGTATCCTTTTTTCCCCAGCTCCGATCTCAAATCTGCTGACGATTCGTGTCCTTACTTGCGCATCCCGTGTCGCGGTTTGTCCCCTTTTACCCGCGAAGCGACCTGATGGAACCGTTTACCCATTCTCCTCCACTTCGTCCCCTCACACGATAACGACAGGGAGCGTTTCGTATATATTTCCTCCAAATGGATGTCCAGTGGCCTTCCCTACCACTTCCTTGTTCACATCATGAGCTCAATTGACCCCCGCGGGTATGCGCCTCTCGATTTCACGCTCTTAACCTGCAAAGGTTCTCTTTAAGAGACCCTCCCCCCAAGTTCACCAGGAGGGTTGTTGTGATTTCATTGCCCCACCTTCTGAAGAGCGACGACTGCATTCCCCCCATTTTTCAGCCATTAGGCGTCAAGCGCCGCGACTTTTTAAGTCTTTCCTCTCTTCTTTTTTTTGATGTCATATTAATCAATAAGCGCTTCAAACATCTCTTTCCTTTTTTATAAAGAGATTGAGTCCATAAGCAGGGTTAGTCCCCGCGAGTTAGGTCCCGTTTGGGGCATGTTACTCACGCAGTAGCGCCTGTGTTTTCTCTCACGTTTTTCCCCTATCGGGGCCCTTTGTATGACCACCAAAGCTCTTTGAGACGCTTTAAGATGCGTTAGTGAGCGGGTGACCAATAATTGTTTACTTCGGCGATGTCTCAATTCCTTGAGATTAAGTCTCTACGTGACGTGTGCTGCGGCCTCCCGGTTAACGGCTTGTTTACCTTCACTGATTCTCGTGCCGGGCACCGGCGGGTTCACATTGAGCGACAAGTTTTGCATCCATATTGGATCTCTCTTCGGACCTTTTAATACGTGCACGTCGCTTCGGGCAAGGTGACCCATTCTGCATGCTGAAGTCCTAGCTTCCTTCGTTTATTGAATCAAAGATCGGGATTTTTTTTTTCCAGTCTCTTCTCCCCAGCGCGCAATTTACGATACGCCGAGGCCTTAATTTCGAGGATGCGAGGAAAAGGTCGTTTCCAATCGCGACGCTTAACTTCCCCCTCCCTCTATTCATTCACCGCTTCCGAGAAAGCTTGGCAGGGCGGAGCGTCGTTTTTGACCACAGGTTCCTTGGCGGCCTCCCTTATGAAAGAGTTGTGACGCTGCCAAAGACTCTCGCCACGACGCTGGGGTTCTCGTGTTGTATAACCACATTTCACCACTGCCTTTTCAGCAACGTTAACGGTCGGCCGGACTTTCCTTCCAAGGCGATCGAGGGGGTTCTACAGCTTATTTCCTTTATACTAAGATGCGTTTTTTTGGTTTTTTGGTTCATCGCGGAACTCGCTATTCCCCCTCCAGACTTTTGGAGAAAAAATGAATGCCAAGTGTTTGCCGTAGGTTGGTGGGAATCCTCCCACCCGACCCTACTTTTCATAGTTTTTCCCCCATTTTTGACCCGCGCCAAACGACGGGTCTGTCTTGCGACTGATATGAGAGCCCCTCCCTTTTTCGACTGAAGACACTGAGTATCCTCGATCACCCGCTTTTTCCTGATCTCAATAGACCACCCACTTTTTGGTGACGCATCATTTCCGACCTATTCGCTTCGTCCGCGAAGCCAGCGTGTTTCCCCGTTTCTATTCTGAGAACTCACCCCAGCTTATATGAGTTAGACCTTTTCTAGCGATATGATTTTGTAGATGATGCTTGAAGAAGGCTAGCGGTTTATAAGACACCCAGTAACGAATCTTCCAATAGAATTTTCCTTTCCTTGAGTACCCCTCACTGCCCCCCGCCGCTGGAATGAGAATTGACTGGATTCCATCCTACCTTTAAATATGCATGTATTTCCTTTATCCAGTGTTTTTTTTTCTCTCCTCTTTGTATCTTGTACAACTTGCGAATGTTTTTCGACCAAGGCGCCAGTCAAGTTGTAAGGTGAGGTTATGGCAGGCTCCCCGTTTTCCTGATTCCAGCTACTCAACTCTTTATTTTTGGCCGGATCTGGTCGAGTTTAGACTTTCCTGTAGAGAAACTGCGACCTGCACCCGCTCTTTTCCTTTTCTCAATGAGCCAGTCCGGGTCGCCCTTTCCTACGAAAGACAAGGTCACTCCTCACTTTCGAGGCTGGGCTGTCAATCCAGTCCCTTGCGAAAGACCTATTCGCTTTCAGCTCCTCCTCGCTCGACCTTCAAGATTTATCCATCGTGACTACAGCGATTGAATTGCGGCAAGACGATCCTTTCTCCCCGGCTCGGTTTTTTTGGCCCGTCTGTAGGCCTTTTTTCCCTTTCTTCGCTGACGGTTATTCAGGAGGGCCCGGCTGACCATCCTACGTTCCGTACCCTTTCCCCCTCTGACGCACCCTTTGAGACATTCAACCATTTCAGCGTAAGACATTCCACAAATTTTTCCCGTTCGCTTTTTTGGATTCGACTTTGGATGGCCTCGCAGGAAAGTCTGGAACTTTCCGGCATAGTCATCCTTGAGCCACCCCCTCCCCTTGTCTCATTTTCCTTTATTGATAAAAGAGAGGAGAATGTACTTTAGTTATCCATCCCTCCCCCATCTCTCTCTTAATAATAACCTTTTTTTGTTTAGTATACCTTCTTCTCCCTGAAATTGCAGGGCTCCGCGCAATTTCTTTCATGCACATGATCGCTTTCTTTTTAGATTCATGAATAGGAGAGGAGGATCCCTTTCGAAGTCAATGCAACTCGGACGTCGGCCCAGACAAACCTTTCTGAATCCCTATCGGGAGACTGTCTCCGCCCTTTCTTTGTTCCTTACTTGTCTCAGCTTTTCTGTGGAATTTCCCTCCGTTCTATTTAAGACGTCGCCTTAAGCGAAAGCTTTCATTTTTTACTTGCATCTCCTTCGTTGCCTCAGTCCCCTTCTCCTCCTCCCCTCCCCCCCGGCAGCCTAGTGAGCGTTTTCCTAACTTCTGATAGTCTTTCCTCAATTACAGACGCGTGAAGTAAAGAGGCTTCTCCCATCCATTTTGCAGGGGTAGAGAAGCTGTTCGCTATTGAACGCTCGGGGATCTCTCCCTTTTTCCGAATGCTTCTTTAAATGTCAGGTACGGCTGGAATGTCGTTCCTTTTCAGAGGGTTTTACCCTTTCTTTCCCTTGCCATCTCTTTGACGATTTTTTCTTTGCTTGACCTTGTCTCCCTTACACTAGGTACCCCCACAGAATCCGCCCCCCTGACCCTTGATTCGAGTAGTACTTTAAGCCATGAAAAAGGTGAAGACGCCCCGTCCAGCCTTTCCTCCAATTTCCTTTTCATACCGTGACTCAATCCTGTTTGAGGAGTTTTACAGTCTGATCATGAGGTCCTTCGGAGACGCAACCCCCCACCCCGGCGTCCCTCAGACTCTCCTCATCTTTCTTTGATGAGTGGCCTCCGTCGCCTTCCTCATTTCCGGCTTTTGACTCTTTTTCTATTCTCCCCTTTCGTCTTAGCTTTTGGGGAAGAGGTTTCTAGGATGTTGGGTCCCCGCACATCAGAGTTGACCCTCTTCCTTAGGCGATCAGAGAAAGACCCCCTTTTCTAGCCTCAACTAATTATCTCCGATATTTCTGAAGCCGAGCATCTTGTGCTTTCGCGCAGCGTAGTATCACGCGCAATTCGCGCCTGGTCGTTTTCCTTTTCGCTTCCTTTTCCTGAAACCTAGCTCCTTGCCCGCGTCAAGTTCGAGTGCATTGGGTCTCTTCCTTTTGTTTGTGTATTCTGTGTATAGAGTGATAATCCTTACTATGTCGGTCTTCGGCCCTCCGCAGCCTGATATCGAGGTAGCACCTCCTTTTCTCTGGCATTCTCTGCGTTCGTCGGACTCAGCCGGTCGAACTCCATGGGAAGACCTCGACTTCTGCTCTTTAGTTTCTTTGCACCTGATGATATGCTTGACCCACCACCCTAGTTCCCGCACGGCGAACTCTTTGACCTTACTCGTTTGATATCCAAAGACTATTTCGCGTAATAGCCGAAATGGCCCGACTACTCTTCTTCTTTATTTCATTGAAAAGGACGCTTCCGTTTGAAGTAATTGGTTAGACATTTCCCCTACCCCCGAAGTTTGTATGAACCGGTCTAATAGATCTACTTAGGTCCTCCGACCTTTACCTTCCTTCTTTTTCAGACCGGAGATTTTGCCCCCGTTTTTTCCCCCCAGTTGTTCATACGAAATACATACGGTGTTTTCTACGTACTGACGTATGTCTGGGTCCTCCTTTTACCATTATACTACAGGATCGGAATTCAAGCCCTGTGCAGATACGAGCAGCACCCTAATCACGGTTCCCCCTGACTGGACTTTCTGTACAGAGCTTGCGGTTGGTGCAAGTCCTGCCGCTCTATATGTTGGCAGACCTTTTTTCTTCTTTTTTTGCGAATTAGGAGTTTTGCTTCCTCGCCTTCGTACGAAAGCCTTTGATGTTCCCTAAGAATTCTGCAGCTTTACTAGATTTCCTTGCAAGTCAGGACGATTTCCCCGTCTCAAACAATAGACCACGAACTATCAATGGACGATGGTTTCTTCAAATAGGTCGCATACGGCGTGCCGGTTTGTCCCGACGCTCTTCAGAG
>Ga0179591_1191993_pt1 | contig 10306 bp, 8 predicted proteins | sample CZOMad2_1_08_16f_FD_182891 | JGI IMG/M metagenome (GOLD analysis project Ga0179591, IMG submission 182891) | Vadose zone soil fungal communities from Angelo Coast Range Reserve, California, USA - CZOMad2_1_08_16fungal (PacBio error correction) | ecosystem: Environmental > Terrestrial > Soil >... | reverse complement strand
CTATCTGATTGTTAGACGTCGCTCCACCGTGAGGATACTTTATACAGGAGACAGTAGCCACGTGTAACCGCTCCCTATGTCGTCCGATGCGCTTTTTCTCCCGTGTATTCGCACTTTTTTGTGTTTCGGCATAGCCATCTTGACCGGCGCGTTCCCCTTTTTTCTATTTTTAACGTGATTTTCTTTCTTTCTGGCGGAAGCATGGCAATTTCGTTTTCCATCGTCCCCTCCCCCTGACCCCATACGATTATTGTGCTTTATCGTCGCATTGGGTGAACGTTCTCAAGCTTCTCCGTTTGATCACACTTCAATATGTTTCCTCACCCGGTCTCTCGCGCTCCCTTGTAGACCATTTTCCGTGACTTCGGGTTTGGTAGCTTCTCCTTAGTCCCTCCAACACGTGATTTCGTGATAAAGAGTTTCCGGGCATAGTCCTCGCTTTTCGGGAAATTGAGTAAAAACCCCCTCAGAGATTGTTTTTTTATTAGTAGCTGCTTCGGATCTCTCGAAGGAGTTTAACTGTCTCAAAGCAATTTATTCATTCCAATATTATTCTCCTTTATCCTTCACATGTCTCTTTTTAGGATGATGCAACTCTTTAAGCGATTATAGGCACTTCGCTGATTAGCTCTCCTTCTTCTCAGCGCGGATTCTCGTTTCCTTAGGTGACTCGATCGATGGATTTGGTTTCTTCTTGACTTTTGACATTCTTATTCCTCTTTAGTGTCTCCGATCGGTTAGCCGGAGAGCTTAAGTTTGCCCTGCCTCTCCTCCGAAGTGCTGACGGTGCTGCAGTGTGTTCTTCTTTCTCAGAGACTAAGCGACCGCTCTCTTAAGGGTTTTTTCCCCTCACAGACTTTACTGGTTTCGTTCTTGTTTCCATTTTGCCGCGCCGACTTTCGCTCCTATTGATGCCGAACGTAGACGGAACCGACTTCTTCTCTTTCCTTATACCTCTCGGGCTCCGAGTCCTCTATACAGCGCAATTTTTTCCCTAATCAATCCTCGCCTTCCAAGGCGATTTCAGTCTTTATTAGGAAGGGGTGCTTGGCTGTCCTGTAAGTGTCTAGACCCCTCCTCCCCCGCACTTTTATCTTTTTATTTCTTTTATCGCATACCGCGGTTCCCCATCCGCGCATTAACGCCTAGTCTTTCTCCCGAAGCGCGTTTTTGAAGAATTCTCCTAGTACTACGATGCGATCCTACGCCCTCGTCGAGCTCCTTCCGTACGGCGGCACTTTCCTCTTTTTATGGTTTTGTTAGGTTCTTTCCAGCTTGGCGCTGTGTCTGTCGTATCGTCGCGCTCCGCCTCGCAGTCTGGAGACGCTCCCCCCCCTTAGTTCAGGCGCTAGCTTAGATTCTTCTTCCTCCCCCTCTCGTAATAGACTTCTCTGATTCCTTCCTCCCGCGCGATCTACGTTTGATTGCCGTCTCGCGCGAAGATTTAGTCTTTTCTTTTGAGGGGTTGACGTGGAGAGTTTCGCGAATATTCGGTTCGGCAGGATTGATTCTCCCTTTTGCTCGTCACTACGTTCCTTCAGAAGCCGTGGAACTCAGAACTATCGAAAGCTATCCTAGCGCTTCCCCCCCTGAGGACGACGGTTTTTGGGTCTTCTCCTTCCTTCCCTGTGCGCGAGGCTTTCCCGCCTTTTCTTTCAGGGCCGGAGACACGCGCGCGCCGATACCGTCCACTCCAAGTATCTGCCGTCCTCGTCAGGAAAGTCAGCACCTTTCTGAGGCGTCCACACCTTCGTGATGTTTTTCTCGCTCGTGGGATCGATTTCCTCACCTACGTGGTTGTTGAGACATTCTAAATCGAAGCGCAACTTGAAAGAGTGACTCTTTTTTACCCCTTTATGAGGACAGGAAGAGACGTTTTTCCTTGCGTGCCTTGCTTTCTCTCTGAGGGTTTTTCTTTTTCTTCTTGCCTTGGGCGAGGACCTCCCGTGTCCCGTGCCGTACGACCGGCAGAGCGAAGAGACATCGGCGTCATCGGATAGATCCATCTCCGCCTTTCTTCTGATTGCGGCACCGACTAGTCCCTTCCCCCCTTCTTATACGCGCCGGTTGAGCAGTCGCCTCTCGTTTTTTACTTTCTCCGCGCGCGAGGAACGTTATACGCAGAGCGCGCACCCCACCTAATGCCGGCTCGCGCTTAGCCATTCTTTCGACGCAGCGCGTATTAGTCTGTTCCCCCTTCTTCCGCTGTCCCCTCGTCCAGGTCGTCGTGACTTTTGCTCAATCGATCCTGCGAGTCCTTTCTAAGGGATGACCTTTTCTAGTCGAACCTTCCCGCGGGAGATGCTTTCTTCTTAGAGCCGTCCTAACGTTTTCTCCTGGAATTTGTGTCGCGATTTCACGCCACGTCTTCATGTAGGGAGAGCCGTAATCTCTCCGATTGGCTGTCGTTCGTGCATCTTTTTCCTGGTGAGCGATGGGATCTTTATCCGTATTGGAATGGGATATGCGCGCGGTTGATCAATAGGCGGATATTCTTTACACAGTAGGCGATCCGCGGTTGCTCCTCTTCGTCGCCGCAGTCTGTCAGTTTCTTTGAGCCCTCCTCTACAGCGATCCTCATAGCCGTCGGAGGCGCGCGAGGTCCTGAATTGGAACTGGCGCTTACTTTCCCCCAGCGATCGGGATCGCTGATTTTCGCGTTTCTCTCGGCGCGGTTCTTATTTCCTTCCGGCCCCCTCAGGCGTTTTCCCGTTGGCGCGGTCGTGGATCAGCTCCCGCTGAGCCTGCGTCAGTCTTTCTCTGCCTCCTCGATTCCTCCGGTCTCCGCATCTTTGTCGCGTTTGAGCTCCTGGCCCGGCTTTCCTGCCGCAGCGCGTTTAGGCCTACACCGCCTTTTCCCATGGCGAGCCGGACCGATCCCCGTCCCGATAAGGTCAACCCCTAGCGGCAGCAGCGCCATCTTTCGCGCTCGCGCGAGCGCCGTCTCCGCCTCTAGGTTCTCCGCCTTCGGCTTTTAGAGGCCGAGATCGTCCCTAGGTGGCGAGGGAGAGCTTTCTATCCATGTTCTTAATCGGGTGACTGGAGACCCGATCTCGGTGAGGGAGCAGTGCCCCTCTGACATGCGATCGGAGCAGTTTTCGCTTTATCGCCCACCTCTTGCTGGTTTGCTGGTTTTTTCTCCTTCTCATCGCCTCGAGAGTGATGCCTTTCGGGTGACCATCTTTTGTTGTTTTCTTGTTTTTTGGTTTTGCCCTTCTGTTTTGTGGAGCGGAGGGTTTTTCGGCACCCATGTTTGTCTTCTGTTTTGTTCCCAGTTCCGATGCTCCGAGCCTTTATCTTCCCTCTTGGCATGGTCATCCTGCTTGTTACGCTTTTCCGATTTCCCGTATTGGTCGGCAGGTTATTTTGCACGTGAAGTCGTGCTTGGACTCACCTCGCCGTGCGCTAGAGATGCTCTGATGATTTCTTCTTTTTACGCTCTAATTATTCCTTTTTTTTTCCCTGATGTTTTTGGCTGTGCACTTCCTCACGCGAAAGAGAGAAACCCGTTCTTAGTGGATATCGGCCGCACCTCGGGGCTAGGACTCTCCTTAGATTTTTCTTGAAAATCGTTGCGACGCTTTTTCTTGTCTTCTGTCTCGCTCACATGATCCTTGCTGCGGAAGTTCTGAACACCATCTTCGATAGTAGTTTTGCCCCCATTCTATAGAAGTTTCGCAACATCCTTCTGTTATGTTTGTGTGGTGGAGTCCGTCCCCTCCTCGTTTTGCTTTTCCGAAAGGATTTAGCCGACCACAGCTCGCGACGACTGTAGGTCGCTTTCGTCCCCCAGTCGGCTTTACCCTCTCATTTTATTTGAAGCGTTGCTTGGTAGCGGAGATGGTAGACGCAGCTCGGATACTTGTCCTCGGATGAAGGTTTGAAACCCCTCTCTACTCTCTTTCCCACTTCTTTGTTTTTCCTCTTATCAATGTCCACCGTCTCAGATTCACGCGATTGTCACCAGCTAGCGCTCCCGTTACGAGGGCGGAGCCGGCGGGTCCGGATGATTTAAGCCCTCCCGTGTGAACCTCCATCTGAGACGGCCCCTTCGTCTCGCTTTTTTTTTTTGGCGGTGACAACGTACGTTTTCGAATCTTCTAGTCTGTCGAGGGCTATCTCACCCCTACCCACTTTCTCCCCATATGTTTTCTAATTCCTTCGATCCTTGTTCGCGCCGACGGATCACGTTGGTCTAAGAACGACACCGTGAGTCATTGTGAGCAATTGATACAAGTGACAATTGAGCTCGTTTTTTTCGGCTCTCGTTCGTCGCATCCCTAGTGGTTGTTGTTTCATGATAGACCTTTCTGCTGATGATTTGCTCTCTTTTTTCCCTTTCATTCCGTTCAAGGCGCGTTGGGCCCGTCCGGAGCGCCGTCTCGTAGAACCCGACATACGATCATTCATTCTTGGAATAGTTTAGTGCTCTGTGTTTTCGAGTAGCATACGGTCTCTCTGCTTTTGCTCATGCCCAAAGAGGTGATGCCCGACATGGTCTTCGCGCGTAAGTCTCAAGCGAGATTGACTTCCCCCCTGTAGAGAAGATTTTTTTTCCAATTTCGTGATGTCCCTGGTCCCCTATACCACCTTGGCCTTTCGGAGAAGTCTTTTTGCAGTAGACCTCTCGCGGTCGCCCTACTAACCCCAACGCACTTCTTGAGTGTTTTTTCGCTGCTCAGATACTCTTAGGTCGTGAGTGGCATGTGGCCGACGCACGCCGAGCGCGAGCTTTCATCCCTTTCCTTGTATCTTTCTTTAAAGGTCGGGGGGCGGTTATGCTAGAATAGCAAAGGATTTTTATATTGGCCTCTTCCGCCGACTGCGGTCCCGTCGTCGAAGCCGGGGATCTATTTTCTTCGATCTGGCAGCGGTGCTGTTTTTGGCCGGTCCCGGTCCTTTCTTTCATGCGTCATTTTTTTTCGCGGCGCTCCGGACTGCTTTCCAGTCCCTCTGCCGGCGCATGTGCTCGTCGGTGTCGTCGAGATTTCTCTTTCAGCTGCGGACGTGGGTGCTCGCCGCCTGACCTCCTGTGTGGTGTTTCTATCAACGAGGTATTCCACGCTTTCCCAGCTTTGTGCGACGCTTCGCTGAGGGTTGCAGGACCCCTCCCTGAAGAAGCCGATCCTTCTTCTTTAGACCCACCCGCGCCAGCTACGTCGCGACTGAGATCCGCGCGCCCCGTAAGCAGGGAGCGGATAGCGAGAATCGTCGATACTCGTGAGAGTTGGTTTGGCGTGGTCTCTAGGTCCGAGGACGTCCGTTGACGCGCCAATCCTATTCTTAGCATACTGGTGCGCGGTCTCGCAGACTTTCGTTCTCTTTTTAACACTCTGAATCAACATGGAGGCGGACCGAAGCCGCCGCCCACGGCCTATGCGCTCCACGGTGTCTTTTTCCGACATCGTCTAGATCTTCGCGCGAACTAAGAGGCCGCCGTGATTTTATGGCGTGCGTGCGTCCATCGTAGTCGAAGCCGGATGGTTTCGAGGCGGCTCCTGCGTAGATTCAGAGAGCACCGCGCTTTTCGTTGCGGACTCCGGAGCAGTTCCCCTAGCGTTCTTGCTGTAAGCCGATCGTCCTAGCCTCGTATTGCAGACGTGCTTACGCGATGACCAGTCGATCGCCGAGCTCTTCGACGACGGCGGTGTTTCCGAGCTCTTTTGACCCTTCTTACGGCGGGTCTACGGACTGCACCCGTCTTGATGGACGGATGAGAGCAGCCGTGATTGCGTGCGGCTCCTCTCTGCGAGATACCGGATTGCCTCAATGGTGCTCTCGGCTGCGTATAGGTGTTCCTTCCTTCGAAATTGCTGCAGGCAGAGCTTCGCGCGCGATCCGAGCTGCTGATCGACGTAGTCCTATAGCAGGGTGCAAAGGTATGTCGAAGTCTTTTCTTTTTTCCATCGGAGACCCATATCTTTATCTCCTGTTTTGTGTTCTTCTTAAGACGAGCAGCCTACACGATCAAGAGGTTTAAGAACGTTGCCGTTTCGAGGAAGGAAGCGACGTTCTGTAAGGGAGAGCTTGATCGCGCGCTTTTTTTTGGTCGTTCTTGCTGTTTGTTTTTTTCCACTCGTGATGCCGTCGACTAGCTCAGAAGCGCCCGAAGTTTTGGACTTTTTTCAGTAGCTTCAGTTGAGTAGCGCTTTTTACGTTCCTTGATCGCCTTCACGGTGCTTCCGTGAGCAGCTCCTCCTAACCGAGCCTTCCCCGCGCGTCGCTCAAGCTATTTACGATAACCACGACCGCGGCCTGAGTTTTTTCTCCAAGAGAGCGGCGCGTATCATTTTAGCGAGTAGATCGCGGCGGGCGAGCCTTACTTGCATTCCGCGGCGATCGATTTCTTTTTTGCGTGAGCTCAGGATTCGGGTATCGACCAGGTCGCGTCGAAAGAGACTTCGGCGCGGTCTTCGATGAGCCTCCCCCGACCGGCGTCTCTCTTTAGTTTCGAAGAACGCACTCAAGAATTTTCCGCAGTTTGGTCGCGCCGACGAAGATTCTCATACCTGGTCGATTAGCCATAGGGACCGTCGACGGATTCTTAGTAGGAGTCTTTTTTGCCCTACTTTTATGCGCGTCGGGATCCCTCGGAGGCGAGGCGGCCCCCCTTTATCTTATCCACGCGGCTTGGCGTCCTTGCGCGAACGTACTCTGGCTGCCACGCTTGCCTCCTCCCGATACTCGGACCTATTATTGAGGAGCTTCGAGTAGCTTCGGCGCCTTCGTTTCCCAGGTCTCTGTCTAAGAGTTCGGGAGTTCCTGCAGGCTGTATAGAGCCTATTTTTAGTGGCTTCTCGCCCCGATGGACACTGGGAGATTTAGCCCCTTGATTTGGAAAGACGAGTTTTGATCTAACAGCAAGGTCTTCATGCGGGCTTCTGAGCCCACACCGACGCCAGGTTTGCAATTTTTTCTCAATAGTACTTCCCCCTCCGGCGCACGACCGAGGAGCATGGCAGAAGGCAGCCATTACGAAGATGTCCGGATAGCAGCAGAGTCCCCTCCTGACACTGATTCGCCGTCAGACATCCTTCGATAAGCCGAAGTAGGGACCAGACACGAGAGCCCTAGCCGCAATTCTGCGCTGTCGATTTTCCCTTGATTTCTCCGAGATTCGTTCTCCTCCCCCGTCTGCGTCTTTGAGATCTTCCACTGGCGCTTTCTGGAGAGCATAGACGTCGCCGCCATGTCGAAGAATTTTTATCCGACTCGGTTTGCCGTCACTCTCCTGCTAGGCTTTTCGTTTGCTTCTTTTTAACTCCCCTGCGAAGAGATGTGCGCCTTTCTCTAATTGTCTTTCCCCCCTCTGGCGTGTTGGGTATCGTTCCATCTACAGTTGAGAGTGATTTCTTTTTTTTTAGGAAAATCCGGGTCGTTTAAGTTCCCCCTTTTGATAGGTGACCTTTCTCCCTACCATGTCCCAACACTAAGTATTCTCCCTCCTTCCCTTGTATAGAGTGCTCTCCGCTTTGACCCTTGGGTAGTGCAGAACGAGTCTCTTTTAAGCACCCCCCCCCCTCTCTCGACCGCTGAGTACGTACACGATATGCGCGCCTCGCTTCCAGACGTGATTAATTATGTTTTTTTCTTCTTGACAATACTTCTCTTTCTTAATGCTGGCGTCCGCGCTTGTGTCACGTTGTTACTTCCCTCCTTCTTCATATTACGTTAAGCTTTCTTCTTTGCAACACTTTGCGTTTTTTTTCCTTGGCTTACGAAAGATCGCCTCTCCCCCCTCGTTTCTTTTTTTTCCTTTTGCTGTATGTCTCAATTTTTGCTAATACGGTGTTTATTTAGACCCCCCTTTGTTCGATTCTTCTTCCGCAACACCCCTCGCCTTCCTCATCCCTTTTAGCACCCCCTCAACGGGGGACTATTTTTCTATGGTTTTTTTTAATCTGTTGTCGTCCCTCAGGCTTTCCTTTCTTTTTTCCCCCGTGTAAGCTGCCTACATTGAGACCGCATGTCCTTTCTCACGAGGAGCGCATTCTTACCCTGCACCTCCCTTCAAGACCGTTTTTGTGCCTTGCGTAAATTCGGCTCCTTGTTTGGTCTGAGGGCTCTATGAAGGTCCTTCTCTTTCCCATTAGATATATTACTAATCATAATTTTCGTTTTTTTGATACACCACTCTGTCAGGACCTCCTCCCGATCCCTTCGCTCTTGCTGACTTCAGACTCCTCTTCCTGTCTTAAGTTTCCTAGAGTTTTCCCCCTTCGGGGTTTTTGTCTTAGACTAAAGTTTCCCCCCCGAGAGGACGTCTTTTTACAGCCCGGTTACCCGTCTTTTTTGCCCTTCGAGAGATCTTTGGGCTATTCCCCACACAACCTCCCCCCTTCTAAACAACCTCCTTTTTATGTTGCCGAAAAGGCGATTTGAGAAGCTTTTTTCCTACTAAAGACCTCTTTTCCTTTATCCCCTCCCGTGATTCTTTTTCTGCTAGCCCCTAACAAGAAACTCCCCCGCCGTGCTGGCGACTTGCTCGGTCGTCCCTGGTCCGCCCACCTAGTTGTTGGCGACCTCACCTCTTGTGTTGACTTTTTTCTTGCGAAGTGACGGTTTGTTGATAGACAGAACTGTCCCCCCTTCGATCTCCCTTGTCAAAGAGTCCGTCCTACTAGTTTTCATATGGTCGTTTGCGTTTCGCGTTTCCCCTGTTTCTTACTGCCCAGGTATATTTTTAAAGGACCTCCCTCGTTCGGTCAAATAACACCGGTCTTAGTTTCTCTGAGCCTTTGCACCTGGCCACGTCGTCGGAGACGACTTTTTTTAGAGGTCTGTGGAGACCCCTTTCCACTCCACAGTGTTTTTCCCCCTGATCCGGGTTTTTTGTAGCAATCTCAGCGTATTTCCCGAGAACCTCCCCCCGAAAGTGAGAGTTTGTGAAATTCTTATTTTAGAGACGGACCCTTTCTTTTGCAGGCTTTTCCAAGTTCGCCTCCAGCACGCCGATCGTTCTTTCTCTTCCCCCTCTTCTTATTTAAACGGATGATTTTATGATTTTTCTCATCTCGACAAAGATGGACGTCTGACTTTTTTAATCCAGAAGCCCCTTCTCCAGATCTCTGCTCCCCGAAGACTTTTTTGTCTGATCTGCTTTCCTTCATTTGAGAATTTGATCTTTTTTCCTTTGGTCCATTATCTTATGATCGGTATTGCAACTAACTATCTTCTCCGGAGTATATCCGGATTGTCCTTAAGAATGGCTCTCTTTCCGCCTTCAGCTAGTAGTCTCTCCAGATCTTAGATCTCCCTTTCTTATGGTGGGGTGTCTCTAGACTCGCGGCCCGTTAGTTTTCGTCCTCCTTTCCAATTTTCCTTTCTCCTCAGACCAGACGTTCTCCCTCGTTTTCCCTCCAGCAAGAAGACGCGCTGATGCTTCCTCTCGCTTTTCCGCTATGCGCCTAGATAACTGCTCAGTATTCCCCCTTATCGACGCGCTCGCGCGCGACTCGACTGCCCCCCAGAGTCCGATTTTTTTAGATTGTATCTTTGGTTTGCTCTCGCACTAGGAAGGTCCCGCTCTCAGATGACTGAAGCCACTGCTCGTGGATTCTCTACTGGTGAGATGGGTCCTCTCCTCCCGGTCTCCTCATAACCCACACTCTTGGCGACGGAACGAAGTCCAGATCTCTCTCCCAAGCGATGCTCAGGAAAATCTCTCCTCTCATTCGTCGAGCTCGTTTAGTAGCTACGGTCCTAGGGATTTCGTTCGTTTGTCTTAGTTACACCGTTCGCTCATCCGTGCTTTTCTCCTTTCTCGCGTCTTGATTTCCTGCGTTTACCTAGCTGGTGACTGACCTACTCTTCCCCAATAAGGAGGGTGCGTTTCTCTCGCTCTCATATCAGCCGATAGTCCATACCTTGTTTCCTCGCCGAAGTACCTTGGTCCTCTTCTTTCCTATTCGCGGCTCTTCCGCAATTTCGCCGTATTCTCTTTCTGACGTTCCGCGATCAGTCTTACGGAACTGTCGAGAGTCAGTCTTTTTTTCTACTTTTTTTAGCGAAGTCATACGTGTCTAATCCCTATCGTGGAGCCCTCTAGACTCTCGTCTTAGAGCTATCGTTCCCTCTTGATGGCTCTTCGCCGAGTGAAGTTCTTCTTTCCCTTCCTAAGGGATCTAGAACGATGATTTGCAAGGACGGGACGGTCCTCTCGCCCCTTCCTAGCACCTCCCGACGTTTTCTTGCAGTCCTCATAGACCTTATTCTTTCTTTTGGAGCTGCTAGGGAAGGATATATTTCCCCTTTTTTTTGTTTTTTCTAGAGATAAGATCATTTGCTTCAGCGCCCCGAGCTAGTT
>Ga0179591_1306450_pt1 | contig 10307 bp, 17 predicted proteins | sample CZOMad2_1_08_16f_FD_182891 | JGI IMG/M metagenome (GOLD analysis project Ga0179591, IMG submission 182891) | Vadose zone soil fungal communities from Angelo Coast Range Reserve, California, USA - CZOMad2_1_08_16fungal (PacBio error correction) | ecosystem: Environmental > Terrestrial > Soil >... | reverse complement strand
GAGCCCCCCTTAGCATTCTTTCTTTAGAATGCGGAAGAGGAAGAGATGCATCAGATTTTTGATACTTTAATCTCTATATTATCTTTCCTCAGTGTTGTTTTGATTTTTAGCTTCCCAATGATACCCCATCTCGCCCCCGTCCGAATCCTCCTATCACCTTGATGAGAAGGTTGCGAGAAATTAATTTTTCCGCCTCCCCCCCTTAGAAAACTCTTTTTTGATCGAACATCGACTTAAGACCCCCCTTCTTCCCATCCTTCAGCTCCCAACAAAATTATCACGACTTTCGTCAAACGTGTCCTAAGTTACTTCGCCCCAAAGAACCTTTCATTCCCTGCTTCCTCCAAATGGACTCTTAGCTGTAGTCCCCCCCCATGATCCTCCCCCGATAAGCTCAAGTTGAGTCGTTTGTCTTTTCCACCACTCTCAGCCGCCAAACACCCATATTCAGCCCCTTTTACGAAGTCTCCTGCCCCTCAAACCTCCCCTGTCTCGTACAGTCTCTCGCCTTCCTTTTTGTGACCACCCTCACGCTAACTCTTACCATCTCACACTTCTTTTCCAACTTCCTCCTCCAGCCCCGCCCCGCAACCCCACAGTCAGTCCTACCCCCCATGCCCCCCTAAAAACCCTCTTCCCCCTTCTCTCTCCATCTCACCCCTAACCCCAAGGTCGATTTCTTCCACCCCCTCCATTCCCTCTTCCTCGGAGCCCAACACCGTTTAGTTCCCGTAACAGCAAAACATTCCACCCCCCCTTCCCTCTCTCACTACCAACACCTCCACTTCCATACAGCCTTCTCTTCTTCCCTTTCCCCTCTGTTCCTTCCGGTAAAGCCCTCTCCCGACCTTAAAACCTCCCCCCCCTCTCCTCCCTCAAGGTTGCCCCAATTCACCCCCAACCTTCCCCAGTAACAGCTCCCCGATATCCCCTTCGTACCTCAAAAAATAACCCCCACTTAGAAGCATTGTCTCCCCTCTTTCGTCTATTCCTCCCTTAGATCTCATCCCTTTAAAAATCCACTCATCCCACCCCACCACTAGACTACTGGGTGATAGTTAATCCCCCAAATTTCCGAGGCGATAATTATTACTCCTACCCACGACAATCTTCTTCTGAAGCCCAATATCCCTTCGCACTTTCCATCCCCATACCATTCCCCACAGACCCATCACCCCCCCGTATAATTAGATTTGACCAAGAAACCCTTCGAAGATGCCGAAAGAAAAGAAGCTTAAGAATTCTGAACCCCCCTTTTCCTCTTTCCCCCCTCCCAGCATCTTTCCACCGCCCCCCCCCCTAGAACCGGGCATCACAGTCCCCCCGAAGGGTCAGATCAAAGGGCGCATTGACCGCAGGTTCTCTAATTCCCCCCCCCCCCCTAAGAACTTTCCCCCTGTAATCTCCTCCGTTCAAGTAGCCCACCTCCCCGACTAAATAATCACTCCTGAAAAACCCACAACCTGGCTCTAATAATCCACCAAACCCCAGACATCTCCCCTTTTACTCGCCCTCGATCCCTCCCCTCATCCCAAGATAACGAAAACCACCCCCCATATCGAAAAGACACCACCCTGGAAGATCTTCCCCCGCCGTCCTAATCCGCTGTTCAGCCTCAAATAGGAGAATCCTCCCCCCCACCTCTTTCACCTCGAAATTCCTCCCTCGTTGGCTATTAACCTAACCATCCCCCACTCACTTCATTTCTGAGCGTCGCCTCCCTCCTCCTATCTTTTCCCGGTCAGCCGGACCCCTACCGTTTCTCAATCGAACATTCCTCACAATAACTAAAAAACAAACTTCCCCCCCCAAAAAATCACCAATACTTCCATATCCCTCATGTCTCGCCCTTTACCCTCCACTCCTCCTCCTCCTGAGCCTCCTACTCAGATCGTTACCCCCTATAGAATCCCTCCAATAGCCTTCTTCCCCACTCTTTTTTAGAACCCCTCCCCTCCAACTGGAGACACCCAAGTAGACTTCCCTTACCTGGAGCCCCTTCCTTCACCTAGACCCCGGTCCCCTTCCCCTGAGCCCTCCTAAAACTCAAGGTATTCCGCTTTTGAAATCCCTTTGAGAGTTGATGTTAACAATCCTTTCATTACCCCCTACTCCTCTGAATTACCCCCCCTTAGCCCCTTTTTCAACCCCTCTTTCCCATTTTCCAACATACCGAACTTTTCCATTAAGGACTTCAGCTTTTGCCAGATAGAGACCTCCCCTAGTCTCCCCTGAGCTTCCTTTCCGGAATTTACTTTTTTCCAGCTTCACTCCCTTTCCGACCCGAACCCCCTTCCTTCATTCTCTTCTCCTACATTTTTTTTTGGATAGCCTTCTCTCTCCCCTCTCGGGTTCTCCTTCCCTGGTTTTGGGCCAGAATAATCGCATTTTTTTCCTCTCAGTTGTTGTTTTCTGTCTATGTTCCCCAAAACCCCCCCCCTTTTCTTTTTTTCCCCCTTTTCCTCACTTTTTTAAGGCCTCCTCTCTCCCACAAACTTTTTGATCTTTCTGATGCCTTCCTTTTGGTTCCTTCCTTTGCGTGTCTTCCATCTGACCTTCCTGCCTCTTAGTACCCTCGTTATAACTCTTTGGGTTTCCCCCCCCACTGCCCGTACTGTCGGGACCTTTATGGTCTGTTTTTTTAGACTTTCCTTATCTATTGTGTTGCCATTTCCTGACGTTTGGGGTACTCTCTGTGCTTCGGGGTCCTTTCCCTTCTTAAGTATTCCCTCTGTCAATTACTCCCTTTTTAGGATAGATCAGTCTCCGTTGCGTAGGAAGTTGGAGGGTGGAGGGAGGATCCCGATTGAATAGCCGGGGGTGAGCCACGGGTGTTTCGCCAGATTTCTCTCATTCTTTCTTTTTTTTCGTGAGATTCGGCCCCTCTAATATGGAGGTCTTTTCGGCTCTTGAGTGAAGGAGTTTGGGTCTTTCTGCTTCTTTCTCGCTCGAGTGAGATTTCTCGTTTTTTTTAGTTTTTTTTTTTTTTTGTTTTCTGGGGTGGACTTTTTTCGGCCTGTTTCTTTGATCAGAGTCCTGTTTTACTTTTTTCCTGATTGAATGCTAGTTCTTACCCCTCTAAGTCGACCTGGAGTTTTTGTTCTTTTCCCTTCTCCTTCCACGAAGCGGACGTTTCTGAAGGGAGAAGGAGTTGTTTATTCTCTTCCTTTTCGAGTCTGCCGCGGATTTTCTTATCCTTTTCTTTAGGCCTGACTGGCCCGGTTATTGGTTTATTTAGGATTTTTTCTTAGAGCTTTTCTTGATCTTATGCGACCCGGACTCTTCTTTTTTTTTTATTCCTTAGAGCCAGGGTTGGTTTTCGGATTTGTCTGAGGTTCTATTTTAGTTCCGGGTGGTCGGGTAGGGGAGCTTAAAATTTTTTCCTTTCATTTTGGTGGATGGCGATTCCCTCTTTCCCGTCTCCGAGGAGTATCTTCATGTAGGAATTTCCTGCATGGTCTCGTATGTGGTTAGGAGATATGTCTCGTGGTCCTTCTTCGAGGCTTTTGGTTCAGAATTCGTAGCTTTGCCCGTTTTTGGTGCCACTTATCTTTTTTTTCGGGCTTTAACGGCAAGGTTTTGCGCACTCTATTGTGGGTCTTCGGCGTGGTGATCTTCTTTTTTAATGGCGATTCAGCTTTTCTTCTACGGACTTTGTGTTTTCATGCTTTTCTTCTCATTGTTTGTTTAATGTTGAACGGAGGATATCCCACTCCCCTTTAGGCCTTTTTGTGTTGAGTTTGATTCTTTAGGTTTTTCCTGCTTCATCCCCTTCTTTTCTCTTTCCTGTCTAGTTCTCTGACTCTGTGGTCTCGGTGTTGATTTTTTTTCTGTCTCCTTGTCTCTCTCTTTTGCGGATTCTTCCCCAATGTTAATGTTTCTTTTTGCATTTTCGGGAAACCCGGGAAGGCCGGTAGAGTTCAGTCAGGGTTTTTTCTCTTTTCTCTTCCAGAGCGTTGTTCCACCCGGATCTTCACACAGAGTTTCAGATTCCATTGCTTACGTGACTGTGCTGGTTCACTATGTGAAAGTTTACCTTTTGTGGGACGAAACGGGTTCTTTTTCCTCTTTCCTGAAAGAGGCTCGCGCGATGATTATTGGTGGTGTATCCTAGACATCGACTATGTTTTTCTGCCTGTTTTGTCTTTTTTCTGGTGGTTAACGATTTTTTTGGCGGTCGCACTGTTTGCGTGGAATAGGTGGTGTGATGGCCCCGGTGGGTTACGGACCCGATTTCCAAGCTATTGTGGCGGTGCCAATTCGTTCTATTGAATTGTCCTATGAGAAGTCAGACGCTGTAAAGTCACCAACGGGGACCTGTTTCATTTGTTCTTTCGTTTGTCCCTTTTTTGTCGTCATACCTTCTGAACTTGGCGATGATTGTGTGAGATTCGCTTGTGCATTCCCCAGTCAAACTCTTGCTTGCTTCTTCTCTTTCCGCAGTTGGAGGAGATTGTGGGATAGCCCTGGGATTTTATCTTTGTCTTAGTTGTCGTTTTGGCGTTTTGTTCCTCTTTTCCTCCATGGCTCCTACAGCCTCTATACGGGGTTCTTTATGTGCTTTAGCTTTCTTGGGAAGTCATTTTCTTTTTCTTATCCTGCTGCTATGTGGAAGAGCTCCGTGTGTTTTTACGAGGAGTTGCTGCTGCAGCCCCGGAGACCAGCATGTTCTTCGTAGTTTCGGTCTACTGTGCGACTCTTCATCCGATTGTTAGACTCCCTCTTATATCTTCCTAACCAACGTGTTTTGTTCTTTCGACTATATAATGCGGAAAATTCCCTCCCCCCAACCCCCTGTATGCCGATTCTATTAGGCCTAAACGAGTCAACCAACATTTCTTCTTGTTCGCGTGCAATAAATCCTGCTCCACGAGCCCCCCATCTTTTAGTTTCGACCCCCCAGTCTACCAACCCCATCCTCCCCCCCCCTGTGAACTCTCAAACGGCCCCAATAGTACACCGTACTCGAGCAAATGTGTTCCGAACTCGTACTCCCTCTCCCCAACTCCCCTGCAGCCGCCCGCTATACACCCTGGATTCTTAAGAAGATCCGTCCCGGCAACCCGTGCCCATCGCCACAGAAACCCAAGACACAAAGAAAATTTTGCGCGGTGCCAATTCAGCGGCAACAACAGCATAGAAAGTGAGAAGTCATCCACTCCCCCGAAACAGCCGTCTTATTTACCTTCTGAGTCGCCTGAATGGCACCATTTAAAGATACAAGATGAGCGTAAAAGTCTTTCCTAGAATCTCAAATGCCCCACCCCCGTCAAATCACCCCCCACCCCACCCCCAAGTTTAGTGAGCCACAAGTGCGCGCCCCCACCTCAGCCAAGGCCCTTATCACCACAGCGCCTCCCCCACACCCCTATTCCGCGATGGCGCAACACCACATAGATCGATGGGTCCTTCACCTCGCCATCCCACTTTCTCGTCCAAGCACGTCAACCTGGCCGAGTCCTTTACCCCGCCATGCCACCCATTATCCTTCTTACAGCATGGCTAGGAGAACATCTGTGGTTGACAGTCCCCATGGGACTAGCACTTGAATGTAAAACTACGCGATTCTTTCACATTTTCCATCATGACCCACCCCCCAATGTTCCTCGGACCTCAATTTAAGAAACTCGCTTTCTTATCCCCTTCGACCCCGTCCCCCCCTCAACCGGAGACCGCATATGCGGCATCCAATCTCCGAGTTTCCGAAGTACAGAGCTCCTCCGTACCACCTCACTAGCCAACTCCCCCACCCCCCCCCCGAGACTCCCTGGTGCGTTTGGACCGAAGGGGCCCCGAACACTCCGCTCGAAGCTCTTTCGCGTCCCCTGAAATTGTATACGCACCGCATCGCCTTGACATCACCATCTTCACCCCAGCAACTACAAGCAAACAACTTTCACGATTAACCTGAATTTCAGAAAACCTCCTCCTCCGGACGCAAGAACGCCGCTAAGCCTTCTTCCCCACCTCCCTCGCTCCGGACACGCCGGACAGCAGACCCCGCAAAAAATAAAAGGCGAAACCTATATAAGTTTCCGCCGCGGCGCCTGTTCCCGACTCCCCACTTACACCATAAACTTTACCCCCCACCCCTGGCCCTCTCCGCCCTTTATCACCCCCCCGTACCCAGCGACTCGGAACCTTCTTCAAGCAACCCCCCCCCCCCCCCCCAAATGGCGCTAGACCCCCCAACACCGCCCTCTCTAATGCCAATTCCTCTCCTCCCCAGCGCAAGCACCATGATACCTCGCAACTCTCGACCAGAACTTGCTTTGCTGAGTCCCCTCCCCACTTTGAAGACTCCTGAAAGAGGGACCAGACCGAACTTCCTCATCCTCCCCCCCCCCCAACTTTCCCCGTAAGCCCTTCCCCTATTCGGCCTGAGCGCCTACACAAAAGGTCCCACCCCGATCCTTTGAGCGGTCTCCAGACCTATCATCCGAGGCCGCCGTCGGAATTTTTTCTCCACTCCCCCAGACCCGTCCTCAACCAACCAATGAACCCCAAACAATCCCAAACAAAAAGAAGACCATTTTGATTTACCTCCTCTCTCTCCCGCAGGATCCTAAATAGCACCCCTCTTTCCTCCCTCCTCTTTCGTCCTTTTTTGCACGCCAGTCTCTTTGCGCCCCTCCCTTCCCGCTTAGACAGAAAAACGTCTTGCCTCTGTGATTTTCCCCCCCAGAATTTATGCCCCCCCCCCCAGTTGCTGCCTTACCGGAGACTCTCCCCCCATCGCCCCCTCCCGCTTTTTTCCCCCCGGCGAGCTCGACCTCCTCCAAGGATAAGTCCTCCCCCTTTTTGATGTTTCCCCCAATTTTAAAACGATACAAGTCCACACCCCCTTCTCCCCTTTCCCCCCCCTAGACTTCCCTTAACCCCCCCCCCCCCATGTCCTAACCTTCCCGGTCATTCTCCTTTTGCCACCCCCCTTGATCAAAATTGTTGTGTTTCCCTTGAATGATTCTTCCTGGGGTAGCTCCCTCCCCTCCTTACCCTCCCCCCTCTTACCACACCCACTTTTGTTGTTTTGTATGTTTTTTCATTGACCTCCTACTGTTCCAGTCTTTCGTCGAGGAATCTATTCTTTCCCCCCTTCCCTCCACTTTCCGTTTTTTTTTTTCTTTCTGATCTGGGCCAACAAAACCCCCCACCGCGCTGTAGCATCTGCGGGGAAGGAAGAAAGACGGTCCCGTCCCCCCAACTTTCGACTTAGAGAATTTCCTGAAGGTTCTGGGTCCTTCCTTTGTTTCTTTCCCCACCCAGGCCTATGAATACAGTGTAATGTTCTTCTTTTGGCCGCGGAGGGGTGGCCCAAGCTCCTTCCTTCTTTTGCTCTTTCGGTCCCTTTTTTTTTGAGAGGGTAAGGATAGGTCCCCAGGTGAGAAGTGTTTGGTAAGTAGAGTCTTTCTGGTTCCTTTCCCTTTCAGGCCTCCAGAAAAACTCTACCTTTTGCACTTTCCTTCTTTGTGGTTCTAGGTAGTTAGCTCGCGACTAGATGATGCCTTGGCGAGGCGGCATACCCCCCTTTCCTTTCCCTCGACGGGGGTTCTCCGACCTGGGCTTTTATTTTTCCCCCCCCTATCGATCGGTTTTCAGTCGAAGCTGACTGCTACGCGAGCGGCCGCGGCTCTGAGGAATAGGAGGCTCCGGGGCTTCTCTCATTCGGCGATGAGATTTAGTCTTTGGTTTTTCTTTGGGTTTATGGTTGACGGATTCCTTGTTCTGTGGTTCCTTTAGCTAGGGGTCCTTCGTATGCTCTCGCGAGATGTTTCTTCTTCCGTTGGGTTTTTCTTGTGGGGAGTGATTCGCGGCCCCCCTCCTCTCAGGGGTGCGATGTTGGGGTTTGATGCACTAGGGTGCAAGGGGATTCTTCTAGGGGTAGTTTTGGTCCCTTTTTTTCTCGTATTGGTTGTCTTCGCGGAGATGGGTTTAGGTCCTTCTTGTATTTCTATTGAAGAGCTCTCGCTTGGTTCCTTTGTTTGTTCGAGTTGAGGAAGGATGTTCGCTTCTTTGGACCTGGAGGTGTATCTTACCCTTTTGTACCTTTATTATGGGGTGGATGGCGATGGACTTCCCTTCTCGAGCTTTCCCTCGTCATGTTCTTTCCGGGTGTTTTTTAGGCTTTGTCGGCGGGGAGGAGAGGAGTTTCTATAGATCTGTTTTTTCGGGCGGCACTCCGATGTTTTGGTTTTCATTCCCTGCGTTTTTTCGCTGCGGGTGGTTTTGTCGTTTTTGAATCTTCTTTTTTCAAGTGAAGCTGTAGTTTGTCGTCTCTTATTCGACGAGGATATTTTAGACCAGCGGATGCCCACGAGGTATTCTCGGTGGTGTCTTGGGATTTGGAGGTCTTTATTTTCGCAGATACGGATTCTTGAAGCAGTATCTCTGTCCTCCTCTTCCTCTTAATTTGCTTTTTTTGTTAGGTTTCAGTGGAGACGAGGATTCGTCATGAACTGGTGAGTGTGACAGTCGCGTTGTACCCTGATGTAAGTCGTTACTGTACAGTACGGAGCGTCGAGTCATAGTTCTACAACTGAGATGAACCGAGTTGAGGATGAGCAACATCCTGATGTAGCTATTCTCCTTCGGGATGTTATGTCAGAGGGTTGCCACGTGGGGTAGTGGAGTTTCGAGGTGCCAGGGATTGCGGCTAATGCCTTATTCTTTGGCAGTCAGGTTTTTGTTTGGACGGTGCTGGGCGCTTGCCGGTTGACGATGTTTAGGTCGCATTTTAGGTTACGATGAGTGTTGGTTTTTTTTTTTTTTCCTTGGTTTTTACGGGGCAAAATTTTTCGCGTTAATTCTTCCCCATTTCGAACCCAAGAGGTACATGACGACTGGGAGGTTTATTTCTTCCCGGATGCTGGTTTCGATGCGATGTGATCCACAATGAGCCCCTGGTTTTGTTCTTTGTTCCTTATTGATGTCTTCTTTTAGTGGGGCCTTCGGTATACCATGGAGCGGGAGATTATGGGGCTTTTTGCCGTGCGTATGCTGTAACCGCAGGTTGATAGCGACTGATAGGTGTTGACTCTGGAGTAGGGCTCTGGAGAAGTGGGTGTCTTAATTGATCGATGTTATCTCCTCTGATTCCTTATCTGTGGGATTCGAGTTATTGCACGGGGGCACGTTCTTTCGATGCGGGCATTCAAAGAGGCATGCGCAGACCCCCGCTGTTGCGATTACTCTTTATCTAGATTTTCCCGCACGTATCAGTTATACGAGGATTCCACAATCGTCTGCGCTCGCTCTTCGCCTCCGCATCGACAAACATTGCTTGCGCCATTTTGCTATCGAACACAGCCCCTCTGTCGAACAGACACCTTGACACCGCACCATGCTTAAATCTCCTGCGACGCCCCCTAATTAACCCCTTCTCCCCCCATTTTTTCTTACGAATAAGCCTCGCCAAACGCCCTTGCAGCGCGCCTCCCCTCCATGGAATTGAAGAGAATACCACGTCCTGGACCCTGAGCGCCCGCCCCATTGGTTCGCGTTGTGGTATCCACATGAAGAGACCAAAGCATGCACAACGAAGCAGTCGGAGATGCACACCTCCCCTTTTTCTGTACCCCCCCTTTCTTTTCTTCCTCATGATGCAAGTAAAGCAAGTTTGCCAGTTGTACCCATATCCTGTCATACTCTCCCAGAAAGAAAAACCCAACTCCGAGTCCTCCCCCCCCAGGGCGTACCCTGGCAAAACCGTCCACACTGCAAATTAACCCCCCACAACACTAGTCTTTATGTCCACAGCTTCATCCTTCCTCTCTCGTTCCTGCACCTGACAACCCCACCGCTTCCATTTTAAAAGAAACCCTTAACCTCTAATTTTTACGCCTGCCCCATACAGCACTTCATACCTCTTTCCATGATTTAATCCTCACATAGTGTACTTCCCGTCCCGCTGCGCGGAAGCTCCTTCCGTACCCCTCTAATCGCTCCTACGAAAGGGTTTCCGGTTTACACAAGACGTCCCCCCCTGATCCCCTCGCTCCATTCCTCCCCGACAAACATCAAACTGTAGCCAAGCCTTCTGCTTCCTATCCATGGCTGCGCATGGACCTCCAGCGTCCTCTAGCCTTCCAGAAGCAATCCACCCCCTCGCTCAATGTCTTGAATACTCCTCCGTTCACATACCAACAATACGCGGCCCTCATGGCATTACTCCTTGTAACGGCTTTTAGTCGAAGCCCTATTCATCGCCCTGACCCCTCCCTCATCTTTCACCCCGGATGACACCCCCCAGATCTCTCACCCCGTGCGATGGAACTTTCCCTACCCCCTCTCAGATGGACCTCATTGCA
>Ga0179591_1289794_pt1 | contig 10307 bp, 10 predicted proteins | sample CZOMad2_1_08_16f_FD_182891 | JGI IMG/M metagenome (GOLD analysis project Ga0179591, IMG submission 182891) | Vadose zone soil fungal communities from Angelo Coast Range Reserve, California, USA - CZOMad2_1_08_16fungal (PacBio error correction) | ecosystem: Environmental > Terrestrial > Soil >... | reverse complement strand
TTTCTCTTTAGCAGTGCTTCCGCCCTCGTTCCTCTTTTTTTTTTTTAAAACCTTATTCTTTTCCTTTCTGGTCGGCGCTCTTTCGAGCGTCCGAGATTTCCGGTGAGAAACCCCTCCCCCCCCAGGTTAAGTCAGGGTTAATTGCCGGCTTCACCATCCCCGTGAAGATGTATGAGAACCTTTTGCCCATTCGTTGTTTCCTCGATTTCAATTCTCGGCTTCGTTCCTCCAGGACACCCTTTTCTGACCCCCGAAGCGGCATACTAACGCTCGTACTATTCTTCGTCTTTTTTTTCCCCCTGCAACCCGTTTCTCTGGTCGTGCTTCTAAGGCGGACCTTGTACATGCGCTTTAGACCACTTTTTTAGAGATTCTCCCTCCCCTAGCGCGTTCTCCGTGAGACCTTGAGGCCGAAGACTTTAGTGAACCCCGCTCCTTTCCTATGACCTTTGCGAATTCGGTTTGCGTCCCCTAGCGAATTAACCGGCGGTTTTTTTTTCTTTGCTCCACGGTGCGTTGGTACGCACTTTTTTCTTGGTCCCGAGGTCCAGCCCACTAGTTTCCTTGGTTCAGAACATCTCCCTTCCTCGAATTTTTCCGAAATCCTGACATTCTGATCTTGCGATTTAGTTCTCTTTTCTCGCGGTCTTTCCCCCCCCTCTCCGTACGACCGTGGTGGTCAATCCAAGAGGACTTCGTCACCGAGTTTTGCTCAGCGGCCTGCTAGGACTTTTCATCCGGTCCTTTACGCTCTTCTTGGCGGTCGAAGACTCTTTTTTTCGAGTCCCCGATTTACGGCGAAGCCTCACGAACCCCGAACTAACGACTCGTTGCGTGTCGTGCGACGTGAATTGCCGTTGTCCAAACCCCCCCTTTTTGATGCTCCTTTCTTTTCTTCTTCGCGAATAATCCACCCCCTTGGCTCGCCCAGGGACATAGGTCTTCCTTCTCGGACGCCCCGCCTTCGCGAGCTCGCCTCTGTCGCTTAAGCACGTTCTCCGGTTTCCCCTCTGTATGATGGCCTTCCCGCCGCTTGTTCGCTTCCTGGTCTATGACCTTTTTTTTTTTCTGAAATTTTTTTTTTTTTTTTTGCGTTCCGTTGGTCCGGTGTTCTTTTGAGCGCCACTCTTGGGTGGCCGGGGCCTTTTCGGTTATACTATCCTCGCGTCGCCTGTCCTTGCGATTTCCTCCTCTCGGGTATTTCCGGCTTGCATCTTCCTCTTGTTGTCTCGTCCGTGCCTTCCGCTCCTCGTTCAGCCCGCAGTGGTGTCGACCCATCCTTTAGCGTCCCTTTTGTCGTTCCACTGAGCGGCTCTCCCATCTGCTGTCCCCCGGCCAATTTAGCAAGACGTTTTCGGTCCAGCCCCCCTTCGTGAGCATGTTCTTGGCTTGAGTCAGTGTAAGGCAACTTTTTTTTTGATTCCCAGGAATAATGTGAGGGCTTCCTTTCTCTTCTGTCCTGATATACCCCTACCTTTCTGTCCGTGACCAGCAATGCCCCCCAACAACACCTTTTCGCCAATTTCTCGAAAGCGACCACGAAGTCCAGTCTCAGCCGTTCCCTTTCTGTGGCCATCGCAGGATTTCGTGTGCACCCGCGTTCCTCACGAAGAAGACCGAATCCGGCGTATTTTTCCTTTCGCCCAGGTGCTCCCTGCCACCGTTTCGCTTCCCCTTTTTTTCAATTTTGCGAGGCCCCCTGCCAGGGGCAACATCTCTTTCTTTTCTGCGTTCCCAGCGTAAAGCCCCCTTGTCCCTGTATCACATCGTGCTCTCGCTCGACGCAGGCCTTTCCCTCCCCATCCCTTTTTCGAGCACGGCGCGACATGACCAGATCCAGTCCCCTCACGGACCCATCCTCCTCCCCCGGAAGTTTCCCCCGTCTGGTCCCTTTCTCCTGGCTTTTTGGGATGGCCCTCCCCTCGTGTGCGGTGAGACGAAGTGCATTGCCCCTGAAGATGAAGGAAGAGAAAGTTCCTTGGCGCTCCATTCCCCCCCCCCTGGGTAATTCTGCATTCTTCCTTTCTTTTTCCATTCTCCCCTCATTCAACGGTTTTGCAATTGGAGTAGTCACGAATCATCCTTTTTCCTCTCCTTCCTTTTTTTTTTGTTTGTTTCATTGAACCTGATCCCCGGTTCATGAACCTTGTAATTCCTCAACCCCCTTCGATAACTGGTATGTACGTTTGGGGACTATCGACGATCATTCTCTCCTTCAGCTTACGTTGCATTGTTCTCGCCCTCTTCCAACCCGACTGGCAATATAATTTACTCGCCCAAGGAGCCTTCCCCCCCCCTCCCTCTGTCTTCCCCCCTAGTCGGACCTTCTGGGAGTTTTTCCTCCCTTGGGGCGCTTAGTATCACTTCCTTTCGACTTGATTTTTAGGTCTTCCAGTTCATTCTAGCGAGCCGCTGAACGATCTGATAACTGAACCCCCCCGGCAGCCTTTCTTCGGGCCACTCCCCCCCCTCTGACCAGACACGACCGTGGTACTCCTGGTCTTTTTTTTCCGTCCACTTGTACGAAAGGAATTGATTTGTACCTTCTGCACCATTTTCTACCTTGAGCCTCGGCCGTCTCGGAATTACTTTCTGTCGTTTCCACCTCCTTTTATCACCTGCGAAGATGGCTGACCCTCTCGGGAGTTTCCTTTTTTATAGTTTTCCATGGAGAACAGTTGGTTGCTTTTCGTGATTGGTCCTTCCTGTCCTTTCTTCCTCCCCCTCTTCTGGAGAATTGACGAAAACCCCCTTTTCTATTCTGGGCGCAAACCATAGCACTTCAATGCCTGAACACAGGATCCAGAAATAACATGACTAAAATCTGGTTGTGCTGACAAGATTTAGTGGCTGTTTCGTTTCACCCCCCAATTAGTTTGCGGCTCCGCCAGTTGAAGACGAAGATGGGGCGCACTCTGGGTCTCAACCACCCCTTCACGTCTGGTTTCTGCCGGAATCGAACCCTCTTACCCTCGGCAGAATTTTCATCCCCTATTTCCCCGACACAGTCGCGCCGATACCGAGCTTCTTTCGGCCGGATATTCAGGCTTCCTTCGAATTCTTTTGATCGCCCTTGTCATGCACCTGACCTGTTTCAATACCCTCAATGTGTCCCGCACCTTCGTGTCTCTTCCCTTAAGTTTCACTGATGCCGGCTGAAGCTCAGCTCTTGCGCTGATCATTCCTTTTTTGATTACTAGAACGAGTACCTTTCCGATCTTTTTCCTCCCCCGGTCTGAGTTAGCTCAGCCCCAAAAGCCGCTCCTCTCGAGAGATTTTTGTGCGCAACTTGACGTAGTGCCTTCGCACGACCTCCCTTCGGGTTTTCTTTTCTTGATTGACATGCGGTTCAAGTGTCCCGGTCCCCCAATCTCCTTTTTAAATACTGCAAGACCGCTGACGTAAAACTCCGTCTCTTCAGAGCCTCCTAGTAGAAACCTCTACTTTTACAGCAGGTTCCCCCCCATCACTACCCTCTCGTGGATGAGTCCCCATTTAGTCGGTCTCTCCCCCCTCTTCCATCGGAAGGACCCCGCTAACTCGTCGCCCTGCTTTCCTATTGTCTTTTTTCTATCGTTGCGATTGCATCTTTCTAGGTTCTGAAGGCTTATTACACGTCCCAGTGCTTTCCCGAAGTAGATCTTAGCGCAGAACGCCCCATACGCCGACGGTTATTCTCTTTCTCCGCCTTCGTCTCCCCGCACTCCACATTAGCTCTTTTCAGGCGGCATTCCTTCTTCCCCTTACCCGATCGAACTCCGCCCGTCTTCGTAAATTTTTCTTACTTGCATTTCGGGAACATAATGGAACGCCCTGCAATCTGACGGCCGGGATCCTCTGAAAGAAGATCTTTTTCTTCGGCTTCCTCTAGGGATTTTTCCCTGCTTCTCCCGCTGAGCGTGCACTTTTTCGTTTCCCCTGGTAAAATAAGCACGCAGAGCAGAGTCGTGGTCGACACCCTCGGTTTTTGAACTATCGCCTCGTGAGTTCCGCTTCATTCGGACTTTTCTTTCCCACCAGTTGCTTTGAGGAATCGGAATCGACTGCTCGCCCTCCTCTTGTCAGGCAGTATCATTTTTCCCCTCTCTCCCGTCTTCGCCCCCCCTCTTCTGGAGCCTCCAACTATTTATTATCCTTTCTTTCTTATAATAATAAGTTTGTTGTTGGAGATATCTAAGTCACATCAGGTTATCGTTTAAAGATGCGTGCTTCTCTTTCTTTCTTACCTTGCGTATTAATTTTCCAATTTCTCTATCCCTGTAGCTCGTGGAGCTCCTTCCCTTTTCCAACTCCAGGGCTCCTGGAGACTCTGCCTGCTCCGCCCCCTCTCTGTGACGTTTTCCTCTCCTGTAGTTAGAACGACTCGTACTCATCTCTGTGAGTCCAATTTCAAAAGCCCCCAAAGCTACTGATGGCCCCCCCCCCCGAAAGGGTTCCCAGCGCCCCCCCTTACGAGCTCCGATTCGAAACTTCATCTTCTTGTCGGATGATTAAGGCCCCCCCTGGCAACTTGACGGCGTTCCATGCTGACCGACAAGTCGCTTTGACGAAGGTTCCGAGAAGCAAGAGATTTTTCATTCTTCTACTACCGGCCGAAGCCTTTTTCCGCTCGGTCCCCCTATCGGTCTGACTGGGTCTGATCCGATTTAACTCGCGGCGTTTTGGCGTTTTTGCGAGACCCTACTTCCTCGGGGCTATGCGAGGTCCATCGTCCTCACCCCCTATATTGCATGAACCATCTAATTACCCCGCGCACGACCATAAGACCAAGCCGAATTTCCTATGGCGCCTCTCGTAGCTTCTTTTTCCTGTTTTTCTCCATTTTTTCTTTCTCGACGACCGCCTGAATAACTGATTAAAAGCCTTACTCTGAGGTCTGAACGGCTGTTCTTCAGCCTGTTCGTATTTCCTGATCTTCAGACGGTCTTGTCTCTCCGGTCTGGCCCCTTTCGCCTCAGTCCATTTGTGAGCGACCCCTCTCGAGGCATCTCCCGCCCCCTCCATACTGTGTTTGAGTGTGACTTTAAAAGCAGTGAATTGCACCAATCTTTTCTGCTGCTTTGCGCGCCCTTCCCGCGTCTTCCCCCCCGCCTGCTCGAACCCCCGGGGGTCATGCTTTCCTCTGAAACCTGTAGAGATCTTTTGATCGCGGGCTCCCTCTCCCCTTATTCGAGGACTCCTGTGATGAGTCTTGCAGGCGTCGTGTGCTCTTCCCGTTCGATGAAATTGATAGTAATTTTGGGTGTCATCTCCCTGCGAAAACGCAGGGTTTTCCTTGGGACGTCCCTTGATCTCGGCCCCCAGTTGCGCGGCCGCGACTAGCTACCCCTCCCGTTTTCCTTCGGACAGAGTGACTCCGTCTTGTTGCCTGAGCTTTAATCTTGCCTTCTTCGTTTAAGTTTCTTTTTTCCAGTTGACGGCCGCCTCTAGGCGTATCTGGCGCCGCCAAACCTCTTTCGTAAAACCAGCCCCCCCCTCGCCCGACATTGTGTCCAGCCACCCTGTCTGGCTTGAATTTTTCTGGGCTTGTTTTTAAGGTTAAGGTCATCGACTTTTCCTCCCCTTTTATTCAAGTCTGTTTTCCGTCCCCTATTCTGTCCCATCGCTTCCTCATTTACATTTAGAGACCCCCAAGACTGTCCAATCCATCACCCACTCGTTGCTAAATTTTTGACCTGAGAACACGTCGTCAAGTCGCCGGTCCTTTCAAGTAGACTGGCTCCCCCCCGCGTGCCTTTTCCCTTTTTTAGTAAGACCGAACAGTTCTTCCCGCCCGGTCACAAGGTGCGCCCCTGTACCACCTTTGGCTTCTCTGATTTTACATCCCCCTTTTCTCAGCCAAAAATGAAGGACCAGTTTTGTTCTTTTCTCGGAGACCTCCTGTCCTCACTTACGGTGTCTCAGTTCTTCCAATGAGCCCTTCCTCTCCGATTGTTAAGGCGTTCGGAAGAAAGCCCCACTCTTTCTTTTAGAATCGGGCGCCGGAATCGCCACCTTAGGAAACACCGCCCACATACTCCTCCCTCCGTCTTAACCCCCAGTCCCCTGGCCGTCTTTTCGGCTTGCTCGTCTGTATGTCCCTTCATTCTCTGGTTTGGTCCGTCGAGAAAGCCAAGTGTGCCAAAAACCCTGATCAATGCCTCGTTTTTTTTAGAGAACCAAAACGGGTACTCTTCCTCCTTGGTTCGTCGATCTTTCCCCCTTTCATCAAGGGATCATTTTCTTCCTTCCTTCCACTTTTCCTCCGTTTGGTTGTTTTTTAGGATCTAATGGAGCCCTTCCTCGTATTCCATTGGCCCTCTTACTCCTTGGACTGAGTCCTCCTTCAGGGTTTTTCTTCCTCCTTTCAGACGAGGCAACTTTATCCAGCTCATCTTGCCTTCCCTTCGTTTAGTAATCTTCCGTAAACCCGTCTTTTTAGTTCCATCACTTAGGCAATTTTTTGACGTAGCCGGCTCCCTTTCCCTTTGTTCTGGGTCGCTTGGGCTTTTTGTGTTGCTTACCGTGGGGAGATTTTTTCTCCCTTTCCTTTAGAATTTTTCTGATTCGGTCATTCACGCCTTGCTTGTAATCCCGTTTTCTACCGCCCCTCCTTTCCTTGACGGAAGCGCGGACCTCCACTTCGCTGGGATTTTTGGCCGAACCGATTTACTAAATGAGATCGCCGCCGTTTTTTTTTTTTCAAATTCTCCTTGTCGCACTCCGTCGTTCAGTTCTTTTTTTCCTCGTTTTGCACACGCGCGCAGATGTTCCCCCCCCCTTAAGTCTGCCCTTTTCTTTTGTCTTCGGTCTCACGACCCCTAGCAGGAGTTGGGTTTTTATGTTATGTCTTGATTTTTTCTCTTAATGTACCCTCTTTCTCGCAAATAGCTCTGCAGACTACCTTCACCTCATATCCCCCATGATATAATCTCTGACGAACCCCTATCAAGTCGATTGATGTTCAAGCCCCCCCTGAGACCACGCCCTGGTTCGAACTCTTTTCGATGCTCGATTGGCTTGTTGTTGCTAATCAACCTTTTTCTAGACTTTTCTGGTAAGACAGCGTGCTTCTTGCCCTCGCCAAGTGGTCCCTTTTCTCACGATGCTTCCTGAAACTCGCCCGCCTTACACGCGCATGGCCCTAAGTTTCGCCGCGATCGCTGCCGCGAACTCTGAAGGTTCCTCGACAAATTAATGTCCGGCTCACGTTTCGCCTGCTCCTGCACCTTCGGACGATCATCATTTTGATGCCGCTCCAACATTTTTTAGACGCCATGATTCTATCACTGCACCCTCGACTTCTGAAGCGCTTGACTCCTCTTCTATGAGGAGTTGTCCGCCTATCATTCTACAGTCCCTCGGACTTTCCAGGCAGGGTTTTTCCTCAAGTTCGTTCTAGTTCAGAATAGCTCGCTGCTCTTCTCTTTTGCTGCACTTCACGTCTTTCCAGTTTTTTTCCACGAAAACCAAGCGTGTTGACTGTTCTTTAGTTAGGTTCCTTCCCTTCCTCTTTTATTCAAAAACACCGATTGCTGTCTGACCTAAGACCTCGCGAGCCGCGCTCCGATGTAGATCGTAGCCGATTTTTTTGACAGTGGACTCCTTCTCCCTCAGGTAGATTTCTTCCTTCTGCTCCCCCAAAGGGTTAAGGTCCCCTCCCTGATGACAGAAGCTTTTAAGGACACGCCCCGCGTCCCTCGTTGTTTCAGTCAATGTCGCTGTCTTATTTTTTTCGATCAGGGGCGATGTTCATGCCGCTGAGTTTGCTCGTCTTTTTTCACTCCCACAAAGGGGGCCGCATTGCGAATATTTCTTTTCTTCTACTCCCAAACTAAGAGATATTTTCTTCCTCTTGCTCAGAAGTCCCTCATCGACATTAAGCGCTGTTTCCCCGGCGGTCAAAGTTATTCTTCCATATCATACGATGCTTGCGCTCTGAGTTTTTCGTTTTGCGGGTTTTACTCCATGGCCGGTTCTTCCGTGCTCCCGAGGTCTCCTTTCCTTCCCTTGTCAGCTCGTCGCCCTTTTAAATGATACGCCCGTCTTTCTTTCTTTTTCTTTTTTTTCCCTTTTCTGGAAACGACTCCTATATGTAAGAGTCGGTCTCCGTGGTGAACACTCCCCTCTCTTTGTTCTCCGGCTCCAGTAGTGCTTTCCCCCTTTTTCCTTTGCGCCCGAGGAGATCTTCAATCTCCTGCTCTAATCCTCTTTTATCATTTGGGTTGACATCTTGAAACGCGCGCAGGCCTCTGGAACGACACTTCGTGCTTATCATTCCCCCTTTGTTGTTGGATGCTCTATCCTCCCCTCCTCCTGGTGATTTCCCTTTTTTCTCCCCCTGATCGTCCACAACGTTGCGATACGGCTACCTTCGTAAGCTCAGTTTCTATGAGTCGCTCCTTCCTCGGGCGCGACCGGCGCTGGCCTCAAGCTGCCGGCGCCTACCCGGTGTTGCTTCTTCGAAGCCTCGTTGGGCCCGATCGTTTCTCTCGGAGTTTTTTCTTCAGGAAACGAACCCGCGTGTCCCTCGGAGCTCATGGGCCCGATCTCCTCTCCCTGCGCCTTTCTTTTTTTTCCCAAACGTCATAGTCTGGTTCTTTTATCCTCCCGTCCCGTGATTCTCAATCTTTCCGGAATGAGGCGAAGAATCCTCTCTCACTTCTATTTGAAGTTCTTCTTCTCACTTTGCCGCCGTTCACCCTAGGCGATGCTTCTCCTTCTTGGTTAAGCGATTGTATAAACTCTCATCGTTCTTTTTTCCTAGGACCCCAGAGTTGGGTCATGTTTCGTTCCGCCCTTTTCTGGTCGAGCTTCCTCCCCCTTCCCGCCACCCTATCCATGGTTATGAACCTCTGCCATGTCCCTTAATTCCACGCCAGAAAAGAGCCCTCCCCTTACATTCGTGATTCTTTTTTTTTGCCGTTGTTCTCTCTTTTTTCTTCACCGGTCTTCTTTTCGACATCCTCCCTTTTGGGTGCAAGATGAAGTCGGCCTTTCGAGGGTAGCCCTCCTGCTAACAGGCCGACTCGTACGGCTCTCCTTAAGATTTTTGTGAGTAATCCCCCCCCCTTTCTTTAGGTTCTCTTCTTTTTTGCGCGACCCGCTAAGACTCAGTACCGCCCGAAACTCCCTCAACGCGTTGGTGCTTTCCGTGATTTTTTCTCTCAGTGCCCCGAAACCAATCTCATCGCGTGGATTCATTCTCCTTCAATACGTGAGTGAAAACGGCTTAGGCCCCGGTTTCTTTTGTAACTTTTAGCGACCGGCCTCGAGTTCTTTCGATCTCCTATATCTTTCCCTTTTATCCTGTCTCGGCTTTTTCCGGCGCTATGACGATTTGCCTCAGGCAATTTCTCCGAATTCTCTGTAAGGGTCTTTGCAGCGAGGCGAGCAAAGCCGGGGAGAACCGTCCCTCTAGGCACATTTTTCCTCGTTCGGTCCCCCTTCGCCTGAGCGACCTTTTTTTCACATCTCTTTCCGGTGCTACTTCCGTTACCCTCAGTGCATCTGCCTTGGTGCAGACCCTCTTGTCGCCAGCCCGCCTCGTCTCTCATTCCCAGAGATATCCGCTCCCACTCTATTTTGACCCACCACGCAATCGAGCCCCTGAACGTTCGTGTTCCTCCCTTTGCGACATGTGAGGCAGCAGGTGCGGTTCCTTACCTCCCTCTCGGGTTTCCTCAAGGAACTCCTTGTATTTTTTGAACGATTCTGCCTCGTTGAGTACCCTTACATGACCCTATCCCCCCCTAACCCACCCTTGGCAAGCTTCCTTCTCCCTAGGAATTAAGTCCCTTCAGGTAGCTGCAAGGGACAGCGGCGCCTTTTGTTTCACCCCCCCGCTTTACGACTCAGACGAAGAAGCCCGCAATAGGGTTTTAATGTCGCCCCCCGGTTTGCATGCCCCACCTTCTTTCCCTTTGATCATTTCGTTACCTCTTGGCGAGGCACCTGCCTGGTCCCCCAGAGTTTTTTTGTCCAGGGCCGCGTCAAGTTTTTGTGTTCGGTCACAATCGGCTCGGAGCTAGCCCTTCCGTTGGTCACGTCTAACCTTTTCCCTAGTCTACGTATTCCTTGCCCTCCGCGCCCCCATCCCATTCTGGCACCCCACAGCCACACAAGCTCCCGCAGTTTTCCCCGTACTTAAGTTCTAGTCTTGGCTTCAGAGTGGATGTTCCTACTTTTTGTCCCTTCGGCTCTCCCCCGACAGTTTCCATTCAAACGAATCCCTTCCTGAAGATAACTTCGTGATCTAATTCCCCCAACGGGAACTCTTTCGAGTGGTTCGTCTCTCTTTTGACCATTAACTTGATCTGGAGTCCGGC
>Ga0179591_1184156_pt1 | contig 10307 bp, 9 predicted proteins | sample CZOMad2_1_08_16f_FD_182891 | JGI IMG/M metagenome (GOLD analysis project Ga0179591, IMG submission 182891) | Vadose zone soil fungal communities from Angelo Coast Range Reserve, California, USA - CZOMad2_1_08_16fungal (PacBio error correction) | ecosystem: Environmental > Terrestrial > Soil >... | reverse complement strand
CTTTTTCCTGTTTCGTCTGGGGCTTTTAGTTGGCGGTTGCGCTTCCCCCTCTTCTTTTGTTCATGGTTACTCTTGATACTCTCCCTTTGATTCGGGCCGAATTGATTAATGCAGCGTTCCCGCTTTACTCTCTCCGGACTACCTTTCGTTCTCTCTCGGTTGGCGCACCGCGGTTGAAGGAATCTGTTTTCTTTCGCCAACGTTTCTCCTGAGGAGGATGCGTTTTGGTTTGGGACCTTGCATTGTCGTATGCTCCATGGTGCGCCCTTTGTCGACCCGGTATGCTTTCTTTCATCACGTTTATCTCCCTTCGACGACAATACAGACGCAGCAGACGTAACCTGGGCCCTCACCCGTTCCTCTTTCCTTCTCCGGGTTTTACTCTGCAAACTGTCATCGCTCTTTTAACTCAAGGCCCATCTTCCCCAAGAAACACCTTTCCCCCCCTCAAAATATCCATCTTCTAGCTTAATGGGAGTGAGGCTGCCCTTCTTTCGTCTTGCATTATTTCCCCGCCATTTATCCTTTACAAGTCGCACGAGGCGCTTTCCCGGCTTTTATATTTTGGTTCGGTATACCCTTTGTCAGATGCCTCCTCTCCATTTGCTTAGAAGCGGGAAGTCGCTGGACGTTTGAAACCACCTGGCTTCCCTTGACACCGCAGCCTTGGTCTGTCATCACTCTCGACACGTCGCGGCTCTTTTTTTGTTGCAACATTGTGCAATTCCATTGAACCGACCGTCTTCCACCCCATTGTAATTAAAGCGAGAGCTAGAGTTTATTCTACTGGGTTCTTCTGTTTATGAATGGCGGCCTTTGACAGTGAACTTTAATTTCTGCATCCGCAAAAGGAATCTGTCTGCTTTTGTAAGAGTTTCGCCCCCCCAAGCTTCTTGTCAGTAACTTAGGAAACCAATATCTATTTGTGGTTGCGATTTGTCCCGGTGAGAATTCTTTTTCCTATTAGGGTGCTTCTGTTGGCAAACTGGCTTACTCCCTATGGAAGGCTTTTTCTTTTGCGCTTCGTTTCAAGATGTCATCTTGGAATGAACCTCCTTTGGTTCAAGCGACACTTTCATTTCGAGAGATGATATGTTGAATCCGCCTTCCCTACCAAGATGCCGGCACGGTCTTCTTTTGTCCCTACAGAAGCGGGCGGCGCCTCTTCTCCCCTTTCTCATCTGTTCTCCTTTTACAAGTAAGGTTTATCACGATTACCCTTTTTAGATAACCAACGTCTTGGCTTCGGCTGCACTCCTTCTCCCCTGTAGACCTGCTGCTCCTTCTGCTTAACTTGAAGTTACAGTCAGAAGATTCCTCCCCTTCCTCTCGATTGGTTCCCCTAAGACGGATCTGCTCTGGAACGGATCTTCCCGTGATCACGTTTTTGTTGATCGAAGCTCATTTCCCTTAGTTCCGCCGCGAATCCCCCTGACGTTACGGCCCCCCAAAGTGGACGTCTATGTTCGGCTTCTGCACTTAATCTCAGTTCTGGACGCGATAAACGCCTTCGCCTGCGACTCCCCTTCCTTGGAGGAATTATTGAGTCCTAGTGATGGGCGCCTAGATTGACGAAGAGGCAGACTCTTTTTTCTGGGAATGTCAGACGCAATAATGGCGTAGCGAATTCGTTCTAAGCTTAGTCGCCCCAAGTTTTCTGCTATTAACAAAGAGCGGCCCCGGGTCCTTCAGAGTCCCAGAGCTGTATCTTGAATGATTCACCTGTAGAGATTCCCCAACCCAATCGAGGACAGCTCCTTTTCCTGTATCAAGGTGTGGGTGTGTTTTTAACAGCTCTCGGATTTTAGACGATTTTTTTCTTTTGAGATCCTCTTCCCCGCAAGAGAAGGCCTTATTTTTTCTTGTATTAGGTCCCTCCTTTCACCCAATCCCCTCCCCCGACCTTCAGTCGTCGGCCATCCCCCCCTTATTTTTGCGCCTGGTTGGTTTACCTTTGATAAAGTTTTAGCCTGGATCACCCCGGCAGTCGCGTTGTTTCTTGCGGGCATCCTCATCTCTTCCTCCCAGAAGTTTTTGGGTTTTTATGATGTTTAGTTTCATACCCAGGTAAACCCTCACCAACTCGGCGGTCCTGCCAGTTTTTTTCTCTTTTCCCCAGTTAACCACTGATCCAGAAGGTTCAGTCTCCCGTCAAGAGATAGTTTACCCTCAGGTGAGTGCATCATGATACCGCTTCCACCAACTTCCGTACCATTTACTTGAAGGCTCCCCCCCCCAAAACCTTTTCATCCCCCTCCCCCCAGGGAGATATTTTTCCCGAACCAACCCCACAGGCAGCATCCTTTCTTAGGTAACCGAGTAATTCTTGTTCCTCCCCCTCAGACATGTCCGTAGGCCTTAAGTCACTTTCTGCCTATTGAAGTAACCCCTTTTAAGCAGACGGTGACCGGCCTTTGGGCAGTTGGTTTCCCCATTTTGGTCTCGACCATCAGAACTTTTATTCGTCCTGTCGAACCCTCGAGGCCCTTCACACATCGCCCCACCGCATCCCTCTTTCAAATAATTACTCCCCGCCAGGGGTACCCTTTGAAAGGCCGTAGATTTTGATTTTTACGATTCCTGAACCTTTTTCCGACGCAAAATCTCCCCAGCTGCTTTGCTTCCCTTTTACCGTCGCCCTCCACCTTCTTAGCGGGCCCCTCCCTACGGAAGTTTCCGTGCCTCTTTACATTGCATCCGTTGATCCACTTTGTTTTCTCATTTAATCCAGCCGTCTTCATTAACCCCCGCCCCCTCTTTCTTGAATTTCCATTGCCGTTTAGGTCCTTTTCAGATTATGCCCCTATCCAATCTTTGAACTAGTGCACCTTGACGCGTTTGATTTCGCCCCGCCGCGCGGGTGAGCGGAACCCAGGCTATCTGCTTCCATTGATCACGATATTGAGGGCTACGACTCTAATTTTTAAAAGACCTTTCCGCTAAAGTTTTTTTTTTTTCCCTTTCTGTGCACCGTCTTAAGCCGTCCGGCATGTGCCCTAGGATTGAGTATCTTTCCGTCCTCGCTTGGTAGAGGAATTGTACGGTTGCCCCCTCTCTATTTTTTCTTGCCAATTCCGCATTGTACCACTAAACGCCCCACGGCCTTGACTTCGTATGCTTTTTTTGTTTACTCGCACGCTTGCGCCCGACTCTGACGTCCACTCCCCCTTTCCCCGCGATTATAAACCCCATCGATAGTTGTCCTTTCGGTCAGCTTTTATCTCAACCGCGTGTGCGACCACTTTCAAAGTTCACGTCTCATTTTGTCTTTCCGCTCACTGTTTTAAAATCCTTCCCGGCAGGAATCCAATTATCCCCTTCTTCTCTTCGCTCCCTATACCGACTCGCTCTTTTTTAACGGCACCCGTTTGCTATAAGGGTTCATTTCGCTCCACAGACTGATGAATTTGTTCACCCGCTGGTCTCTCCCTATTCTACCATAGTGAATGACCCCACTTTTTGCTTTGTCTTCTCCCCGTTTCTTCCCTTCTTCCCTCCCTTCGAATTGTCCTGAAGATTTTCCGATGTCGTCTGGCTAACGTATGAGACCGCCGCCCAGTAAAATCAAGTAAGATTCTTAGCCTTCGGCTTGTAGCTGTCTCCTATGTCTACTTCGCGCCGGGATATCCCCCCTCTTCCGTCCTTTTTTCTTGATCTTTCTTCTTCTTCCCGACTAATTTTTATTTCCTTTTTAGAGAATTGGATTTTCATCCCACTTCCTTTCCGATTCTTTTTTCTTTCCTCCCGCACTCCCTAAGTAGTCCGTGTTCTGAAGTTAAAGCTCGGTTCGTCTCGATTTCCAGTTTCGTCGTTGAACTTTCCAATGGAGGTTTACCTCCCTCATCAGCCAGTCCACCGCACCCCCAGGGTCCCCACGAACCATTCATCTCCCACCAGTCGAGAACATCATCCTTCGGTCGCCAACCTGTTTTTCTCAAATAAGGAAAATGACAAACGTTGCCGGTCTCCCCCCCCACTCGATTCCCAGAATTAGCTTCTCGGACTGTCTCTACTGAAATAGTTTCCCCGTGTCACGTTTTTTTCCTTAGCATTTCCCCCCCCGTACGTTTTCCCCTCCAGAGACGTCCTTTCGTTCCCACCGCCCTCCCCTTCCCTCTCCCCTACTTTCTCCCATCGTAAACATACCTTCCCTCACTCCCCTCCGTTGTTGGTTGTGTAGGTTACTCTTGGGTCGTTCGAGGACGATGGCGGTTGGCCCCCCCCCCCCCCCTCCACGTCCCCACACGTGAATTACGCGCAGCAACACACCAGACAGAGACAACAGACATTTAGCGCCCCCGCGACACGCACTGCCACCTTTTTTTAGCAGCAACGCACTCCCGCACCCGCCACGCCCGCTCCTTTCCTACGACCCCTCCCCCCGGGTCGTCGCCCACACCCACGTCCACCAAGAGGTGCTTTGCAAGACGTTTTGATTTCAGGTGTCCTGTTTTGTGGTTGTGAAGAGGCGGGTCTCGAGTTTGCCTTTTACTTTGTCTTATGGGCCACTGGTTTCCTCGTTTTCTCTTTTTTATCCGGTCTCATGTGACCCTCTGATTTTTGTTTTTTGACTCGTCAGAAACGCGGCTACCTTTCCCCGCCCCGGTCTCCTTCGGTTTTGCCGCTTCACGGAACAGGGTCCTGACTCCCCAAGCGTACTCCAAGCAAGATCGGCGAGTTTAAGTTCCTCCACCTTTCCCCCATCACTCCTTTCCGTGCGTACCTTGGCGTGTATTCCAGGTCGCGAATCGTTTTTCTCATTTTTCCCCTCCACGCTGCGCGCTCTCAAGAGTATTTATTTTTGGTGGCCCCCCCCTTTTCTATCCTCTTTTCTCCTAAGCCCGAATCGACAGCCCTTTCAGCATTCGACGTAGTTTCTTTTATCGGACGAACGGATCTCCGGAGAACCTTTGCAGTCTGGAGGCATCCCTATAGCCTTTCGATGATCCTGCTGTTTTGCCCATTCAGAGCTGGTGTGACATCCGTTCTGACGAACGTGACGCCCCCAACGTTTTTTCCTTTTCGATCTTTAGGACATGCGCGCTAATCGCCTCAGGGGTCGGCTTTACCTTTTAATGCGCTTGCCTGGTTCAGTCCTTTTCACGTTTATCTCACAATCGGTCTTTTTTGATTTGAAGAGTTGCACCCTCATTTTTGTTCCCCTCTGAAGCTTTCCTGCCCCTAAACGACCCCCCCCCCGATGTGGTTTTCCTTTATCATCCTTTGTTGGAGTCGTGTCGATAAGTTTGGGAGATTCCAACGGGATACTTCCTCTTTCACTCTTTTGCTTTGCGCATTTCGTTTCCACTTTTTTTCTACTGATGTAAGAACTGAAGTTTAAGACGTACCCCTGCCTGGCTGATCCCTGAATTGCCGCATATCTATACAACAGCTCCTTCCTTCCTTCTCTGGTCCCTCCGAATCTGTCCCCCTGTCCCTCTTTCTCCCCTGTTCTTGATCCGAAGTCCGGTAATTGATCGTTCGTTTCCTCCTTCTTTTCGAATGAAATTCAACGGTTTCCCCCCTTTTGCCCCGTCTTTCTCTCAAGTTGCAGATATTAAGGATAATTCGTCGTTCTGACGATCCGCGAAGGCCCCTTAGCTCCCCCTTTTGTCTCACCCCTTCTTATGAGCGAAGGAGAATTTCCCCCTTATTTCCTTCTTGAGAGCAGATACTTTTACACGTAGTTTGCAAGAGAATCCGGATTTTTTTCGCCCCTTGCCCACCATTGGACGTTGGCTGATTCTTTTCTTCTTCACCGAAATTTGTCCGTTATGGTCATCCCTATCAATCTTGTTTGTAATTCTTCTTGGTAACTCCCCCCCGCCGAGACGCCCTGATTCGTTTGTCCGGCGTTGCTCATTTCGGCAGATCCCCCCGGTTGTCATTTAAAGCAACAGCGGCAGGACCCCTCACCGAGTGCACTTTCCGTCATTCCCCTCTGGTATTCTTTTCCCTGTTTTAAATTCCAGTCCGCCCACAGCTTTTTTAGCTGGGCTTTCCCTTTTGCTTCGACCCCCAGTAATAACGTTTTTTCGCGGTTCCCATCCGGCCTTTCTGCACGGTGTGGCGGCGGTTTTTACATAGAGTTGTTTCCGGTCTCCTCACCTTTTGTTGCTGTCCGTCGATACAATGATCGGCGGTTGTTTCCCTTGACACGGAAATCTCCAATTGCAGTACCCCTAGATTTTTTTTCACCTTTTTTTTTGTTGTTAACCCTTGTCTTCCTCCTGTGCTCTTAGCCTAACGAGAGGTTGTTCTTGTTTTCCACTTCCTCTCTCTCTTAACAATCAGTTTTTTGTTGTTTGTAGATCCTGTCTGCCCAAACCACACCCCCCTTCTTGACCCCCTGAGTCCATCTGACCTAGGTTTACCCTTCCGAACGAAGTGCCTCGAGTGAGTTGACGGGCTCTGCCCCCCCTATTTCCTCTTTTCCCAACCCTCCTGCTCATGACTTCCGGATCCCCCTTCTAAATTTCACCTTTGGCGATGGAAACCGCCCCAGCCCACCCCTTGCAGATTTAAAACGCCCTTTAAGAGACCTGCATCAGTTCCGACTAATGACGAAAGGCCCTTTCTGCCCCTCCCAGTTTTCGTTAAATTCGCACTCGCTGTTCCCCTGTACCCGATACAGTAGGGAGAAATAGCTTTTGATGCGCAACATTCGATAGCCCTTGATTCTGATCTAAGAGAAAGAGCGTCCCTTCACTGCTGCCCCCGTCCTCCCGCCATATGAGACCCTTACTTACGCCCGGCAGATTATTCTTTGCCAATTCTCGGATTTTTAGATAATTTGAAACTTCCTTTCAGACGAAGAACTCGTCCCTCTAGTAACCTTGTATTGCACGTTACAGCGAAACAGTTCACCCAGGATTCCTTTGGCGAAAAGCTCCGTGTGAGTTGAATTATCACCTCACTCCTTTCTTCCACCGGCGATTCCCTTACAGTCTCAGATACGTATGAGGCCCTTTTGTAACCTGTAGTCCCTACCTGACCATTATTGACCTCCCCCCCAGCACTTCGGATGTCCCCCTTTCCTTCCCTCTTGATTTACTTCCTACCTTATGATCAGGTTGGAGTTGAACCAGAGTGACGTTCCAAAGTGATTAGGCCTGCTTTCGTTCGCCTCGGATTGATAAGTATCCCGATTCCCCCTCTTTCTGGCTTTCCCCCCCCACCGGTTTTCCGTTTTTGTAATTAGATCGCTTCTCCAAGTCAGAAGCTCTGTCCCCTTCCCTAGAGATTTTCTTTCTTGCCCAGCGCGTCTGCCACTGCCAATGTCCCGACCAAGTGCCACTCCCGTTCCATATGAGTAGCCCTCTTTTGCTATCGAAAGCGCGCCCCGGCCTCTTAAAGCAAGTGGCGACCTTTCAGATGACCCTTCTCCAAAAGCTGATCGGTAATCGTCCTCTTCTCCTTAAAACCTGCTTTTGCGCCCGCTTCCCCAGCGCCCTCTCCTTTTCCCCCCGCTTGAGAATTGCCCGTCCGTGCTTTGACCACTTTCAATTAACGTTCCCCCCGTCTTTTTTTTAATTCGACCTATTTTTCCTCTCCTCCTTCGTCAAAATTACCTCGTTGGACCGCCATTTTCGGTTCTGCCGCTTTACCGATGATTGCCCTCCGTTTTCAGTCGAAGGTATAATATTGACACTTTCCCCTCCCACGTGCTCCTTGTCTCCGTAGCCTTCCAACGTTTAGTCCCCTTTGCTCTTAGTAGCATGCCCGCCTATTTTTTTATTGAGAAACGATTATCTTCCCGCCCCTCCATACGTTCCTTCTCGTAATTAGCGCTTGCTTATGGTAGATGAGATCGTAGACTCCTTTTAGGAGAAGCCTGATAGCAAAGGTACTTCTTTCCCTTCGTTTGCGATTTCTCTCTCGTCCCTCCATTTTCCTTTTTTACTCTCTCTGCGTTGAAAATTGACGGAGATTTTGTCTTTTACCGGATTTCTCGTTGCCCCCCCCTGTTTTAAGACTTTGACTTCTTAGAGTTAAATGCGTCGTCTATGAATGTGCCCACTCGCTCCTAACCACCCTCGCCCTATTTCCCCTTGTATAATAAGACATTTTCCACTTCCCACCATCTCGACCATCCGTCCTCTGGAATATTTTTCAACATTGTCTGATGTCCCAACCGCTTTTTGCCCAACGTGGTTTTCAATAACGCCCTCGACTTCTTGCCTTGCGCATACACAGGAACCTCGAACATTTTCCGTCAATTAGTCAAGTCGTTACCGTAAGTGAACAGTCAGCCTCCTCCCGTTTTGGCCAAACGAATCCGACGTCGCCCCTCCCTCTCCCACGTTACACCTACTCCCTCTCTTCATTTAACTCCCTTTTTGTTTTGAGCTCGACTGGGTTAGTTTTTTGCTTGCTGCTGGTTTGTTGGCCAGACAAGTTCTCTGTTTGCGGCCCAAGTCGTTACGTTTCAAGATACTCCTCCTCCTTTGCCTCCGGGTCCCTACTCTTCTGCATCGTTCTTCTGAAGTCCGATCCTTCCTAACTCTTTATCGCGGTGTTCACCTCCAAAGGGTGAATTGTTTTTTGACCGTTACGCGTTTTCCCCCCCGTTTTTATGCTAGGAGCGATGTTCTCTGTGTTTTTAAATTCCTGTTTTCTTCTCTACACTGGTGACTTTGGCGCTGGGCCTAGTTCGTTCCTCCCGTTGATCGACTCAGAAACTGCATTGACGAAGCTCCAGCCTATTGATTAAATGCGGCAAGTCCCCGTTCTACGTCGTGCTCTTGGCGAGCCCACGGAAAGAAGTTCTATTCCCCTCCGCAGGCCAGCACTATCCGTATTTTCAATAGGTCTAAGCCTTTTTGCTTTCGTACCTGGGGGATTCTTCACGGCCTATCGCGTCCTTATGTACGCTTATCTATATAAATTTCATCGACAAGCCCGACTAGTTCGTCCTCTACTCTTCGCTATAAGTCCGATCTCTTCTCCCTTTCCCCCCCCCTGCGGTAAGTCTGGACTGCCCCCATTAGTCTTACTTTTGATAAAAAGGTCCGCCGTCCTTTCGCTTGGATTCTTGCGCTGGCTTGCCAAGTTCAGCTTGGCCACTCTTCCTTAACATCCTTCTGTCGGCCCCCCCCCAACTTTTTTTGGCCTATACGCGAGCTGTTAATACTTGCAATTTCGGATTAATTTTTCCTCCGATGCCGTTGAATTCCTTTTCGTTTATCTAATCGCACCCAGGGATCTTCTTTTCTTGGTGAAGCGCACACTCTGTTGGAAGTTCGGCCACGTACACTATACGCCTTTGTTTTTCCGAGGATTCATCCGTCAGTCATGGATGTTGCTTTTGGGAGCGCCGGGAGAGATCAAACCCGGTCTTCCTCCGATGACCACTTATTTTTTTTTGGTAGATGTTACTTGGAGACGTCCAATCATTCTGCATGGTCAACTCAGAAGGGTCTCTTCCCTGGTCCTGCTGCTATCCCCCTTCTAATCCAAATCTTCCGGAAGGTTCTGGTTCCGCCCGCCGCTGGAGCTTTCTCTATTTTTCCTTCTCCCTTCTGGATCTCAGAATCCTCCTCTTCTCACGCGATATAGGTGCTACCTGCGTCCCGAGTTATGCAACTCCATCTTTGTGCCTTGCGCTACAAGTGGCTATGACTTAAGGCTGTTTCTTTTTCCTTTCTCCCCCCAGACTTAAGGACCCTCACAGAGGCGGTTACTCATACGATTCTGATCTGTCCCCCTTGACTAAAGTTGATTCAGATTATTTTTTTTTTTTACTCCCGTTGCCCCCGTTACGTCTGGCGCAGCTAACCGCTCGCTTTTTTTCCTACCCAGTGAAGCGCGTTTTTTTTCGTTCCACTGTAACTTTGATAGTTATTTTTTTTTATGATCAAACCGAGACTTTCGTCTGTCGACTCCCTTGAGGTTGATTTATGTTTTCGGTTTCCCTTCTTTCCTCATTAAGGGACCTCCAGAGGTGGAGCGTGCGTAAGAAGCAACACGTTCTCTTATCTGAATTAGATCTTCTGAGTCACCTCTCGGCCCTTCTCAAGATGGATGCATACGTCCTACTCCTCTCCCCCCCACACGCGATTGATGATGTGTCAGTCAGTCGCCTACCTTGGAACATTCAATCTTCATACTAGACGACTCCTCCTTTTTTACTTCTCCCCCGTGTGTGGTCTGGGGGCATCTCCTTCCTGGGGGAGCATTTAACCGTTTGAGCCGGTTCCCTACCCCTCGTGCGGTCTTTTCCTCGGCACCCCGGCAATCGCCTGAAGTACCTTACTTTTCCTCGAAAATTATTTTATTCTGCGGTTTTGTCAAGGAGTACACGCCGG
>Ga0179591_1175611_pt1 | contig 10307 bp, 9 predicted proteins | sample CZOMad2_1_08_16f_FD_182891 | JGI IMG/M metagenome (GOLD analysis project Ga0179591, IMG submission 182891) | Vadose zone soil fungal communities from Angelo Coast Range Reserve, California, USA - CZOMad2_1_08_16fungal (PacBio error correction) | ecosystem: Environmental > Terrestrial > Soil >... | reverse complement strand
TCCTTACGAGTCGAGTACGCCTTGCCCATCCTTCGACTGAGCGGCTCATTCCCCAAACCTACCACATCAAGACACACCCACCACCCAACCCCAGCATGACTCACACCCAACCCCCCAAACCCAACAACTAGCCAACCCCCCCCCACCCAACCAAAACACCCCCCAACACCACCCCCAAACGCCCCAACACACCCCCACCAAAAAAACCCCAACACCCACAACCCCCACCATCCAACCCCACAAACCAACCCCCCATCAAACCCCCACACACAAACCTCAACCAAACCCCCAAACAACCACACCAAAACCCACAACACCAACCCAACAAACAACACACGCGCAAACCCAACCAAACCCCCAACAAAAAAAAAAAACCAAACAACAAAACAACAAAACCGCCTCCAAACAAAAACCCACCCCAACACCCCACCAACAAACAACCCCCACCCCAAACAAAAAAAACCCAACACACCACCCACAACACCTTAAACCAACCCCCCCCAAAACCAACAACAAAACCACACACACACCCTAAACCAACCCCCCCCCCCACCACCCCCCACCCAAACAACCACCACAAACCACCCCCCCCCCAACCCTCACCCAAACCCACAAAACCCCAACCCCCCCCCCCCAAACCCACGTCCCCCTCCCCACATCCACCAAACAACACCCCAACCAACAACCCCCAAAACAAACACCCCCCCCCCCACAACAAACCCCAACAAACCCCACTCCCCCCCCCAACCCCCCCCACCCACCACCCCACCCCCCCCCCACACACACCCCCCCCCCCCCCACCCCACCCACACCCCACACCCAAACCTAACACCACCCCACCAAACACCACCCCCCCAACAACACCACAACACAAACCAAACGCCCACCCCCCCCCCCGCGTCCATTTCGGTTTCTTTTTTCCTTCCTAATTTTTTTTCGTGTCTTCCTTTCCTTTGGAAAGTGGTAATGAGATTCTCCCTGTTATCGCTACTGTCCTCATGGCTAGGTATTGACGGCTTTCGACAGCGCGACGTGTACAGCACCCCGCTCGTCCTGTGCTCTCGAGAGTCTTTTTTTTTTTTTCTCCAATGCGACGTCTATCGCCGATGGAGTGGAGCATTGTTCCAAAGCTCTCCCCCCCACTTTGGCTTCGGGTCCTCCCTTGTAGTGAAGATTGATGATGCCTGTGCTTCCGCCGTAGCTAACCACTCTTCTTTTTCGCCTGTTAAGCCCTTTTCCCTTTCATGTCGGATGCGAAGCCGTTTTGTTTTCATTTTGGACCCTTACCCTCCTCAGGTAGAGTCTCTATAGTCCAACAACCCGATGCCCAGTCCCAGATACGGTTTTCTTTCCACTGTTTCCTCCTTCTCAGCTTCTTTATTTTTTTTTTTGAGTCATGTTCCCTCTTCCCGATCCCGTAGGGCCCAGACATCATGACGCGGTGGTGCGACCTCCCTTCGTCTCATTCGCGTACTTCGTCGAGGGAAGACCTGGTCGATTATGGTACAGTGGCTGTCCTTTTTCTACAATGGACCCCGCTTTGCAGAGGTCTCCTTCTGCTCAGAAAATCGAATACATGGTAAGCCCCCCCGGTATCCGCCCTCGAACATGCCAGTACGGTCCCTATGCCCCTCCTCCCGTGCGCCCCCCTTTGTTTTCTCAGCAAGCAGCTCCTAGGTAATGGCGGGACTTCAGCTTGGATGCATTTTCTTCCATTTGGACAAAGGGCTCATCTCATCAGTGCTTTCCCTGTTGCTTCTCTGTTGTTGCGGGGCCCGGACCTCAGTACCAGCTTCTTCGTTCTTACTCCATGGTTTTCCTTAGAGGTAGACGTCGTCAGAGTGGCTGGTGGCGGTGGTGGGGCATGTCATGGTTTTTGTTCCCTTTCCCCTCTCGACTTTTCTTCTTCTGGCGTAATTCGCTCCCTCTTTTTAAGTGTTGTACCCACGTCTTTCCAATTCATTCCTACTTCCCTCCCGCTTCCTTTATGTTAGTGAAGCTTTACCTGAGTGTCACTGGAAAGGGTAACTGGTGCGGTTTGCCCCTTTTCTGTTCCATGTTTCCTCCCTCTTCCCCCCCACTGCCTGTATGTCTGTACGAGGACGCACCCCGGGGAGTTCCTCTATGCCCCTACGAGCTTCCTTTCCCCCCCTTTATGATCTCTTGCACCAGCCCCTGTTGAAACAGACCCGAATGTATGCCTGGCCGGTGACTGAGTCCCTTTGTTTCCTCGGGCTATAAGGTTTTTCTTTTTGAGCGGCCTGTCCGCCCTCCCGAAGACAAGCCCAGCCGTCAGCGACCTGAGTATTCCCTTCCGCCCCCCCCCGCGTTCCTTCCTCGTTCCTTGAGGTTGCAAAAAGCCCGTCTACTTCTCCTGGCCTTTTTTTCCGAAGTTGATTTTTTTGTCTTGTGATAGGTTATTCCAACCTCTACCCCTCAGGCAAAATTAGGGAACGGTGTTCTTCTTTTTCTTAGTAGTTTTTCTGATTTTTCCCCAGCAGATAGGGTATTACCGCCCCGGTTAGTTCAGTGCTTTTCTTTCTTTGTCGTCCCGTATGCTAGTTCCCTTCTTGCCGAGACCCGAATTCCCTCTTGGTAAGGTTTGTCGGCATGATGCTCGTTTTCCTTGTCCCTTCTTTTTTGCCCTCTTCCCGCATTTAGAGCAAAGTCTCTGTAAAGCTAGGCACGCTTCTGTTTTTTTTTTTCTTGCTGTCCTCGGCCACCCCTTCCCTTTGCTGGTCTGCCGTTTCTGGAGTAGAGGTTTCCTTAGAGCTATTCTTTAGTGCCTTGAGTCTAGCGTCCTCGTTGTTTTTTTCCTCTCGTTCCCGTTAGGGAAGGTTCTTAGGTAGAGGCGTGAGCTGGATACGCTCTTTTATTTTTGGCTTCCCCCGCCCTAGGACGACCTCCGAGAACTGGACCCGATTAGTCCTTTGCATTTCGCCCCCGCCGGCTCCCCTTGTCGTGAGTCGTGGTCTTGCATCCCGTGTTTTAGCTTCCTTTTTTTTCCCCTCTTCCCAGGTTTTTCGGTGGCTCTTTTTTCCCTGACCGGCAGAGGTGGCGATTATGCCGTACCCAGCGCGATGACTTATCCCCTTTGATCCTTTTTTCCTCCGCGCGATTCTACTCCTCCCCCTCTTCCGTGAAACCGGATGGTTATGGATGTGCGGAAGCGCAGGCCTCGGTTTCACCCTTCCCTTCCCGGTAGTGAGGCCTTTCTGCTTGAGGAGGAAACCGCTCCGTCCAGTTAAACTCCCTCCGAATTTCCTTTAGCAGTGAGTAGGCTTCTGTCGATGCTCCCCGTCGACACATTTCCCCCGTGGCCCTTTTTCCCCACATCACCAGTCTTCCGCCCGATGCCCGAGCTTTCGAAGACTGTTTTGAGTCAGGAGATTTGACCTGAGAAGGTATATTCTTCCAAAACCGTCAGCCTCCCCCGACCTCCAGTCTCCCCCTCTCTCTTACCCCGGGGATGTACCAGTTCCGGAATTTTCTTCCCCCTTTTTCTCCATCTCCTCTTAATGCTTTCCTGCGCGCGGGAATTTGATTTGAGCACTGTCCCCTGCAGGGCTTTAACTTGTTGCCGCGAGTCTTTCCATTCTCGAGGTATGGAGAGTAGCCATAGGGCGGCAGGCTCTCCGCTTGGGACGCGTTTGGCGGAAGTCCCAGAAGTATCGGGCTACCTCCTCCACCGGGGACGTGGTCGGTAGCGTAACAGTACTTGCTGAAGTCAACCCCCTTCTTTATCTTTTCGTTTCTTGACTCAAGCTCCTTATTGCCTTGGACGCAGTCAGCCATTAGCGTTTTACTTGTCTCCTTGGCGAGGATCTCGGCGCTTCCCGTTACAGTCCCCAGCTAGAAGTAGTTCTGACTCAACTGCTCTTTTTTTTGACGAATTCCGCCTTCCTCTCCCTTCTTGCTTTTCCGACCTTTCTGGTTCGACGTTCAGGAGAGACGCACTCATCTCTCTTTCCCTTTGTTGTTGTTGTCTGATGTCTTCCTTTTCCTCCTCCCAGTACCGCTCCCACGTATGCCTGCCCTGCAAAGCAAGATACGTGCCTTGATGTCCTGGTTTCACGTGGCCGTCGAGCCCGCGTCGGTGCTCAAAGTCTCCGTGGTCCTGGACTGGGCCTGGTCTCCGAACCCTTAATCCGACGCGTTGACCTACGTCTGCGTCTCTCCTTTTGCCTTAGTTAATTCAATAGGAGATGCGAGTTCCACCCGACCCGATCTCCCTGCCGGGGTTTCTTTTACACGCCGTAGAAAAAGCGGTGATCGTCGGTTTTTTTCTCCCTATTAAGGTCTGGTCACGCGCCCACTCCTTCCCATCTTTGAGCCCCTTCGCCCTCTTTTTGGCTCTCTCCCCCTTTATCCTCCACTCTGACCTGGACGCGCGGAAGGGCCCGACACGTCTTCCACAGTGCTTCACCCTTGGTCCTTTTCCGCCTTCATATCTCATTTTCTCTCCCCTGTCGCATGTCTGCCTTCCCCCTTCCCATGGATTCCTGTCCCGCCCCCTCGCTCTCTACTAGTCGTTTAACGGTTCTTGAGGGGGCTTCGCGTGGGTTTCGAAGTCTTTCCCCAATCTTAGTGCAGATCAGGTTCTCTCGGAAGTTGATCGGAACGAGGGTCTTTCTTTTATGGACCTTTCCAGTTTTTCTTTGTGACTCCGTGGAGCTGACATCGACTAATCCTAATCTTTACCCGGAGGCCCTCCTTTTTTTGGCTTTTAATAGGTCTCCCGACTATCTCTCCTCGTACCTAAATTCCTCCTTTTTCCCTGAAAGCGTGCACTCTGCGTGCTCCATTCAATTTCCCCTCTCACGGTTTTTTCGACCCCTCTCTTCTTCTCTTTCACTTACGATAGAGGTGTGAGAGTTCAGCTTCGGCGGCCTACTCTTTTCGAGAATTGTCGGTAACTTTCTCTTTCCTCCCAAGGACGGAGATTTCCCCCCTTTTCTGATCTCCCCCTTTTCTTTCTGCCCCAGACTTCTAAATTGGTGTAGCAGTCTGGTCGAGTGATATCACTGGTCACTGAGCGTTTTCCTATTTTATTTGTAGGAAGTCTTCTTCCCGAAGTACCTTCCGTCTTACAATTCAGCACTCCTCATCTGCCCTCTACCCAGGTCGCACACACCACAAGCGCGCTATTCCCAGGCCCCACGACGCCAGCCCCGTTTCCCCTTCCCTGCCGAGTTCCCCCCCACGCAGGCTACCACGAGCCGCAGTTCGGTGTTAAGACAAGCTTCTTCAATCGCCTTCCTAGCTTGAATGGAGATACGAGCCAGCTGTTTTGTTACCTTCCGTTCCTCTTTTTGAACATCGTAATTCACTTCTTCCATAATCCCACCATTCTCTTCCCCCCCTTAACGAACTCTTCCTTTCGGGAGGAACAGGCCGACGTATTTTTTTTTGGAGCCCCCGTTCCCTTTTAGCGGACCGGATCCCTCGTATTGCCTCCCCTCTCGGCGGTATTCTCTCCGGACCGCATCACTTAAATTCCACTCCCCCTCCTGTGCCCATTTTAGAGTGGGGAATACCCCCACCGCTGATCCTGCTTTTGCGGTCACGCGGCAAGGAATACTAGAATCTGCCCTTTCTGGTGATGTCCTTACGCCGAGCGACCCTTCCTTTTTCGTTGGGGAACTTCTCCCTCTGGTGTTCGCTGGCGGGCGAAATGGGCGGACGGGCGTGCCCAACTCTGTTTCTCCTTTCCCCCCCACATGAATTCGTACAACTTCCCCTTGAAGTTAGGTGTTTTTCCCTGTTTGATGTTGCCCCACCCTCCTGCGTCCGACCCGTTCATTTTTCTCCTGTTCTCTCCGAATCACTTTCTGGGGCACTCGACGTTAATCATTCCGGCAGAGTTTTCTTCTCACTGTGGGTGCAGCATTTTCAACTCGGGGTCCAGACCTACCCCCCCCCTCCCTTCGGTACCTCTTTGTCGCCCCACCGAGGACCAGTTTTCACCCACCTTCTCCTTTTTCTTTCATGTTATTGGATTGTTCACACATTAAAAGAAGCTATGCGACCATTTCAAGCAGGTACCTTTCCCCCTGTTTTTCTCCACTGGACGCCCACCCCGGCTTATAAGGTTTGCCACGCACTTCACGGCTGTCCTTTTCTATCACTTTTCTTCCGGGTTTTCCCTTTTTCCCGGGAGGATGTTTTGCCTCAAAACCCGTTCCCTTTGAACCTTCTGAGCAGCGAGTTTTCTGTGCCCGGGCGGTTGTCCGGATACATCGGTTTTCTTAGTACCGAAATTCCCCCCCTCTCCCGACCGACGGTTTTGCTTTCTCAAAATTTGCTGGCTCCTTTTCATCGCATGTTGCCCTTTTCTTTCTTCTCGTTCGGTACCTGGGTATGGCGATGCACATCGATTCTGCTGGAGCTTTAGTACCTCCGGCCCAAAGGACTTTGAGAAAATGTCTCTGGCGGCCGCGAAACCCTTTTTCCCTTCGTTTTTCCTTGATCCTTTTATCTCCTGGCCGAGAGGTCCCCGAGTTCACTCTTTATGTCCCCCATGCTCTTCTTTTTAGGAGAATTAGGAGGGTCCTCATATTTCAATTTAACAAAAGTTCCACCAACTTTCTTCAGTAGTCTGATGTGGGCTAAATAGATTTTATTGGTTTCCGGTCTTCCCCTTCGCGGCCCTGGCCATTTTTTTTTTTCGCCAGATATAGCCCTTGGGTCGGCTTCTTTTACCAGCCCCTTCAGCTTCCCCCCCATTTTTTTCCCCTGACTTTCCGAAGGCCGTCCAAGTCTAAAGCATTTTTTTTCATCGCGATGTTCGGCGCGGTTTTTACTTTGATTGGGCATCCTCATATTAACAGAGTCTTTTTTTTTCCAACTTACCGACATTCTTTCCTCTTTTCCTTTATTCTCCCCCCTCCAAGTAGGGACGTAGAAAGTCGCCATGTACCCCTTTTCTTGTGCGTTTTTTTTTTTTCTTCCAAGCATCGCTCTTTTCTTTTTCTAAGATCAAGCGAAAAGTCCCCCGGACTCCGCGTCTGATCCCTTCCCATCTCTTTTCCTTCCCCCTTTCCCCCGCCTCGCTGAGATCCCACGCCGCGAAAGTCAGTGCAGGGACACTTTTTGATTTTGCTAACTGTTCTGCGCCTCTCTTTATCGATGTTCTTCCCGTGACCCGCTTTGTATTATTTTTTTTTTCTCTACGCTTTTTTTGCGAGGAGATGTTCCCCATCTCAGAAGTGAGTAACCTGCACATCGATCCGTTTGCGCCACTTTTTCGCGTTGGCGGTTTTCCCGTTTTCCACTTTTTTTCCGGAGTCGGATCTCCATACGCGGAGTTGGCCAGGTGAAGGAGTCTTTTTTTCTACCGATAGCGAGATTCTTCGTGCTCTTGATCGGCGTTCCTGTGACCCTAGAGAGGCTGACAGCCCATGAGAGAGCGACGGGGCTCCCTCCAAATGCGCCGTTTCTAGTCATTTTTTTGGCTTTCCGTCTCCTGCTAGAAACCCATAACAATGGATTTGGGACGAGACGCGTAGGTTAAGCTGCTTTCTGCCCTTTCTCCCTCCCCCTCTTCTGACAAACTCGCGATTCTGATGTCGACGGTGAAGACTTCCCTCTTTCATTCTTCCATTCCATGTTTCCTTTCCGGCGCACTCCTCGGTTCTATAGCCGACACCCCCATCTGAAACTTAGTTTAAGGGGCTTTCCTCGCCCCTTTAATTCATTTCTGCAACCCGCCGGCCCGTTCGACATGTCGCCTTTGCGCCTTTCCTCTTTCCTCAGTCCTTCTGTTTCCCCCCCCCCTCCATTCCCTGAACAGGTGGTTGCCTCCGCCTGATTTTATTCAAGTCTTTGTTCTCCTTCACCTTTTTCTCCGTTTAGCGGTACTGTGGCTCGGAACCCTGCCCAGTGGCTCACCATGCTGTTGGCCCCTCTTGGCCTCTCTGACGCCGAAATGAACGATTTAAGCCTACCGGCTAGTTCCAGACTCACCTGTCATTCACCGACTGCTTTCCCCTCTGTCTACAGCAACGTTTGTTTCTCCTAACTCCGCTGCCGCGGCCTGGATGAACCGCGGCCGCTTTCGTCTGTCGCCATGGTGTCCCATTCCTCCCCTCAAAGACATAGCTTCATAAAGGTTCCTTGAAGGCCGTTTTTGGGGAGCATCCGACTCGAGTCCCAGTCCCTCTACCGTAATAAAGGGTATCGAGGCGGCTCGTTTACCCCTGGCCGGTTTTGTTGCATTGCTAAGGCATGTTTTTTCTCAAGTTTCCCAGCTCAGACCTGGTCCCCCCTCATTTGACTCTTTTCTCCTCTTCTTTTTTCCGTTTGAACCCCGAAGACCGACGGAATGAAGAACCGAGCTTGCCGGTTTTTTCTCCCTTTTGGGTTTCCTGGATTCCCCTTCCTGCTTACAGGGTTCTGTACGGCCCTCCAACCTCAGTTGTTCCCTTTCTCCCAATCCCTACTCCCTCTGGCCAAGGGGAAGGTGACGTCCTTTTTACGAAATGGCGTTCCGTATTTTCCCTCAGGCCTCATACAGTCCATGTTGCTGCTCCGCTTTCCCAGTCCCCCTTTTTCACCCCGACTTATTCCCGGAGAAGGTTACCGAGGAAACATTTTTTTCCCTTCCCCCCGGTAGAGCTAAGGACAGAGTAGGTTCTCCTTAACCAGCCGCCAATTTCTCCCTCCCCCCTATAACCCCCTGTTTTAGCGCCCGGTGCTTTTAAACCCGGAGCAACGCGCCGGTATCGCTTAGTCTGATTTCCCTCCGAATTTTTTTCTTTCCCCCCCGAGGACTGCCTCCTTCGAGTGGATTTCTGTGAGATTTTGATTTTCTACCTCGTACCTTTTCCCTTAGTTAGGTTGAAGGTTTGCAGTATTTTCTTCACGTCCTCTCCTTCTCTTTTTATTCACCCCGCCTTTTAGCCGAAGTTACAGCGCCCTTTGGTAGTCCACGTCTCCTTAGATAGTGTCCTTGAACCCTACGAGTCCGTTCAGTTGTACGTCATGCTATGAAGGTATTCACGTAGCGTTTTCCTGCTCTTTTAGTAGACCTCTTTTTTTACATTCACTCTCTTTCAGTCGTCGGCTTCACGCTACTTGTTTCTTACCCCTCCTTCTGGCAGTAGTAGCCTCTGAGGTCGAGGCTTTCTTTCTTTTTCGGCCACGAGGCTTATTCTTTCTTTTCCTATTCTCGAGAGGGTTGAGTCTGTAGTCTTCATGGGTTTCCTTTCCTCTCTCTTTTTCGCGTTTTTTCAGTTATGGGTCGCGGGCGGCCGACGAGGATGATAGCGATTCTTCCCGGTTGAATAATCACCCCCTCCCTCCCCACTCGGACAGACCCTTCTCTTTTTTTGCCGGCCAGCGGTCTTTTGTTCGAGTCAACATGTCCCTTCTTCTGACGTTGAGGTAATCTTATAGGGCACGACCTTCCCCTCTTTGCCGCTTCCCCCTCTCTTTTTTGACTTTCCTTCAAAATCCCCCCTCTCGTGAAGGGCAGCGCTCTCCGGCTAGTAGTTTTTCCACCCCTCCCCTTCCTTCCCCCTTGGCTTCTATGGTCTTTTGCTAATCGACGGTACGGCGGTGCGTCAGTTTAGGCGAGGATCTTTCGTTTCCTTCTCTCACGCGCCTTAAATTGTCACCCTCCTGATGAACGTAGGTTCGAAGAGTATTCTTTCTGTCGCTGCTATTTCCGTCTCCCTTTCCCAAAGGGATGGTCCAGCCCCTTTAAAGACCTATGCCAGATACCCTGCCTAGAAGCCCGGGCGCGCCTTTTCTTTTTCCTTATTTTTCCTGCTAGTCAACCACCTCCTGACTCCCCACCCGCAGACTATAACCCTCCCCCGTGCTAGCGGGGTCGACTTCCAGTTTGACTGTTTCCTGTTGCACCCTTCTAATAATGAATCCGATGTTGTGCCTGGAGAGGGTCCTGGTTGAGCCTTGCCGCATTTTTCATTTTGGTACGCGTGACAGTTTCCCCCTTGGATTATAAGTTGTCTACTCTCCCCTCTTTGGCGCCTGTCCTGCCAGTTTGGCGCGACGGTGTTGCGTTACCAGATTTTAGCAGGTAGTATTTTACACTTATTTTTCTTTTTTTTTTTTTCCCTTTCTTGTCTCCCCCCATTCTCCTCATCTCGTCTTGGGACTCACAGAGTCCTTTTTTACGCGATCAAGTTCTCTCCTCCGTCTCTCGCTTCTGAGGATTTCGTGCGACAGGGACCCAAGTCCCCTTCCTTTCTTTGCCTTCTCCCAGACTTTTTATTTCTGCAGGCAGACTTCATCTTTCGTGAACAGACTGTTGGGTTCCCCCCTATTTTCTTTTTTTCTCCGGT
>Ga0179591_1361555_pt1 | contig 10308 bp, 14 predicted proteins | sample CZOMad2_1_08_16f_FD_182891 | JGI IMG/M metagenome (GOLD analysis project Ga0179591, IMG submission 182891) | Vadose zone soil fungal communities from Angelo Coast Range Reserve, California, USA - CZOMad2_1_08_16fungal (PacBio error correction) | ecosystem: Environmental > Terrestrial > Soil >... | reverse complement strand
TGTTGCTTCCCCGAGTTCACTTCTGCTTCGTCCCGCAGGAACACCGTACTTTTCTTGCCTCTTTCTCGTTACAGTGGCGTTGGAACGTTGTAGTGAGCGCAGATTGTCATAGTTCGACCAGTCCTCCTTTTCTCTGGCCCGAGACCCTTCCTTAAATATGTTTCGTTTCCCTTGACTTTCGAAGTATTTGACGTCGCAATAACTTTGTGCTGGCTGACGTTTGGACATCCTCAACTCAGCCATTCCCCTTAAGCTTAATCAGTTGCCCCCCCCCCTGCTGCCACCCCTCCACTCTTCAGCTAACTTTAGAGAGTACATTCACTAGCTGGGATCACGTGAAAATGACCCTTCCCCATTGCTCTTTCTCTTTCGCCGCTGTTCCCTAAGGATTTCTTCTCTTTTCCCACAATCTTTGGCCCTTTTGCGGAATCCTCCGTCATAGCGATGGCCTCTCTAGACACCCACCACGGAATTAAAGACTCTTTTTCCTTCTACCTTTCTAGTTAGCAGCCCATCTCTTACTCTCCCCCTCTTTTCCCCCCTTTAAATCAAACCGGCGAGTCCATCTCGTCGCCATCCCTTCTTGCCGATGTGGTGATAGCCCTCTCCAAGCTGGTGTTATAAAGATGCTTTTTTTCGCGCGATTTTTTTAAGACTTTTCCAATGTAGTTATATTGCGAGCCTACTTTTATGTAAGGTTACAACTTTGCCTTTCCCGCTCCTCCTGCTTCTCCCCTTCTCTTATTCGAAGTTGGAGAGTTGCGCTTTATTCCCATCAGCAATTTCCCTAGAAATTCCCCCCCTTTTTCACTTTGCCTTCTCGAAGCTGTCGCTTTCCCTCTCCAGCTTCAGCCTTGTCACACTTACGAGGGGCGCTTCACAGCTTTTCTTTGCTTTGGATTTTCCTTTCTTAACGTACAAGGATCCTTTTTCCCTCCCCCCTCAGGAATGAGCCGTACTAGTACCCCTTGACGGACCCCCGGAATCTTCCAATAGTACTTAAAGCCCCCCAAAATCCCCGTTCGTCTTTTTGGCCGTACATGTGTCATGTGCCTGTGACCCGAATCTCCTCCCTCCACTTCACCCTGGTTTTTCTTTATAAGCGCACATTTCGCCCGATTTTGAGATTTTGACAAAAAGGGAAGCTGGTGTTCCTCCCTATCTTTTCATACGCTTCTTTCCCTCCCCCTTCGTCAGCTTGATTCCCCCTGTGCAATCGCGGATCTTCTTCCTTCCTGCCGGCCTGGGTGGGTTTGATGGCCGACTGCGGATTTTATCTTTCTTTTTCTTTTAACACCCCCCTTGCCCCTAAAATTGTCGGACGTCGTCGCGCTTCCCTGCTTGCGTCGAGGAATCAGCATGTTTTTTCTCTACGCTTTTTCTTGACCTGCTTCCCTTTGAGGGGAGTTTTCTCTCACTTCTCGCCCTCGAGTTAGGTTAGGGATCGCCGCCCCGGGAGCCTGAACCTACTTTATTGTTGTCGGGTAGTGTCCCAAGAGTGTTCCCCCTTTGGGCCGTCAGAACGTGAGTTCCTGTACTTTTTTGCACCTTGTTTTACCCTCTCCCTTTTTTTCTGGCTCTAATCACTTAATCTGCTTCTGATGGCCCCTGACGTTTCCCATGAACTGCGCCATCCTGCGGCGGAGAGAGATCGTAGAAGGGTTTGCTGCTCCTGTCCCTCTCTTGACATATCTGTTCCTTGCCAGATTTTTTAAGGTAGTTCTCCCCTGCGCCTGCCCCGATTCCCCCCTCTCTTAATCCTTCAGAATATTTTTTTCTGGCATCCCGATCCTAGTCGAGGATTGCGACTCATCTTCCTTTCCTGATTCGACGATATTTGCGATTCCCCCCTTTGGACCCCCTCCTTTTCCCCTCCTTTTGACAACATGACGTCTTGTGTCGTTGACGGCGATTAGATGAACTTTAAAGACTTGCTTCCCCTAGTTGCCTTTCGCGGTGGCAGCCCCGCCTTTTCTCCAATCCTTGGTTTTCCGATTAGGCTCCGTCACGAAGTTTTTTTTTCGATTAATTCTTCCCACCCGAACCTTCTGCTGACGGTCGGGGCGTCCTGTGGTAGAATTCCCCTGCGTAGTCTTGCCCCCCCCCCCTTCTTTTGTGCCGACTTTTTTAGCTTTTCTTGTTTCTTTTGGTCACGCCCCACTCCAGCGCGCGCTTTTTCCCGTGGCTGCGGCCTGGCCGCCGCTGGTCTGGCGAAAGCGCCCTCTGTGTCCCCCTACTTTTTTCGAGCCCCCCCCTCCTGCCACCAGCCTTCCCATCACATGCTTGTCTTTGTTTCCTTCCATTCTCTCCCAACGCCCGTTCCCTTTTGAACGTCACTCTACTCTTTTTTTTTGTTGTTAGATTTCTCTATGAACGACCTGATGCCCCCCCCCCCCCCCTAAGGGACGCGGTGAGAGCACCCAAACCTTGATTCAACCTGACCAAAGTTGGTCCGTTTTTTCTCCCTCCTGGCTGGGGGTTCTTATTTTTCCCCCCTTTTTTTCCTTTTTCACGGAAGATGCGTCTCCCTCTCTGCGTCCAGGCGCATCCACGCTTGCGTGGGCTGAGGTGGCGCGTGTCCCCACCCTACCGGACATCGGCCCAGATTTCCCCCTCTGATACCGAAGGCCCTTACAAAATCCCTTTGCGTCCGGAAGCCGTACGAGGGCTTTTATCTGTCTCGTGCGAGCGTTTTCTGAGCCACATCAATCCCATCACCGGCGACTTTGATTTTCTGGCCCCCCCCTCGCAGAACGCTGAACCCCCCTTTCTTCTCCTCAAGTGCCTTTACATCCCCTCCAAAGCGCGCGATCAATTGTTTCTCAGGTCGGGATTCCAGGTTGCCCGTAGCTGAACTTAAAGATCTTGCACTGCCTATTATCTCGATTAGGGGCAGCTTCCCCCCCTTTTTTTTTTCCTCCAACCTCCCCGGTTGCTTCACCATGAGGGCTTTTTCCTTTTCCCCCACCCACTGCCTTCCAGAGAGTCTTCTATGCAGGACAGGCCAACGTTAAAGGCGACTTTCTCCTCCCTCGCTCTTTTGACGCTTCTGTCCATAGGTAGGCTCTCCATATCTGAGTCGGTTTCCTGCGTAAATTCTTAGTTCAGGACCAGGTGCCCTGCCCTGCCGCCCCATGTTCTAAGCCCATTTCCCCTTTACACGAGGGCCGCACAAAAACGACCCTCACCTAAAGTAGGGTCGTTCTTCTTTCCCCCCGCTCTTTTAGCGACTCTCCTTCTTCCCTCAGAACAAGTTTTTGACTTCGTCCCCGCCCCTCAGCGTCTCTTAAATTAGTTGTTGTTTCTTTTGGGGACTTCATCCCTCCTCCGTTTCCTGACTCCTCCCTCCTGACTCTTAGGCGGTGCCGTGTTGCGGGGGTTACAAAGATTAAACAAGTTCCATACTCCTTCTCACACCTGGCCCCCCCTCCTCCCCCCTTCAGTTCACTTAACCTCTCCCTTTTGGCCTGATGTTACACAGATTTTGTTTAAGTTTCCTCCGCCTACGCCTATTTTGCAAACTCGGTCTTGATGCCCACCTTGATAAATTGATACTCGTGTCGTCACGATAGAGAAGTGAAGGCGCCCTCGATTGGTGCCTGCGTCCTTCATTCTAGTCCCCTCCCCCCCACAGCATCACCCCCTATTTCAACGGGATTTTGTTTGGTGGTTCTCCTTTAAACTAAAATCTTTTAATTCCTGGCGAGCTGGGGCTGGGTTCGAAACCCCTTTTTTCCCCTCCTCCCTTTCTCTACCCTTTTGGGGACAACCTACGACTTTCACCTCCAGCCCTCGCATCCTCCTGGATCGACAAGCAGGCGAGAAGGTGCAGGCTGAACGCTGGAGCCCCTCTTTCCAGTCATCCCCCCCGTTCCCGAACATTTCCAGTTATCCACCCCCCGATCTGCGTTAGAGTGATTTTTGTGCTATAAGTCCCCCTTTCCGTATGCGTCGGATCTTTTATAATACCTCCCCTTTTAGTACCCCTGGCTCCCGCGGCTTGAATTTCCTGCCCCCATGGCCCAAGCCGTGAATGCCGCTGAAATTATAATCATGAAGATCCTGGTCCAACCCCCCTTCCCCTCCTTTTGAAGCCGCAAGCCTCAGTTTTTTTTCTCGCCCGTCATAGGCCCCATGGAGATGAGCCGAGCTCAGATTGTGCATTCAGTGTGAAAAGCGGGAGCGTCTCTCGGTGCTCCCTGCCCCCTCCTTTTGCGATCACTTGGCGCCAATGAAGACTTCTTGGTGGTGAGGGACGAGAGCCGCGATCTTAGCTACATGAGTTGTCCTTCTTGTACGGAGTTCCCCCTCCTTTGGCCATCGCCAAGGCAGTTGCCAGTTCTGGCTCGAAATTATCCCGACCGTGCCCCATTCGTCATTTTTATTGAGCACCGGAGAGGTCTCTCCCTGTCCCCTTTGTGTGAAGCGTAGATCTTCCCCTTTTGAAAGCCTCCCTGAGGTCAAGAGTTATGCTTCTTACGTAGCTGAAGTCCCTTCTTCCCTAAAGCCCTGCACCCTTTCTTGATAGATTGCCGTCGTTTTGTTTTGCGCTAGCCCAGTATGGGCCTTGTTTTCCCATAATTTCGCTCATCCGCTTGTAGGTTTCTTTTTCTGGAAGCTTCACGACCAAGTTCTGGCCATTGGTCCTCTCCCCTCCCCATTCCCTCCCCTCATCCCTGTTTTCCGAGTTAGTCGTTTGAATCTCCCATCTCTCTCTTGGACTCATCCAGTGTGTGTTTCTGATTGCTGCAAAATATGAAGTCATTCTTTCCCTTTCGCGCTTTTTTTTCCAATTGCGATGTTCTTGATGCGACGTCATGCTGGAAGCGTAGAAAGGGTCTTTCCCAAGTTCCATCTCGTAGAAGACTTCCGGAAGTCCCGTCCGAGCTGGCCAGATCAGCCCGTGGAAATATTCTGCCTGTCTTTAATTGCCCTTTCCCCTTGCTACACCTCCCAAAACGCCCTGCCAAGTTTGTGGATTTTCCCTTCTACTAGTGAAGCGCGATTTTTCCCGGGCGGCAAAAACCTGATCCAATCCTCTCCATGGCGTCGAGGTAAATTTGCCTCATTGTGATTCCTCTTCCCATAACAGACATGGCCCCCCCTTCTAGATTTTCTCGTACTGCTAGAGATGGGATGCGGATTGGTAGCCGGGTAAATATATTTTACTTCTTTACTCCCCCCCCTCCCCCCCCCGGCTCGTCCAGACCCACACTACTTCTTATGAGCTCGTGAAGATCTGGCTCTCCCCTGGATTTATCTCATTAGTCCTTCTTCCTCTCACCTCCCTTTTCCCCCCCTACCTCCACGCTCTAAGGGCCTTTTGCGCTTCGATTTCCGCGCGCCGATGGTATCATTAGGTGTCTCCTTAACTTCGTTCGTTGATTTTTCCCTCCCTCCTTCATTCTCTCTTGGCCTCCATCTTGCTGGTGGGCACGGATTCCCAGAAGCTGTGTCCCTGTACTTAGCCAGCGACCCTCTCGCGTTTTCTTTCCTAGCACCCATTTCTGCCATACGATCTCGAGGCAAGGTTGCCCGATCATGTTGACAGAGAGAGACAGCCCTTTTCCCCCTCCCTTGTCCCCCCTTTTTCCCCCCGAGTGGTCAAGCTGGTGGTGTTCTGGCGCTGGACGGAACGTCGAGTAGGGAAGATACCTGACCGTCATAAGTACTTAGTATCTACTTTCTTCTCTTGATTCTAATTCCTTTTAGCAAGCGTCGCCGTTTTCTTCCAACCCCTTCTCCAAATATACTTTTAAGCCCCCAACCAAACAATAACTAGGTTCTCCGCCGTTCCGCAGGTGTGTTTATGAGAGATCCTCTTGCCTCTGCACTGTTCTCTCACCAGTCTGGCTTCCTTATCCCATTAGACGACGTCGCGACAAAGGCCGCAGCCCTGCTTTTCTTTATGAACCCACCCTCCGGCAGCCGATTTAGTTCTTTTCTAGTGACTTCTTCAGCTTGACGTCGAAATGTTAATTCTCATCGGAATTCTCTCCCAATCCGTCGGTTTCATCGGGACGGTTTTCTTTTCCGCTCTTATGGAATTTTTTTCTTAAATCTTCACCCCATCCCAGACACAAACCCTGCATTAGAAAGATCTCTTTTGGCTTTCGAGCGATTCCCGGGCGTCGCGCGTTTTTGAGTTCCTCTTCCCTCCCCCTGTTGCACCGGTAGTGCGATTTTCTCCTCTGCGCGCAGTCCTCTCTCCTTCCTTCGACTTGGGAAAGGCGAGACGCACCCTACTTTAGGATTTGTAGGGGTCTGTTCTTGATGAGTGGGTATACCTTTTGCGGGCATGGCTTTTCCCCCCAATTCATTTCACCAGCGACAAGCCCTTTTCTCCCTTTATTCATCATATGCCCCTGGCAGGTCATTACCTCGTTCCCTTCCGTGTTTTGCTGGCCTCGCGCTCTAGCGTAGCAGGGTAGTCCTTTCCGCCTTATGAATTTCTTTTTTGACCTTGCCTCACTTTTTTTTTTCCCCATTTAGGAGCCCTTTCCTGGTTTGCGTATCATTTTCCGCGTCGGCGGATCCTGCCAAGTACGAGGTACATGTCATGTCAGATATGACGGCGTCTCTTCCCTTGTAGTAGAGGAATCCCCTTTCACCATCTTGACTACGTGCGGCGTGAGTATCCCTCACTTTGGGTCGTCTGGCGCCGGCTATTTCTTCTTTGATTCCTCCTCCCGGGTCTTTCCCTCCTTTCTTCCTGTTGGCACGCAGTAACTTAATCAGCTGTTTTTTGCTTCGATGTTTGTCCCCGTCACGAAGGCCTGTAGAGAAGAGGGAAACCAAGCCCCTCTTTGCTTGGGTTCCGTCCGGACCCTCCCTATGTAGTTTTGAATCCTTGGTCGGAATTCCTCTGTACTCCGGTGAACACATCTGTTCCGTGCAGGGAGAGTGGTGTTTTTGCTTGTCTGGGTCACGCCTTTGAGCGCCCTCCCCCCTCTCCCCCCCTATCCGTTTGAAGTCGGTTGCACAATTTCGTTTTTTTCTCGCCCTTTCTGACACGTTGAGACTGGACGTTGATCACCGACCAACAGAGCATTGAAGTCACCCTGTTCGTGGAAGCGAGGTTTTCCTCACGCCATTTTCCTTTTTTCTTTCTTTCCCTTCCTTTCTTTGGTAGAGCGACTAGAATTTTTGATTGCTCGGTGAGAACAAACCCGTGCTTCACATGACAAAGAAGGGGAGGAGACGTGGAGTCAGACGAGTGGGAGAGGGAGTCAACTTGTACGTCCCCTAGGGAGGGCGGACCCTGCCCCCCTTAATCGGATTACTTTTTCAACAGGTAGATTACTTTCAGAGGGAGTTGTTTTTTTTTACAGGGCGTGTCCAATCGAGAGCGAGAAAGAGGAACAAGGTCCCCCCCCCCCCCGCCAAACCCACCACCCCCCACTAACCCACCCCCCCACCGCCCCCCCCGGCCCGCACGACACAACAAGAAAACCCCCTACCCCCCCCCCCAACCCCCTCCCCCACCCCATAACGCAACCAATCCCCACCCACCACCACCCATAACCTACACACCAGCCCCAACGCACACCCCCACCACCAAACCCCCACCACCACGCCCACCTCCCCCCTCCCCACAAAACCCGGGGAAACCCCCCACCCACCACCACACCCCCCCCCCACACAAAAAAACCCCCTCACACCCAACAACCCCCCAACAAACCCCAAAGCAAAAACAAACCTTGAACCCACACCCCCTCCCGCACCCCCCCCCCCCCCCCCCCCCAACCCCAAAACACAAACCCACCCCCAAACTGCAACAACCCCCCCCCACCCCCCCCCCTTCTCAACACCACCTTCCCCCCCCCCCACCACACCCCCACCCCTCGGATTACCTAAGGAAATTTCCATTCTTTTTCCCCCTCCCATTAATCCTTCCTTTTCACTTTCTTTTTAAGCACGATATCATTTACCTATCTTGTTTTGCCCTTTCCGTTCTCCCCCATCTCCTGCAAGTATTAAGGAGTAGGCCTCGCTGACCATCACCGATTAAAATCCCCCACCCCCCATTTTTCCCCCTCCTTACATGGAACACGACACCCCGTTTTCCCCCTGCTCGGACGCAGACTTTGTTGTGATCCGTGAGTCAGAGGGACGCCCATGGCGCTTCTCTCTGCTAGCACCTTCTCTTCGTTCTGGCCGCCTCCTACTTCCCTTCTCACCTGCGTCAGATTTTTATCTTTTTCCGCGCCCCTGCCGGGTCCTTCATGGGCTCCTACTACCCCACGTCGAGGAATTACAGATCAGAGCTGAATCCATCAACTTTCCTCACTTGAATTCTTCTTCCTCTCCTCATTAGATTTTTTCCGCCTTCCTCCTCGGGAGCAATGATGTCTTCCCCCTTAGCCTAGAGATTTCATTTACATAAAAGGAGGCTCCCCTTTTTTTGCATGATTTTCCACCACCCCCCCCCCCCCCCTTCAATAATGGACAACTCAGACCCCTCCTTTTTCTTTTTTATAGGATAGGCTTTTCCACTGCGATAGAATCAGACAGACTGCCTTGCAGATACCCTCGGCCAACTCCCCGCTTCTATCTTTTTCCTTTCCCCCCATGCCCTGATTCCCCTTATTCCCTATCTTCTCTAAGAATAGGCTCTCTTATAATGGTACTGTTTGCCTTTTTCTGGTTGTTAAAAATTTACTTAAACAAAGTCCATCCGAAGGTCAGCACCGCCCGCCTTCCCCCCCCCAACCCCCCCCCGTAGCTTTCGTAATGTTGACTTCCCCACTGGCCTCATTCCTCCCCCCGATGTACGTCAAGTGACGCCGCTTCCCTTTCCTCATCCAATTTTCCCGGAGGCGCCCCCACCGCTTCCCATTTGCATCAATAGCGCAGGCTGTGTTTTCTCCACGATCGGAAGGTTGACTTTCCGCCCGAGCCCCTTTTTAGGTCCTCCCTGCTGATTCATCCAGTTTCGTTCTTCGTTTACCAACTCCGCTGATTTGTTTGTGGTCGTCTTTTTAACCAAGTAATTTGTCATTTTTCCCTCGGAGATCTCTTGACTTTTTTTTGGAAACGTCCCTCCGCCCCACGTCGTGACTCTTCCCCAATGAGGGGTAGATGATTTTCCTTCACCCTTGCGGCCGGCACGAAGAGACGTTTCCCCTCTCTGTACTTACCTTTGTGTCTGCACTTTTTTCAATTATGGCGCATGTAAACGTGAACACTTCCTCTTAGTCTTCACGAAATGATTCCCCCTTCTTTCGAGTTCCTTGTTCCTTCTTTCAAGGCACTGACTGCTCTTTCGATCCTTTCTACGGCTATGATCTGAATGAATTGAACCGGATGTCCCCTTATGCTTCCTGCTCCTCCCGTGTAGTCCCTAATGCCGATTTTCCAATACCGCACCGCACTTTCACGCAATTTCGCACGGAACATAGTGATGTAGAAGGAACTGTCCTTCCTTGGCGGATGTCTCCCTGAATGATTTTGTTCCTTTCCCATTGTGTCCGGTAGAGTCGTCGCTAATCGCTCCGTAGATTTCACGGGAGTTGCATTGAACAGAGTGTTTTTCTTGCGCTCTGATCTCGATACGTTGAACGGACGTTTTTTACCACAGCTTGGCCTTGTGCCCATCGACAATTTACTTTCCGTCTCGCTAAAATACCCCCGACACCTCTCTTTTCCTGTTAAGTTTCCCAAGGTTTCGCGCGTTTGAATTTCCTTTGTCGCGAGTTTTCGGCGGGATATGGAACTCAGCTACTACGTTTTGTCTTTTCTGCCTTCACCTTTCCTTTAGAAGCGGCAGGCTATTTCTTTCCTCTCTTTGGAAGTTAACAGGAGAGAGATATTCGCCGCTTTTCTCATATTCGACCCTTCCCTTTCCTTTTTGTCCCTTGCTATCTTCTCACGCGGCAGTCGTTAAGGACAGCAGCGTCAACCGTCCATTACAGTCCATTTCTTTCCCCCCCCTGAAGAAAGATTTTTTAGATTTCAGCAGCCCTATTTTCATTCACAGGTTGCAATCTCCTATTTTAATAACGTTGTTGTTGTTTCGAGACGGATCCCCCGAGAATTCATCATTTTTTTTTTTCAAACTTGATGTCTCTTGCGGTGACGCCCATTTTGTTGCCGTTTGTATGCCGACGCTTTTCTTCCGCGAAAGAGGTCATCTCTTATACCGTTGTCGCACAATGCGATGGCCCCCCCCCGAAATTGGACCGGTCCTTCCCCGTCTTCTTTGTTATTCTGGCCGAAGCACCGCGCTCCCGAAATCTCGTTTGAGCAGCCTTTTCTGTTCTTGGCGCTCTTGAGAAAGAAAAACCCCGTATTACAGTCGCGGTCGTT
>Ga0179591_1299415_pt1 | contig 10308 bp, 15 predicted proteins | sample CZOMad2_1_08_16f_FD_182891 | JGI IMG/M metagenome (GOLD analysis project Ga0179591, IMG submission 182891) | Vadose zone soil fungal communities from Angelo Coast Range Reserve, California, USA - CZOMad2_1_08_16fungal (PacBio error correction) | ecosystem: Environmental > Terrestrial > Soil >... | reverse complement strand
TTTCCTACTAATGCCCTGGCCCGCACCACGCTTAGTAAAAGGCTTCCCTGGGGCATCCTATTCTTCTGATCTTCCATTCCGCAGATGTTGCCCCTTTCGCGTGTCTGCCGGAAGAGCCGATTTCAACCCTAGCACCTCCTCCAGAACGGCTTTCTTAAGCATCACCCTATCTCGGTCCAGTAAGCTCAACCCCTTCCCAAGTACCCCCATGATCTTTGTTCCCAGCATCGCGTTGGATGCCTACTTCTTTACCCCTATGGACCTTTGTGCTGACAAGTCGTCGCCCCCGATGTCCGGGGACTGACTCGGCTGTTGGCTTCGTCGTCAATCTGCTCCCCTCCCCCCGTGACGTCCAGGTGTCCGTTCCCCACCCCTCCCCCATTTGCGAGAAAAGATGGTAACTACCGCTTGAAACATCGTCCTTTACGGCGCTTCTCCTCCCCGACTGAATCAACCCGGAGGAGTCTCTCCCCGGAGGCCGCCTTGCAGCCGTCCCTGCCCCTTGCTTTTTGATGCTGAACCTAGTAAATCAGAGCTCCGAACCGTCCCTAGTAATTAACGAACTCACAATTTTTTTCTTGTTCCCGTTAGAATCTTTTTTTTACCTTTCTCCTCTTTTCCCGCAGTGCTGGTCCCCGCCGGTCCCGGTGTAGTTTTTCTTTAGAAAGCCTGAGACTAGGCCACCCTGATTCCGGCCCCCGTTTCTTTCGGAGGTTCTGTTTGTCTTGAGGTCTCCCCCACAGCTGCGTAACGAGCGTCCCCGGAGATAAGGACTCCTGGAGTCGCCTCCCCGTTCCTTTGAAGATCCTTGGTGGTAGGTGGTTTGGACCTCCTGAGGCTCTAATATTCTGCTGTAGGCGTCCCCCACCCTTTCCAGCCAGGTCCCAAGGAAACCCCACCCGAGCGGTTCTGCATCTGATCCGACCGGTTGCAGCCCCCCCCTCTCCGGTATGCTTCGAGAGCCGCGTAACGGCCGCGCACTCGACCCCCCCCCCAGCCGGGCCCGGATGATTATGTAAGCATCAGCTTAAGGAGAATGGAACTTTTTCTCGCTTCACTCGTCTAGTTCCCCCCATGTTTTAGAAAGGGTGGCGTGACCCGTAGGCGTTTGCCCATTTTTTCTTTGTCCCTAATTTCGTTACCCACTCCTTCGGTCCGGTGACGTTCCAAGTTTCCAGTGTGTGTCACGTCATACCCGAAGCTATCGTACCCAGCTTTCTCTCTCGCTTCTTACCCTCTCTCATCTCCTGCGTTTTGCTTAAACCCGCCAGCCTTATTCTCGGGCCCCTTCCTCTGTACCCCACCCCTCCCTTCCGTCCCTCGTTTCTTCTACGTTTCCAGGAGGCCCAAGTCATCGGCCTTTACAGTTCTTAAATGGGCGTGTGAAACTATTCTTGCGGGCCGTTCTTTCCCTATTTTCTTCTCCCAGCAAGTTGACCCCCCCTTTCATGGACCGGGTAGCTCAGGTCCGTCCTGATTTTTCCCTGCTGGTACCCTCGACCAGTAGGCAAAAGTAGTACCCTCCTTTCCTTCTCCCCCCGTTTCTTTCCTTGTTTTCACTCAGTCCCTCCCCTTTGTTGGTCATAGTTAGTTGACTGTACTAAGTTTGCCTTTTTTTTTTAACTCGGGCTCCACCCCTAGTGCATCCCTCTAGAGCGGACTTCTAGCTTATATCGACTCACAAGTCCCGTTCGTCTTTTTCCCGTATGAGGAGCCTCGTTCGCGAACAGGACCTGCTCCTGATGTAGAAAATACAGTCCCCTTCTGGCTTCTTGGTAACCTCCAAACTTGGCCACCTTGGAAGCCGTATAAGAGTCCTTGTCACTGGTTTCCCCGTACACCCCTCTCTTCTCGTCTTCCTTTTCTCTTTGCATGAATCGCTGTACATTCGCTGGTTCCCGGTTCCCTTCAAGGGTCTGTGCAGGAAGTAGCGGAGACCTCTTTTTCTTCTTCGTGGGGCGCCGAGCTGTTTTCCCTCCTTCACCTTCGAAGCTGTTATCCATTCGTTCCTGTGGCCCCGGTGTCCTTGGACCGTCCATGTCTCCGTTTCTTTCAAGAAGGAAATGATTGCGGCGACGCTGCCTTTCCCCCCCGATGCCTGACCCTTTATTCGTCCTCCCGCACCGCCATCGGACCCCCATTTTAAGTAGTGTCCCAGGTCAATCCCTCTTTGACCCTAGCTGATTTCCCCCCTTTCCCGGTGTCCGATACAGGTCCAGGGCCGACCGTCCTTCGGAATTGCCCGCGTCTGGACGCCGGTACTGAGACTCCCCCCGTTGGTTCGTTGATGCTTACATCCTTCCTCAGATAGGCCGGCGACCGTGCAAGTCTTTTAAATCACTTCTTTGTGACCTCCTACGGCGTTCGTTGACCCCCCTTTCTCTCTCTTTGTTGTTTCTCTATATCACGCCCTCTTCTTCACCCGGCCCCCTCCCTAGGAAGTGGACATGCCCCGGAATTAGTTAGATCACAGATCCGGTATTAATCCGCTTTTCTTTTATACCCTCCCGTGATATTCTTTGATGGACCCTTCTAGTTAATCGAACGGTGTTTAGCCCCCTCTTATGATAGGAGGGTCCCCTCAGATCGTTGCCCTTCGGAAACTCCCTCGTGTACCCCATCTACCGGGTTTTCCTCTCCTATGCGGTCCGTTTCTTTCCCGGTTTTATAAGAAGTCCACGGTCGAAGCGGCCAATGAACGCTAGCCCCCCCTTCCATTCCGTTCTGACCTCACGTAGGCAGAAATACGTGTACCAAAATCTCCGTCTTCTCCCGCCCTTCGCTTTGAGATACAAGCGCAACCCGCTCAAAACAGAAGACAATCTGGGACCTCTGAAAGTGCCCGGTATCCCAACCCGCTACACCAGAACATATTCCCTCTTATGCTTACATTCCGTCGCGAAGGAGATGAGTTCAGTACATTCCTTCTTTTTAGACCTCGACCCTTTTACTGCGGCACGACTATCCACGTTCCCCCAGTCTTCCTCCTCACACTGATAAAGCAACCCAGACGTGAATTTTTGATCCCATCTGCTATCCACAAAGTTGTAATGTAGAAGCCCGACTCCATTTGATCCCTTACTCATGGCACACCCTGAATCCCTACCCAGGGCTACCCCCTTCGTCTTTGCTTCTCCTCTGATTTGACGAGTAAGACTGCTTCTGGTTGGACCATCGGGGTACTCCTATGTCATGTGACCCCCAGTTCCCCTTTTTTCACCCTGCCCCCCCTATTACCACTGCAGGCTGAATGGCTTTCTTCAGGTGCCCTTTTACGCTTAGCCGTGCTAAATTGCTCCTTGGAAGCCCTTGTTCCCAGCGCCTTCCGTTATCGGATACCCTTCTTGCACTGTAAGCAATCTCCCTGTGTCTCACCCGACATCTCAGTCTTAAGATGATAATTCTTTGCCCCCCCCAAAGCACGGTCCCCCAGTTGGCGGTCATCATCTATCTTGTTCCGTTTCCCCCCAGCCCCGTACTACCATAGGAGGGGCGACCCTTGGTTTTTCACCGACACGGATCCTCTTTTTCCCAGCGCCTGCTGGTTTTTCGCCCCTACGCGATCTCGCGATTGGCCGATAGCGTTTTAGCAGGCCCTTGCCTCCCCTATTCTTGCGATCTTCCCCACGACATTCTTCCACTGGTGAGTCAAAATTCTCAAGTCGGACAATCCAGGAGTTTTTTTTCCCTCGTTGTACCTCCAAAGTATTTAGCCCTCTTCCTTGACGTTTTTTAATGAGTGCCGACTACCTGGTCAATGCGTCCCATAAGGCCTCTGACCGTCCCCGGTCCCCCAGACCGGTATCCGGTACTCTGATTCATTTCCTGAGCGGACCGGAAGCCTCTCCTTCGGGCTGTGTGCTATTTTGCTTACGTCTAGGAACCTGTCCGTTCGATCCCCGACACTTTCGCGGCTTCTTGAAGCACTCACCGCGGAGGTACAGGTGTTTGACATTTGTCTTTTGTCCTCCCGCCTATTCCCGTTTTCTCCTCTCACCCTTGCGCGAACCCCAGCATCCACGACTCGGTTTCGTCTTCTCGAATCGTCGTTAAAGATTTTCCCTCGCGACGGGCTTTGTAAGAACGTTTTTTTCGTCCGACTCCAGCCAGTAAGTCCCCCCCTACCTTTCGAAATCTCTTGGCCGCCTCACTCTCCTTTTTTTACTCGCAGAAACAGTTCTTCTTCCCCCCTCGTGAGACGGACGCTTCCCTCGGCTCATGAACCCAAACCATCCACCTCTGCGACGACAGTCCGCGAATTTTCTTCCCCCCCCTTTGTCCTTCATATGACTACTTGCCGTTTATCCGACTTTTCAGTTCTTTGATTCTGTTCAGCAAAATCAGAAGACCTTCGCTATGTTCCTCCACCTTTTTCTCTTCCAGATTCCCCGACGTGTTCTCTTCTTTTTTTCTCGTCTTCTCTTGTGGCAATGCGGCGGTTCTTTGTGTCGGCGGCACTGGAGTTTTTTGTACCTGATTTGGTCCTTCTGGATTCTTCCTCACCTTTTCCCCCCCCTCCCTTGCCTTCTGCTCAAGGCCCCTTAACTTGCTGCCGCCCCCTCCAGCCACAAAGGGGTCGGCTGTAGATCCAGTCCCGGAATAAAAGATCTTTGCTGTTCAAAATGACTGATGAGTTGGTCGTGTTGGAATGTCGGCCTTTTCCTTTCCCCGTTTATCGTTCTCCCCGGTCTTCTCGGAGGCGGCGTGAGGAGAGATCCTGCACCAACTGCCCAATGGCCCGGCTCTTCCGTTGGCTCCCCTCCCCCGTCCCGATGCAATCCTCTTTTCATCAGGGTTTGAGATGTGTGCTGGAGAAATGATGAGAGGCCAAATTCAAATGCATTTCCCTAAGAATTACGCTTTTGGCCTGCCGTCCTCTTACCTCCTCTATTTCGGTATAAATGTACTTAGAGGTCTGATCAAGGACGTGATTCCGGGGTACGGAAGTCGCAAGTCACCACGTTATGTAGAGAAAGTGATAAGCCCCCCCCCTTCCGATTTGGCCGCGGGTCCCTTTTACCTGCCTAAATGTCCCCGGCGATGATCCTTTGCCCTTTCTTCTTTTACAGCAATCTCTCTCTTTCCTTTTAATTCCCAATTTTGTGTTGAGATCTCTCTCATATTAAACTTCCAAGTCCACAAGTTTCACCCCCCTCTCCTTTCTTCCCCCGGTCACCTTGAACCGCGTGCCATCGATCACGGCTGGCGCTAGGTGATCCCGGTCTCCCTAAAGGCCCTTCCCTCCTTTTCTCTCGTCCTGCCCGGACGATTCCATTAAGCCTAGGCCCTCGTTAAAGCATCCAAATGCCTTCCTTAAGTTCACTTTTGAAGCCCTCCCCCGCGGAAGCGGTCTTCCCGGACCTTTTTTTTGGTAGCCGGCATAAGGAAGGTTTCCCCGCCCCCCAATCTCACTTCGAAAAATAGGATCATCGGTGACCGTCGAGGATAGCAAATTCCGACGCATTTGCCCTTCCCCTTGTATGGTATCTTTCGTTATTTTTCTCGCTTTTAATCTTCCGGGTTGAGAAGATTCCCCCCCCCCCTGTATCGGTCAGGCCTGTCGTAGTAGTCCAAAAAAATTTTCACCCCCAGGTCTCCAATTCCTTGTCAGTCTTTTTGGATGCACGCCTGTCCTTCCCCCTCCCCATGACCTGTTCTGCAGGTCGTGCCTGTGTCCTTGTCCTTTATCCTCAGGCTTGTTAGAGGCCTCTACGACAGCACGATAAGGTTGAGTGCCCCCACCCGCCAGTATTTGCGACACTTTTACCCGCCGATGGCCCCCATCTCCTTCGCGCGTGAGAGCACTCAGTATCATCAGGATTTATCTGCCCACCTTATGAAGAATTCGGCCCTTTATGGGGATCTCCCTCTCAGACCTCGGTCGGTGAACCGTCCCCATTCCCCCCTTGGAAGCCCCTCCCAGACCTTCGGCCGTTTTATTAAGAGGTTTCGCAGAGGTCACCTATAGGTTTTTAATTTCGTACTGTTTCTCGCTTTCACGAATCCCTTGTGTAGGGCTCTTGCTGCAAGACCCTGGCTTCTTTTGGTCCCCCCCCCTATTCCTTTCCGTCCCCATGTAGTTTCCCCACTTAGATTTCCTCCCGAACCCTCCCTTTCCCCGATCCGCGACCTGCTCTCCCCCCTTTGGGGTTGGTCCCCCCCCTACGAGTCTTTTACGGAAAGAGTCATTTGTATCCTTTCTGGTTTCGACAATATTATGCAGCTTGCAGGCGCCGGCCATCCGTTCCCCCCCTGAACCCCAGTCTGTTACTTCTCATGACCCTCTGCCCCGGCTTTCTTAGATAAGGGAGACTTCTAGACGCTGAAAGAATTAAGCCCCCTCGGGACCCCTAGTCTCTTCTCCGGCCGTTTCCTCAGACAGCTCCTGACCCTTTATTCTTCTGTTGAAAGTCTTCCTCTGTCCAGTAGACCAGGCAGGGTTAGTACAGCTTCAGGAAGGAAATAGGTGTCGGTGATATTGTTCTCCATCGTTTACCCCACTTCCCTTTTCCGCGCTTTGAAGTTGTCTCCCCGGTCAGGTCTTTTGCCTCAAGCGGAATAGCCCCCCACCTAACGCCCTCCAACGATATATCCCCCTTTATTTATCGCTTCCTTCTCACCCCTTTGGGAGGCATTTTTTGTCATCTCTCCTTTTTTCCCACCGCGTTCGCCCGCGAGTTCTCACGTCCCTTGCTGCCAGGCGGCCCAGCTCATTCTAACTGGTTGTGACCGTTCCTTTTCAAGCTTTACAGGCGGCCTTTTACCTTCTTTCTTCCCCCGCTCCTTTGCCAGTTCCTGGACACAGGGTGAGAGTACTTTCGGGAACTTTCCTCTGCCCTGGATGACAGCCAACCCCCCCCTGCCAAATTTGAGACCCTGCTGCCACGTAGACCCATTTCATCCCTTACTAACTCCCGGCTCCCTTCGTTTTTATGGTGTGACTGGACTACGCCTCCTTAAATTTTTCGTAACCCCTCTTCAAAGCCCTCTCTTAGCCGTCTTCCTTTTACCCACCTATCCGTCCCGTTTTTTTTTTTCTTTCTGAGTCCCTTTCTTCCGAGGAGGTAGGGCTGTACCTGGAATTCTTTTGCGTTTTCCTCCGCTAGACCCTCACCCTGCGGGATGATGGATCCTTTCGAAGAAATAAGTCATTTCTCTCCCTTCTCTGCCCCTGTCGGCGTCGAACTTTTTTTCAACCGATCTGGATATTTCTTCCAGACGAAACTGGAACAGCCCCCACCTCTTCATTTTTGTTTCGGGAATTTTGTTTGCTTATCTGCCTTTTTTTCTCCCGGGTGTCTTCGTTTTTTTTTAGCTGGTGTTTCGCTTTTCTTCTGAATCTGTGAATTCAGGCCTTGGTGTCGGTGGCATCGACAGTCCTTACACCTCCTGCCTTGCCATGTTCGTTGCCTCCTCATCTGTACACTGCGCGGAAACAGTAATTCGTCTCGCAACGAAACTCCCTTCCCCTTCCTATTAAAAGTTCTCCCCCCTTGGTCCCATTGAGTCCCTTTGACCCTCCGCGACCAGGACTCTTCTTCCGGCCGTGAACGCGTGAACCGAAGTATATTATCTAAATGTGCCTCCTCTCTGACCCCCCGCGGTAGCGGATGGCGCTCCTAATCGTCCTCAGGTTTCCCACCTTCTTTATTGCCGAATACCGTGGTCTATCTCCTTTCCTACTTACCAGTGTTGTGATTTAGATTCCCCCTGAACTCTTTTTCTTCCCTGAATTCTTTTCCCTTCTTCCCCCTCCTTCTCCTACATTCTTCGTGGAGACTTTTCTTTCTCTACGCCCCTTCGGTTTTACCTTCCGATTTCTCGCACCTTCCCGTTGAGCGGTCTCCTTTCTTTTTTTCAGCCGGCGTCCCGGAGTTACCCTTTCTTTATTGCACCCTGAGTTCTACCGATGGATCTGGTGGCCCAAAGGGCCCTGATTTGCGGATTCCCCCCTACTTAACTTTGTTATAATTATCCTTGCCTGTCAGAGTTCAGGCCTAATCGACCCAAGGTGATGAATTACTAAAAGGCAGGGTAGCCCCCCACGCGCCCAGTACTCTTTTCTCCCATCCTTCTCCGTTTGTAACCTTTCAAACCCCCCCGCTAAACCCCAGAGAAACGCAGGTCTCAACTGCCCCTCTCCCTGCGGCACCCCAGAGGTCCCCCCGACATGGAAGTGTCGTCTTGAAATGCAGGTCTTCGAGACAGATATCCCCCTTTTCTGGTTTTCCCCCTTCAACCGTAGCGTCTCCTTCTTCCCTTTCGTATTATTTCTTTTCCTTTCTTCCAGCATCCAGAGGTTGACGTTGGCAGCTGAGCTCCCACAGGGAATTCGCACGACCCCTCCCCAACTCCTCCTTCGGCGACGCCCCCATTTTCCTTTTTCCTTTGATATCTTGATGATCCTTTCTTGACCGATCTCTAGAGTAGGGCTCATCGTTGTTTGTCCGCTAGTGTTTTGTTTTCCTTCCCCAATTAGTCCAGTCCCCCCCCCCTTCACTATGACCACTATTCGGCCTGAGTTCGTCAATTATGCCAAGGTACTTTATAGGAGGAGATCCATTTTCCTCATGGAAGTGTTCCCCCTTACGTTTTTCTACGTCTGACTTCGACCCCTTCCTTAAACTTGAATCAATTTCTCTGTGAGCAAGGACACTTTCCCAACAGAAGATATGATAATCTTTCACTTACCCGGTCCAAAGAATGTTCTTTCAAGGATTCTTTAAACGGCCCTCCAGTAGTACATAATCTTTTCTCTAGTGTTCCTCACAAGGCGAAGATTCACTTCTCATCATTTCCCGGCTTTCTGAGTCCCCTCTCATCATCGAGCTGACTTTCTTTGTTTACCTCCCTAGGACTGTCATCCAGTAAGTTTCCCCCCCGTCCTTGACCCCTACCTTCACTTGTTACCGTAAAGATATGCCCTACAGGAGGTACTAATATACAGCCCCCCTGGCTTTGTTTTTGGTTGCACCCTGCCTTTTCCATCTGCCCTCGCCAGGTTAATGTGTCTTCAATTTTCTCAGACGTTCCAAGGAAGTCCCCCCGTTATAACGGCCTACTGTATCTCAAGCATCTTCTTCCCCCTTCTTTGGTTCGGGATTTACCGCGTATAGTTCTCTCTTTTGACGATTCCTGGCGACCTTTCGTCCGCTTCTTCCTTTACCCCCGCGAGGAGTTCATTTTTGCCCTTTCTGGCCGTGGCCCGAGCTTCAGGAAGAAGTATTCAAACGGAGGCACTTCACTATGTCAACATTTGCCGCCCCTGCCTTCCTGCTGCCTCCCTCCCCCCTACTTCGTTACCTCCTGCGTTTTTTTTTCCCGAACTCCAGCCCTGCCAAGAAATGCCAGAACTAGAAATCAAATTAACGACCCCCTCCCCCTGATGAAGGGGTTTAATTCTACACCGGCCCCCTCGGTTCCCCTCTCCTCCAGTTCCCGCTCCTTTCTGCTTTAACTTCCAACATCTTCCCACCCACTCGGGAAAGACCCTTAGCCTCATGCCGGCCTTTGGCCCTTCCGTGTCTTTCGCCCGGCCTTATGGCTTCTCTGTTTCACGCACAAGAATCCGCCTGCTTCTAGACCCCCATTCTCTAAATACTCCTTTTCTTCTAATTCTTTTCGTTCGCGCCCCGGGCTTCGCTTGTGACCAATCTTCCTGTTCAGCGTTCGCGCCTGAGGGGTGGTGCGACATGTTGAAACCCCTGATGTTAGTCATCTGCTAGACCGCCTCCTCTGCTAAGTCCCCCTTCCCCCAGCGGCGACGACCTTCAGCAGCAAAAGGGTAAGGTTCTATCACCCTTTGTTTTATATCGATGATGCAACTTATCTTCTTTTTCCTATTTTCTTGTGTTTTTCCTCCTCCTTCCTCCCCTTATAAAGCGGGTGTTGATTTCGTCTCAACGACCCTTCGAGTTCTCTTCTGAGGATGTACCCCTTGATCGGACCATAGGCCCGAAAATTCGCGGATTTGCTTATTCCACCCCGGGACGGAACCTCTTCCCCTCCTCTGGGCAGCCGGCGATCTGGTGTTTCTCCCCTCTGTCGCCGGATAACCCACCACCGGCCTGTCTTTTAGACCCTCCGTTTGCTTTCTTTCCCCCCTTTGACCTCGTCAAGAGCATATCTTTTGAACCTTCCTGGAATCCCCCGAACGGTTTTCTTCCTTCCCTGGGTAAGTCGCTAACCGTCTGCGCCGCTGATGTTCTCTCCCGTCTCACTTCCTACTCTGCTCTGAGTTTTCCCCTTTCCGTGTACAGGGAAGGATCTTTCCTGATCTGAGGTAATTTTTTTCGTTTCTTTCTTTTT
>Ga0179591_1398143_pt1 | contig 10309 bp, 15 predicted proteins | sample CZOMad2_1_08_16f_FD_182891 | JGI IMG/M metagenome (GOLD analysis project Ga0179591, IMG submission 182891) | Vadose zone soil fungal communities from Angelo Coast Range Reserve, California, USA - CZOMad2_1_08_16fungal (PacBio error correction) | ecosystem: Environmental > Terrestrial > Soil >... | reverse complement strand
CTCTTCCCTCTCTTTCTTTCTCCCCCTTGTGCAAGATGAAGCGTCCAGCTTTTTTTTTTTGCGGGCCTTGCCTTTTTTCCTCCCTTTTTTTTTGAGAAGCAGGACGGAAGTCTTTCCCCCCCTCTCCCTCTTTTTTTCCCTTTCCCCCTTTCTTCTTAAGAACTTCGAGATTAATCGGACGGGTTTACTGACCCCTTTTTTCTTTTAGGCGTAAGCCTTTTCTTCTTTCCCCCCTTTCTTCTACTAATGCCGAAGGGATTTCCCCCCCCTTCCCCTTCCTTGTCCCTAGATCAGGGAGATGAATTTTCCTTTTTTTCCTTCAGCTCTCTTGTTTTTTTTCTTCCTTTTTTTCCCCTTCGAAATCGTAGCCGATCTGACCATCCCTCTCCCCTCCCTCTTTTTTTTTTCTCCCTCCCGAACGAGATTGGCGAGCCGATGGATTTTTTTTTTTTTCGACTCTGTTGGACAGCGTAGAGACCCCCCCCCCCTTCCCCCCCTCTTCCTTTTTTTTTGAAGAGTTTTCATCTCTCTTCTCCCTTTTCAAGTTAGGACCTTTTCTTTTTTTCCTGCAGGAGCTGCTAGACTCCCTCTGAACCTTTTTCCCTCCTTCTTTCCGCTTTTGACGGTCGCGATCCTCTTCTCCTTCCCTTCCTGTGAATGCACTTGGAATCTTTTCAGTCTCTTTCCCCTTCCTTCGTTAGGAGTCACCTCGCTTCCTTTTTTTTTTTTTTTTTTCCCTCCCATAGCTCTCCTTCTTTTTTCCGATTCCGCCCCTCTCTTCCTGCAGAATTTACGTCCCTCTTTTTTCCTGTAAGCGCGCAGAAAAACATCCCTTCTTCCCTCCCCTTCCCTTTTTTTCTTTCCGGCGGGGCCCTGGCTGCATTTCTCCTTTTTCTGACTCGGCGTGCTCCTTTTTTTTTTTTCGAGAGTTCGCTTTCGTTTTTCCCCTTTCTTTTCCCCTTCCTTTAAAAAAGGTTCGAGAAAGTTGCTCTCCTTTTTTTTAGATTTTACAATTACTCCTTCTTTCTTGAATTCTCCTTTTTTTTCTTTCTTTTCAAAGAGTGAGAAAAGGGACCTTCCCCCTAAAATTATCCTTTCTTTTTTCCCCTTCTTTTAACTTGAGAAGAGTAGGAGGAGGACTTGCTATTTCCTTCCCGGAATAGTGACCCTTTTAAACATTCCCTTCCCTTCTACATCCCCCCCCCGCAGATTAGGTGATATATTGCAAGGTAAGGTTTTCCTCCCCTCTTTTCCTTTCTCTTTAGGCCTAAAAATGGAAGGAAAGCAAACCTTTCCGGTACCCCACACCCCTTTCCCCCCTTTTTTAGGATTAGGAATAGAAGATCGGATTCTTTTCTCTTCTTCTTCCTCCGCAGACGGATATGACGTGGCGAACCTCAAAAAACATTTTCCCCTTTTTCTTCTTTTTTTTTTTTTTTTTTTTTTTTTTTTTCTCCTTTCCCTTTTCCAATGGATGGAACATGGGCCCTTTTCCCGGTTTCCCCCCCCCCCCTTTTCTTTTTCTCTCCGAGTATAAGATCGCCGGTTCCCCTTCTTTCCCCCCCTCTCCCCCCCCCCCATAAAAAGCGATATTATTCCTCTTTTCAGCACCTCCTTTCCCCTCTCTTTTTTTCCCTTTGGAAACTTGTAGCTCAGACGGACGTTCTCCCCCTTGCGGGTTTTTCTCCTTTCCTTTTTTCTTTCTCTCCTGATAGCTCGTACTCGAACGCGCCTCTTCCTTCCAGTTCGGGGTGATGAACTCCCAATTCACCCCTTTTTTTTTCCTTTTTTCCCCCCGTGACCGGCGGAAGAAAGTAGCGTCACCTCCCCCTTTTTTTTCCTCCCTTCCCCTTTTCACGTAGAAAAGAGTGTAGCCACGCCCCTTCTCGTCCTCCCCCTTCTTTCCTTTTTTTTCCCCTCCTTCGAGGACGAAGCTCCCTCTTTTCCCCCTTTTTGTAGAGAAAGAAATCCTTCCCCCCAGTCCCTCTTTTTTTTCCTTTTTTCCGAAGCCAGAACACGCCGGTCCCCTTCCTTTTTCCTCCTTTCCGAGATCACCGAAACGGCTTTTTTTTCAATCCGTTCGGTTTTTTCCCTCCCCTCTTTTTCCTCCTCCAAAAGTAGTAGATGGATCGTAAAAGAGGCGTCTTTTTTTTCGACTCTTTTCCCCCCCTTTTCCCCCCCGGAAGAAGAAGCAATCCTTTCTTTCTTCCCATCCTCCTTGTCAACCCCCTTCCCCCATTCCCCCCCCCCATAGATTTTAGCCCTTTTTTTCTCCTTTGTAGGATTGAAGAGGTTGAATCTCTTTCGAAACTTATTCCCCCCTTTTCTTTTCCCCCCCCATGGATTAGAATCCCCTTCCCCTTCAGATAAGGAGGATTCCTCTCTGAAAAGGGAATAAGTCCTCTTTTTTTTCCCCTCCCCTCCGGGGAAGTGAGTGAACTGCATTCCCCTTTCCCTCCGAACCGCCCCTTCCCTTTCCCTCTTTTTCCCTCTCAAGAGAAATTCCTCTTTTCTCTCCCTTTCTCGATGCGTAGCTTAACCGGAAATTCCCCTTTTCCTCACCCCTTTTTCCCCTTTTTGGGCAACCTAGCCCTTCTTTCTTCCCCTCTTTTTTCCCCTTTCGGCAAACGAGTACGGTACAGCTCCTAATCTTTCCCTTTTCTTTCCCTTCCCTTCGCGGAGTCGAAAGATTGCCACCTCCCCTTCTCCTCTCCTTCCTTTGATTGATCGAGGAAAGTCCCCCGTGCACCATCCTTTCCTTTTCTTTTTTCAGGCTCGGCTCCTTTTTTGCACGGAAGTCGTCGGAACATCCTCCTCCCTTTCCCACATTGGAGAGGACATCTTCCTTTCCCCCCCTTTCTTTTTCTCGCCGGTTAACTGCCCTTCCCTTTTTTCCCTTTTTTTCCAAAGATTTATAGATATCCTTTCCCCTTTTGCGAAACAAACACCCAACTCTTCCCTTTTCCTTTCTCTCTTTAGAGCCACGACTCCCCTCTCGGAGATGAGTAAGATCCCCCCCTTTCTCTTTCTCCTCCCCCTTTTTCTTCCCCTCTAGAGGATGAGATCGGTAGACATCCCCTTCCTTTTCTTTCACTGAGATGGAGGATTATAGCAGGTGACCTTTTTTTTCCCCCTCAGCCTATTAACGGGTCCCTTTCTTTTCCCTGCACTCCGAAAAGGAGTGAGAATCCCCATTTTCTCCCTTACTTTCAGAAACACAGTAGATAATCCTCTTCCTCCCCTCTTTTCTTTATGAAAGGTGTACGCTCTTCTTTCTCTCCATATACCCTTTCCCATCCTTTCCCGATATAAAAGAATAATGCAGGTTCCCCCCTCTCCCTCCCCTTTTTTCTTTTCCCCCCCCCCCCTCTTTGAGCCCATTATGGTTTTAGGAAAAACCCTCTTCCTCATCATTAGTTGTTTTTTTTCTCTCTTTCTTCTCCTTTTTTCCCTACCCACAAATACGGGCGAACGATGAAGGTCGCTGTCCTGCCCCTTTCTTTTTTCTTTTTTACTTCCTTTTCGGACGAGAACGGATAGATGTAGTGGTTCTTCTCCCTTCGTGCATAACCTGTTCTTTTTTTCCCTCCCTTTTTTCCTGAAAACTTTTCTCCCCCCCCCTTTTCTTTTCTTTTCCTTTCCGTTCAGAAGGTTGAGGATTGGATTCTTTCCCCTTTAAATCCTCCTTCCTCCTCTAGAAGAAGGAAAGCTCTTCCTTTTCCCTTTCTCCTTCTGAGAAGATATTAATAAATCCTCCTCCCTCTTTCTGGGCTTTTTTTGTTTTTTTTTTTTTTTTTTTGGGGGGTTTTTTTTTTTTTCTTGTTAGGGGGGGAGTGGGTTTTTTTTTTTGGTTGTGTTTTTTTGGGGGGGGGGGGTTTTTTTTTTTTGGGGGGGGGGGGGGTTTTTTCAAGCTCTCCCTTTTTCCCTCTCCCCTCCCTTTTCTCTTTCCTCCCTTAGAGTCGTGAGAGATTTCTTTCTTTTCTTTTTCGCGAAGAGGACGTGCTGGCGTTTCGCGCCTTCCCTCTTTCTTTTAGACTTTTTTCCCCTTTCTTTTCTGGTCAGTTATGACCGTTCCCTTTCTCTCAAGGGGGCAGTCGACTCCCTTTTTTGATATTCCTCTTTCTCCTCTTGCGCCGATAATGAAAAAACGTGTTTCTTTCTCTTCCCTCTTTTGAAGCTGTGAAGGTAGAGATAAATAGACTGCCCCCTTCTTTTGAATCTCCTCCTCTTTTCCTTCCGTTAGGAGGATAGGTTCCTTACCTTCTGGGGGAGAAAGACCCTTTTTTTTTCCTGACGTTCCCAACCCCCTTTTACGCGGTTGAGAGGAGGCTTGAATCCCCTTCCTTCTCCAAGAGGATTCACCTTCTTCCCCCCCATAGTAAGGTGGAGGAGCTGTCCTCCTTTCCTCCCGTTCCCTTGGCCAGAAACCCCCCCAGCACCCCCCCCCCCCCCCCCAAACAAAAACCCCCCCCCCCCCCCCCCCAAAAACCCCCCATTTTCGTCTTTTTCTTTTTTCCCTTCACGGCGTAGGAATAGGAGTTCTTCCTTTTTTTCTCCCCTTTCTTCCTTTGAGGCGAGAGAGGAGTTGTCTTCTTCCCTTTTTCCCAAACTCCTTTTCCCCCCCCTTCTTTTTTCCCCTACGGGCAACAGCGGAGAGAGATCCCCTTTCCCCCTTTCCTCCCCGCCTGAGAAATCAGATTCTCGTTCCCCCCCCCTTTCTCCCCCCCTTTCCCCTTGCGCAAGAAAATGATTCACTTCCCCCTTCCCTTTCCCCCTCTTGGAAACGGGAGGCGCGTTTTCCCCCCTACCCACCTTCCCTCTTTTTCCCGCAATATACCCCCCCCCCTTTTTTTTTTTCCCCCTTCGGACGGCGCAACAAGAACTCTTCCCCCCATCCCCTCCCTTTGACCGGTCAGGGTTTCTCCTCCCCGGCGTGTTAGGAGGCGGCCCTCCTTTCCCCCCCCTTTCGCGTTCCTTTCACTTTTTTTCCCAGGGTAAAGTGATGAACAAAGTGTTCTTTCTCCTTTTTTCTTTCCCTCTGGGTACAGATTTTTCTCGTTCATTTCCCTTTTCCCCTCTTTCCTCTGCGGAGTAAAACCCCCTTCTTTTTTCCCTTCCCCTTATCCAAGAACCACAGTGGCACAATGGCTGGACCATTTTTTTTTTCTAGTCCCTTCTTTCCTCCTTCCTCTTTTTTTTCCTAGATATAAGAGAGACAGGCGCCCTCCTTTTTTTTTAGAACACCCCCCCCTCTCTCCTTCCTTCTCCTTTTCCAAAAGAAAAGAATCAGAGATTTACTCTCCTCCTTTTTTTTTCTTCTTTTCCTTTCCCTTGTAGCCAGACGGTTTTCGGAATTCTCGTTTTTTTTTTCTTTTTTTTCCTTCGAGGAGCGTCATTTCTTCCTTTTTTCTCGTCGTATTCGAGAAGACTCTCCCCTCTTCCTTAACAAAATGGAGACAATGGTCCCCCCCCCCCCTTCCCTTTTCTGGGATAAGGAACCCGTTCCCCCGTATTTACCCCCCCTCCCTTTTTAAGCAGCAAGAAGAAATTCACTTTCCCCTCTTTCCTCCCCTTCCCTCTCGGCAGGTAATAGTACGCCCTCCCCCCAATTTTCTCCTTTCCCCCCCCTTTGTTAAGAAAGGTACCCTTTCTCTTTCCTCAAATAGTGACCTAGAGGACCGACCTCTGCCTTTTTCTCCTCAGAACAAGCCAGTTTCCGTGGAAGAACCCTTTCACTACCCCCTTCTTTTTCTTTTTTCTCCAATTCCAGTTCGTGGTGAGCTCCTCTTTCTTTTTCTCTCTCCTCCTCCCCGTTGTAGATGGAGTCATTTCCGATCTGATCCCCCTCCTCCCTTCCCCCTTTCCAAAGCGAGGCAGTGAATTCTCTCCCTTTTTTTTCTTTTCCCTCCAGGTTCTTGACAAATACATTGTGCCCCTTTTTTTTTATCACCCCCCCTTTTTCCTAATTCGAAGGATGAGTACGAATCCTTCTCTTCTTTCACTCTGACTAGAAGCTGTTGCCTTTTTTCTTAAAAGTCTCTTTTCCCTCCAAAGACAGAGAGAGCTCCCTCTTCCCCCCGAATGCCATTTTCACTACCCCCCCCATCCCTTTTTTCCCCGCCGAGTAATAGACCTTTCCAGCGGAAAGTTAAGAGGTTCTTTTTTCGATGTTCTTCCCTTCTTCCCCTTTTCTTTCACAGGAAATGCCCTCCCTTTCTTTTTTTTCTTTTTCTCATCGGTTGGGCACCTTTTCGACTCTTCCTTTTTCTCCCCTTTTCCTGTAAAGAGATTTTTTTTCCTCCGAAGAACGGAGACATCGCCTTCTTCTCCCCCTTTTTTCCCCCGCTCTAAGGCGAGTGATCGCGAAACTTCCCCCCCCTCCTTCCCCCCCCCCCAAAAAAACTCCTAAAGATTTTTTTCCCCTTATTCCAGGAGTGAGAAGTCAGCTACTCTTTTTCCCCTTTCCACAGATGAAATGACCCTTTCTGTCCGCCCCTCTCCTTCTTTTTCCTGGATGGAAGAAGGGCCCCCCCCCTTTTTTTTTCCTTCCTCAGAAAAAAAAGAAAGCTACATAGGCTCTCTCGGCCCTACCTTCTCCTCCTTTTCCTTCCCTTTTTTGCCAGTAGAAGGAGATTTCCCTCTCTTTTTTTTTCTTTCTTCGCCCGCACGACGCGATCTGTCTTCCCTTTCCTAATAACTTGTCTCGCTCCCCCTTCTCTGGAAATCCCCACTGCGCCCTTTTTCTCTGGTCCGGGATGTGGTGAAGACGCGTCTTTCTCTCCGAACTTAACTCTCCCTTCCTTTCCCTTCTTTTTCACCCGTCGATTAATCCGAGTTCGCTCCCTTCTCCCCCTTTTTTTTTTTTTTTTGTCCGCCGCGGAAATCGTCTTTCTCTTTCAATACCCCCTGTCCTTTCCCCCTCCATCATCAGCAGGAGGGACCGCGCCGACCTCCCTCCTCTTTTCCTCTTGGTTCGAGAAAAAATGCCTGCGTCCCATGACGTCTTTTCTTTTTTTTGTTCTGATTTTTTTTTTTCCTTTCCTCCTTCAGTTTTTCGAACAAACCATCGGGGCGCACTCTTTCCTTCCCCTCTTTTTTTCCCTCCCTCCTGAGGCTGGGATATCTGTTCGTTTTTGCCGACATTTTCCCCTCCCCCCTCTTTCTTTCTGCCGTAAATAGATTAATCGACGGGTTTCTGCCCTCTCTTCTCCCCCTTTTCCCTCCTCTCGGCACGCGGTGAGGATTGACGATCTTTTTTTTCCCTTAATGCGTTTTTCCCCCCTTGACGTCGAGAAGAGGACAATCTGCTTCCCCCCTCCCCTCCTTTCTTCCTACCGATAGCATCACCATCGCACGGCGATCCTTTTCTCGGTGGACCTCCTCCTTTTCCCCCTCCCCCTTGCAGAACGGAAGCCATTCCTTCTTTCTTTCCTTTCCTCCCCCTTTCCCCTCTCTTGGCGCGCCGATGGACGTGATGTTTGTTTTTTAGAGGTCCTCTTTTTTCTCCCCGGAAAGATGATGGTCCCCTCCTCTTTCCTAATGGAGTGCGCACGTTCCCCCTTTCTTCTTGTGAAGGAGATTTTTTTTCTCTTTTCGTAGAAAGAATGGCGACGCTCCCTTCTGGAACTGATTTCCTTCCCTTTTTTCAAGCGATGGAACAATGAAGTTTCTCTCTTCCCTCCGTCCGACGAATGAGATGTAGCCTTTTCCCACTCCTCTTTTCTACCGACCAATATGATCGCGGAGACCTCCCTTTCCCCCTTCCTAAATAGAGCTGTGCGACTTCTTTACCCAAAACACTTTCCTTTTCCTTTTTCTTCCTCTTCGGATTGAAGGTAAGAGAGAAGACCTAATCCCTTCTTTTTCGGAAGATGGAAGACTTTCCTCCTTTCTCCTTCGTGAATCGGCTTCTTCCCTATCTTTGTTTTTTGGACGGAGCAGTTCCCTTTCTTTTCCCCCTCCTACGCGAGAGCGGCCAGAACTACCCCTTTTTTTTCTCCTCCCTTCCACAGAGGCGAGAGATCTTCCCTTCCAAATTAGGACGCATCCCCCTCCCCTTTCTCGTCACCTTTCTCTTGAAAAAAAGGATGACAAGTCCCCCCCCCCCCCAACATGATTGCTGATTCTTTTAACGTTTTCCTCTTCCCCCCCCCTTTTTTTTATCTGGAGATGAGGACCCCCCCCCCCCTTTCTTTCCCTTCCTCCATATAAAAAAATGGGGCGGCTTCTATCTCCCCCTCCTAGGAATGCTTCCCTCCCCCCCCCTTTCCCCCGCGTAAGGGTTTAGAAAGCGCTTCCTTTTTTTCTCTTTTCCAAAAATGGCAGGAAATCCTCCTATCCCTTTTCTTCCTCCCCCCCTCCTTTCCCAAAGTGTTAGGATTCTCCCTCCTTTTTTTTTAGTAAAGAAGGATGGCTCCCTCTAGACCAACTTTACCCTTTTTCTCCTCCACCAAAAGCTTGTCGGTGACAGCTCTTTTTTTTTCTTCTCCCAGAACAAGTGGACAACCCTTCTTTTGGGCCTCATCACCCCCCCTTTTCTTGGCTAGAATGAGAAGATGACGCTTTTTTAGCTTCCCCTTCCCTTTTCCCGGAAACTAAAACTTCCCCTACCCCCCCCCCCTTTTTTCTTCTGAGCTAACAAGTTCAAAGACAAAGATCTCTCTTTTCCTTCCTTTGCCTTCCTTTTTTTTTTCCCGCGATCCCCTCTTTTTGGGGTTTTGTATAGAAGGTGTATTTTTTTTTTTTTAGATTCCTCTCTTTTCTCTCCTTGAATAGTCTTCCCCTTCCCTTCTTTTTTTTCTTTTTTCTTTCCAATAGTAAACAAAGGCTTTTCCTTAACTTTTTTCTTTCTTTTCCCGAGCGGAAGCAAGAGGTCACCTCCCCCTTTCCTATGCAGCCAAGTAAAAAGTAGAACATTCCGGTTTAACCTTTTCTCCTCCCCCCCTCTTTTTTCACCTTAGTAGAGGCCGCCTCTTCCCCCTTTTTCCTCCCCTTCCATTGGTATTCTCCCCCTTCCTTCTCCGAACAAGTAGTTGCGGCCCTTCCATTTTTCCCTTCCCCCCCTGCACAAGCAGGTGAAGACGCTTTCCCTAAATTTTTTCCCCTTCCCTCGTTCGTGGTGGCCGCCGCGATTTTCCCTCTTTTCCCAGTTGTAGATGGACCCTTCCCCGTATTTCCTTCCCGAGAGAAGAATATCTTTTTCCCCTCCTTGGAAGCTTCCCGTGTGATTTTTTCTCTTTTTTTGTCCCTGGAGAAAGATTTTCAATCCCCCTTTCCTCTCTTTCCTTCCGGCTGAAAGAGGTGGACCTCTCGCCGCTGGGTGCCTTTTTTTTTCGAAACGTTTTTCCCTTTTCTCCCGAATTGAAGTCTCTTCCTCCCTTCCCCTCGAGCGATCAGGATTTATGCCCCCTTTTTTCCCTTCTTTTTATACGACAAGCCTTTCCTTTTTTCTCCAGGGCACGCCGTCTCTCCTTCGGTTGACTCCTCTTCCTGACGATGTGGTTTCCCCCCCCTTCTCCTCCATGAGTCCTCTTCCCTTCCCTACGCTCCCTCCTTTTCTTTCTTTTTTCCCGTTCTGCAGGAAAGACTTCTCCCTCTTTTTTCCTTTTTTTCTCCACCGCGTCATGTAACGCACGTTTCCCTGGATCACCCCTCCTCTTCTTCCCCTCAAAGAAGTACAGGAATTTCCCCCCCCCTTTTCCCTTCCCCCTCTCCCCCCTCTCCAGTAAAAGATTCACATCTTCCCCGGTTTCATTCTTCTTTTTTCCCTTCTTACGAGAAGAGAAAGGTCACTCCCTCCTCCCTTCCCCCTTGGCGATTGCAATAGGAGAAATGACCATTCTCCCCTCCCATCTTGGTTCTCTTCCTTTTCCCAAAAGACAGCTTTTCTCAGCTATCATTCGGAAGCCTTTTCTCCATGACCCCCCCCTCCCTTTAAGCACGGAGAGTTCTCTCCTTTCCTTTTTTTCTCTCAAGGAGGATGGTACAGAAGGCGACTCTCCGCACCAGCTTTTCTCCTCCTGGATGAGATAGGTCGCCTCCCCCTCTCCCTTCTCCCTTCCTTCCTAGCGGAAATTGAGGAAATCCCCTTGTTCTCTTTCTTCGATCGGCAACTCCGCCCCCCTTCTTTTTTCCTTTCCTCTCTTTGCAATTTGATGATGCGAAGTTTTCCTCCTTCCCCTGCAATGTCTCTTTCTTTTCGCGCGGAAAGCGCGGAAGGAAGTTCTTCCTTTTCCTTCTCCGGAAGAACCGCTTTTTCGGGAGCCTTCCCTCTCTCCTTTTTTTTTTTTTTCTTAAAAAAATGCCGCGG
>Ga0179591_1373516_pt1 | contig 10309 bp, 9 predicted proteins | sample CZOMad2_1_08_16f_FD_182891 | JGI IMG/M metagenome (GOLD analysis project Ga0179591, IMG submission 182891) | Vadose zone soil fungal communities from Angelo Coast Range Reserve, California, USA - CZOMad2_1_08_16fungal (PacBio error correction) | ecosystem: Environmental > Terrestrial > Soil >... | reverse complement strand
GGCGTTTGCGTGGTGCCGCCCGTATTCAGATCTTCCCCAAGCAGGAAAGACTCCTCTTTTATATGTTTTCCTTGTCTCTCCTCTTCCGCCGACTTGATATTCTGAGTCTTACTTGGAGTTGGCGGTTCCGTTGGCCCTCCTTTTTGAATCGTGCGGCTGCTGGACGCCCGCTCTTTTTGATGTTTTCAGCACCAGCCCCAAGCCTGACAGCAGGATTCCAGTCCCCCCCATGAACTTCCCCCCACTTGCCCCTTCTCCTCCCCATTTTCTGCACCCGTTTCGCCGATCACTGGCGGTCAGGTTCGAAAGCTGCTTTGATTTGTTTCCCTTCGCTGAAACACCCCTACTGCCTCTTTTCCCTCCGGTACACGATAGGTGGCATCGCCTCTTTGCAGAATTTGAGGTTCGACCGGGATTTAAACACACAGGGTAACGCCGACTCTCCGACGACTCTCCCTCTCTTTTTGAAGGTACTTCCTCGTCGCCTTTCACCCGCCAACTGTGCAAGGCGGCTGGAAAGTAAGCTCGATTTAAATCCAGAGTTGCGCAAGATACTTTCAAAGAGGTTCCCCCTTCTCCTTTTTCACGTGGTCTTTTTATTGCTAATCTTTGATCTTAGCCGAACGTCGAGATTCGAGGTTTAAAGGATAGCTGAGTAGGCCGAAGGAGCAGCCTTCTGCCAGGATCCGCCTTCCTCACAGAGTGGCCTGGATTTTCGGCGCTTTATGCGAGTCCGATTCGGCCCCGAATCCAGAGAAAGATCCGTGGACTCTACTACCCTTTTCTCCACTCCATCCTCATGCACCCGCCGACAGTGGAGAATAGGCCGTTGTGCCCATTACACGAACAGTCGTTTACCCCCCCGAGACCGTGACTCTGATTATCTCCTCCCTTTTTTTTTATGCGGCGAACCGAGAATTCGCATATCTTCCCGGTAACCTATTTTTTGTCGTCGACCAATACATCACGAGTTCCTCCCCTAGGGGAAATGGATTCCCCCTCATGTCCCGTCTCTTGAACGTTTTCCCCTCCAACCCGACGATCTCCCCCCAAGTTTTTCCAGAAGTACAACCATCGACCCCGAACTCCTGCCCCAGACCGCAGTGATGAGTAGTCCCTCGATTTTAAAGAACTCGGCCAGAATTCCCTAGAAAATGATGCCCTCCTTCTGATCTTTTGACCCCCGAAACCCCGGCCCGGTATACGAGCCCGACGCCAGACCGACTTCACCGCACGCCCCGACACGCCATGGCTATCGAGTTGAGACGTCGTAGGGTCTTTGTCTCCGGTAATGTTTTCCCCCTCTTTCGTTTCAAAGTACCCCATGTGACCTATCAGACTATTTATGCCTCGCTAATGTAGAAACTGATAGTTCAGAGCTTGACGCAACGAGCACGCTTCCTCGTCTTCTTGGCGTCCTTCTTTTACCTCCCGTTCTCCTTGCCTTTCGTTTTTCTATTCTTATTTTCAATTCCTTTTACATCAGATCCAGTCGGCCCAAGTCTAAGTAGGCCGCTCGCATTCCTAGGATTTCGGGGCAGTTGCCTTTTATGTGTCTCCCCCGAAATCGGTGACCGCCTCCGTCGCCCCTTGGTACGGAAGCCTCCCCCACGTCTTTAGTTTCTGGCAGGTTTGACATCCCCCAGCAGCGTGCACATAGGACTTAGTGTATTAGTTCAAGCTTGCCCCTCTGATCTGACCCTCTTTTTCTCGATTCCCCGTTTTTTTTTCACTCTCCTTCTGCCCCTTACTTAGTTTTCGTGACCATCTTCTCGCGCCGCGAAGTGTAGATCACTTTTAAGACCGGACCGCACCCCCACCGGAATGTTGTGTGACTCATTCCTCCAGTCGGTGTTCTAGGTGTCCTCTCGAACCGATCTCTCATCTCCGGTTGTTGCGTCACATCGTGGGTGGTCTCCCGGCGCGTCTTCATTAAGCCAGGTCAGTTCTCATCAGTCGAAAGAAAGGTTTTAGCTCGCCGGGAATCGGCCCCTTCCTCGGCGGCTACCACCTTCTTCTAAATCTTCCGAAGTCCCCCCCCAGATGCGTAGCTCTTTTGTGTCGAGTGTAAAAATCTCCGACCAAAATCCCTAGCAAGTAGAATTCCTTCGTCGGCGCTGACTTTTCCAAGTGTAGAGTGACGGTCGCTCGATGCAGTTTTTTCTCCCAGTTGCGAGACTTGAAGTAAAGCGTTCTCTCGCCTCCTCTTAGGATTTTGAAATTAGAGCCATTCCTCCCTCCCCAGTTTCTCGGCGGCACGGGGTGCGCCCCCCCCCCCTCGATCGTCTCCCCCATCGACCTCGCGTCGCAGCGTAGATGTCTTTGCCGCCAGCCGCATTCAGTCCGCCGCGCTGCTATTGTGCACCAAGCCAGTTACTGTGTTAGTCAGTTGGAACGATGTGGCCAGGTGCGTCAAAAGCTTTTGCTAGATTGCCTTTCCTCTATTTTCCCTTTTTGCTTTGGCGCTCTCGTCTCCTCATGCCCGCGAGATCTTAGCGCACGAGATAAAGGCTTAAAGCGACCCGTTTCTATACCATGTTTCTTCCCGCCTAACGAGCTGAGCTTAGGATCTGTGCCGTCCGGTGATTTCCCATTTTTCTCCTTAGTGGAGATCCGGGGCCCATCCCCTCTGAAGCATCGAATCGCGACGGCTCCGCGTTGTTCTCTTCACTTGGATCCTCCAGACCCTCTTCTTCACCATTCTTTGGTCAGCTCGAAGTCGTTCACTTAGCTAAGCGAATGTAGGTAGCGATCGACTCGCCCATACCCCTGAATCGAATTCCTGTGATTTCCCTTTTCGTCCACTCTCCTCACCTTGGGTGACGGTCCATTCCAAGCTCGTCTCCTGAGCGGGTGCTTTGTCTTCGCTTCTTGCGTCTGCGCAGCTGTTTCCCCCCGCCACCTTTTCTCGACGCTTTCTCTATCGCGGCGGTCACTCGGCGTTCTATTTTCGCCCCTCCGCGAAGGGTAGCGGCGGCCTGCTTTAGCATCCCTGTCAACTGTCCCCTCCCCGCTTTATCTCTCGGTGTTTTCTCACGTTTCCTCAATTTTCCGCTCCTTCCCCCGCGTTGGCGATCGGCACGGTCAACCATTTGAACGATCAGCGCTCATGCGAGTTCCTTCTCGTTTAGGATGCGTGCTTTTCCCCCATCGGCTTTTTTTCGGTTTCGGCGACCATCCAGGATAGCCCCCCAGTCTGGCCCCCGAATATGGTGTTCGCCCGAAGTCTACTTTTCAATATTTCTCCCCTTAGCCCGTCACGATTCCCGGCGACTCACGGCTCAGCTGGTTTAATGAAAAAGATTTCTCGTTACCTGTCTTCCTATTTTTTTCCAGACGCGCCGGTGCTACCCCCATGTGCGCAAACGTCGGAGTTGTTACTCCTATTGGACACCGTCACAAGCCTTGTCTTTGTCTTTCGCCCTTCCCCTTTCGTCTTTTTTGGTATTTGTCTTTTCCTTGATCGACTATTCTGGGAGATAGAATGTTTCCCAGATTACACTGGTCCCTTCCCCTCTTTCTCTTGACATTTCGTCGAATAACCCTTGCGCGTGAAATTGATATTATATAATTCCAGATGCGAAGACCTTCCATCGGACAGGCGGCTTTTTTTTTCGCCAGTACCCTGCCGCAACCTTGCCCTACAGGCGTTTGCCCGTGGCGATGTTTTTGGTTTTTTAACCTCCTGGTAGCTGGCCCTTATTTACTTTAGAGGAGGCCGCCCCCTTATCTCCTTTTTTTTTTTTTTTTCGGATCCTTTCTCGGTTTTTCCCGTTTTCGTCACCTTTCTGGATCCTTCCGCGATCACCACGAGGGATAGAGGACCAACATGGACTCTCATCTTTGCTTCCCCATCTCGCTAGCGGAGTCCTTTCGTTCTTATCTTTTCTCCCCTCTTTCTTCCGGTTCTTTCATACCGCGGTCGATTTTCCTGAATGACCCTGCCCGGGTCCTGCCCGCGGCCCCGGACGAAGAAACCCCCGCTCACCACGGCAAGCTGCGTTTGCTAGCCACGGTCCCTGTCGTGATCTGTTTTTTTGATGTTGATCGTTGTTCTTTGTAGTATCGGATAACGGCCGTTTCGTTACTCACCTACTCCCTGTTGGTCGGTGATGCTGAAATTTCTTTGGGGCAACCCTTCGAGTCTGTTTCGAAGACTACTCGCCCGACTTTCCCCTGGTTCTTTTTTTTAGGTATTGTGTACTTTTTTTTCTGGGATCGTTCTTTTCGAGGCTTTCTCGGGAGAGATCGGCAAGTACTGGGTCTGTACAGCGGCTGTCAGGTTGATTAGGTAGTCTCTCTACCAATATTCTACGTTCCTCTTCTTTTTCTCTTCCCTCTCTTTTTTTATTGAGTGCTGTTCGCCTGATCTTTTTGGCGGCCCTATGTCGGTCGGAAGTTTTTATCACCCCCATATTCCATTATATCTGTGGTCTCACTGTCGGTTCATGCATTTTATGGGCCCCTCTTTCCGGTGCCATCTCTTATTCGATGTGGGCAGATCCTTTCCAGTTCTTGTTCCCGTCGAGGCGGTCTCCAAGGCGTTACCTCTTTTTTGCGTCTCTCTTTCCGTCCCTCCCGTTTCCTACCTTTGCTAACCGAGAACTTCCTCTTACCCCAATATGGGCCTCCCATAAGTGAACAAGTGTATCCCTCCCTCTTTTTTTCGGTGTGAGCTGTTCCAACCTGGATGTCACGGCCCTCTGTCTTTCTTTTTGACCCCGGGATGCGGCCTGCAAAAGTGAGAATCTTTAGTTCCGCGATTGAATTAGTCGACCGTTGATTCATTTCCCGAAGCGGTTTCCGAACTCCCCCCCAGTCGTTCCTGGTGCCCCTGGTGCGATCATCTCTTTATTCTGATTCTTGCTACACACGAAGACTCCCCTTGAGGTCCAAGATGTGATGGGCACAGGCTCTTTACCTTTTCCTTGGGGACGTCTCTCCTGGGTGTCCCTCTTCCTTTGCTTTTTGCGGTTTTTAGGATTTGCAGGATGTGGCTTTGTTCTGTAATGCAACCCCCCTTTTATCAACACATTTTCCCAGGCTGAGCATTCCCGCAGAACCAACCGAGTTCTCTTCTGGCCAACACTACCGCAACTCCAAAATTTGACTATCTTTGACAGGTTTGTAGTTTTTATAGGTAGAGGCAACCCCTTACCGCTCGATATTTTAGCATCTATATTTTACCCCCCTTTTCCCCCCTTGTTGATGAGTTTTCTTTTGTCAAATAATAAGTTTTTTGGCTTCCCCTTTTCGATCGACTGGATCCCGTCAGCTACCCCCCATGGTCCCCTGAAGATGAGAAGTCCTTTCGTAGAGAATAACTTCTTTTTGCGTCTCGTGGCAGTCTGCAGGTGTTTTTTGTACTGTCCCTTCTTTTGATCGGGTTACCTGACCCCTTTTTCGACCAAGTACCGCCCAGCCCCCATCCCTTCCATTCTTTCTCAATGCACCCCATCCGTCTTCCAAATATGCAGATCGCAAGGATCACCCCCCGGCGGAGCGAACAGAACGTTGGTTTTCCCCACCTTGACCCCCTCAGTTTTTAGTGCGGTTCGGTCTCCCCCCCCGGATTCTCGACTCTCTCCCTGAAGGATTTTGTAGCGCTGGAGCCAGGACCGTTTTTTCCTTGGGGCGGGACAGAACGCGGACTTCTCCCCCCCCCCGCGACCGTCTCCCTCCGTTCAGAATCGATTTTCCCCCCCCTGGTTACCTTTTCTGATTCACCCACTTTTCCCTGAGCATCTCAACCCCAGAATGCGAGAAACTATAGGAGTATTGCATCAACGGCCACGCGTCATCCCCGTGTGTGGCTTCTTTGTCCTCCCACTTTTTCACTTAGGGACGAACGCGATCCTTTCGGACTTCATTTCCTTCTTACCCCCGTAAGGAATCTTCTCCGCCCCTTCTTCAGATAGGAATCACCGTCGGTGCCGCCTGGCGCTTTCGCTCCGGGTCGCCCCCCCCTCTTTCCTGCGGCCGACGCACGCCCGCCGACCACTCATTTCCTCTCATTCGCTGCCGCTGAGCGCCCCCCCTCAGCTCCACCCGACAGAGACCCCAGATTGGAAACAACCCAGTTTCTTTTTTTCTACCTCGACTTGTTTGACAACCTATCCACTTTCCCCGCTCCCTTAGACCGGTTCCCCCCACCTTGTCCGGCGAAATGAACTCGCAGCTCAGTAGATCTTCACGAGACCGTATCTCTTTCACCTTTCTGTTGGTTTCCTTCTCACTCCCTTCCGATCCCACGCTTACCTCCCGAGCGGGACCTTTCTCCAATTCCCATCTTGTCGTCCCGTTGTGTTAGACTCCGTATAAAAAGCCCATCCAAGTACACCCCCCCCAGCGACCGAGAACTTCCCGTTTGCCCCCTCTTTGTCTCGCTTAGGATACGCCCTTTCTCCTTTTGGTCACACCTCCATTTTCGGCCCTTTAAACTATCTTCTGTTAAGGAAACCTCTACTAGTGCTCTGCCAACCTTCCTACGAGCTCACTACTAGCCAGGACGATTCCGCCTTCCAAGGCCGATTTTTTCCTATTTTTTTTTAGAGAATTTCGATTTGTTCTCTTTCCTGTAAAAGAAGTCGCTTTCATTCACAGGTTTCCCCTCCATAAGCTATTGCCACCTTCAGGTGAGACTCTAGAAAGGCCTTTAGGCTTCATATGAAACCATCCGATGATCGGTTTGCCCTTCTTCAGTCATCGTTTTTTTGGGTTGCTACGTACATTCCGCCCGTGGTGCCCTTCTCAATCTTCCAACCAGTCTCCTTTGTGCCCTATAGGCTCACGTTCGGGGCCTAGACGATGACAGAGTTTTCCACCACACCCACCAACCCCCCCTTCCCCCGCCCCTTTTTCCTGGCGTGATCACCGGATAAACTGTGGTTTCGGGTGCGTTTTGACGGGCTGGAGGTAAGCCCAGCACACGAAATTTTCTGGACTTCTTTTCATAAGAATCGGTTCTTTTCTCTTGCCGCTTCTTTAAATTTTCTTTTCGCTAACCTTTAAAGGACCAACAGTGAGGAAGTGCCATCTTTCCCATGATTCTCTCTTCCTCTCCTTGTCCCTCGGCGACCGACCGCCCTTCCTCCACGATCTTCGTCTGGGTGGTTTCCCTGTAAGATGATTTTTGTCCGAGGGAAGAGATATCCCGACGTGTTGCTGCACATAGGGTGGTCCCGCTCGTCCCCTTGGTCGATTTCCACTTTCCCAGCTTCTTTCCTAGTACCACTCACCGTTTCTTAGCGGTTTCCTAGATTTTCCTTTTTATTCCCGAAAGTTTCGCCCTCCCAACTTTCTTGATGCGTGAGACTTTGTCTACTCCTTATCTCTTTTCTCCCTCACGACACACGCCCCCCTCTACTCAACAACCCGATACCCTTTTTTTACGGAGCTGGAGGTAAATTTTGAGCTTTTATTTGCATTCTTTCCCAGAGTGTCCCTGATGAGTGCACCATGTTGCGCGTCTTCTCTCCAAAGTTCTTCTTCTCCTTTATCCCGTTTTCCCGTTTTTAGCCACTCAGGCGATATAACATATCGTAGAAGTGCTCCAACCATCTCCTTCATCTTCGGCTCCTCAGCCTTTCTCATCCTAGGAATCTTCTTCCCCCAGCCCGTCCCGCACTCTGACTCAGAATCAGGCCCCCTTCCCTCTACTGTGGATCAGTTCGACGAAGCTCCTGTGCATTTTACGTACCATTTTCTTCGTTTGCTCTTCCTCAGTCAGCTTTCTGATTGTTCTTCGGTTTTCCTCACATCGTAGAGAGCGATCGGCCGGCCGCTTTATCGCTACCCACCTTTTTGGTGCACGCCATGACCCCCCCCCCAAGCGACGCGCCCTACGGGTACGGTCGGATCTTCCTTCGGTTTTCGCCTACTCTCTTTTCCTAATCCTTTGTTTTTTTGTTTTTTCTTGTGAAGCGAGACCTGTGCGGCTGAGTCCCGGATTTCAAACGCCTCCCCCCTCTTCTTTCTAGTCTTTTGTGTTGTTCCTTCCCCATTATTGCGGAAAAAAGTTTACGAAGTTCTTGAAATTCTTCATTCCTATCTTGCGTCTGTTTCATTTTTTTTTTCGCGCTCTCCCTGAGCATGACCAGAGGTCCATTCTTCATCTCAACCCTCTCCCTTCACTGGTGATTGCTTTTAAACCTTTAAGCCTGCATGAGAAAAAGTTTTCCTCCTATTCGGATAGGTAGGTCTAAGGTTTCTAAATGCCTGGACAAATAATCTCCCCATCTTTGATCTTTTCTGTTTTAAGAGTCTAGTCTACTCCAGAGTTTTTTGAGCAACGTTGTTCAGATCCTGGTTGAGTCTGAGGCCTGTTCGCCTACTTAACTTATATTTATCTGCTTTTTTGTTGGAGAGAAATTGGGAAATTTTGTCTCTCCCTTTCACAGGGTTGGCGTCTCATCTACCCCTTAAACCACATCCAGAATCGCTCCTTCTTATTATTCCTCTTAAGGAGGTCCCCATCTTGGCGATGTCTCCCAACCCTTTCTTTTTTTCCCCTTTCCTCTGACCCCTTTTTTTGTCTCCTTTCTTCACTTGCAATAATTAGAGCTGCCCCGTATTAACGGGAGATAAAGGTAGTGTTCTCTATAAATCCCCCTTTGAAGAGTTAAGGGTCTACCTCTCATACGTTTTTTAGGGTCTTCCTTTTGACCCACCCCATTTTCTTATTATAGTTACGACGAAAACGTCAAACCATGTGCCCTTCCAGAGCTCCCGACCTTCCCTTTCCGATACGTCTTCCTTCCGTTTTTTTTTAACTCTTATTCCAGACCCCCCTGCTTTCTGACGAGAGAAACATGAATGAATAGTCAGCTCAGGTAGCTTTCTCTTAACTTCGACCACCCTTCTTCAGAGAGTGCCGGCTTGCAAGTGTGAAAGAACATATTATGGCCGATCCTTCATCAGTCCTTCTTAGCTCTTGAAGCCAGCAAATGCAGAAAATCCCCTTTTGGTCTTTGGCCCGTCGACCCTTTGGAGGACCCGTTTTAAACTTGAGAAGTGTTAATTTGGTCAGCGGTCTGCTCGTCGGCTAGCCCCGCAGTCTCTCCTCGGCCGCTGCTGAGTTTCTACGTTAAAGCCTTTTTCTTTTGTCGTGTTCCTTGTGAAGTTTTGAATACCATAACCCCGCCCAGCTGGTTAGTACCATTTTCCCTCGGAAATCTTTTTCTCGTTTGCTTCAGAATCTAGCTGAGGCCTCGAGGTCTTTCTTTCACCCCCCGGCGGTGATCTTAACTAAGCGGTCCGATCGGGCCCATTTCCTTGACCTTTCTTCAGTATTTAAAACCCCCCTCCACTCTTCCGCGAAACAAAGAACAGCTATTGATTATAGCCATCGTCGTGATCTTTTTCGGGTTTTTCTTCGTTTTCATCTTTCCTTTTCTTTCCTTCTTACCGTGCCGGGTTTTTACCCCCTCCAAATTTCTTGCTGATCATCCATGGTCCTTTGAGATCGAAATGGATGCTCCAACTAGTCACCCCTCCTTACGATACTCGCACCCACGCGCTTGGCCCTGTCTTTTTTTCTCTTTTTGGTATTTTTTTCGGTTTTTCTTTCCCTCCTAGCGGCGAGAAGATCGTGTAATCCAATATGCCGCTTGATCTTCTGGTCTCTTCACTCCCGCCCCCCCTTTTCTTTCTGATTGTACTTTCAACTTTTTTTACTTCTAGTCTGTAGAGGCACAGGTGGCTGCTGATCCCCCCCTTAATTCAGTACTTTTTCTTTTGTGTGCCCCCCACAATTTAGCTAGCTTCTTCCCCTGTGGAGCTTTTAGATGGGACTTGGGCGACACGGTCGGTAGTCAAGGTGTTATTAGTTTTTGAACCCCTTCAAAGACTCTCCTCAGAGGTTCGTTATTTCGGACTTTTCCGTCTCCCCTTCTTTGAAATTTTCTCCCTTGAAATTTCTAGCTTGAAGTATAAATAGTGTTAATGAAAAGACATAAGGATCTCCTTTAGCCAGTTTCACCACTGTTTATTTTCCCTACGCCTACCACGTTCTTCACGCTTTTGTTTTCTCCCGGTTATGTAACCTCGTTTTTTCCCTTTAAATATAGGCGTATTGGCTGCATTGTAGAGGGGAGACCTGTTGTGTTTTTATCGAACTGGTTTCTTCCCACAATCATTTGTCGTGATCGGGCCTTCCTTCTTCTTTTTCTCCTCCCCTTTCTCTGGATATTTAGTTTTCCATGATGACAATCTTTCGTCTAAGTGTACTGATGATCGTCGCAGAGTTTTTTTCAGTTCCCATCATTCCACAAGATCTTTTTCCACGCTTTTTTCTGTTCCCTCTTCTTTC
>Ga0179591_1316850_pt1 | contig 10309 bp, 12 predicted proteins | sample CZOMad2_1_08_16f_FD_182891 | JGI IMG/M metagenome (GOLD analysis project Ga0179591, IMG submission 182891) | Vadose zone soil fungal communities from Angelo Coast Range Reserve, California, USA - CZOMad2_1_08_16fungal (PacBio error correction) | ecosystem: Environmental > Terrestrial > Soil >... | reverse complement strand
AGAAGGAGGAAGACATGGGGCTCAAGCTCCCTTTTCTTTCTTATAAGCTCTATGGCGCGGCTTCCTCCCTTCCCTTTTCCTCTTTTTCTCTCTTTCCCCCTCCCCTCAGTGGCGAAGATGAGAAAATGAAAAGAGAGAGAGAGAACAGATTCGCTCAAGTCGGATCTCTTGCGCTTAGAGGTCCCGCTCGCCCGCCTCACCTTTTCCTTTTTTTTCCCCCCCTCTCCCCTTCTCGATAGTCATAGGAAGAAGAAAGAAGGTATGAGGATGAGCAGGATCCGCCTCTATTCCTTAAGGCTCAGCTCTCTACTCTTCTCTTCCCTTCCTCTTCCTTCTATCTGCCGGTAGAGGTAGTAAAAATGAAGTAAGAGAGGTGTAGGAAGAGGAGGGCCGTGACGAGTCATCCTCCCCTTTTCCCCCTCTAGCAAAGGAGGTGGGTCGAGCTTCGCGCAGGCAGCGCCAGCCTCTCTCCCTTTTTTTCCCCTATAAAAGTAGATAAGGAGGCCGGCTTCGATAGCCGCCTTCCTCCTATCAGCGAGAAGAAGATCCTCCGCCACTCCGGCTTTCTGATGCTCCCCTTTCTCCTTTCCCTTCGTCGATGTACCGCTGAGTGACCGGCCGCCTCCTCAGCCCCTCTCTCTGCCGCCTTCTTTTTTCTTCCTTCCCTTTTCGATGCCGAGAGAGAGAGAATCCGGCGCACGACGCTTGACCTCGTGAGAGGCTCCGTCACGCTTTCCCTTCCTTCCCCCCCCCACCTCGGCTCGGAATTGAGTAAAAAAAAAGATCGACTTTGGTATTTCCGCTGCGCCCCCTTCCCCTCCCCTCTTCGCCCGCTGATTACTCGAGGATAGAAAAGAGATAATAAAGGCGGGACGGTCTTCTTTCGAGTGCTCGACTTTCCTCCTTTCCTCTTCCCGGTCGCGGACCCGGCAAGAGACGCCCGCACGCCGAAGTCCGTTCGTCCCGCCCCCCCTTTCTTTTTCTCTTCCTGGTCGCGCGCACGATCGCGAGCGGTGCGCCGCGTTCGACTTTTTTGACTTTTCTTTTTTTTCCGTTGCCGCACACCGGGTCGTACCGCTCGAGCTCTGTAAATTCCTCCTTCCCTTTACCGGGAAACGTCGGGCCCCCAGGGCGACGCCTTTTCTCTTTCCCCCCTTTTCGGCGAGGACGGTACGAGGAGATAGAGAGCGTCCTCGTCCCCGTTCGACTCTCTCTACCTAGCCGCTCGCCGTCCCCTTTGTTTTTTTTTGAGACCGGCGTCGACGTTCACTTTTTCTCGCGAGCTCTCTAAGAGGGCGGTAGCCGTGTCTCGTCGCATCTTCCCCTTTTCCCGATAGGAACGTGGCGAAGGTGGGAGAGGAGAAGGTCGTCAGTCCTGAGGCTTCAAGAAGGGACGCCTGCCTCTCCTTTTTTTTTTCCTTTCATCTTGAAACAACGGAAAGGCCTCTTCTCGCACTTGCGGCTCCCTTTTCCTTTCCCCCTTCTTTGTAAATACGTCGACGTGAAGAGAAGGCAAGAAAGAGGATCGCCGAGGGTCTCCGGGAATCCGAAATCAATTCTTTCGGCGTCGAGGCTAATCCCCCTTTTTGCCCCTCTTCTTCCTCCTTTTCCTTCCTAAGGTACCACCTACCGTCTCCGAAGAAGTTGAAGCGAATTGCCCCCATTCCCCTCCCTCCGGGATAATGCATCTAGCATAGCTTTTTTTTTTTCTTTTTCCTCTTTCCTGGGCACATGTGATCGGGGGTGTTAAAAAAAAGGATTACGTTGGTGAAACTGGCCTTTTCCTCATCCAATTACCAACTTCTCACTCCCCCCCTCCCCCCCCCCCGCGTGAATAAGAAAATAAAAGCCTCGTTCAACGTGATATAGCTTCGCAGGCGCTCACTCTCCCCCTTCCCTTTTTCCTCCTCTACGTCAGGCAGGACGATAGAAGGGATAGAGACAGAGCGTGGGCGCTTCTCCGGATCGTGCGCTCTTTTCTTTTCTTCTTCTTTCTCCTTCCCTGACAAGATGTAGAACAGAAAGAAGATGAACGCAGGCAGGTCGTGAAGACAACCCTCTCCTTTTTTTTTTGTTGCCCACCAGGAGAGGAGATCGAGCCCCCACTAGTGGAATCGCGCCTTCTCCTTTCTTTTTTTTTTCCCCCCCTCCCTCTGTAGGAGATAGAAGCATAGGGATAGAGTGATATCTCTCGAATCGCTCCTTCTTTCTTTTTTCTCCCGGTTAGAGAAGAAAGATCGTTCTCGCCCGCTCTGTCTACTCCCTTTTTCTTCTTCGTAATCCCGTCTCGCGGTTTTTTCCTTCTTAGCCGGGGAGTAGAGGCTCCTTTCCGGAGTTCCTCTCTTTCTTCGCGCGACGAGAGATGTGGACCCCACCGCAAGAGCCGCTGCTCCTTTTCGAGATAGAGGTTGAAGGAAGAGATCGCGCATCCTTGGTCAGGATTCGATTGCTCTCCTCTCTTTTTTCCCCTCCTTCCCTCCGTAGACTTCACAAAAAAAATATATAATAGTGGAAGAAGACGTCTTCACAGCTTCGACCAAGCCCAACTCTGCTCCCTTCTCTAGAAGGGAGAGGGGCGGACCCTATTCCTCTTTTCATTCCTCTCCTTCCGAATGGACGTACTGCCGGAGCAAGCGGTCCGGTTTTCTCCCCTTTTGATGAAGAAAAGAATGATCGCCACGCACTGTATAGGCGTCTTTCTCGCGAGGAGGAGGGCCATATATGTTTAGAGACCCGAATCCTCTCCCCCTTCTTCCCCTTCCTTCTCCCTTCCTCTTTTGATGAAACAGGAATGAGGAATGAGGTTAGAGAAGAAGCCAGGGTAAGGAGACGCGCACTCCGCTCCCCCTCAGGTCGCGTGCAAGAGAGACGGGTCCCCTTCCTTTCCTCTTCCTCCCCTCTCATCACCTCGAAAAGTCAACACCGGCCATTTTTTGACACTTTCCTTGCGATCAACGGAGGGCAGTGAGGTCACCTTCGGCGATTTTCCTTTCCTTCTCTCTCGTGGGAAGAACGCGGAGGATCTCTTTCCCCCCCCCCCTCACATAGTCCGAGAAGACGGAAGACAGTATGACTGGAGCCTGCGTCCTCGGTGATCGCCTCTCTTCCAAATCATAGCTTTATCCTCCTCCGTTGTTTTTGTCTTTCTCTCTCTTCCCCTGCTCCCCTTAGCACTTATTACGGCGAGACGGAAAGGGTGCTGCCCCCGCGCTGCGATCCTCTCTTTATCCCCCACGAGCTCTCCCTCCCTTTTTTTTTTTTCTTTCCTTCATCCGTCTTCAACCCGTGGCCGGTGTTGAAGGTGGTTGTGAAGCTGGTCGGGTGATTCGCTGCGTCCTGACCTGTCCGACGAGGAACGCGGCTCCGTTTCCTTTCCCTTTTTTCGTCCGCTGACGTCCCGGGCTGCGTCGCGAAACGAGTCATAAGTGAAGTGAATCAACGAGGCGGCGTATGCCCTGCTGGAGGGACGTTTCCGGAGCCGTATTCTCTCCTTGTAGAGAGGATAGGGTTGCGCGCACCCGAGGCCCGATCGCTTCGCCGGACCCATCTTCCTTCTCCTTTTTTCTCCCTTCTCGGCAACACAAGTACGAAAATGAAAGATGATAAGGCCAGTACGTTCCCTTATGGGCCGGGCTCTTCCTTCCCCTTTTACCCCTTTCCCTCGCAAGAGACGATGGAGTGGAGATATAGAACGGCGCCGCAGCAGATTTCCTTCGGCCCCGCCGCGGTGTCATCTTTTCTTTTTTCATCCCCCCCTCCTTCCGCCGTTTCAGCTCCGAGAAAGAAAAGGTGAAAGAGTAGGCCGGCAGCCCCTCTGACGCCGAAAAGTTTCGCCGTATCTCTTCCCTTTTTTCCCTCTGCAGGAGTAGGGTAGGTGGGGAAAGGCTTCGCGGCGCGCGCCGAGGGCTCCTTCTGGTGCGAAACGCCCGGACTCCCTTTTTTCCCTTCCTCCCCCCCTTCCCCCTCGCGACGACGAGAAGAAAAGTAAGTAGAAGAGAGGGGAGAAGAGATTATGCTGTCGACAGCGGAAGTTCCCTCGTCCATTTCTCCTCTTCTTGTTATAGCAAGAGACAGAATAAAGTCGGAGCCCAACGAGCCTGAAGCGCGGACCGCACGATTTTTTCTTTTTTCTCCCCCTTTCGGGGAAAACAAGGAGACGAAATGACCGTTCTCTTTTTCGGGAAAGCGCTTCGTGCCTCTTTCTTCTTCCTTCTTTCTCCCTTGGGTTCAGCACAGTGACAAAGAAGAGACAAGAGAGAAGGTCGGAGCGCCCACCTCCTTTCTCAGAATAAAGTCTTTTTTTTTTCCTTTCCTTTCTCTTCCTCTTTAGCTCCTGCGCAGCAGAAGCGCAAGTTCAAGAGGAGGTATGGTAGGAGTAAAGCGGTGTGATCAACGACGGCGAATTCTCCCCTTTTTTTTTTCCCTTCCTTCTCTTTTCCTTTTTTGATGATGCAAGGCCTTGCCAACCGAGGTATTCCTTTTTTTTTTTCCCCCCTCCTCTTCCTTCCCCTCTTTATCCTTCAAGCCGCGCTCTTGAAAGATGTGAAAGGAGGGAGTTTGCCTGGGGGGCAAGGCTTGCACGGCTCGGAGGTCTACTTTTCTTTTTTTTCCTCTCTTCCCTCTTTTCTCCGGAGATGTAAAATGGGAGATAGAAAGGGAGATGAAGACTAGACGCCTCCTCGTACTTCGAGAGAAAGTCGACACTCGCGAGCCTCTTTTTTTTTTTTTTTCTCTCTTGTCGATCGGGGATCAAAAAAAAAACTGTGCGCCGGCGATTCGACTTTGAGCGGTCCCCCTTTTCCTCTTTAAGATGGAAGGGGGGTACGGGCGTCCTCTATGAGATCCGAGGCGCCCGTTCTTCCCTTCTTTCCCCCCCCTCTCTCCCCCCCCCTCCCAACTGAAGAAAAGGTAAGATAGAGCAAGTCGCCACGCTGCTCACCTCTCTCGCCGGATACCTGCGTCGCCAACTTTCTCTTTCCTCCTCTTTTCCTTTTCCTAGGACAGCGGCAAAACAGGAGGAGTTAAGCGAGCCGAGGTCGAGTAGTCTGTGGGACGAGGACTATCTCCCTTTCCCTTTTTTTCTTTCCTTCTTTTCTTTCCTCCGGGAGCGACGAAGGTGAAGGAGTAGTCGCGCTGACGACGTGGTCGTCCATAATTTTGCGAACGCCCTTTTCCCTCCCCCTGGTGTGCGGGAAATTTTCCTCTCCCGAGGACTTCCCCCCCCTTTTCAGAGTAGAAAGAGCGCGATTCGTGCGCCTAGACCCATCCTTTTTTTTCCCCTCTCTTTTCTTTCTTTGAGGGAGTGAATAGGGAAGGGAAGAGACCTTGGACGTGTATCTATCACCTGAGGATGACCGTCTCTCCTCCCCCCCCTCCTTTTCTTTTTTTTTCCTCTCCACCTTCTTCTCCCACGCGGGGGAGAGAGTTAGAGAAGAGCTGGGCGAGTATTTTTACGCCCCCGCTACCTAGATCTTTCCTCCCTTCTTCTTTCCCCCCCTCCATCCGAGAACGTAGTGAAGATCGAGAGAAAGAGTTAAGAGCTGCGGCCGGATGCGCGCGAGAGCGGCCGAGAAGGAGGACTACCTTCCTTCTTTTCTTTTTTCCCATCTTCTGCCGTCTCGTGTTCTCCCTTCCCTTTTCCTTCTCCTCCTTTTCCGGAGATCCAGGACGTTGTAGAGAGAATAAGAAGAAGTAGTGGCGGAAGGAGCGGCTCTGCGCGCGAATTCTTCTATCGGCGCCCTTACTTTCTTTTTCTTTTCTTCCCTTTTTTCCCCTCCCTCGAGGAAGATCGGGGGAGATGAAAGAGACCGCTCGACTCCGTTTCTCGAAGATCCCCCGGCCGGGCTTCTCTTTTCTCCCCTTCGGAAAAAGCGAGGACTGGAAGGGGGACGACCGCGACCTTCCGCTCGCGACCGCGGGCGCTGTCCTTCCTTTTTTTTTCTTTTTTCCCCTCCCCTTTTACCTGCGCTGCGTCGAGAGCATAGAGAAGAGATGAGAGAAGAAAGAGGCTGCAGCCCGAGTTGCCTCTTCCTCTTCTTCCCAGAGCTCCCGCCAGGGCGACCTCCGGGCTTTTTTTTTTTTTTCTTCCTTTTTTCCCCCTTCCCTCTCCTGGAAGAAGGGAGGATCTTAGTAGTAGGACAGCGAAGAGAGGGATAGCAAGCAACGCGCGTGCCGCCCGTTGTGTCCTCGCCGGCGATGCGGCGGCTCTGCCCTTCCCTTTTTTTTTTCTTTTCCCCTTCTCCCTTTTTTTTTTTTTCTCTTAGGACGAAGCGGGGTGATCCGTTATAGTAGAAGGTAAGAAAAATTGTGGGAATGCGAGCCGCGACATAGACGGCGAGGATGACCTGGGGAGGTCTTCTTGCTTGGGATCAGCTCGATTGCTCCCTTTCTTTCCTCTTCCTCCTCTTTTTCCCCCTTTCCCCTCCCTTGCCGACAGATGCCGAAGTATGGAAAGAGAGGAGAGAGAAAGAGATCGATCCGTCGGCGCCTTTCCCCGTGCTCCGGGGAAAGCTCCGCGCAATCGGGGCTGCCCTTTTTTCCCTAGGAAGAGATAGTAGAGACCGAAGGCAGGTATGGGTTTTCAGGATAAGCTTTGCGGACCGGCTCTCTTCCCTCCTCTCCTTTCTTTACCCTCTCCCTTCTTCCTCGGTAGTACAAATGAAAAGTGAGAGAGGTGTAAGGACGAGGGTGGCGGACGATCAGGAACGCACAAAAAGTCCTCCTTTCCCTTTCTCCCTTCCGTGAAGAGAAAGCAGAGAGTAGAGAGGCGTTCCGAATCACCTCGATCAGGGCCGGCGGCTATCTCTCTCCCCTTTTTCTCTCCCCCCCTTTTCCCCCTTCTTCTCTCTTCTCGCGGTACAAACGTCCGGCGAGATAATTCAAGGAGTAGAGTACAGCTCGAGTGACCGGCCTCCTTCCTTCAGCAAGAGCTTCCCGCATAGCGGGCCTCTCCCTTTTTTTTTCTTCTTTTCTCTCCTTCTCCTCCCTCTCAGCCGCTTGAACGAGTGCTACGGAGAGAGGCAAGAAGTAGAAGTATGAGTGGTACGGCGACGGCGGCACCTCGCTCCGAATTTCTTTTTCACAGATAGATAGCTCTTCGACCCCCTTTCCTTTTTTCCTTTCTCCCCCTATCTTCCTCGACGGCGGGAAGGTAGAGTAGAGAGGATAGACTTCCCGCGCAGGTTCATCGATCAGAATCAGGTCGCGTGTCCTTTTCTCTCCTACCTTCTCCTACAAGCGGTGAGAGAGAGTAATAGAAGAGCGCAGCGGCTGGGTCTCTCTCCCGTAGATGTGCACTCTTTTTTTTTTCCTTTTTCCGTCACCGTGCCGCACAAAAGGGTCGATAAAGATAGAGATAGAGGAGCTGCGTTCGCAGCTTAATGGATCCGCACGTCGGCTTTTTTTTTCCTCTTCCCTCCCCCCCTTTCTGGCGAAGGAACGCGTCAGAGGAGATAGAGATAGTACTCGTCCCCGTCGACGAGGCTGAAATCCTCGCGGACGTCCCCCCCTTTTTTTTCTCTCCCCCCCTCCCTTTTTTTGGGGGGGGGACGGGGGTTTTTTTTTTTTTTTTTACGTCCGCGAAGCTCCCTTTTTTCCGTTGTCTTCCGCGTTTCCCTTTTTTCCCTCTTGGGGCGACTTGCTCGAGCGGACGTGGCGCAGGTGGGCGAGGAGCCTTTCGTAGCCTGAGGCTTTTTTTTTCTTCCTCCCCCCCTTCCCTGCCGACCCGACGGAAGCTTAGATGAAAAAAGGACAGGCCGCTCTCGACTTCTCCGGCGCATTTTTTCCTTCTTTTCCCCCTCCCAGGAGTGTAGTAAGAAGTGAGTGAAGAGCCGGGCCCTCAAAGAACGTCTCCTCCTCCCCTCTCCCCCCCCCCTCTTCGAGCTTCAGCTCACGTTCGAGCGAAATTTATTAATACGGGAGGATAGTACTGCGGCCAAGAGAGTCCCGGATCCTTTTTCCTTTTCCCCCCCCTCCCCCTTTCCTTCACATATGCCAGAGCGCGGATGAGGATAAGAGGAGTCAGACGATAAGAGGGGCCGGTTCCCATTTGATAGGGGTACCCCCCCCCGGATTCCGTTGTTCCCCTTTTTTTTTCCTCTTCCACCTCTCCCTTCCCTTTCCCTCTCGCCGTCGTTGCACAACGAGTGGAATAAGAAAAAATACCCGCCTCGGTCCACGTGCTATCTTCGCAGGCGCTCACGCGCTCTTCTTCCTTTTTTTTCCTCCCCTTTCCTTCCCTACGTAGAAGGGATAAGACAGGGAGTGGGCCTCTCTACCGTTCTCGCTTCTCTCTCTTTTTTTCTCCCCCCCTTCCTGCCATCGAGCGGCCCATGAAAAGATGTCGACAGCCAGCACGCTGCCCTCCTCTGCGTGCAGAACCGTCGCACGTTTTCCCTCTTTTTGCCCACGCGGAGATAGAGAAAAAAATAGTGATGGAAGCGCGGCTCGGCTCTTTTTCTCCTTAAGTGCTCTGCGATACTCTCTTTTCCTTCTTTTCCCCTCTTCTCCTGGCGCGGTCGCGAAGAAGATAGTAGAAAAGAGAGGATAAGATTGCGACCGTCGTTCTCTCTCGGGAGATCCTTCGGGCGGTTCGCCCTTTTTTCTCCTCCCCCTTCTCCCCCTCTCGACCGAGAGAAGGAGAATGGGACCAAAGAGACGACTTCTCTTTTCTTTTTTTCTCTCCCCTTTTCGGAGTCCGATTTGCTGAAGGAAGAAGAGGGCAACAGGGTCGCTGCCTCGATCTTCCCCGGAGCCCGACTTCACACCCCCTCTTTTCTTCTCCCTCTTAGAAAGAAGAAATAGAAGAGAAAGGGAGAGATCGACAGCGTCCTCCGGGAGCGTGACTAGTACTATTCCCCTCTTCTTTCCCTCTCCTTCCCTCCCATGGACGTAATGAAGGAGAAGAGCCAGGTTGCTTCCTTCTTTTTGCCGAGTACGCGGGCCTCCCCCCCCCTCTCTTCCTCTAAGGTCGGCGAGAGAGAGAGGGCCAACGGTTTTCTCGTGAAAAAGATCCGCGGATCGTGTCGCTCCTTCTCTTTCTCCCCCCCCCCTCCCCTTCCTTTTTATTCCACGAGCATGAGGATGAGGTTAGAGAAGAAGCACGAGGAAGCTTCCTCTCCTTCCGCAGGCTCCTGCCGAGTCGCTTTCCCTCTTTTCCCGGGTCTAGTAGGAAGTGTAGAAGCGCGAATCACCCCTCCCTCTCACCTTCAATGTGTTTAATCTTCCTTTTTCTTTCACGGATCGAGCGACGTGCTTCTTTTCTTTTTCTCCCTCCTCTGGGGCAGCACCTTGTCCGGCGCCGGAAGACGTCTTCCTTGGCGCTGCGTCCTCTTGCTCTGCCTCACAATTTCTTTTTTTATCGAGGATTGATAGAGGAGATAACAGAGGACGCAGGCGCACTCCTACTTCTTCCGGCGATGGACGACCCCCAGGTGATGAAAAGAGATGCGATCCCCTTCTCGTCTACCACAGCGCATCCCGGATCCCCCCCCCTCTTCCCCCCCCTTCCCAGAACGGGTTTTCTCGGGAATGCATTCTTTCCCCCCCCTTTTTTTTTTTTTTAAGCGGTAGAGGTGATTCGGCCCGTCGACCCTTGTCCGACTTCTTCCTTTTTTTTTCCTCTCCATCGGCAAGGAGAATGGCGGAGGCTCTCGACTACCGGGATTCCTAACCGCATTCCTCATTCCTTCCCCCTCTTTTTCTTTCCCTCCTTTTTCTCTCTCGTCGATAGAAAAGTATAGCGGATAGGGTTAGAGAACCCGATGGGCCGCTCCCCTCTCTCGCCGAATTTCGGCCTCGACCCTTTTTTTTTCCCTTTCCTTTTCTCGGCAACCCAAGTAGCAACTGCCCGCTGCTCCGGCCGCTCCCTTTCCCGGAGTTTCCTTCTCTTCCCCTCCCCCCAAGAACGGCCGAGGAGGAGATGCTTAATAGGGCGCCCCCCTCCCCCCCCCCTTTTTCCTGGTCGCCGCGGTGAAGACGTCGCGTCCAGCGAGTTCTCTTTTGTGCAGTCGACGGTTCCGTTCATCCTCTCCCTTCCCCTTTCTTCCGGAAGAAAATAGAAGAAGAAAAGGTCTGCGCCTCTCTCGTAGACCTTTTCTTCCTCCTTTTTCCCCGTCCTTCTGGCGCGCGCGGAGGGAGGAGAAGTTCGTGAGAAACTCGCCCGGAGCCGCTGACGCGGCGCAAAGAACTCACGCGCCCGCTGCTCCCTTCTCTCCTTCTTTCTTCTTTCTTCCCTCGCCCGTAGCATCGTAACAGGGAGAGTAGAGATATAATAGAGCCCATCTCGATATCCCTTCTCGTTATAGCGCGA
>Ga0179591_1265812_pt1 | contig 10309 bp, 12 predicted proteins | sample CZOMad2_1_08_16f_FD_182891 | JGI IMG/M metagenome (GOLD analysis project Ga0179591, IMG submission 182891) | Vadose zone soil fungal communities from Angelo Coast Range Reserve, California, USA - CZOMad2_1_08_16fungal (PacBio error correction) | ecosystem: Environmental > Terrestrial > Soil >... | reverse complement strand
CTTGTATTTCCCAAAAATTGGACATTACACCTGTTCCCGTCCGCCCTGAAAAGTCCTCCCTTTTTTTTGTTTTTATTATTGCGGGCGGCGTAGGTGTCCTTTCGGTTTCGTTTGTCCTGGACGGCCTGGACTAGTTTATTTTAACTCCTTTTCATTCTCCGCCTTCTGCCTGACGCCAAGTTTGCTGGCCGACAGTTGCCTTGTGGCTTACAAGATCCTTTTTTCCAGTCCCTTCTTGCCTCTTCCGTTGCGCCAACGAATATGTTTAGCTACGCGGAAGAGTTTTTCCCCCCCACCCCTTTTTCACACATGCATTCCCGGCCTAGGAAATACCCGTTTTTTTAATAAGTACTGAGGACTTTTTGATGGACCTGATCCACTCTGGTAGTATTCCCCCTGAGCCTGACCCCCACTTTCAGTGACCACTCGACGTGCGGCTTGGGTTGGGGCCCATTAGAATCCATTCGCCCGCTTTGTCCATTTCGCCCCCCATCATATGGTGTTTGACTTTTTTGCGAATGGCGGCCTTGCCGTTGACCTGATGAGGGTGCTGCACATTTGATGTCCTCCTTATTGACCTTGGTATCCCCCACTCCAGCCTTCCTCCAATTCTGGAGGGAGTTGTTAACTTTTGGCCCCTCCACTCCCCCCCTCCTGGTTCCCCTGCCACCTGCTGGTTTTGCTGTCTACAAGACTACGTACGGTGCAGTGCCTCCTAAGGCTTGAAAGTTAAGCCACGGCCGTCTCGGCGCACCAATGTTTATTCTTTGAAGCTTCCTTTTTTCTCGACGTCAGTACGAAAACGTTTTGAATAGCTTTAGCGATGAAATACAACCTCAGGTCCCTTTAGAAATTTTTGACACTGTATCCGACTATTTTTATCACGGAAATCTTTTCCTACTTTAATGCGAAGGGGTGATTTTTTTATTGCCAATCTCAATGTTTCACCCTTGCCCTGGCTGTTACTCCTGTGTTTATCCCGTTTCTTCCTCTGGACTTTAATTTTATTGGAATGGTTTAAAGATATGGTAGTTTTTTGACCTCCCTTTTCCCCCCCTCGTTAAATAGGTCATTCCCCCACTTTTTTGCTATTTTATACCTTGGGCTTCCGCTTGTTATCTTACTGGGGCGGGTTTGCGAAACCGTTTTGGGCTCAGTCGTTCGGCTTCGACACCCCCTCCTTTGTCCACCCTTCCCCTGAACGGCTTGGAATTTCCGTTTCCCGGTTGCCTTTTTTGGTGTTTGTTTGTTACCCGTGAACGGACCAGCCCTCCTCCAGAACCTCCTTTTCATCAACACTTTTTTTCAGCCAATTTACTTTTCTCCTTTACTTTCCCCCCTTCGGATTTAAGATTGAGTGTCTCACACAAAAGCACTTTTCTTGTGGGGACCTTGGTCCGTTTTTGGTAACGTCCGAAACAAGGTTCGTTTTTTAAAAAACAAAACTTCTAGCTTCCCTACTCCCAAGCAACACAGTCAAACAGACATACAGCTGGCGTTCCACGATGGTCACACCCGCCCCTTGGCAGTCAAAAAGTGCCTTATTTCTCCTTTGCGCACCCGCAAACCACCGTTGTAAGAGATCCCCCTCTGGATTCGGCGCCGTCCTCATTTGTGTAACACAATCCGCCCCGCAAGTGCGATGCCCTTGGGAAGTTGTATGACAAGTGCGCCCACGATTCGTTTTTTTCGTAGCTCATTTCTTCCTTCCTGGGTCAAAGTCCATGGGAAGGCTGTTGCCGTCTTCAGGCTGTCTTTACTCTCCTCCTCTTCCCCGCCTTGGCATGTTTTTGACGTAAAACGCGATTGTTTTGTTTTTCCGCACCAGCGTCACGGTTGCTCCAAACCGCCAGCTTGTCGAACCCGAAACCGTTTCCGCCCCAATCTCCCTGTTTTTTTTTCCTTTCCGTGTTTCCATGTATATTTTTAGACTCCCCCCCAGGACTTCCGTAGATGGGTCAAATCTAGACACCGCGTTTCTTCCCCCCGGATCGCCCCCCTTCGTCTGGATCTTCAGGGTGTTTAAGCGTTTTTTTGGGTAGGCCCTTCGTTGCCCTTTTTGGTATTACGATCTACCCCCTTCACTGACTGTTACCTTTTTTTCTCATTTGCCCAAAATGTCAACCGCACACTTAGCCACCCCTTTGGCCATACACGTGCCGGCGCCCGGCTGAATTGTAGATGTTGAGAAAATTCCTTCTTTCTGTGTTCGCCCATGGACCCCCATTCGTATGAATCGTGGGTCAGCGTCCGGTCACTGCTTGTCCCAGGGTTCTTGTTTTTTGGAGTGAGCTGGATAGCTTTCGAGTGGACTGGTTTTAGATTACTCCGTCCCTGAAAAATTAGTGTCCTCCTGGGATGGCACGCCCGACACTTCCTTCCTTTGGTTTTACGAGACCCTTTCCTCCTTGGTTGATGGTATCTTAGCTTCCAAGACTTTGCATCCCCCCATCGCCTGCTAGATTGAGTTTGCAACCCAAGTTTAATTGACTGACCCCCCTAGGTCCAGGCACAAACGCCCCCCCCCTTGGCCGGACGTTTGACCCAAACCGCACTGAGGTGTTTTCTAGCGGGTCCTGGTTTATTCTTATCCCGTTCCCTGTTGTTCCCCTGTCCCCTTAATTTCCCTGTTTTTTCCAGTGTTTTTTGGTAACCGTAGAGACACCCTTCCAGCATGCTTTTTTCACGGGTACCCCACCAGCCTTACAAGTCAAAAATCTACCTTTCCCCAAAGGACTTTCTGCATGCAATTGTCTTACAAATTAGTGCTAGTGGTGCCCCAAGGTAATGCCCTTTGATTTGCTCAAACATGAAATTTTTGGTTTATCTATTGGGCCCTACTTTGTCCAACCCCCCTTCCTCGGACCGGTTTTCAGCGTTTGCCCAGTGGAAAGTTAGTTCCCAAACCCCTCCCCCCTGCTTCCCTTGACTTCCCGCATGCGGGGCCCGTGTTGTTGCTCGCTTCTTTTTCAGGGTGTCCCCCCCGACCCTTAAGGACAACAAACAAAAAACCCCCCTGCTTTTCTGGGTCAACGTTCCCCCCCTCCAAACCACCCCTTCCCCCCCCACAGGGGTCCCTAAGGATGTACATACACAAGTTTTTGGTTTGAGGAACAACCTCTTGAATGTGGGTGAGGCCAATGATCCTTAGGGGTTAGTCTTTGGCGGCGTACCGTTGGAAACCTAGTAACTCTTTCCGTCGGATTTCTTGGACGCCATTTTGGAGCCTACCAATCTTGGTCTGCGCATTGCTTTGCCCCCGGGCCTTTTGAGTTTTTTTTAAAAGGGTCCCCGTTTGGGAGTGGATCCCCACAAGCTGGTCTCCCCTTTTTTCGTGTTAATGAACCTGGAAGGACCCTTATCTGGCGTGTGAGTGCAATCCACAGGCGTGCCCAAGCACACCATTTTGTCCTATCCCCCCCATGGATCCAAGAGGGTATTTGGGAGTCAAATTGAGGTATCACTCGCTCTCTTCTTTTTCCCCTCCCCCCAGGAAGCGGTTGTTTGTTTTTTGAATACCCGAGGAATTATAAATGTACCCAGCCCCCCCCTTAGAAAAATCCATATTTGTGATTTGGGTCTTTGCGTGACCAGAGTTTCTTCCGCCCAAGTCCTTTGCTGTGAGATCCTTGGATTGCTCCGCCCGACTATCTCGGGGTCGACTCCTCCCTCGCCAGCTTTTTTTGCCAACCTCGTTAGGCTTCAGGCCGGCTTTTTGCCTCGCAGCCCTTTTCTCTTTGAATTTTCTTTTTTTAAGACTTCCTATACGTCTGTCATTGACGACCCCCCGAACTTTTATATGTCCATCTGTTGTCATACAACCTATGAGTTTTTCTGTAGCATCTTTTGCCCGTGGTTGTTTGTTGATGTTCCCCCTTCCCGAGTTTTTCACCTACGGAACATTTTGCCGCTGACCCGACGTTTCCCCCCCGCAACCTTGAGTCTTCCCCCTGGGCGTGGGTTTTTTGTTGGGAGCGTGCGCCTCCCCTTTGTTTTGAAAAAACCCTTTCCGGGAAGGGCCGGTTTCGTGTTACTACCCCCCCCCCTTATCGTTTTAACCCCACAAATTTCATGCCACCCCTTATGTCCCCACAACCACGTTGTTTTCGAGGCGGGCCTTACGCTTCGGTGTTTTTTTAGGTTTTAGATTTTTCTTTCTCTTCAATGTTTTCCCCCCCGGGGCAATCTTTGGGGACCGGGGGTGAGCGTTAGTTTTACGTTTCCCCCCTTCCCCTTAGTGAGGAATGGTACTTGGAACTTTTCCCGACTGGTCTTTGGTGCTGATTAACTCAGAGGTCTTTTCCAAAGGTTTCAACAGCCTCTGGCAAATAGAACATTTCTTGATTGGTTGTTGGGGTTTTGTCGGGCAAACCCCCTCAGTCTGGGGCGTTTTGCCTTGGGTCCTGGCCGCTTAGGGCCTTGCACCTTTCCCCCGAATTCCTCCTCCTTTCAGGATGAGGACTCCCAATCAACTCGGGCGTGCGGACATCAATTACGCCATCTCCTGTTCTTATTTAGCGTCACATTCAACTCTTTACACGGCTCTCCTTTCCTCCCCAGCAAACCGAATGGGCCCGTTTCAATTCTTTGACCCCTTTGTAACCCATCATCTCTTAATTGGTGACAAAAGGGGAATGTGCCGTGATATTGCCCTCTCCCAAATTTAGAGTTTGACGTTGGCTGCCAATTTGGTCCTAAGGTGTTTTTTTTGGGTGCCGTTTGCCCCCCCCCCCCACTAGAATACAATTGGTCACGCCTTCGTCAAGCTGCCGTGACCCGAAACTTCCCACTCCCTCCCCCCCCCCCCCCCCCTCTTTACATTTTCAAGTTCTCCATTTACGACTTTTTTCCTCGGCATATGAGGTTTTTATCCCCAGGGTCTTTCCTCCCCTTAGATTGATAGGGTTCCTTGTATAGGGAGGTCCCGCGTGGCTTTCCCCCAACAAACCATTTTATTTGTCGGTTTCTCGCTTTGTATTGTTTGTCCCCCAAGTGAAATGTTTTTCGGCGACACATTCGCGTTTCCCGTCAAACGCTGGTATTTCAGGGTGTGATCCCTTTAGCGGTCTCCCTTTCCCTATGGCACCTTTTTTGAACTGGTCCCTTGGGGGAAGGCTTTTGCTGTTACTACCCTTCTCGTCGTCCTCTGTGGTTTTCCTTTTCCCCCCTCTTTCCCCAAATAGCGGGGTCTTGGTTTCTGCGGGATGGCACCCCCCCTTGAGTTTTTCTGCAGTGCCATATGACTTCTGTCCCGTGGCACCTTTTTTTTTTAGGGGGTTACGCTTTTTCGGAAGTCCTTTGTCGCAATGGTCTTTTTTTTAAAAACGTTTTTCCCCTGCGGCGTCCTTTTTTTTGGATTTTGTTAGGCTCGGTTCCGACCAACCTGTGTTCCTCTTTTTGACCACCTGTTCAAGGTTCCCCCTCCCCCAATTTTTTCTTGTTTTGTTACCTCCCCTTTTCCAGTACTTTAGTCCTGGCTGAAACAACGGTTCTGTAGGTTTCGTATTGCTTCTTGCTTTTACCCAACCTTTCAGTTTTTCCCAACTTCCTTTTTCCCCCCCTTCAGTCGTTCATCGTCCCTCTGTCCGAATCGCCATTCCTCCGCCATAGAAACGCCCCCTTCTGGTGCGGCGCCCCCCTGTGACCCGAGTCCCTTGTCCCTTGCAGATGCGTTATATTTTGTTTTTCCTTCCTCCATCAATTCCCTTCCTTGCCACTGCCTCGTCCCCTGCCGACCCGTAGCGCCACGCCCCTCCGCCTGTTCCCCACCCACCTTTTTTTCTGTCCCCCCCCGTGCCCATTGCACTTCAGGATGATGTCAGTCCTCAACATCCCCATGTTTTTTTTTCCCCCGTTTTTGGTTTCTCCTCAGTATTTTTAGTTCAGTTTCTCGAATATTCCAGTTCGATCCGCCAGGTTTTTAGCATTTTTTCCAAATTCTCCCCTTTCATTTTTCCCCCCCCCACGTTAGTCTAAGAAAACGGGTGCAGGCTTCTGGATTTATATTTCCGCTTGTTCTTCTCGTTTCCTTTATACCCCCCCTCTTTTAATGGCCAAAACAATGAGTTTTCGTCGTTCTTTTGACGTGTATTTCACTCATTGCCTTACTGCTCCTTGACGTAAAATTCTTAGGGACTTTCCTCTTTTTTTCTATGGGGAACTTTTTATACCCCCTGCCCTCTGTTTCTTGCTTTAAAGAAATGTTGCGTCACTGTCCCACCTGCGGATGGTTTTTTATTCCCCCTTCTTCGTTTTCCATGAGCAAATTTTCCATGTAGAAAGTTATACAAATACAATCCCTCTTCCTGACAGGTGAAGGTCGTCCCCAACTTGCTTAGATCTTGTCAAGTGTCCTTTGCTTTTTTTCCTTTCTTCCTGTCAATTAGCCTTTACCAGTTAAAGATTGACCTATTCCTCGTACCGGCCCCCCGGTTCGTTGTTTAACATTTTCTTCCCTTCTGTCCTTCCCTGCCAATCCTTTTCTTGACGGATAGACGAAGGTTTTGGCACGACATCGTCACCTTTTCTCCCCCAGTGTCCGATGTTCACACATTCTTTTTTTTTGGGTGATGGCCGGTTGATTCTGGTTATGATCGGTGCTGATTGTCTCTGTTTTTCCTTACAGGGGCTTTTCGTGTTCCACCTTTTATCCCCCGTTACGCGCCGAAAGACGAAGCACCCACCGCCCTTGTATTTTTCGGTTGCGTCTTTTTTTTCCCCCTGTCCCTAACACCGTGTAAAATCAGCCATTGTTATTTATCTTTTACTTCCTCCCCGTTGGTGTTGTGTCTCGTTATTTACCCAAGGTGCTTACATTTAACCCTGTTTCCCGAAGCATTTTATCGCCTTCAGTGACAGACTGGATTCTGACCCCCCCTACGGGGATCCCCCCCTCTGTTTCCTTGGCGGCACCCAACCCCCGCCTTGACGCAGTTCTTTCTTGGTTCCCACACCCCAGGACCCCTCCCAGTTTAACACTTAACGATTCCCCCACTGTGACACTCCAATTTTGCCTTGACTTCCCCTCTTTTAAGCGGAAAGCTCCTACCTTTTTAGTTTTCTCCCGCACACACATTTCGGTTCCCCCCCCCAAATTCTTTCTTTTTTCTCCCTTTTTCTGGAAAGCCCCATAGTTCTTCTTTTTTATTTATCTGACTCTCACCTGACTTCTTCCCAATTAATACGACCACTCAGGCGCGGAATTTTAACCATGGTCCCAATTGGTTTTTTTGCCCTGGAGTCCCTGAGGGACCTGATCATGACTGCAGCTTCTTTTTTTTTTTCCACTTTTTTTTTTGTCCCTCTTTTTCGAATCCCGTACTTTCGTTTTATTGGGGTTAGAAGGTTTCGAAACTCGTTTTTCCCCAGAATTTTGATCGTGCTGACCTTCTAAGACTTTTTCCGAGAATGGTCTGTTTGCTTCAACCTCTGCTTTGTGTGATGCCCTTTTTTTCCCCCCCTCTTTCTTCCAGGTTGAGGATTCCAGTCCTCGATTTCTTCCCACTGAGTATTTTTTTCCCTTGGTGAAACAAGTGACCCCGGGGGCCCATTTTTTCCCGAGAAACCTTTTTTTTTTCTTCCCCTTATGGTTTCCCCTCAAAAACTTACATGATGAGACAATCTTTTACCCATTCCATGGTTGACTCCCACTGCCCCCCCGTAGTAGGTTTTTGACCTGGGGTTGTTCTCACTTTCCCCTGCCCCCCGGTTTTTTGCATTCCTTCGAAATGTGCCGTAAGGCTTTGGTCCACCCTTAAAAATGACACTTGTTTTCCTCCGGCCCCCCCTTGGATCCCTCAAACACCCCCGTGGATTATTCCGGACCATTCCCAAGACCTGGCTCTTTTTCCATTGAATTTCCCTTTGGTAGAAAAATTGCTCTTTTTCTCGTGTTTTAGCACACTGCCATTTTTCTTTGGACCACTTTTTTTTTATTCTTTTACTTTTTTTTTTACCCCAGGGGGGAGGATGAGGAGTTATCCAGATCATTCGACAGGCCCTTGTAACTGGTCCCCCCCCCGTTACCCGAATTTCCTGATTTCATCAACACAGTCGCCCCCTTTGTTTTCTCCTGCCCCAGGACGTTTTCCCCTTGTATTTTTTCGGAGGAAAAACGGTGCTTTCGGCGCCGCTTTAATCTTCCTTGACTTTCACTCCTTCCCTGGTCCTTTTCCTGGTTTTTCCGTGGGGTGTGGATTGCACAGTTTGCAAAGGCCATCTCCATGAGAGTTCCCCCCTCCCTTAGACAACGTTTTGCCTCACTTGAGGTGGGGGGATGTAGTCTCGCACTTTATAGCCGGGGGAGGGTCTTTTTGTCGTGTTTGTGTTCCCTTGTTTTTTCTTTACGAGTTGCCCATCTTTTCGGTTTCGCCCCCCCCCACTCCCCTTTTTCGTAGAGGCAGTTTGTTCAAAACCTTTTCCGACCACCTTTCTTGGCACCCCCCCCTATCCCTGCTCCCCTCAAAAAGTCCAAAAAAGCGCGGGTGTTCAATTCCTCAAAGATTTTTCACCCCCTGCCCCAATGTTGGCCCAAAACCGGTTTCCTGTCGTGCACTTTTGGTCCCGTAGTGGCCACAAACCATCTCCCAACAAAAAATGGGCTCTCCCTCCGGTGATCGTTTTTCGTTCCAACAGAACTTGTATTCCCCCAATACCCTCCCATAATTTCTTTCTATGCCTTCTCCACCAGCGGACTCCCTCACCTATCCCGTTTATTTAGTCCCCGGCTTATCCCGCTGGGACTCACCAGCTTTGGTAATTCTGTTTGGGCTCCTGTCCGCATTGGTCGGCATTCTTCCGCATCGTGGGAACGCTTCTGTGCCAACGTACACCCAAAACGATTATTTTTTTAGGGAAGCAAAACCGTAAGGTGCTTTTTTCTTTTTACCAAACAGCTACCTTAGGTCATGGTCCCCCCCCTTGACCTCTGTCACATTCTGTTGTTGCTTATGGAGTGCCCCCCCTTCCCTGATATTCGTCTTCAAACCCCCCCGAAACTCGGTCTCTAGCTATCTGCCAACTTGTATAGGCCCCCAATACGCACTTTCACTTTGGTGCCTGTCTCCCCCTTAGTATGTATTTACATCTTAAGGCTTTTTTTTGTTTGGATAGTTCGCCCGTCTTTTATTATTTTTTAAGGTTTTTCCCCTTCTCATTTCTCGTTGCTCCTTTTGTTGAACCTTCCACCCACTACCTAATTGGCAAGCCAATATTTTTTTGCGCTTGGCGGTCTTTTTTTTTTGATGCCACAAAAAATTTCGGTAAATTGAACCTTTTTGTCTGCCCTTAGCGATTTCTTCTTTTTTTGGGTCCGCGTCCTTAAGATTTTGCCCTTTCCAATTTGATTTTTTGTAGTCGGATTATTCTCATCGGCCGCCGGGGACAATGGCTTTCTTATACTTTTCACCCTAGACCTGTTTCTTTCACGTATGTCTTTTTGTTTTCGAGTTCCACCTTGGTCTTGTTGATTTCTTCCGTTTCCCACGTGACCCCCGTCGTGTATTAGTTGGTCCCCTGGCACGACAATCCTCCCCCGTTCCCCACTGCTTCCCCACCCCTTTGACAGTGCCCAAAATCACACACCCAACGTTTTTTTTTTTGTCCCTCCCTTAAAACCCAAAGTTTGACCCGTGCGAGGGGGGTTTTTCCCCCCCCCATATTTGCGGTCATGTTTCGTCTTCCTACTCCAGCGCCCGGGGATGTGCAGGCCAAGTTCCTCCACTTGGGACAGGGTATGAACGTCTTTTTCCAACGTTTCCCTGACTTTTTCTGGTGCAAAAACTCTGTGCCTGCTTCCCCTCCAAGTCACTTTTTCCACTTCTCCTTTCTTTTTTTCAATCTCCTTTGTTCTGCCAAAGGGGGTTTACTTTTTCGCTGTCTTCACACACCTGGAAAGGTTGTTTTCCTTTAATTATGTTGTCACTCCCCAAACTTCTGCCGTGTTTTTTGACCTCGTTTTTTCGGATCAAACCACGCCGAGGTGTGCTTTACCGTTCGGGATTGGGGCTAGATTTGGATTTCTTTCGGTCCCCCTCCCCTAAGGGTTATCTTCCAACCCTTCCAACAACCCTTGCCATAAGTCATATCCCTTGGTTGCTACAAACCCTCTTTCCTTTTCTCTTTTTTCCGTGGGGGTTGTTTTCCCATGGAAAGACGTATGCTGATGTCCTTGCAATGGCAAGGATTCCCTTTGAAAGGATGATTGGCCGTGAAGCGGCCTCCCGCCCTGAAGCCTTGGAGTGGCAGGAATTTTAGCGCTTTCTCCTCTTTTTTTTTTTTTGACCACCTTTTCCTCTTAGGTTTTCCCCCG
>Ga0179591_1263058_pt1 | contig 10310 bp, 13 predicted proteins | sample CZOMad2_1_08_16f_FD_182891 | JGI IMG/M metagenome (GOLD analysis project Ga0179591, IMG submission 182891) | Vadose zone soil fungal communities from Angelo Coast Range Reserve, California, USA - CZOMad2_1_08_16fungal (PacBio error correction) | ecosystem: Environmental > Terrestrial > Soil >... | reverse complement strand
TCGCATGGCCCCTGGAACCAGCCCCCCCCCCCCTCCTCTCCGAAACTCTCTGTTTCCAAGTTCTTGTGTCTTCTCTCCGAGCTCTTTTTGGAGCCGCTTTGGGGACCCTGCGTGGCACTTTGCCAGGTACCTCTTTTTATGTTTGACTGGGAACAGTTTTCGCCCTGCGGAACGATTGTGTGGAGGTCGTTAGGGGCATTTTGCAGTATGGGGCGTTTTCGTATGAGCTGGGACCTGACCCTTCCGTGTCTTGCTGTTTTGTTGGGGGTGGATGTTTTTTCTTTTTCCCCCGTTCCGTGCTTTCCCTTTTCGGGGCGGCCACCTCTAGTTTCGTCAAACCCTTCCCCGTTCCCGGCTCTAGTGTTTTTGACAAAAACCGCTAAGTGTATCGAGGTTTCGGGCCTTTTTTAGTTTTCGTCGGGATTTCCTGTGATTCCCTGTGTAGTTTGGCCTCCCCCGCGGCCGACCAGTCGCCGGCATTTTTCGAAAACCCGTGCCCCAACCCGGTTTTTTTTGGTGTGGGTGCCGTCTTTTTTTTTTTTTTTGTGTTTTTGTTTTGTGTCTTTTCTCCTAGCAGTGACTATTTCCGCCTAATGTTTAAAGTTTCTCTGGCCCCCCGTGTTTTCAGTCAATCTGTTATTTCTCCCCTTTGTCCACGTGCTGCCCTTTTTGTTCGCTGTGTGCTTCTGTCTTATTTTTCCGATTTGACCTCTTTCATCATAGTTAAACCCCCCTCGTTTTTTTTGTTAGTCGGCACACGGGGACCTCTTCCTGCTGTTCTCCCCCCCGTAGTTTGGTTCTGTGTCAAGGCTGGGTGGGTTTATTTTGATGAAAGGGTGCTCAAACTTTTCACCGTGTGGAATTTCCCTTTTACCGTTCCGTCGGGGGCTTGTTTGTTTAGGCTACGACAACTCTCACACCCTGGTTCTTTCTTCTTTTTCCCTCCTCGAGTGTTGTTTCTCCTTTTCCCGCAGGTATCTCTTCTGTTTTTTGCAGGTCATACAAATTCCGGGTCTATTGACCTCTTTCTGCTGCAGGTCTTGGGGGGCTCCCTTTTCGTAGTGAAAATGAATTGTTCCGTTAATGATTACCATACTCATCATTCCCCCTTTTTCCTTCTTTGTTTCCTGCCCTTTTTGGGTTTCTTTTCTTGGACAGTTTTTTTTTCTTTCCCCCCACAACCCTCAAAACTGGGCTTGGGAACCCACTACTTTCTCAAACCGGCCAGATTATTGGTCAGACCGTCCCTTTGGTTTCCCAACCCCCCCCCCCCCCCTTCCCTTGAACGGTCCCTAGTGGTACAGTCCCCCCCCCCACCCAGGCCGCGGCGCTACTTTTTCGGGCTTCACCCCGGCTCCGGGCCCGGGTTTCGGCTTACCGACTTTTGCTCCCCAACGCGTGGCCCCGGGATTCCTTGTCTTTCATTTTCCACCATTCTTTGTCCGCCCAGTCTGTGATGTATGACCAACTTCTACCGGAAACCTGGGTAGTTGGTTTTTCCTCTTGTTGATCTGCCTTACCCTGAACTGTTTTTTCTCGAGCCCACCCCCCTTTTTTTCTCCTCTGTGAACCAAACACTCAACCTCGCACGGTTTTTCTTCTTTTCCGCCTGCCGGGTTTCTTTTTTCCAACGCCTACCTTCATCCGTCGTCGTTCTTTTGTTCCCCCCGAAACGTTCCCTTTTTTTTTTTCTCCCAGCGCTCCCCACGTTTTTCAACGATAGTCAGGGGTCCTTCCCCTGGATAAGTTCTTCCCAAAGTTTTTCCATTCGGCGCCCAACTTGTCCTTTTTTAACCTCTCTTCTTTTTCCACCCAGCAGTCTCAAACCCCCTGTTTGCCTTGTCCAGGAAACGCAATTTTTGCTCGTTCTCCCCCTCCTACCCCTTCCGATGTTTCAATTTCCCTTCCCCCTGCAAAACCTGGCTCCCCACGTCAACCACCCCCACGATAGTCGACTCGCTTGGTTTGTTTTTAAGTCTTTCATGGTGTTGGTTTTCTTTTGCAACGGAATTTTTTTTCCCTTTTTTTGGGCCAGGCTTGAGTCAAAGGACGCCTTTCCCCCGATACGAATTTTCCCTCATTTTTCTTTTTGGGGGCGGTTTTTCGGGTTCTTTCAGGCATTTCTCCTAGGTCCAGGTGAACTCCCAACTGCTAACAATTAGACACCCATTGGTGTGGTTTCCACACTTTTTTTTTCCTTCCTGTCATTGGCGTCTTTCACTTCCCCAAATTGTCCTCACCCCCCTTTTTGCCCCTTACCATGGGCGTTTGTGACTCCTACTGAAGCCCCAAATTAGTCACGCGAGCGTTTGCCCTTAGCCCCCTTTTTCCGTCGCCCGGTCCGTTTAAGTCGTCCAGGCAGGTTTCCAACGGCAACCCCCGTCTCCTCCCTCCCCCCCCCCCAGAGGCCCATCTCTTTTTTTTTTTCCTAGGAGGCACCCGCTTCGAGTACGTTGCTAACGAGCGTTGTTGGTTTCCCCTTTTACCCCGTCTTTTGTTTTTCCCCGGCCAGGTATCCACCCTCCCTCCTGGTGATCTCTTACAGGTACAGCCCTTCGCCCCGAAGTCAAATTTCCCAGCATTTGCTTCCCTCGGTCCACCTTGTTGGCCTTTTTTGCAACTGAGTTCAGTAAGGATAGATGTCCCCCCTTTTCGTCCCCCCCTCTGTTTTTCCCAAATGCTCCCCAAGCCTCCCTGAGTCACCCTTTGGAGCAGACAAGCGGTCCCTTCCGTCCCCCCGATGCCGTCATTCTTAACCTTCAAGTGCCTGCGCCCTCGCAGCCTGCCCCCTCCCCCCAGACCTTCATTCTTAAAGAATCTCTTTTCTCCCCCATTTTGGCGCCCATATCCCAGAAGTCAAACATCCCCCACGAGCCGTTGGTTTGAATTGCGTTTTTTTCGCCCACCAAGCCCTTTCTCGAAGAAGCCCCTTCCCTCTTTTTTTTCCGTTAATTTTCTGGACCACCGCCCCCCTCTTTCATTTTGAAGGACATGAAGCCGGCGACGCCGCTTACCTTTTTGGTCCTCTTCATCGGCCCTCCGTTTTTTTTTTGTTTTTTCCGACACTTTTTCTTCGGCCCCAAAACCGTTTTTGCGAATCTGATTTGGCTTCTTTTTTAAAACAACAGTCTTTCCTCGTGCCCCCGGTTCGGCCACCCGGTTTTCCCCTGCAGGGTGACTCCCTGCACTTTTTTTGGATTTTCATGTAATCTTAGCCCTCCTTCAGCCCCCCCGGTTTTTGCTCTTCCACCTCCCGCCCCCATTTTTTTTTTTTTGTCCAGGATGTTGCCCCCCTCCAGCTTTCAGTTTCCCTTTTGTGGGGCTCTAGGTTTTCGCGCAGTCACAGTTGAAGGCCTCGATCAGTCCGTTGATTTTTCCCTTCCAATCCTTCCTTTGTTGTTTTTTTCTGCTCTTCTTTGAGATCTGTTCGATCCCCCCTTTTTCCCTGGGCTGCTTCTGTTTGTTTAGAGGGTTGCTTCCTCATATGGACCACGTACTTTTGTCCCCATTTCTTTCTTTTCTTTTTTGTTTTCTTTTTTTTTCAGGTGCGTCACTTCATCCCTCGGTGTACGCTTTTCTTTTATTTTGTGGCCCCGGCCTGACCCTTGTTGCACGCAACTTTCTTCTTGTTTGTTTCTCAGTCCCCCCCCTTTCTTTTTGCCGACACACTTTTTTCCTTTTAAATCGAAACGGTTGACTTCCTTTTTGTCCGCGTTGACCCTAACTCCTCGTCCTTCAGGTTTCCCCACCTCCGCTTCTCCCCTTCAGGGCTTTCCCAGGGCAAAGCTTCTTCCTGTTGGTAGGCTTCCGGTCCCGCGTGCTCCTTCCTTCCCCGACCCCGATCCTTGTCTTTTTTCGTTCACCACGGCCAAGTTCGCGGTTTCTTTCCCTATATGATATCCCGGTTACGCATCGAGTTTTACCTTTCTTTTTTTTTTCGATCTTTTTTTTTTAGTCGGCAGTTGCTCTTTCATTTTGGATTGTGCCTTCCCCCCCGTGATTTCCGTGCGGATCTTGACTTTCAAATTTCACGAGTCTGTCTTCAGGTTCCTCTGATTCCATTTGGAGCCCTTTGCCGGATTTGTTCGACTGGGCTCCTTTCCCCCGATACGACGCCTTTCCCCTTTTCCCCGCCGCTGTTGACCCCCCAGAGGGTTGTCCGAGGCAGAGACCTTCAACGTTTTCCTTGTGTGTCCTTTTTCTTGAGGAAGTTACGTGTTTTTCACTTCCTCTTAGCTCCCTTTTGATAACCGTTGTTTTTTTTTCCCCCACCAACGGTTTTGACCCGTGACCCACAATGTGAGAAAATGGCGTGAGTTGTTTCTGTCCCTCCGGAGATTTTCTGATCTGAGATGCTGTGGGTCACTTTAGCTTTCCCCTTGCTGTTTGGTTTCCTTTTTTTTTTACGCCAGGGCGCGGCTTTGCGACCCTTTGCACAACGCTCTGTGGTTTCCTGATCAGTTTGGGTCAGCTTGGACCCCCCCTGTGTCCGGTTTTCCATTGACAACCGGGCTCAGCCACTTTCTTGCCCGGGGCGTCTTTTTCTCAGTGAGCCCACCTGTCACTCCCTGGTATCCGTTTTCTTTGTGTTTGATCGGTTTTCCCTATATGATCGCCTTTCTCCTCCCTTTTTTCCCCCCTTTCAACCGCGTCCCCGTCCGTCTTTCCTTCTGTCCCCGGTACAACCTCCCCCCCCCTCAGGTTTCGACCGCCACATCCCTGGCGTGTTTCCCCAAAACTTGTGCTTCGCTCGGCTTTTTTTTTCTTGTTGCTCTATGTGGTGTAGTTGTTCCCTTTTTTTTTTCAGGGCGGTTGGAACCTGGCATGGAATTTCCTTAGACGAGTTGGCTTTGTTTCCCCTTAGTTCACATCCCCACTCCCCCCCCCCCTCCCTCTTGTGCGCTCTGTCTTGTTCCAAAACCTGCCTCTTTTTCCCAGGTATCGTTTTCCAAGAATTCGTTATCACGTTGAACGTTGGGGACCTCCCCCCTTAGAGGCTAGCTTTTTTCCCCTTTGAATCTTTTTTCCCCCTTCCCGATTGGAACAGGGCTTTTGAAACCCCCGTCTTTCGGTCCTTCCTGTTTGAACGAAATGTCGGTTGTTCGCCCACCTTGCTTTCTTCTTTTTGTGTTGAATTTCCCTTCTCGCCCTTTTTTTTTTCATGCACCGCCTTTTTTTTTTCTTTTTTTTTGGCGGGGGGATTTTGAACCTTTTCTTCGTTTTTCTTGGGTCTTCCAAGATCGCCTCCCTGGTTTGCCTCGCTTTTCCCCCACCGGAATTCCGGGTCCCCCCTTTTTGAGCCAACTATTTCCCCCTCCCCCCCCACTTCCCGGGTTGCCTGAAGAAGTCCTCGCGAGCATGCAGCCCTGGAGGGTGCTCCCTGGCATGTTCTTGTTTTCCCAAAAAACCCCCCTTTCCCCCTTCTTTTTCCCCTTTTTTTTTGCGTCCCTCCTACCGGAAAACGCCAGTCTCATTTGCTCGGCAGTTGTTGTAGTAAACTGTATTTAAATCCCACCTTTGTCCTTTTGGGTGTTTTTTCCCTTCCGAAGGTTCCTTTTTTGAAATCCCCCCCACTGGAGGCTTCCCCTCGACCCGGAATATTTCTGTAGTTACTTTTTTGGTTAACTGCCGGTCCTTCCTTCCCGTTTCCCTCCGCTTTTGTCCCCCCCCAGTATGACCTCCCCTTTGTAAACGATTGTTCCTTCTTGAGCCGCTGCCTCTTTTTTCACCTGCCCGCCCCCCCCTTCTGCCCCCCAACCCCTATTAGAGTTAAATTGGGGCCTTTGTCCCGCCGAGTCGTTTTTTTTTTCGAAGAACCCTTTTTTAGAACGGCGGTACGTGTATTCCCTTTGTACCCCTGGTTGTCTCCCCCTTCGCAGTTTACCACACCCTGACCGTCCGAGTATGCTAGTTTGTGTTTTCCGTTTTCGCCTTTTGTCCTTCATTGTTTGGCCAAACGCACCTCGGGTTCTGCCCCCCCCCAGGATTGAGTTTTTTTCCCCTTTCCCCCTTTTGCGCGGTTCAGCAGCTCCGCGAACCCCCCAGATGGTCATCCCCTGCCCAGTTTTCTTCTGCCCCAATGCCCACCCAGTTTCTTTTTTTGAATTCCCATTTTTTTTGGCTCCCCTTCCTTAAACTCTGCCTAGTCACCGTTCCCCCCCACCAACCGTGGTTACGGTTTTGCGCGCAAATACAGTGTTTCTTTCCCCCGGTTACGGCTTCCTGAATCCCTTCCCTTTAAGATATTCCCCAATTTCCAGGCGTTTTTTTTTCCTGAGTGGTCGCGGGGAGCGCCTGTTTTTTTAGATACCTTTGGGCGTTTTTGTCGCTTTTTCGTCCTGGAAAGGCCTTTCACGTTTGTTCCCCCCCCCCCTAACCAAAAGTACCTTCCCTCCTTCTGTCTGGCCCGTGAGACAGGGGACGAAACCCAGAAAAAGAACATTGGCTAAGTCATTTTGTCTTTCCGTATACAGATTTTCGGGACTTCTCGGACCTATCCCTGGACCCGTGCTTGTCCCTGGCGGGCCCTTTTCCCAACATTTCCTGACGGCCCACACCCCCGAGCTCGGGCGTCCCCATTTTCGACTGCCTTTGTTCCCGTTGGGAGTCGGAGTCTGCTGAAAGGATTCCGTTCACATTCTTTCCCCTTTCTGCCAGTCCCTGCCTCTTACCCCAACTCGCCGAACCAACGACCCATCGTCTATCTCCTCCTCCGTTGTGGTTTTATCTCTTACATTGTTTTTCTTTTTCTTCCTTCTTGGTGTTCCGATTGCTTTCGTTCTGCTGACCTTTTGTCCCTACCCCCGCCTTTCTTTCCCGCCCCAACCCCCCCACACAACAATAAGTTCTTGAAGCGCCGAATAACAACTCTGTTGAAATGCCCCCCTGTCTTTATGTTCTGCTCCGCTTTTTTCTCTTGGTGGCGGTTCTGTTGTTCACAACCTGCGTCCTTCTCCCCCTTGCCCCCTTTTAAACTTTCGTTCCTGGGTGGGAATTCGTGCCCTTTTCCACGGCCCGAACTTCTGAGTTTGAGTGGTCAGGTTGGTTTGCTGTCCCTCGGCATGGTTGAATCTTTCTGCCTGGTTTCTGGTGAGGTTTCCCCCCCCCCCCCAAGACTTCTGTTCCTGACGTTCAATGCTTTTCTTGGGTCCCTTTTCGGTCCGTCCAAAAACGTTTCCTGGTCTCCGCTGCCCCCTCGGTCCGTTGATTTCACTTGTCACGGGTTTTGGTTTTTTTTTTTTCTTTTTTCTTTTTTTTTTGTTTTTGGCATAAGGTTCGGCACTGTGTGGTCTGCGGCGTATGGCCAAGAGGCCGGCTAAAGTGCACGTGCTTGCTTTTCCGTTCCCTCCAACCGTAACCCTTTTGTGAGCCTGTGCATTAAAGAATTTTTCCCTTCTTACTAGGTGATTCCCCCCTTTCTTTTGACCCCCCTTTTTTTCTTTGCCGTGAGGATGCGGCCCCCATGTAAAGTTCGATTTTCTTTCTTGGTTGCTTCATGTCTGTTATTATGTCTTCCCCCTCGTGACGTTGACTTACCTTTACTTTACCTTGTAGAACGATGTTGCGTTTTTTTGTTCAGGCTTTCCCCCCTTGGAACCTCCGGTTTCTGCCCGATGTCGCACCATTGGTTGTGTTTTTTTTCTTGGACCGAAATTGTACGGTCCTGGTGTGGTACCGGTTCTCCCCACCCCTTGTTGTCAAATTGCCAGAAAACCCTTTCTCTTTTTCCTACGGCCGCGACCCAAGCGGGATTTTCTCGTTCCCCCCGTGTTTTTTTTTTTTTTCTTTTTTTTTTTTTTTTCACCCTCCATTCATGGAAGGGTTTTTTGTGGGTCATATGGCGTTTTTCTCTCCCCCCATACTGGGCGTTGACCCCTTCCCCAATTACTACCTGTTTTCTTTTCTTTTTTGACCTCGATCCCGGTCTTGATTTTTTTTCCTCCGCTTGTAGTCGCACGGGCGTTGTCATTAAGGTTCCCCACCCCCCCACCAGATCAGTATTTTCCCCCCTTGTCTTGGGTCCGCTCGGCGTTGTTAGACCTGCGGAGGCTGCCCCCAACCACTTTGGTTTCTTTCCCTACTCTCAAACCCCCCTTTTTACGTCTTTTTTTGAAACGCCTGGTTGTTTCGTGTTCTGCCAACACCCCTTTTTCCTCCCCCCCCCCGGAGGATCGTTTTTCAGGCCGGACCACTCCGCCGTCTGGTTTTAGAATGCTTATTTTTCCCCCGGTGATTTGTTTCTGTCCCTCTGATGTTTTCACCCAAAAAGAAACGTCCCCTCCTTTGTGGAGGGCCTTTAACCCCATTCTGGGCTTCATAAAGTGCTTGTTGACCTTTTGCTTTATCAATGGTCGTGTCTTTTTGATCCGTTGCCTCCTCCCCCTCCACCATTTTGCTTTTTTTCTTTTTCCCTCTTCCCAAACACGTTGTTCCGAACGTATTTCCCCCACCGACCCCTCGTGCAAGGTGTTGTCTCCCACTCTCGTCCCGACTACTTCCCTCCTCCTTCTGCGGAGTTGCACAAACTAAATTTCCCCGTCGAATCGGCCCTTTACCCTTTTCTTTTTCATCTATCCTTCTCCGGTTTTCTAATGTTTTGCTGCTAAATCCCGCGTTCCCCCCCCCCCCCCTCTTTTCCCACTGGGCAAACCTCGCGGCTTGCCCACCAAGTCTCTTTTTTTTTTTTCCTTTCCCCTGGCTCGTGTTTTGAATGGCGTTTTCTCCCAGGCAACCGCCCCCTTCCCCCCCTTGTTATCGACCCCCCGAACTTGCAAAACTGTTTATGTTTTTTTTTTTTACAATCCAGTACCTTTTTTTTTCCTTTTTTGTATCCAGTCTTCTGCGCCTTTCAAAACCCCCCAACTCTTTCCTTGCTCCTCGGTGCTTTTTTTATATCCGTGTGTTTCTTCTTCCCGTGGAAGTTTCGGACTTTCCGAGCACACCATTTGTGTTGTATTACTCCCTAACTGGTTGTCGCGGTCCCCCTTGTTTTTTTGCCCGTGCCGGCCGGCCTTTCTTAATATCTTTGCCATCATCTATCCAAAACGGTACCAGTTTCTTCTCCCATAGGCGGGATTCCCCCCCTTTCTGGGGCGTTTTTGTTTTTTTTTGGCGCCCCTTTTTGCCCCTGTGGCTACGGTTTTTTTCCGATACCGTCCCAGGGTTAGTGACGTCCTCCGCCAAAGGAACCACGATTTTCCTTTTTCACCCGTACTCGTTCTTGGTCAACTTTTTTTCGGCCCTTTTTTTGACCCCACCTTCCAAACTGACAGTCAGCTTACCGTCTTCACAGTCCACCTCAGCTCCATTCAGATATTTCCTCTAGCCCCCCCGGCAAAAGTTTTTTCTCAGTATCGCCCTTTTTTTTTTTCCCCCCCCACCAGGACGCCTATATTTTTTCACCCCGTCCTTAAGATTGAGTTTTTTCTTTTGCACCAGGTCAGTTTCCCAGTCATCTCCTTTTTCAAACCTTGCACACCCCGGTAAGCGTCAACCCTTTCGCAAGCGGCCAGTCTCTTGAACAAAGTTTGCAAAGACCCTGCCTTGCAATTAGTCCTTTTTATGTTCCTATGTTTTTCCCCTTTCTTCTCCCCCCACCTTCGTATCTCCAGGATGTCATCGAGCGTACCTTTACCCTGCCTCTGTCCTTGAGTTTTTTAATTAAAGTAACCCCCCCCCTGATGCCAGCATCTGGTTAACCCCCCCCCCTTATGAACCCCTTTTCCCCCCACGGTCTACGCGCACTTCAGAACCCTCGCGATAAGCTGACGTGTTTTTCTTCCTTTTTTTTCCTTCACGCTCTCATCTTCCTCCCCCAGGAAACCTCCTTTTCCCCCACTTACCGGCCCAGTTTGTGATAGTTTTTGTAGTCATCCCCCCCTGTTGATCGGCCGCATTCTGAAGCGTTTACGGACCCCTCCCCCTTTCCCCCCCACGCAGCGTGCCAGGGAATTCCTCGATGAAGCCGGCTGGGTGCCTTTGATTGGCGTTAAGGGAAAATTTTCCGCAGTCCCCCCCCTTTCGATTTTTTCCCCCCCCCCCCTTTTGCGGGTCGAATCGATTTCTCGCACTTAGTATTTAAACCGAGTAAGTTTTTCGCCCCCGTCGTATGTTTTCCCTCACCCCCCCTTGTCCCCCGGAATTTCTTTCCCTCTTTTTTTCTATGTCATCTCCCCCCTTCCTTTCCAAGAGGGCTCGTCCCTTCAACTGCACCGGTCCTTATGATTTGATGCTTCGTCCCCGTTTTCCCATTCTTCCCTTTGGCCCCCTTCCCCCCCCCACCCCTCCCCTTGCCGTCGTTCTCAAAGCCG
>Ga0179591_1242933_pt1 | contig 10310 bp, 10 predicted proteins | sample CZOMad2_1_08_16f_FD_182891 | JGI IMG/M metagenome (GOLD analysis project Ga0179591, IMG submission 182891) | Vadose zone soil fungal communities from Angelo Coast Range Reserve, California, USA - CZOMad2_1_08_16fungal (PacBio error correction) | ecosystem: Environmental > Terrestrial > Soil >... | reverse complement strand
CCTCTAACTGCCTGAGTGGCCAGTTCTCTCAGTACCTTCCCCTTTCCCTTGTAGACTTGTTCCCCCTCCGACACGAAAACTCGTTCTCCTAGGGTTTCTCGTAAGCACCTTATAACTCCATACACCCGCGCTTTTCATTCATCCCTATGTTTCAGTCACCTGAACACGCATTGGTAAACCCTAGAGACTTTGGATTTGTACTCGTCGATAAAAGTCATTCTCTGAGATGGCGGAAGTCAGGGAGTTATCGCCCGTCCGTAGATACCATTCCCCCCCCTTTTAGAGTCTATAAGAACTGAGACATCTTTTCCCTGTAATCCACAAACCTTAGCTAGTCATTTCAACCTTGAGCGCTTTTTCCCTCTCTCCTCTCCGAATTTGATCTATGATACGTATTCTTTGATGCGGCTACCGAGCCGTGCGGTTCTTTCGTCCCCGTTCTAATGTTCACTGCTGTCAGACTCGAGTTCTTCTCACTCTCGCTCCTCGTGCTTCGGCATTGGTGATAAGAACGCCCTACCCTTCCCCCCTTTTGCGGTTTTCCTTCATCTCCGCGCCGTCCATGAATGTTTCTCGGGCCTTTCCCTTTTCCCCTCGGTAGTCCCCCGTACTGTTTTAAGCGGGAATCAATTTAATCTGCTTTCTTCCCTGTCATAGACTTACTCCTTCTCCGACTTACTCACTCATTCTCTCCCCTTGCCCACCCCAACCCTATAATAATTGTCTATGCCATGATGTCCGTTTCGTTCACCTCTCCGCATTGGCGACTTGCGATTAAGTCGCTCCTTCCCCCTTCGTTGCAACCTTTCCATTACTTTTGGCCCCAAAACATTCTCCCCCACTTTCCCACGTCCCAGGCTGGTTTTCCTTGAAAACACCACGTTCAATTTTCACTAATTCCTATGGACTTTTTTGTTTCCCCTCGCTCACGCGAACAATTGCATAAGGAGACCTCCCTGCAAGCCTTGAATCGTGCCATTAGGTTTCTTATTCGTGGATGGCACGTTTGTCATCAAGTGAGTTTTTCTTTTTTCTCTGCCTCATACGGGCCCGTGCTCGGCCTGGCTCCCCAACCAAAACGCCATGAAAAAATCCTGTTGGCCATACTCACGGCGGTTGATGTTTCTTCAGCGCCTTCCGATATGCTCGTCTCTCCTTTTGAGGGTTGCATGGACATTAGAAGGCCTCCGATTATTCCCCCTCAGACCGTGTCTTTCCCTTCTTATAATTGTTGGGAGCTTTGGCATGTTTTCCCTTGGTAGCTCGTCAGGACACTAATAGTTTCTAGTCTCGATGCATACTTAATCCTACTCAGCGGCTCCTTACCTCCCCAGCGTTGGCGAGCTTGTATTTCCCTGCACCTCAGCGAGGCACTACGACATACTGGAGATGGTCGCCAATCGCTTTGCTAACTTTCCTACTTGACATGCCCTTCCTTGTGTCAGGTGCCAACGAGCTGAATCTCTTCCCCCTCCATGAAACATCTTCAGGTTCAAAATAGCGGAACTTTAGGATTCTTTTTTCTCTCTTATCCAGGTCTTCGTGATATAGATTTCGTCACCAATAGGCCGGGCGGTCCCTGTTTTTCTTATCGTCGAAAGTATTCACGCGCAACATCTAACACCGATCAACTCCAGGTTGTTGTGGTGCTTTATCCCCTTTCTGACTCTCTGCAATTTTCTGTGAAGCTCGCATCTTCCTGAACGATCCCAATTATCCTTTGCTTCTCCAGTGCGATTCGTGTAATTTCTCTCCCCCCCTTGATTGGTTGTATTCTTTGCCTTGAAGATAGCCTCCCCTTTTGTTGTTTTTGAGAGAGACGACCTAAGACAAACCAACACTTGTTTTAGGTTGTCATCCTATGAAAACTCCTGTAGGCGCAGTCCCCCGGCTCAATGGTCAACGCACTTTTCCCTCTCTTTGCTCCTTAAGGAGTAATGGAATGTCGTGTCCCTGTTTCAGCCCCGTGACCCCAGCCCTCTTCTTTCTTCCTTCCTTTACCGTGTCGCGTACTGAATTCGGCAACCTCCACCGGAAAACAATTTCCACCCGTCACCTCTGAAGCTTCACGCTAGCAACAGTCTCCCTGCATCTTTTACCCAAATAAAACCAACATTTCTTCCGCGTCTTTGCCTAGAAGATTTTAGTTGGCAGCGGATTGAGGACTCGTAGTCCTCGGTTGCGTTCCTGACCAACCCCAGGAGCCATCTTTCTTCACTTTACCTTAGCAAATGCGACTGCCCCTGAATCGTCAGTCGCCAGTCCCCTAGATTCGTCTCTTTACCGTACACCAGCCGCCTCGTTTAGTAGCTTTAACCCTCCTCTTTTTCTAGGAAGATTAAATCTGCCTTTCTATCCCTTGCAGATCCCCTCGCTTATCCGACACGAGCGACCCCTGCCCCCCCATTGCCCAAGTCTATACATGCTGCCCCCCTTCTATGATTGTGTGGTTGGTCAACGGTTCTCTTCTCCGTCTCTCAGAACCACTTTGAACCCCCCCCCCCCCCTTTTTCCCGAAGACTCAACAAACGTGAACAGCTTTTTTTTGTTGCGAACATGCTCAATCAGACCCTGAGTGATTCGCCTTCCCCTTGTGGAATTTTGCTTTTTTTTTCCTCCCTCCCCTTGCCGCGCGGACATTATTTGTTGCACAGACCCGCACCCCTTGCTTTAACCACGTTCCCCGCCAAGCACCAAATAATTGCACCATTATTCAGGCTTTGGATTTTCTCGTCGGCAGTTTCTCGGATCCAAGGGGCCACCTTTCCCCATTCAGTTTGAAAATGTTCATTATACGACTTTGCCCCCCCTCTTGCCCATGTATGAGAATACGTTCATCCTTTCCCCCTTCAAGCACGAGTGACCTTAAAGGTTGCCTTTGTCCCTGAAATCTTCCCCCCCTTTCGGACAGTTATTGTGATCCGCATGTCATCCCTTCCATATCCCTATTTGGTGGTGGTGTCAAAGTTGTACGGGCTGAGTGATTCTGGCTGAACCTATTTCCTACCCCCTAGTTCAATCTTGGTGTCTCTCTCTCTCCGCCCCGGTCCACTTTTGCTACCGATGGTAAGGCCCTTTTCCTCCTGCCTTTCAGGAATAATACACCCCCCCCTCAAAAAATGGTTTTCAGGCCCCCCTGTCATCCCATACGTAACCGCCCTCGGATCGCATCCTCGGCTCGTCCTCGCTCCTGACCTTTTTCCCTATCTTGTGACTTTCTTTCTATTCCTAGACCCTCCCCAGTCTCGCTAGTCCCTTCCCCTTTACTATCTCATCGAGCGCCACTGTCTTGTAATGAGTCCTGCCACTCCCTGTCCACTTCTCAGAAGTTGGTGACCTCCCCCACTTGCCTGATCCGTTCTGATCCGTCTACAACTTTGTTGGTTGTATCCTTTCTTCCCTCCCCCATTACGGGCCGCAAGTTTGCCGGCTCCCTCTTTTTCTCTCGTTCCGATCTCCCCTTCCCCTTATGGTAAGTTTTTCCCCCCTTTCTCCAGACTTTTCCACACTCTAAACGGGAACTTTTTGCAAAGATCTATTCTTTGATATTTCTTCCTCGAGTGCCCTCGCCGATGTGGAGTAGAGGCTGCCAAGTCTGGACCGTGCAGGCCCGTTTCTTCCCACTGAGTGATCCCCTTTTCAAAATTGTTCGATTTGACTACCCTGGCTGTCTGTCTGGCCGGAGCCACCTTGTTGACTCTTTACTTTCCATGAAACAGGAACGTTGAGCCTTTTCATAAGCCGCGAAGGAAGGCGGTTCCGTGATTTTCTCCCGTCCCTCCGTACCGCAAAAACACCGCAATCATGTGCTTATTCTTTTCCCGTTATTTGCCGATTACCTTTCGCGCTGTTCCCGAGGATTTAGTCTGCACAGGTTCCATAAGGCGTTGATTGAAGTCTTATTCCAGGCCGGATCGCCCTTTACGGTCTCCCCCTTTCGTCTTCTCCGTAACGGCGCCGCGAGTGGCCCCTCCACCATCATTGCGTTTAGAAGCGAATTAGAAGACCCATTTTTTTCTTTTGTCTTTTCTCCACTTCTTCTGTTCCCCGGCCGCATGATGACTGAATTTCAAATAGATCTTCTTTATGGCTCTTTGTCGCGATCCCGTTGAATTTTCTTGAAAATAGTTGCGCATTTTTCTTTTCTCCCTTTGTTTTATTTAGAAGATGGCGGTTCCATGGTTGAGCTCGCGCTTTCTCTAAGATTTTCTATGACTGCCAGAGCGGTCAAATTCCTTCTGATTGCTTAAGAAGATCTGGGGGTGAGAATTAGTGGTCTCTTCGTTCCGAGATTGCCTGATAACGATGTAGCAGTTCCTCCTTTTTTCCTTCTTTAGGACTAGGTCTGAATCCTCCCTTAGGGATGTATCCTTTCTTCTTCTAGATCGGTAATGGCGTAGCGTCAGCCTTCTTTTTCCCCCCAATGCCCTTGAGGGGACGGGTATATGACTCTCCTGACGAGGTTCCCTCATTTGCCTTATTTGTTTCTGTACGTAGAGAATCCAAGCAGCTCAGCTAGTACGCTTTATTTACTCGTCGTTGCTGCGTAGGGGCGACGCGTTATGGCCCACCCCTTCTCCTCTTCTCTCTCTCGTGCGTGGATGAAGTTCGTATATCTCTTTTAATACTCTTCCTTTTTTGTTGTTTTTACCACTCAGAGAAGCTCTCTTCCCAAACAAAACCCGTTGTGGTCACCCCCCCCCCCCCCCCCATAACTTCCCTCCTCCTCTCTTGGCAGCAGGGCACCAAGCTAAAGACAGTCTGAGCGTCTCTCCCTTTCCTGCCCCCCCCCACCCTTGCTCCCTTGGCGGGTTCCCCCGCGAGGCTGTTTCCAGACCTGCCCGCACGGAGGACCCAACCTTCCGCCGCCATGGACCGGATCGACCTCTCCTGGCGATTCGACTTTCCACGACGTGGTCTGATCCGGCCTTTCCCTAACCCTTCCTTTCCCCACTCTCGACCTTACATCGTGTCCATTTCCAATCTCGGCAGTCACAAAAGCCCAGCTTGTCCGATCTTTACCCCCTACGGGGCCAATATCGTTCGAATACTTTCGTTCCTTGAACCGACTGATGCAGGCCTTCTCCACTCGCAAAGCACCTTTCTGCAAGGCCGCCGCGCTCCCTCATCCCACCATAGCACCGCCTTTCCCTGGACGCCATTTACACCCCGACGAATGCGCAAACTATTTCCTTTGTAAAACCTTTACAAGCCATCCGCTTCGTCATACCCTTCCTCTTTTTCCCAAACTCAGGCAGTCGCTCAACTTCGTCACAACATCCCTCCCCCTTCAAGATAGCTTCGGCCCCGCGTCACCTCCTGGTACGTTATCCCCCTTTACTTTCATTCAATCTCTCGGCTTCATCGAGAGCCTATCCGGCGGACCTACATCAACCCTTTCTGTGCCACTGACCTACCGCCTCTCCACGGCTTACCTTTACCCTTACATGCTATGAGGCCTAAAAAGACTTCTTTTTACTTGTTCCTGGTTTTTTCATTCATCTGAGGAACCTCACCACGTTCCTCTGGCGTGTAACCGGCTCAACGCCTTTTTAGGATCTCCCTGGTCCCTCTACCACACGAGCGCACAAGTGATGGCTCCTCCCCCCCCCTTTGGTCTCCCAAGACGAGAGTCAATGTTGTTATTGTCCAGTTCTCTTTTGTATTCCATTACTCCATAGGCAGCTCCTTTCCCCATCCATAAGCCACTCCGATAGAGTATCTTGTTTCCCGCCAGCTTTCCCTCCCCACAACAGAGCCGCTTTGTATCGTTCGTATCGCTTGGACCCTCTTTGGTAAACAGAACCCTCTCCTTTTTATCGAGTAAACTCGTCGATCCCCTTAATGAGCCTGAGATTGCGGCCGTCTGGTACAGTTAGTACAGTACACCATTTTATCCGGATAACCGACGAGTACCCTTGATTTACCCCCGTTCTCGCATTAAACGTTGGTAGCTTCCCCCCCCCCTCTTTACTGTCTTATAGAATTTGTCTCCCCTTCTTATCGCGGAGGCGCGCTGCGGTCCTCGACTTCATAATTGGCGTTCACTCGGACATGAATCGAGAAATTCTTGGTTGGCCGCTTTTAGCTCATTTGCCTTCGGCATTGTACCTCCTTGTCTGTTCACAGTTTTGCGGGTTAATCCTTCTAAAGAAGAATCAGTAATTGCTTCCTGGATGCCTCGACAAACTGTTAGAAAGTACCTTTTATGGGCTTCAGCCACGCGCGAGCGTCTAGCGCCTTCCCCTACTTCGCAGAGCCTCACCTAAGCCCGTTTCAATTGCCCCCCCCCAACCATCATAATGTCCTTCCGGATGCATGCAGCGGATCAAGGGATCTCTTCCTCCCTGCCGATCATGAGGTACGCACGGTCCAGGCTTTCCCCTCATCTTTGACAAACATGCCAGAATGAAGAGTAGTCGAACCGCCAGGCCTGGTTCAAAATAGTCTAAAGCGAGCCATTGGTCATCCCTTTTCTATGTAACTTTGCCCCTTCTTCATGCGGAACATGCTCCTCCTCGCCCTCACGCAAAGTACTGAATAATGTCAATTGATTTTCTGGCCTTTCTCAATCCCCTGCTGGGGCTGTCCCTGCGCCTACTCCTTGCCGCTCCGGCACTTGGTTTCTAAAAAAAACGCCGACCCACGTTTTCCCCCCCCACCCCCACAGGTGATTCTTACTACCTCGATCTGTGCGTTTGTTATATTGAAAGTCCCTCCCTTCTATTGTGGTCTCTTCTCCCCCTTGTGATTTGTTTCTAAATTTTGCACATGCGACTTGTCAGCCTACTTCTCCTCCCTTTTATTGTTCGAAAGGGTCAGTCAGGTTCTTTCCATTGGGGCCCCGTGTTGCGCTATCTTTCCTACACGGATCCTTGATATTTTTATCGTGACAATCTCACTCGTAACAGCCGGTGTTCTTAACAGTCCCAACATGCCGTCTGCGGCTTATGTAGTTTTCCTTCCCTCCTAAGAGATGGCATACTATGCGATTAAATTGTCGCAGCCTCTCTTTCCCACTTACCTAAGGCTCCCTTTTTCTGGCAACTATTCGATATCTGACTCTGCACTACAAATCTCTAGTTCAAAACCTCTTCTCCTCCGGCTTCCCCGATATCCTCAACGCTTTTGTGTTACGTCTATTCTTCCACCCCATTACCGGGTCTTCTTTTGAGGATGGCGTCCGACTCTTCCCGACGACTTCATTCTAACCCAAGTCTCCCCTCTTTTTTTACTGGTCAAGGTGCAGCTTAACCCTTTTGCGACTTTCTTGCCCTCTGCAAGATCGCATCTTCAGAATAGTTTTCCATTTGAAGACTGGGCGCCCTGCCTCCGGGAAGGGATTCCCACCCCATTATGTTTTTTACTTTTTGATCTGCTCGATTTCCCCCTTTTGTGAGTAGATATCCCAGATCAAAAAACAAAACTCTTGGAGGTTTTGTAATGCCTTCTACCGACGGCACTTGAGCCATTCGGTTCCATTTGCAACTCCTTTTACTTCCCCCTGCTTGCATAAATGAAAGAGCAAGTCGCATACTATTCCAGCGATCCACCTTGTACCGTAGACAATTAGTGTTTTCCATCGTTCTATATTCCGTTGCTTGACTACCTCTTCACCCTTCCTCCAACCTGGCTGCCAGTCACCTAGGTCCTAGAATTTTCTAACTGCCCCCACCTTTTTCTTCCTCCCAATCCCCTAAAAACGGTATCTTTTTTAACTAGCTCTTTCGTTTAAGAGGAATGAGTACCTCCCCCTTTCTTTTCCCCGCACCACCCCCTGAGATGCCCTATTTAAGTATCCGTAGACTTTCGTCCGTTGATCGCTTCGGCGGTTACCGTGTATGCCATCTCTTCGGATATTACGCACTTAATAAGCTCTTTCCGCGCTGGAGTCGTTTCCCCCTCGTGCCCTTTTGATTCCACTATGCTCTCCGATCACGCCAGATCAAGTCTTTATTCCTCCATCTTTTCCCTTTTTCCCTTTTCCCCCTTCCTTATCCTATGATGCTATCCCCGTTCTCGCACCTTTGGTCTGCGGTCCTCTTCTGCTAAATTTCACGTGCAAACCCCCACACCCAACATTTTCCCTCCTACCAATCCAACTGAAAGGCTGGTGTCTGAACAGCGCCCCTCAGACGCGGACAGTAGGGTTCCGCCTCACAGGTGGACCTTTTCCGGCGGTTTTTAAGGCCCCAAGTCACTTGCCGATTTTCTTCTTCTTGATACTGACCTCCACCCCGAACTTTGATATAACCCCCCCCTCCTCCCTAATAAGCCCCCCAAAATCCATTCCACTCTTCATCCTTGTTTTTCTTGAGGTATTCGCATGTCCTCTTGGGGAAGCAAGCGTGTCACATTTCCATCTCCGAACTTTCCCTTCTTCTGCAGGTAAGTTTCATTTCCCTCTTTTTTTGTGCAGACGGATGCTATGCATGTTGTCACTGTTTGCACTCTTTCACGGAACCGGTGGCCCCGGGCGTCACCAACTCCTTGAAATCGCATTCGCCCAGCTTCCCACTTGGATAGCATCACTTCATCCATGGTAAGAAGGATACCTTCTTTCCCAATTTGACTGTTTCTTGAATTTTTTTGCGACGGAGTAGTAATTCTATATTCTCGTCATTAATCAAGCTAGCGCTTGAGAATTCCGCTACCACAGGGACGTTCTCCAGATTGTCCCATCAGTGCCCTCATACCCCGCAACCCTCCTTCTCTTCCTTTACATGCCCCACCCGTCAAAAAATGGTGCAGTTTTTTCATGTGCGGCTCGGGACTCCCAATGCCCTCACGACGCGATGCCCCGGCCATGAGGCAGAGTCCCTCTCTACGCTGTGCTAAATAGATTATGATTAAATCAGCTATGTTTAACTCCAGCGCTCGCGATACTTTTGCCGCCCAGGTTTCCCTACTAAGCGCGCCAATTTTTTGCAAGGAGGAAGGGCTTGTCAATTTAACTCGTGCCTCTTTTGGTTGTGACATTGATCCCAGTCGCTTTCTGGCTTCAGATAAAAATTCTTTGAGTGAACTCCCCTTCCTCTTCCCCTCGGGCAGAAAGTTTTTCAGGTTAATGACGTTGATCGTCGTTTTACGCCCCCTCCAGGTTTACTTTTTACCAAATGCGTGTTCAAATGACTGTGTCCCCCCCCTGGAGTAACAGGATAGTTCCAAGCGCGAGTTATGTTCTTCTTTTTCGCTCGTCCCCTCTGAGGAAGGATTGCGGAGTGATTATATTGCTTCCCATCATAGCCCCGGAATTTTCCGGCGCTCCCACTCCTTCTGACTATCAAGGTCCACTTCCCTTATCAGCGGGAATACCACCCTGTGGGATTGATGATGGCTTGAGCCCTCCTTTCCCGATCTGGGTATCGTCCTTTTCCTCCCCAACAGGCCTTGTTCAGCCGGCCGTACTACGGCGAAACGGGAAGTGATTCCTTCCCCCCCTCCTTTTACCCACCCACACAGCCATTCAGCTTAACAGGAAGTTCGTTGCTTTTCCTTCTCTCTAACCTTTCGGAGCGTTTTTTCCTCGTTCCCTCACCGGGTACCGAAGGTCGTTTTAGGTTTTTCTTTCGGGGTATAGCTCCGCGATGAGCCGCAGCGTTCTTTCTTCCTAACGGCTCTGTAGTTCATATAGGAACCATGCATTAGGTGTGCACTCAGTCATTCTGCACTAGCCAGTCGTTCCCCCCCTTTGCGAGCCGTTCCGTCAGGCCAGTAGTATGTTTCAGCCAAGATTCAGAAGGGAGAACTCGCAGAACCTCTCATCTGCTTTCATTTTTACACTAGTTTGAGTCATTTTCGTCGGGTTCCTGAGGTTTCTGATGGAGTGCATCTGTTTCGACGAGCTCGCCGTCTTCCTCTTTCCTTTCGATCTTGCGAAGGCCTGCTGATTAGGGTCAATTTTCCGTGAGAGTATCAATTTTGTCCTAATATTTTTGTCACGGCTTTGCGAATGTAGGCTTGAGACTGTGATTCCTCTTTTTTGTCCATTTTACCCCTGTCCTGCCGGGGCTACTTCTTTTCCTCTTACCCTCCAAAGTTCCTGAAGCTCTACCCCCGTAGTGTGCGAATAGGCGTAGCTTAATGGCTCTAAGACCCATTACTGTTTTTTGGGCATTACAATGCCCTTGCGTTTCCTCTAGTTTAAGCCGGTTTAAATCACAAGCCCCGGGCTGTCTGTTCCAGGTCCCCCATTTCTCGTCTTAATCAATCCTCTTCCAGGATAGATGCGGTATTGCACTGGTGCCACGTCCTTTTCCGACTTTGCCCGTTCCGCTGTGCCACCCTTTTTTTTCATTTAGATTATAGGC
>Ga0179591_1314520_pt1 | contig 10312 bp, 6 predicted proteins | sample CZOMad2_1_08_16f_FD_182891 | JGI IMG/M metagenome (GOLD analysis project Ga0179591, IMG submission 182891) | Vadose zone soil fungal communities from Angelo Coast Range Reserve, California, USA - CZOMad2_1_08_16fungal (PacBio error correction) | ecosystem: Environmental > Terrestrial > Soil >... | reverse complement strand
TCTATCATAAAACAACCCATGATTTTCCCATCTTCCGCCACTTCATCTAATCTTATGTGACTTCCTCGGTCCCAAGTATCGAGCATGCCCATAAGTAGATCCGGCAATATTGAACTTGCGTTTCTCATATTCTTTCCCTCCCTTTAGTCCCTATCCCTTTGTTCCTGATGTTCACCACTCCAGCATTAATGGATAACACTCCTGGAAATCAGAAAAGCTCTTTAGGAGGGTAAAATTTCATCAGTCTGAGGCAAGGAGTGCTTCCCCCCCCTGTGGCAGGGACAATCACAGTCCTTTGATGAGCAAGAAAACTCCCTTTAATGCTTTGGTTTACCCACCCCGAGCCAGCTTACTTTCTGAATTTTTACGGCTGCCTTCCCCAACCGTGTTTATAAAATGGCCGCATCAAAGAGGGGTTGAATCACCAGTCGCGGATTCTCTGTACGTTATAAAAATTTAGCCTGCGCTTCTTTTTTACTGCCCTGGGCCAGCGATGACTGAGAGATACTCTCCCCTATTCGGCTTTCTTTTTTGCCCCAGCTGCCTCTTCACCGCGTCAGGTCCACTTACACCTGATCCCTCGTACCGTGAAACTGTGACAACACTCCCTCCTCCAAATCGCCCTGTGGTCCCGAACTAACGCCCTTTCCACGGAGCCCGGCAACTCCAGACAGATAGTGACTTTCTCAGTGAAGCTGTAAAGCTCTTTTCTAACGTACGGACCATACTCCCGAACCTGTAAAATTTCTCTGAATTGGTGACTCAGAAGACCCGAAAGTAGCGTTTGCTATCCTTTTTTTCCCGCCATATCCCCCGGTATCTGAAATGTCAGTGAACACCCCTTTTTCCCGTTCTCCCAGGCAATAGAGCTTGCTCCCACCTCCCTCTGAGAATCCACCATTTCCTTCTTTCAGGAGTATCCCTTCGATTGCTCCTCGTGTGCGAATGCTGCCCGGATTGAATCCCACCATCCTTCTATGATGTATTCAATCTGGATAGCACGCGTCATCACCCCCAAACCACCTGGGAGGTCTGCACCAAAAGTATATGACATCAAGTTTGATTTCGCGTCGAATTATCCTCCCAACTGTGTCGCCACATGCGTTCTCCAGCCACATCTCCCGTCCCATATAAATTCGAGCGTTACCTTCCCCTTGCAATATTGAAAGTAGATCTCTCCCACAAATCACACCCGCATCCACAACGTGCATCCCTCGTGACTTCTTCCCACCCTTCCCATTGCGTTTATATTAATCCTCGCTTTCAGTCCCCCCTTCCTAATCGGAGAAAATCTGTTGGACTTACCGCCCACCTCCTGCGACTTCTGAGCTGCTTTTCTTCCAGCGCACCGAAAAGCCAGTACCCCAAAAGGGATTAAAAGCCACGCCAGGTCCCCCTACCGTCATCCTCCTTATTCCCCTCCAGCTTCCACCAAACCTTGATGGTTAGCCACCCTCCCCGCTGTAGAAACGCTACTTTTTTGTATGCGGCACGTGGTTCCTATTTCCCCATGCCAGTAATGGCGCGCAGCAATTTGCAATCTGACTACTTACTTAACCTTCTCGCCAAAACGGCTTCGTTCAAGAGCTGGTGTGATTGACCACGTTTTCTCTACCCCATCGGGATTCTAGTTCATGACCGCGATCCTTACAATTAGCTTTCCACGAGCCAACCGAAGCTGTTAAATTGGGACGGTGCCAACCCCATTTCTCAGCTTCCAAGTCTTGTTATGTTTTCTTGAGCCTCTGTTCCCCGCCGCTGACCCTTTCTAAGCCTAGCAATTTCTCAGTATCAGCGCCCATATTCCGCACTCTATACAAAAGATCAATGCTTTGTAACCCTTTTTTCCCCGCTTATTCCCCACTTCGATAACTCCGAATCTGCATTTCATAAAATCCACTTTCGAGATAGACACTGACCCTTCATGGCCACGTCAACAGGCCCACACGCCGTTTCCCCGGTCCCACATTCTTTTTCCGTACGCCTGCCCCCTCTTCGGCTCCCCCTATTCAAATGGTTTTATCCGTACTCCCCCCCGTTTTTAGCCAGCCAGTTCTGTTTTATTTTTCTTTTCAGGGATTGCCCTGCTCGGGAACCGTCTTGTGGCTTGTCCACGGTGGCGCCTAGAGGCCTGCATTGTCGACAGCGGGTCTCTTGCTCGAGGAAAGTTTTTTTTTTCTCGCAGATATCAGGATACGCCCCTTTGTATCGCCTCTCGTATTTTTTTTCCCCCAGCCTTGTCGTGGTTTCTATTCAGGGCTGAAGTTCGCGCGGAGAAATGCCGCCTCTGGCTTTTGCGGTCTCGTGCTGATTAACTAACTCCTTCACTCACCCCCCTGACACTAAGCTTTTAATCTCTGAATGTGGTGTGCTTTTCTCCACCGGAAAGAACGTAATTTTTTTTGTAGAATGTGCAACTCTTCCTCCCTCTTTCCTCCTCGCTTGGCTTCGAGCCGTGAGCGTTCCACACAGCGCGGTGGATCTAGTCGAAGACTTACGTTGACTCACGGTCTTTTTCGGGTATTTGAGCTTCCCCATTCTTCTTCCGTCTGTCCTTTGCTTGGCTCTCCCCCGTTGTCCTTCGATACAGTTTTCCGCTTTGTTGAGCGACTTCCGGAACCCCATCCGCCAGTTGCAGTTGCGTTCCCTCACGCTTAGCATAGTCTGTCAGAAGATTGTATCACCCTTCTGGTAATTCTTTTTCGTGGCGATTTTGACTAAGCAGTCCCTCACTTCCCGAGGTTTGACTTTATTTTCGCAGGGCGATTGTCTCTCTTTTGATGATTTCGGCACTCGTGAGCAGTTGTCATCATTGCTCTCACGTTCCCTTCTTTCCTTTTATACGCGTTGCGTGGGAGGACGGAGGTTAGATATTGTAAGTTCAATTTGGGAACCGCGCAAGATTGTTTATCTTTGTACGTTTCGATTTTCAGACTCTGAGCACTTTTTGCTTTTTTCAATCCTTGTGTCGGCCGCGCGCTTCATCCAAACCCCGAAGGGAAAGAGACGGTTCTCTCGGGTTTTTTTTTTATGACGGTGCGATCCTTGACTCCGCGCGGCTGACCGTCCTTTTCGGATTAAGCCGGCGGGTGATTAGCACCCGACAGATACTTTCTGGTATTCTTAAAGAAGACTTTTGTTTTGCGTCATGGATCCCTCCCCCTTTTTTCCGATTTGTAGAAAGCTCATGGTCGAATTGACCTCCCTTTTGGCGTCCCTTTCGTTTCCAATATAATCTCCTCCATCCGTTGTGACCTATGACAATCTCGTTACTCTTTTTTAATTGCCTATGAGAAAGGCATGGAAAGAGAATTTCTTTTTCCCGCTGTCCGGCGCCGGAGGACCTGAGAGGCCCTTTAATGTTGCTCCTTAAAGGACCGAAAGCAGACCCTTTCCACTAATGGTTTCGATTTCCTTCCTTCCCGGTGTTTCATGTAGTTCTTTCTGCCATGGTAGAACCATGGAATGGTTTTCTAACTTGGAGTAAGGTTACTCCTTCCTTTTCCCCCCCCCTCTTTTGGTTCCGAGCGGTGCTCTTCGGGCTTTTGGCAAGGCTCTAAGAAGAACTAGTTTATACTAGAGCTGGCAAGTTTGCCAAACGCATTAGTCCCTGTTCGAGTTGGTATACAATGACAACGTCTCAAGCAGTCTTAGTCAAGCCGCCCGAATGGAGACAAGTTTAGCTATTTACCAGCTTCTTCTTACCTGCCCTCAGTACATCCCTTTATTTAGCTTCTTCTTTGTTTTCAAAATCTTTCCATGGACTTTCCATTATAATGGCGGAGTGACGCTAGGTGGAAAACCTCTTTAGTCGCCTCTTTTCTTAATTTACTCCGATCACCGAGAGGGTTTACGACTTTGCATTTTGAGCATGCACTATTTTGCCCAAGTAAAAGGATTCCGCAGACCCGCTCGTGCGTCACACTCTTGGACAAACTAGTTTCAATCTTTCTTAAGGGGGGCTTCTAAGATACCCAGAGCTCACTCCGATTTCCACTTTCGGCAAGTATCACATCTTATTTTTTGAGGAATCTCTCCTTTCTTCCAGTTGTTGTTTTTTTTGTTTTAGCGATAATAAACAATCCTCTGGCGTTGACGAAAAGTTCATTCAATACCTGAGCAGTAGCTCTCCATCGCTCGTCCCATTTCCCGATTCCGGTGAACGCATCTTTGTCCACCCCTGATGATACGAGCTGGTATTATTTGAAGCTGACGACAGCATGCTTTCTTCCTCCGCCCAAGTATTTATTCAAACGCCCCATGAAGGCGGTTAGCGTAGTAAATTCGCAGGATTGACGAGTTTTCTGTGCAGACGGGTCAACCCTTCACGCCCTCCATAGAAAGAGGACTTACTTGCTTCCAAACCCCTTGAACTACAGTTAGTGGGAAATTCCTGCGGAGGAGCTGCTGTCCCCCCCTTTGATTAAAAATGTTCTGCGAAGAGGGAATATTATTTTGTAGAATATTTTGCCCCTTGTAAATTTCTCCAAAACCTCTTTTTGAGAAGACCGCTTATGCTTTTGCACCTCCGGGACTCAGTAGACATAGAGCAGAGAGCAGGTTTTTTTTTTTTTTTTGAATTTCAGAACTTCATACACCGCTCGAGGACCTCACCTCAGACTTTGTCTAAGTGAACCAGAAAAGAGACCCATTTCCCTGCTCTATCCCCTTTTCGAACCTACCGCCATCCACGATTAAGAAATTCTCTAAGGATGCGAAAGTAGGGTCTGCTTTCAATCCACATTAAAATCGTATTAATTACCGGCTCCGAATCTCAAATAGACAGCACCTTGTACATAATGACTTTGAGCAAGCCACCCCGTCCCCCAAGTAGCCGTGATTATTCTTTACCCCACGTGATGCTCATTCGCAGATATATCCCCCTTTGACTTTATTCAATTTTGTTAAATGTTTTTCCCAGGGAATCATTCCATGAGGACTTTTTCAAATTTTTGGCAGGAGTGACGCACCAATTTCTCCCTTCCCTTCATCAAAGTGGATCAGCCACTACGATTTTCGATTTTTAATGTCACTCTCCTGACAAAACCCCCATTATGTCTGCGCGTCATCCGTCTTATAAACTGTCATCACCACACCAAAAGGGAGTGTAACCGTATATTTAAACTGAGTCTTCTTGTTTCCCGGAAGGCACCCCCATTCTGGCCCTTTCGGCCGGTCACGAAACTCTCCAAAGCCTTTCAACCTCAGTGAAGTTCTCAAGCTGCATGACGTAATCTACTAACAATGTGAATGAGATCCCCCAATAGCACAGGTATACCCCTATTCGTGCCTCTTCAGATTTCCCGCTATTGATGTCCGCCAAACGTTCATCCGGCATGAACCTCCATACACTTCGAACCCCTACCCTGACTTGATTCTGTCATCCTTTTCCCTGCGCCCTCACCTTTCTACCCAAACTGTTTACCGCATAGTCAAAGTTAAGCCTGATCCGATGCCCATGCATGTTTCACCCCCCCTTTGTCGATGGGTGGCCCCCACAGACACCAAGAGTAGAACCTTTTCTTTCTCCGATCACAGTTTCACTTTCCATGCAAAGTAATTGCTGTCAAGAAAACGCCCCAGCCACCCAATCTGCCCTCAACTTTAACCGTGATTAGTAACAATGAGATCATAACCTCGTTATTTGTTCTTTGAAGGTTTGACCTTTTTCCGATCCACTAGCATTCCTCTGCCCATAGATTTGCTTAAATATCTCTTCAATAACACCAGATTTCCCTTCTGCGGTTTTCCTTCTGTCTTCCCCTGACGCACCCTCATTAAAATTCCCTGATAACAAGTTAGTCGGGTGGTGAAATGTATCTCAGAAGATAACAATAGATCCACTCAGCACTTGTACAGTTCTCCTCTGACCACCCCGAACTTCAGCCACCAAAAAACTCTCAACCAACGATCATTTCCCCCCTCGGCAGAGATGCTACCCTTTTATAGCCCTATAACTGAGATCCCACAACTCCACGTTTTTCTAGATAGTGATCCGCCCCTCCTCTACGCAGTATCCCTTGGACACCATTCAACTCTCCAGCTCACCTTGACTCCTTACTCCGCACTCTTTTTCTAATAAAAACCCCTTCCACTTTCAATATCTTTAACTACTTAAGTTGTTGTTTAGTATACTCCTAAGTGTCTGTGTATCCTACGTTTTTATGAGTACTTGCCCCATCAACTGTTGGCCGGTCGCTGGTAACAGGAGTTCTCCATTGGCCCGTGGAACTGAGGAGTCTGTGTCAGGTGCTAACCTGCGCTTTCGAACAAGTGGAGTTGACTCTACGCGATATGATTTTCCCCCTTTTTTATGAGTATTTCGCTGGATTTTGTTAAAGCCCTTATCGTGTGTCGATACAGGTACTATGGTGGCTTTAATTGAGATGCGAAGACTACCTTTTTCTTTGGAGAAGGTTGGTCAGGCTGTAGTCACTAATAGATTGCACTCACACAGAACACCCATCTTTAATACTGGCGAATTTAATTCTTTTGGCAGGCATCCATACACCCCTAAGACAGGGCCCTGGAGTTTTTTAGCGCTCTTTCCGTGAAAGGCCGCTGAATATTCGGATCGCCCAGTTCGAAACGAGCAGGTGGAATCGTAGCCATTCCCCTATTTTTGAATCGACGGTGATGCAGGATTGGCATCTTGCCTGGCGCTGCGAGTCATCATGGATCTGCACCCCCAATTTTCCGTCGATACACTTCCTATCGTTGTGCTACGCTTTTTGTATGAAGGAGGCACCCAGGTTTTTGCAGCTGTTGGTAATCGATTCGCTTTTCCCAAATGGTGGCCTCGCTGTGAGTTTATCAAAAGGTTTTAAGGAAGGCGTGAGGGCTCAAGGCAGCCAAAGTTCTCTGCTTTCGTCTCTCTAAGGACTACGCATTGATGCAAGGGTGGAGAACCCTTCTTCCGGAGCCTTCGAATACTTTCTTGTCATCACGGCAGTTGGGCGGAATGTGTTTTCGTGTTCGATTTGCTACGTTCAATGCCTATCTCTCTGGGAACTCCCTTGAAGCTTTACGACTCTTTGCTGAAGTCTTAATGGAGAGTGACCACTCTATTTGCCCTCTGAGCGGTCCAAACCCGGCTTAGAGGACGGTTCCTTCCCCCCCCTTTATGCGCGTTGGACCCCCTGATAAGGCTTACCTGGAATTGGATTCTCCCTGCCTTCTGTCGGCCTTAGCAACCAAATCAGTCTGTTGCATCTCTGTGTTTTCCTTCCTTTGTAGCCAAATGCCCAGCTTTTCCGATTGGTCCTTGCAGCCGATGCTTGCGTTCCATTAATCCCCAGAGTGAGAGGAGCGCCTCTCACCCCGTTGCCTGTAATAGTGCGGGTTCTATTTTGTGGGTCCTGCTTCGTCCACAAGGCGTGAGCGTCACATCAAATTTCGAGGACTTTTTCCGCAGGAGTTCCGCTCTCGGCCTTTACCTTGGATGGACTATTTCCGAAATATCGTCTTTCTTTTTTTCTTCTTTTTATCCCCAGTGGCTGTGCTTTATTTTCTGAACCGGTAGATCCCTTGATGGGGCGTGTGGGTTTTGGGTTTGCTGGAGTCTTTGCGACCTGTTTAAAGGAGGGAATTCGATTGATCTTTTGTTGTTCTCGGCGACTTGCCTGTCCGGCGTTTCCCCTTCAGAAGCCCCATGAGCGGGTTCTCTACGCTGGCCAGGCAGGTTCCCCAGCCCGCGCATGTAGGGTTTTGGAGCCAAATGGCCCGAAGACTTAGCTGAATCCGAGCAATTATATTCCCTAGTTTGGAGTTCATTTTATCCACCCCTCTTTTGTGGGTCTATCCTCTATCCACGAGTAATTTCTATAGATTGAGTTCTGTTGGCACCTTTTTAACTTCCATGGCCTTTCCCATAATGTCGTCTTTTATCTCAAGAGGATACCCGAACCCACTGGAGTTCTTTCCAATATTCCTTCAATACACCCCCCGAGAGTCTTCGTTGCGTAACTTTTACCAGTATTTTCTACTGCCTGCTCTGGAGTTGGGCCCTCTCGTTCTTTCCACCTAGGCTCTTATCTTGATATCCAGTGTCCCATTGTCGTTTCCACCTATCCATCATGTAAGCTCCCCGTACATTCACAGTACCCCTAGACAAGAATTATTCTCGATTGTGAATTTGACTCTCTCTCTGGACTATATATATCTTTAATCCCGTTGTGTTTTTTTTCGCCCCACCCCCTCCATCCAATAATGATGGCTCCACTTGCCACCTCACGTACAGAGCACCCACCCCCTTCCCCTCCGACTTCGTCGAGGTTGGCATACCGCCCCCCTAGCTTTAAACCGAGAGTACACCCCTTCTAACAAGGGTGAATACCAATATTGTTCCCCCCCTCGGATGCTCCCCGAGTGCCGGTAGTGACCCCACGTGGGATCCCGACCTCAGGCGGACAACCTTGGCCACCCCCTGTCCTCCAAACACAATGCTTAAGGGGCCCAAATCCTCACACCCCCTCCTCCGGCACCCCCCGACCTGCCCCCTTTTCCCCCCACCCCCCTTTCGCCACGCCTTTTTCCATCGCCAGAAGAGCCCCCCGCCGACCCCACACGTCCAACCGCGACCCCTTACCCCCACCCTCCTCCACTCTACATAGATGGGACTCTCCATCGGCAGGCCGGAGCTTTCTCCAACCCAAGCGGGTGATACCAAACCGAGAAAACGGTGGAACAAGCGTTAATCGGCTTGCCGTTTTCAATTGTTCCCAAAAACCTAGGCTGCGTCCTCATGCTTTCAAATGAGGTCCTTGGTGATCATCAGAGACCCGTGATGGTTGACCCCTCTTTAGCCGCCGCCTAACTCTCCCCCCCCGATGTCGAATTCTGGAGTGTAACCCCTACGCCAAAGTCGACATTTTGATGGATGGTTTAGAGCTAACATTTTTTTCTCTTTCTAAACGATAATCCGACCGTACCTTCTTGCTTTTCCTTTCTGTACATCCCCAGTAACTCCTCGCGCGTTTCACTAAGGCTCCCATCTAAATAGAAAGTTCTATTCTTTTTTTTTTTTGCTAGTGAAGTCCACAGACAAGTGCCCCTTCTTGATATCATTCCTTCCCCCCCCAAGGATGTCCTCCTCTTCCGCTCTCTTTGCCTGAGTGAAATTCCACTTGGGTTCAATGCCCTAAGGATTGAGCCTCAAAAAGTTGGTCTCTTTTCCCCCAACACTTTCTTCTGTTCAAGGAGAGCCCACTCCCCCTATGTCTCCGGTGATCCATCGCGCGATGAGTAAAAAATCCCTTACTCCCTTTCTTGTTTCCGCGACGCCATCAAAACCACCCCCGTATCGTTGAACCTTCTCTTCCCCGTCCCGTTCAGTTTTGAGGACGTACCCTTCTAGCCCCTGATTTGTTCCCCTAAGTCAGTGTAAGCACTATTTGCACAGTAAAAAGAATTCCCCACTTATCGTGGAGTTCCAGATTTCCGTAGCACATCTTCATTCGCACCTGCATGACAAGTTACTACACCCCCCGTGGCACTGTCGACCCCCCCATTTAGCTTTTTTTGCGCCTGATTACCCCCCTCCAAGTAATTTTAAGAAAACGTTCTTTTCCAAGGACCCATCTCTACACCGCCCCTGACCTTCTCTCCTCCCTCAGAACCTCCGTATCCCAAAACTGCTACCCTTTTAGCAAAGGTATCGACGATTTCCCCTCAGCTTCTCCCCAATCCTGTTGGTCATCTTTTTGCTCCCCCTTCGAGCCAACAGAGTAGACAAATTCTCCTTTAAGATCCCCTTTCCGGTTTTTAAAAAAGTGTAGCTCATTCAATTCCAATTGAGCGTCGCCAGCCAGTCAATTTGCAATCCCTTCGTCACCTTGCTGTCCCCCAAATTCTGGAGAAGCGCCCAATCGCTTTTTTTGTCAGACGTTATAGATCCAATCCTAGACCGCGGTTCTAAATCTGATTTTTCCGTAACCATTAGCGGCCCCCCCTCGTACCGCCATATTTTTCCCTTTTTTTTTTAATGAGGTCCGGTCCCCCCTCATTAACATCCATATTACCAAGCTTGTGTCTGTTTTTGAGTGCATTCTCTTTAATCACCGGACACTTTTTGACACAAATCAATTGAACTTATCCTGCCCAATAACTTCAGGCCCCCATAGCCATTATAAACCCTTCCATGCTTGTACCCCCCCGCTCAGAGAGGGAACAAATTTCTCCTAGATTAATTCAACTCCCACGTTTTTTCCGCTCTCTACAACTCTCTTCTCCCCTGCCCACAGCCGTTATGCCTGAAAACGTTCTGCCACGGTTCCTTCTGCAAACAGTGCGCAGCACAAGGATCAGCCCCAGA
>Ga0179591_1204755_pt1 | contig 10312 bp, 7 predicted proteins | sample CZOMad2_1_08_16f_FD_182891 | JGI IMG/M metagenome (GOLD analysis project Ga0179591, IMG submission 182891) | Vadose zone soil fungal communities from Angelo Coast Range Reserve, California, USA - CZOMad2_1_08_16fungal (PacBio error correction) | ecosystem: Environmental > Terrestrial > Soil >... | reverse complement strand
ACTTTCAGCATAGTCATTTTCAGTTGACCTTTCAACTTGCGTTTTAACCTTTTTCTCCCCTTGTCGAATGTTTAATATCGTTCTCTTTTTTTTTTTTGCCCCCAACCACGGCGCCGGGCCAGTCTCCTTCTTTTCAGGCAATGTATCGTCCCTTTCCATTTTTTTTCTCCCTTAATTTCTTTTTATTGTCCCCCTACCCCCCCGTAAGGCAAGTTGATTGATTTGATGACCTGCCCGTTATCGGCCCTCGGGGTAGCCTCCGGTTTTGTGCTTTTTGCCGAGGATGATGTCACCCCCCCGTTTCCAAAATCTTCCCCAACTACCGCACCTTTTTGCCCCCTAGATCAGTGGCACACCATTCGGACCTTGCTGTCCATCTGTTTTCCATTTTGGTACCTATCTTCCATACTGATATACCAATGCCTCATGCTGTTTTCCCCCCCTTTGCTCTTTTTGAAGGTCCCTTTTTTGCTTTCTTGTGAATATTTCACCCCCCTAATGGGCATAATTTGCAACCTGCCAAGTCATTTTGCTTTTTACGATCTCACATGTCGTCAAACATTGACTTTAGGTGTCGAATCCCCGTCATTTTTTAAAGTTTAGTATTTTTTTGTCTTCTTCTTCTGCAAGCTCAAAAAACCACTGTCCCCAGATTCAATCCCCGTTCATAACGGTTTTTCGGGCATGTCGCAAGTGACCCTCCAAACCCTTTTATTTTCGGTCGCTCCATGGCCCCCTGGTCCCACTTGGTTGTACATTCTACCCGTTGATGCAGCTTTTTTTCCCCCCATGGGGCTTTTCTTTTTTCAGTGCGAATAGGTTTTTTGATTTTGGTGCCATTTTCATGTTATTTACATGTTATTTTACGCTTGATGTCTTCAGCACTTCACCTTCCGCTCATTTTTGCCCATCTTTTTCGTTTACCCTGTGAATTCCTTATTACCATTGTGAGTATGTTCGTTTCCGATATTGTCTGTACTCAAATGTTTCGGTCGATCTTGTCGGTTCTGATCTTGTTGTCAGCAAGTTTTTCGCCGGTAAATTTACTACCCCCTTGCTTCCTAGCCGTTTAAAGAAAGCTGCCCCTTGTCCCCAGTTCTTTGCCTTCCTGATATCTTCTTTTTTGCACTTTTTTAACTTTTTTGCGAGTGCTGCGAGGCGCACAGCATTATTATCCTTTTTCATTTATTCTTTGCATCAATATTGTCAACTTTCCCGCTACCCGATTCAATTGGTCATGGGACTGCTGTTTGCGCGGCTTTCCACGAAAGCCGTGAAGGTTCGCCGCTGCATTTTCCCCCCTAGTGACCACAATTATTTTTTTGCACCAATTACAAACGGATGCGGCCCACCTTTCACCCCAATGAGCGTCAACTGTTGGCACGAGTCGTGACTTCACTTCTTTTTGTTATGAACCCACCCTCTTCGTGCCCAGATATCAACTTCATACGAACCCCGACTTCAACGCTCCTTTCTTCGCACATCTGCTCTTGTCCGTCCCTTTCCGTTGACTGTGTTCGCTTTCTTTTTTCTATTGAGATTTAGCATTCGCCTCCCATTCCCGCTTTTTTCCCCCATGTTTTTTTTGATGCTTCAGGATGTTTTCCCCAACCGCAAAACTGGCGTTTTCCCTTTTTTTTGGTTTGTTATCTTGTGTAGGATTCGGATGCTGTTTTCCCCAGTGATCCCGGTTTTATTCCCCCTGTCAGCTTGGGATGTACCGCCCCCTTTTCACACAAATTCCCGTTTTCGTCCCGGTGAGCCATGGTAATTGTATATTTTTTTTTTTTTTTTGATATTCCCGTCAGCATCTAGCAGCTTGAGTTCCCATTTTTCTCTGAGTGGAGTCAGGATGGCGTACTTAGATGATACCTTGGAATTTACTTGTCGGTTTATTTTTGAATTGTGTACAATCCGAAGAAAACAATCCCTCTCCTCTTCCTCTTGTGGTGTTGCTCTTTGTCCCTTCTTCAGTATAAAAGGGATTAAACCATCACCTTCCAGTCACCAACTTCACGTTGCTGTATCTACCCCCTTCGATCTTGATACCCTAACCCAAAATTGGAGTACGTTATAATGCTGCTGGTTCACACAAAACCCCCCCACTTTCAGTACCAGGCCCCCTTTGATGCTTTTTTTCCCAACTGCACGATTTTTGTTCACCGACAGGTGTTGTTAACCTCCCCTTGCCACGTCCACGTCAATATAAACCCCATATCACTCTTCCTAAACACCCTGTCGTATCGATATTCCCCAATAGTACGGTTTTTATAACTTCCACGTTTCGGTATTGGTCCCACCCCTAGCACGCCCAAACTTGCGTCCGCTATTCTGCGAATCCCAATCCTCCACTTCTATCAACATTTGCCTTCCCACAAAGTCGCTTCGCTTTTTCTCATGGCGGATTGTTTTCTCATCTTTGTTCAATTCTTGAATTAAGATGACTGGTTCGCGGAAGATTGGACTTGCTTCCCTGTATATCGTTTCCTGCCTGATGCCTCTCCCCACACCCCCCTTTTATTACTAATTGCGCACATTTGTTGTGTCCCCCCCCAAAGCTTCCAGGAGATAAAGATACCCTTCGGGCCCCTGCGCCGTAAAACCGCTGTTCAGAATTCAATGACCGACTCCCCCCCGGCACTCGTGATCTCGTTTTTTTTTACCATATTCTTCAGTGCCCCCCCGCCCCCGAACCTTTTAATTGACTCAGGATAATACTTTTTGCGCCTTAGTTTCACTCGCCCTTTTGCGTGGCCAAATGTGAAAATATCCTAGCTTTACCTGCCCTTTTTAGGTCCACCTTGAATATTTCCTTAGCAGATATTCTTTGTGTTGATCTTTCTGTGGATTTAGACAATTTGCTAACGTGTCGAACCCAGTTTCCAACTTTTCATGGTTTACCCAATTCCTGCGCGTAAACTGGTAACCGCCATCAGCGGCTTCCCATCATACTCAATTTTTTTTTTTTAACACTTCTTTCTGTTGTCGCCGACTCACTTGTGCCCCCATTTTTGTTCCCTGCCATCCTGACATTATTCCCCCACCAAACTCCTGTAGTATGAGTGCTCACCCAAATGCAAGCACAAGTTCCTTCCTCTACTACCGAACGCTGTTTTACAGCCAGGCAGGCTGACGGTCGGTTGGTTGCAAACATGTTATAAATGGGCTTTGACGGCTTTGACCAGCCTTAAACTTTAATCAAAATTTTCTTGTGGTTTTGCATTGGACGACCTTGATTTTTTTCTGAACACTTTTCGGAGTCTGACCGTGAGATTTGTTCCCCTGATTCGCTTCTTTTTATCAACCAAACCCATCCTGTTTTTAAAAACCCTGCCGTTCCATTAGTTCCTGTTGATATTCTATGTACGAAATTTCTTAATACGCACAGACTATTTTACTTGCAGGTTGTTTTACAAATTCTCCCCCCCCTAGTGGATGATTGCTTCACTCAGCCGCAACGCAATGACCCTGGCTTCCAGCCTTAAGCTTCTTCAAATTTTTGCGCAATTTTGTGTTGGCAGCTCCGATCCCCGTCGTTGACATCCGAACTCTACTTGGGACCCCCCCCCCCCCAACCACTCTTTTTACAAGAGTTTCTAAGCCTTTTTGTAATTGAAGAGCTTTGGGGGACCCCTACGGTGAGTCAGATTTTGTTCCCCAGCGTTTTTACCGTTTGCACTGATTATTTGACCCGGTATACTATACTCGGCAACTCCGGTTACCCCACTCAACGTATTCTACATCCTTTTGCACCCTTCACTTGATCCCGGTCGCATCTCCATCAATCCCCTTCCCTGAGCGTGTTGAGGTTTTCTTTACCAAAGCAGGTCCTATTGGGCTTACTCCCCATTGGCTTGCATTCCATTTTGGTCACCCATTCGACGGATGAGGTCCACCGTACGGGGTTTTTTGCCTTTTCCTTAAGAACAGTAAATGCCCCCCCCGGAACTTATCGCGTCTCTGCCCACCGCAAATTTATTAGCTACAGCACTTTTTTTGCCCAGTTGTCCATGTTGCAGATGCTTGTTGATTCGCTCATTCCCCCGTGGTGATTGATGATCATCATCCCGGAATGATATCCTCATGTTTTTCCCCTGGGTAACTCCACATAAAAATCTTTTTCTCTTTCAGTTTGCAAATTAAAGAAAGTATTGGAACCGGTCCAGGCCCCTTTCCCCTGTTTCATAGGCACTTCCAGTTTATTTGAAAGATGGGCTGATGCCTAGTTCTTTCCTTTTGTTGATCTTTTAGCTATTTTACTCTCATTTATACGCCACCCAAATTTTACACCCCTTTTCTATACCGTAATTCAAATTTGCCATGCCCCAATGGCCCCTCCCCTTGGTTTGTGTTTGGACTTATCCAGTTTCAACCCTCCCTATCCGTCCCCTTGGGCTGACTTCCTCATGACCTGTTTAAACCCCCCAAGCTCACCTCCCTTAATACTTTTGGTTAAAGAAGGCCTTCCCTGCCTCGCAGTGATTGTATTTAAGAAATTTCTGTCGCCAAAATGTGTAACGGGAGAAATGAGTGGTTGGGATGGCCCCCATGGTCCCCACTTAACCCTACCTGTTTTTCACACCCCCCCGTTTGTTGTTTTCGCCTTTTTTTTTCTCGCCCCAACCCTCCAATTTGTAACAGCTGTTCCGGGTGCCCCTTGGTCTGTTCTGACGGTTTTTTCCCCTATTTAGAAGCTATGACCCCGTGATCAAAGTTTTTCCGAGCAACCCCCTGCTGTGTCATTCTTTGTTGGGTTTTACTGCCCAATGCCACCAGGTATCGTTCCTCATACTTACCTTTCATAGCAATGTCAAGAACCACAATTGGGTGATTGCGAACTGATATGATGACTCCGCATTTTCTCTTCCTCCTCTTTGTTTGTTTATTCTCTGACTTCGGATTTATTTCATCCTTTCTTCCCCCATCACCCTTTTGTTTATGCAGTTGCTGACCCTGAAGGTTCCCCTTGCCAGCTCCCCGATCCTTGTTCTTTTGTTGAGATCAAACATTCTTATTCTTCCTTTAATTTGTATTCCCCCCGAAATTTTTCTATAAGCTTTTCCCCTGATGTCCCACAGATCCCCTCACAACCCCGTTTCCCCCTTTTTGGAGGACGGCACTACATCCCCGCAAGTTGCTTGCTCCCCAATTTTTTGATTAACGGTCCCTTTCCTCCCCTTCCCTTTCTCTCAGATTACCTTTCCTTTCGCTCTTATTCACGCGGGCGGCAGCCTCCCCCCCACTGCTTCTTTCCATGAACGAGTGATGTTTTTTTAGCTTTTCGTCCAGATGAGTTTTTGCCATTTTGGCTCCTAGTCCCCCCCGGTTCAAAAACTTCCACAGATTCAACCCAAACTTTGGCCTTTCCATGTGCATGGATTGCAGCGGCTAACCCCAGTGTTTCGGTGGTTGAAACTATACACTTCCCAACTTATTCCCAAAAAGTAATCGTTCCTTCTTTTCCATTCCCCAATCAGTTCTCCGCCTTTCCCATTGCCTCTCCGCGTGCCTGCGGTCCACTTCCTAAGCCCAAATAAATTGGCGATATTTTATAGTATTTCCACATTTTTTCTGTTTGTGTTCACCCCCCCTTTTCAAATGCCCCCCTTTCTTTTATCATCCATTCCCATCAGTGGATCTGTTTCGCGTTAATGCCGCAATCATATGCCAGTCCCCCAACACTTTTCCCTCCCTTTTGCCTCCCATTCCAGATTTCGAATGTAGATCATATCGTCCGGGTCATTTTTCTTCCTTGCCCCACTTCGACAAAGTCCGGTCAATGCCCCATTATTCCCCCCCTGGATCTCCCCCTTTTGGATTAATTCCCTCCGTCATGCTTTCTTGTCGGCCCCCCAAACCCTTTTCCGTCACCTGTATGTGTCTAATCTATGAGCCCCCCTTTATAATTTGCTTGCGGCTTTTTCCCCCGGGGTGATTTGCCCAGATGGAGATTCACCTCGTTTCCCAAACCTTTCCCTCCACCTGCCGACCCGGGAATCGTTAGGCACCCACCCACTCTGATTCACAATCACCACCCATATCCCCCCCCCCTTTACATTTTTCACTTTCATTCTTTGGCCCGAGTGTTAAAACTCGCTTCATATGGTGACCATCCTTCATTGAGATGTTATTGCCGCAACTAATTTTTTTCCCCTTTTTTTTTCATTGTACCCTGATTTCCCACACCTGTGTTTTATTTGCTTTTCTTTCTCCCATCCTGAAACCGGAAATCGAAGCACGTTTCAGTTACAACGAAGTTCCCTTTTTTTTAGATCGGTTAGATCACCATTATCGCAGTAATTCCCCGCAAGGGGCGACCCTTTCATTGGTCCCCATTTTCGCACCAAGTTTCCCCCCACTGACACTTTTTGATCAAGTTTAAGGTTCCTTTTATCGCCCAGGGACCTTAAAGCCCACATTGGACAACCAACCGCTCGCTTGCTTCCTGTCCTTCCTCACCTTGTCTCCGTATTTAAGTGAGTTCCCCATCCTCCGGATGCATGGTTCCACACTCCCCACCCCATACGTAATGGGTTCCATCTGATTGCTCCTCCCTCCCACCGTTCTTTCTCCAAATTTCTTTGAGACACAGTAACACCATTTACCATTTTTTGTTTTCTTTGTATTTTGTTGTCATCAAAATTTTTTCCGGGATCGTCTTTTTTTGCCTGATGTTTTTTGTCCCCGCCGTTCAGCAGAATCTCACTCAGTCTACCACAAGCTTCTTTTGTCAACTGGCTCTGTCCACTTAGTTTTTCCCTTTCCTTCTTATTTCCCCCCTTTTTTTCAATTGTTCCCACTCCCAGCGCGTGAGGCGTCCAAGGCACTCTCCATCTTATCTTCATTATAACCCAATTACTATTCTTTTTATTTAATAACACTTTTTACCCCCTTTTGACGGCAACCGATCAATTTTAGGTGACTTTTGCCGTTTCAGAATGTCCCGCCTTCTGTTCTTATCGTATTTACATGGATATTTGGCACGCCAAAACTTTTTATGCTTCCCATAGTAATACCATTGTTGGTAGCGTTAATTTTCCATTGAGCGCCGATCCCAATCTTTTTTTATACTTTCCAACCCTCTTCGCTCAGTTGCAATCTCCCTTCCTTGACCCCCCCAAGCGCCTGCCGCACAGGCCTTGGTCCTTTTTGAAATGCTTTCTCTTTGCGTATCTTCTGTGAATGCTTTTTTTGGGATCATGGGATCATTCGCTTCTATCGTTTAAGCTTCCCTTTTTGCCTTTCGTTTTTTACACCCCACCTTTTGTAGTATAAAAACGCCGGCTACACTTCTATCGATTTCTCCTTTCTCCTTTTTGTTTATATAACATCTGATCACGGTTTTATTTGATGGTCTTTTTTCTTTGCCGATCCCTTCCCGTCCAACTTCCGTGCCAGTTCCGGGTCATCCCCGGTGCGCATAATGTTTTCTCTGAATCAGCATTCAAGGTTTGCAATGTTAGTGTACCCTTTTCCCCATTTCCTTTCTAGCATCCTTTACCCCTTTGGTCCTGGTACCTCCTTGTTTTGAGACATTATAAATACGTCAGAACCCCCTCCTCCTCTTGGTCTTTTTTGTTTTGCCAATTCTCCTACATGTTCTTCCCCACCTACCAATTACTTACCATGTCAACGGCTGCTACAGGTCGCTAATGAACCTAACATCCAGACGAACTTTCTTCTTTGATAATTGCCCCCCCCCCACCACCCCTCCTTTACCCTGCGAATCTGGTGTGCCCGGAACCATTTTTTTTGTCCCCCTCGTTCTTTCTTCCCCCACGCGACCTCGAATAAACCGGCCTTCTCCAACACATCCATCCCCAGTTTCTCGTACCCTTCCATCCCAAAAATTAGAAACTTTTCCATTATACCACTTCCCTTGATGTATTTTTTTTTTTTGTCCATTCCGCAGTTTTTTTTTTTTCAACCGTTTACTCTTCCTCCGATCTCCCATAAAGTCCTTTTCCATTCAAAACCCGTTGCCGTTGACGTGACCCGCACAGTCTCAAGTCTCTTTTCGAATCCCAGGTGTTATCTTTTTTTTTCACTTCTGAATATATTGTGCCCTCTGTGACGCATACGCCAAGGTATAAATGATCTTGTTTTCCCCCATTCTGTCCACGTGCTAAGTACCACATTTTATTCCCTAAGTTTCTCTTCAGTTTAACTTTTGCCCCTCTGCCCTTCCTGTGAAAGATAATAAAATTCATTCTGTCACTTCCCCGTTTCTGCTGGGCCCGCTGCAGCTGATTTATCCCCCCTTTTTCCTGATCCATTTTATATGTGCACCAAAGAATAGTACATTAGTTATGTTTACAGTATACCCTTATTCTCTTTGCCTCTCGCCACTGACTTTTAAAATTTCAAGAAACAATTATTCCCCCCCCAGGCAGAACCTTGAGTCCGTTTACTCTGTGATTTGTGACTTCTGTGTGAAGCAATTTGCCCAACCTTTCTTTCCACAACTATCTCACCCCTCTACCCCTCTATCGTCCGTAAACATTTTTGGACTACTCTCCTTGCTGTCAACCAGCCAACCTCAGGGAATAATTCCCAAGTCCCCTTCTGACGGTGAAGTGCTGGCCCCAACTCAATTCTGACCACCATTTCAACGTCCCTTCTATGAGTGATTTACCCAATCTCAATGCCAAAATGGAGGGACCCTTCACCCTACAGTCCTCCCCTTTTTAACGGCCGCAGCTCCTTTCGTTATTGTTTTTTCCCCCCACCCCTTTTTTGCCTTACTTGCCCGGTCCTAACTTGAAAGCTTCCTAACTCCTCAATTTGGCGATTGTCTGTTTATCCCTGACCACGATGATCGTTTTGCCCCAGTTTTTTCTGCGCGCATTTTGAAAGCTCTCGCACGGCTACTTGACCCATCCCCCCCCTTATTTTTTTCAAACATGTGCATTCGCCTGGACCCCCTGATATTCGATAATCATTTTTCAGAATCGCACAACGATTCTCCATTTTGCAGATATCTGCCCTAGTTATTCATTCACTAAAAGATTGAAATCTCAATGACCTGGCTAACCATGTTCCTCCGCTACTTTTTTACCATCGGTTCCAGCACTGGCATTTAATCAACTTATTGTAAGATCTTGGTTTACCCCCCCACTTTGCTTAGGCAAATGTGTCACGACCCCTTGTGGGTGTCACTCACATTGCTCTTTCCTCGGCCAAAGGGATGTGCAGTTGTGTTTTTAGAGGTTGTGGAAAAGGCGTGATCATCTCATGGTACCCAATCATGCCCCCCCAATCAACAAGGATGATACTTACCCCCCCACCCTCCCCATTCCCCACATGAGTCGGTCATCACATCCGCCTGAAGGGTTTCTGGGTTTTCCCCCAAGTTTCCCTTTCATATGTCGCCCCCATTGTTTCCAATCCCCTTTTGCCTTTACCATACACTTTTGAGAGGCCCTGCTGCTGGTTTTATTTTTTTTTCGGCATTTAACTTTCCGGAATTATCGACAATACCCCCCATTGCTTCACCCCCGCAAATTTCTGTTAACTGCATTCAAAAGTGCAAGCTGCCCTCTTAGAGCTTGCGGCATCCGTGACCCTGATTTTTGACTCCTTCTTTCAATCGAAGGTAATTATCCCTATGTTGGTCACTTTATAACTGCCACATAAAAATTCCCTTTGACTAAAAGAGGTTCCCTTTTTTTGCAAAGACCCCACGCCCCGGCGACTTCCATCCGTTCGTGGACCATAGCCTGTTTAGTTTCCTCTCACTGCTGTTCCATTAGAACACTTCCTTCTTTTTTGGATCTTTTTCTCAATTCCCCCCCGACAACCGGTTATGTACCGTCGATGCCATTCACTTCCTTCACACAATTGAAAGGGCCCCCCCGTTTTTGTTGACTTTTTTATCCGCAACTCCCTATATAATATACCGTGGCATTTACTACTGTACCCCCCAGCACTCTCGTCATGTTAAAGTACTCCCCTTGCTTCTCCCCCTAAGTGATTTACTGTTAATAGATGTCGGCTCAATAAGATGCACGTTAAAATTCAGGCCGGCACCTGTAAAATTTTTGGCTTTTTCACAAATTTCTCCTTATGATAGGTGCCGAGCCCCCACCTGATGGTAAGGCCTTTTTCCCCGTTGTTTCCTGGGATCTTCTGTCAAAAGCATTATGACCATCCAGATTTCTCAAATGCCGGGTTCCTCCACCTTTCCCTAGGTGGGTTTTATCTTCCCCTGAAACCTTGCGTTTGCCCATTATTCGATACTTTTTTCCCCCATGGGATTTTCAATACGGAAAATGAAGACCCCCCCTTGTTTCCTCTTATGTCCCTCTACCGC
>Ga0179591_1464294_pt1 | contig 10313 bp, 13 predicted proteins | sample CZOMad2_1_08_16f_FD_182891 | JGI IMG/M metagenome (GOLD analysis project Ga0179591, IMG submission 182891) | Vadose zone soil fungal communities from Angelo Coast Range Reserve, California, USA - CZOMad2_1_08_16fungal (PacBio error correction) | ecosystem: Environmental > Terrestrial > Soil >... | reverse complement strand
ATGGCGTGGGTCGCCTCCACCTTCTCGATAGGTGCTTTCGGTGCAAATTTCCTTCTCACGTGGCGGTTCAGACCTTCCCACTTCCAGGCGACGATTTTATTCGCAGGCGGCCAAAAGTTGAGCGGTGGCTGACGGACGGACCGACAAGAGGACCGCTGGCAGCAGGTGAGGGGAAATCGGAATTAGCCTCGTGTCGAGAGTGCCGGCTGGGATGTGCCGTTGAACGGCGCCTCGCTTCATACGAGCGCATTCCGGTCCCGTGGCTAGCATTGACGTTGCCGGCTACGACGTCTCGACAACCTTTTGGTTACGCTGTGCATGGAACTAGTTCACCATCGCGTTCATCTTAGTGGCCGAGTGCGAGTCTTTATCGATTCCCCAGGCTCGGAGGGGACGATGCGAGTGGACGAACCAAGAACTGGAGCCGAAGGCCAACGAGTCTCGCCAGGGGATGGCTATGCCGCCGACTAATGGCTGAAGAAGCGACCCGCCATCGGGCTCGGGGGCGTGAGAGGTGCGTGCTGAGTTTCGTAAAGGCAGCATGGGCGGTCATCCCGCTATCGTCGGCCGGCCGAATCCTATACGAACGTTCGCAATTTTACAATCTTAAACGACTAGTGGGCGGCAGCGGTGTTTCGCGGGACGGTTCGTGGTCGCCGGGGAATAACGAGTTACTGCCAAGTTGTGTGAGCAAAAACAAGCAGAGCGGCGCGACCGGCTTTAAAAAACATCTGATCATTCCATCGGTCGCCTATCATGCGGGTGGATCGACGTCCGCGGGCGCCGACCAAGGTAAGGGATTTCAAGGGCGGCCAGGGCACTGAAAATTTCGTCGCTAACCAATATTGAGCGAAACAAAAAGGTCGTCGCGGCTTTCCGGGCCGTGTTGTTGACTCCAGTGAGCTGAACTCGGCCTTTTCGTCTGTTCTGGCGGAGTCACTCCGGCTGCAACCAGGGCGGGCCGCCCTGTGATTGAGGCGGCGTGCGTCCAGTTCGCCGTGACCGGGCTACATCGCGAACCCGGCGCCATGCCGCGGAATGGATTTGGCGATTTGCAGTGTCGCAGGAAGCTGCCCGGTCTCTGCGTGAGGCTGGGAACGCGGGACCGTGTAAGTACCGGACATTACCCATAAGGGCGGCCTTCACGAGTTGGTGAAAAGGTGCTTCGCTCGAGCCACGTGCCGTCTATGTGCTAACTCGATCTACAATGCCTTTTTGGTCGGCGAAGGCGGGGAAAGGGAGTTCCGAAGGCAGGGTCTGCGCTTTCTTAAACCTTACGGTAGTGAGCTTGGGGCGGTATTTTAGTCGGTGGCCTATGGCTTTCCTGCCCAACCTCTCTTCGCCTGCGCAACGAACGATCAAAAACCTATTCTGCGCGAAAATCGAACAGGACGTGTTAACGACGGCCGTCGCCGAGGGACCACCCCGGAATTGTTGGTTCGGGCCGATTACACCGTCTGTCTCCGCCGGCGGTCCGAGCGGACGCCGTATCATACGGCAAGGTATTTTTGGGGCGGGCCCGCAGGCGGTCTATTACGCTGGAAACGAGTCGGGTTCGTCGTAACGGCCGGGGCCGGCGCCGTTCTCACGGCATCCGGACGGCTACGGGGCTGTTACTATTCCCATTGCAGCTGAGATCGGGCGCTTGCCGAGTTCAGTGCGCCGATTTCAGCTTTGGCGATCAGTACATTCAGATCGAACAACTCGAAACGGAAAGTCCCGGGAGCCCTGGGGTGCTGGATCACGGCGGTGCCTGTGAACCAACCACCTCCACCTTTACTGCGGATTGCCACAAAAGATCTCCGGAAGACGATTAGAGAGGCCGCAACGGCCCTGTTCGTTCTCTCTGAAGTTTACAAAGGCTCGCTCGGTGAAAGAACTGACGGTTCGCTTTGCGGAAGTAGCTCCGCCCGAATGGGATTTTGGTAGATTTTGGCTTTGGAAGTGCTGCCGAGGAAATCGTAACGCAGCGGCGTCGATCTCCTCGCGCCACAACACCGAGAGAAATTTGTCGAGAATCTAACGCTCGGGATGTCTCCAGGTCGTCGTTGGGAACCGAGGCAGGGGATTTCGGCCTTTCGACCTGCCGCCCCTGCAAGATCACCCACCAAATGTGGGATTAGCGTGAGGTTGCCTTCTCGGACAAGTGATCATGCACAGCTCAGGCAACGACCTCGTCGAAACATTCAGAATCGCCTTTGCCTGACGGGGGCAAAACACGCGTGACACTGTTCCGTGAGGGACCTTTGATTTCACGGCCAACCAGGCCGGTCTCCTATCACCGGCTAGATCGATGCGTGCTCGACCGGAACACACAACTTCCATTTCCCTCGACAAAGGAATGGCCTTCGATTTGCTATGCACCAGTCGGGCGGAAGCGAGCCTTCACCGAACGGTCCGAATGGTAGTTCCGTAATTATCATGGATGTGTCTTTCGAGGATCCACATCAGGAGTTCGCCGAATGCTGTAGCTGGCATCATTAGGCTCGGAAAAAATTCGACCCCCCACAAAGCCAAATCTAAACTTGGCGTCGTCGGCCGCGGCTGGGGGGGGAAAAGCCCGCGACCTGGATTTGTCGGCTCCAGTATCTAGCCAAAGTCATTCCGCGTCGAAAGGCGCAAACAAAAACATCGGGCTTCCGACCGCAAATGAAATCAAAATATGTGGCCGTGCCCAATCCACGCCGGCCGTGAGCAGGCCCCGGTTACGCGTTCGAGGTGGTCGGGTCGGTAAGAGTTCAAGCGGCCGCTTAGGTGCACGATCGGAGGGGTGGAGACCGTCGACGAGGGATTTGAAAGAAAGGTGTTGAAACGACATGGTGTAGGGATTCAATCGGGAACGCGCGCGGTTGTGCGGCCGGCGCGCGATAAAGAATTGTGAAAATAACCCGCTGAAGTGCCCGGCGCGGAAGGGGGACCCCCGTCTTTTCATACCGGCGCGCCAAAAAGTACATTCCTCGTACTTCACCGAGCGGCCAGTAGTCGCTCGACGAACAACATTGTCACGCACAGGAGGCCTTGCGTCCATGCTGATCTGGGTGTGTGGTGTGGCGCGGAGGACATCGAGAAAACGCCGCGCTGGTGAATGGGCGGCCTTGCATCCGTGTTAAAGATGCTCTGGTGCCCGTAGCGTCGGAGGGCTTCTTCCAAACCGCGTCGATGTAGAAGTCGCTGTGATGCGTCCGCTTCGAAGAATGCACCAGGGGCCAGAACCTTCCGCGTCCCCAGTTCCATGATGCGGCCGCGGAAAGACGAAGCCGCGGCGGCCATGGGGAGATTACGTAATGTCCGTTCCCCAGACGTTGATTCGGCGATCAACGGTGAGGGTGCGGAGCCCAAAGCGGAAAACAACACGGGATGGCGGGGATTGCCGCTGACTCGTGCGTGGCCGGACGATGAGATCGGCGTGCTCCGAATTTGCGCCGCCATCAAACGTCGCGGACCGCTCGCGCCGATTTTTTGGTCGCCCTCACCGCAGAAAGAGATTCTCGTAAAGATTGCGTTTGCCGGCCGACGGCAGCTCGAGAGCAGCGCATCATCCGGCGCATCACCAGCGAGATCGCGCTTCGGGGACGGGGGACGTGGCGGAGTAGTACACCGAGCGAGTGACAGGCCGACACCTGCGCTTGTTTCGTGTTCAACGAGAGGGTGGTGCGTGCGGATCGATTCATCGCTTGCCGCTCGGGGCCCGGGAGGCTGCCCAAGCGGGCGGACAAAAAAGCAATCTCCCAACGCCTGCTGGCCGATCGTTGCGTGCAGCGATTTTCGATCGACCGCGGGGCCCATCGGCGGCGATGGCCGCAATCACTCGCAATGCGTCGCGGGCCTGCGCGAAGGAGCTGTTGTTTCCATGGTGATTTGATGCGGGTGAAAAACGTCGAATCGGCGCGGACAGCTTTTTTTTTCCGCGATCGTGTCGTTCGGCCCTTGAGGGCCGCTACGCGCGACTTTTCGCCTTGGAGACGGGAGAATGATTTGGGGAACGGGGTCGTCGGCATGGAATTCGCTCCAAAAGCACGGCGGATAATCTTCGCCGAGGCGAGCGATCGTGCCCACCTAACCCGCGGTCATAATTCGCCCCCCCCCCGACACTCTGTTCATCGACGAAACTCGGGATATGATTGGCGCCAGCGGTTCCGCGGTATCGTGTGGCCCGATGAACTTGGGATCCGCCCCGATTGTATAACCATTCGCTGGCGTTTATAGTGCGCAGTTTGCGTTCAAGGGCTTGCTGCAAGCAGCCGTCGCGAGCTTGCAGCTTTTGGGCATCCTGTCGTATAATTGCGGGCCTTCTAAAAACTACGAGCTTCGTCTCGTACAATTCGCGTTAGGCCAGCCACCGAACGCTCTCAAAACAATGACATATATGTCGGCCAGCGTCCGGACGATCCCATTGAGCGAATCCGTATGCCGAACCAGATGAGAAATGGAGCGCCCCACGCTTCTTCACGTGCTCGACGCATTCGTGGGTTTGAAGGCCGCGTACGCGATCCCTCGAATCTCTGCTGTTTGATAGGAGATCGTCCCGATTGGGGGCAGCGCAAACCGCGCAGGAAGGCCTTATTATTTTGAGGGAATGGCGGGCTGCTCACCGTTGCATTCTGGACGCATCCAACCCATCGCGGTGGACGGGAGGACCGCGGACTCCTAGTATTCTGCGGCTCGTTCGAGGCCTGGATGATTTCAGCGCTCGTCAGACACGCTGGCGAGAGGGAGGGAATTAAGGGGCCGTTGGGGGTCTCGTTGTTCGTCGAGGGGGTAGCCGAGTCTGCTCGCTTCTTTCAGGCGCGAGAAAGAAAAGAAAATCGCGAAGAGAGTGAGCGTCGAGTTCGTTTCCGACCGAGCACATGGGGTCCGAAAGTGAGGGCTCACTGGGCAAGGCCTTCCAGCCAATCTTCTGTGCTGACGGCGTTCGTCCCTCTGGGGATAGATGATCGCCATGCGGGCCATGAATTTGGCGCGGCGAGTAACGGAGCTTTTACCAAAGCTTTTGCTTTCTCATTTTTACGGATATTATATTGTTTTTTTCCTTTCTGTCTTTTTGTGTGTCCCAGAGAGTAGAAATTGACTAATCTTTATTTGGTCTCTTTGTCAAGCTGGTATTGGTGCCCACTTTGACGTTTGTACACGTGTGGCTGATCTTTATTCTGATGTTGTGATGGAATTGTTGTAGCAAGTTATTTTGGTTTGCATGTGTTGTGTGTATTTTTTGTAAAATTAATTGTGGTCATGTTGTCTCGTCATGTGTATCTTTTTTTATAGTTCAAGTAGATATTACATCTGTAGACGCACATTAGTCGAGACTGTCAGTACCCTTCCCCCTGCTTCAGTGATTTATCGGATGAGTGTAGGGACAAATTCGTGGCCCCCCAACCCCCCCCCCCCCCCCGTGACCGAAGTTTTCCTGGCTACTACACGGAAGCAGACTCGCTCGTACAACGCTCGCACGAAGCAAACGTAGGGCCCCCCAAGGGCCGATTCCTTTCGCCGCGGTAGAGACGAGGGGCGCTGAATAACCAGGGCCTCGGACGGGAGCTCAGAAACTAGGAGTCCCGTCGGGTCTCGTCAAACGCGGAATGTAGGATGCGTCCAGAATGCACGCGTGTTTTTTTTTTTCCGCCCCGGGACGCCTTCCTCAAATAATGAAGGCCCTTCTGGCGCCGGTTGCGGCGCCCATCGCGAGACGATCTCCCTTTCTCTCAACACAGCAGAGGCGATCGAGGGGGGGATCGCGCGTACCGCGCCTTCAAAACCCACGAATGAGTCGAGCACGTGAGGAAGCCGTAGGGGCGCGCTCCATTTCCATTCTGGGTCGGCCCATTACTTGATCGCTCATGGGATCGTCCGGACTCTGCGCCGAAAACCCATATCAATTGTTGAGGAGGCGGTTGGTTGCTGGCTAAACGCGAAACGAAATTGTACGACGAAGCTGTATTTATGAAAAAAAGTCGCATAATAACGAAAGGGATGCCCAAAAAGGCTGGGCAAGGCCGCGACAAACCTGTCGCTCGTTTTGCAGCAAAGCCTTTTGAAAGCAAACTGCGCAACATACGCCCAGCCGATGGTCTACATCGGTGGCGGATTTCCAAAAGGTCCTTCGGGCCACTTATACCGGGGAAAACCGCTGCCGCATCATATCCCGAGGTTTTAGTCTATGAAACAGGAGGTGTCGGGCGATGATTTTAATGACCGCGGGGTTAGGTTGGGACACGATCGCTCGCTTGCGGCGACGATTTTATCGCAAGTGCTTTTTGGGGAGCGAATTCCATGCGACGACCACGGTTCCAAATCATTTTCCCGTCTCCCAAGGCGAAAGTCGCCCCCCGTTCGTAGCGGACCTCAAGGGGCGGACGAACGGATCCGCGGACGGCTGTCCGCGCGATGCGGACGTTCAACGCATTCAAATTTCACCAGTTGGGAAAACAACCAGCTCGTCTCGCGCAGCCGCGGACGCGCATTTGCGAGAGTGATGCGGGCTCGCGGCGCGAGTGGGCCGCCGGTAGATTCTGGAAAAGCGCTTGCACGCAAAGATCGGCCAGAAGGGCGTTGGGGAGATTGCGTTTTTGTCCGGCGCCGCTTTTGGGCCCAGGCCCTCCCGGCCGGAGCGGCAAGCGGATGATCCGAATCGCAGCACCACCTCTCAGTTGACACGACAAAAGCGCCAGGTGGGTCGGCCTGTCACTCCGGGGCGGTCGGGTTTTGTACTACGACGCCACGTCCGGTCCCCGAGCGCGATTTTTCTCGGCTTGTGATGCGCAGGGATTGGGATGCGGCTGGCATCTCGAGCTGCTTTCGCCGGGCAAAAAAAACGCATCTACGAAGATCTCTTATGCTCGGGTGAGGGCGAAGCCATCGGGTGCGCGAGGCGGTGTCCGCCACGTTGATGCGGCGCTAATGCGGGGGAATCACGGCGATTCTATCGTCGGCACGGCACGAGCAGCGGCATTCCGCCATCCCCGTGTTTCCGCATTGCGCCGCACCCCTCACAGTTGATCGACCGAAGGAATTCACGCTGGCGGCGACCGACTTACGTATCTCCCATGGGGCGCGCGGCTTCGTCTTCCTAGGCGCGATCATGGACTGGGCCGGACGCGGAAGCGTTGGCCTGGTGAATCAGTAGACGACGCTCACAAGCGGCTTCTTACATCGACCGCGTTGGAAAGAAGCCCTCCGACGCTACGGGACCACCAGAGATCTTTAACACGGAATTTATCAAGGCGGGCCCAAGTCACCAGCGCGGCGTTTTATCGATGTCTCCGCGCACCACCACCCACCAGTCAGCAATGGACGGCAAGGGCCCTGCTGGAGTGACAATGTGTGCGTCGACGCGACTCTGGCGCTAGGTGAAAGTACGAGGGAAGAGTGTTACTTTGGGGCGAGCGTTTTCGTATGAGAGGTTAAATTGTGTTCGCTCCGCTGTCCCCGCGGCGGAACTTTCAGCGTATATTCACATTCTTTATCGCGCGGCCGGGCCGCACCCACCGCGCTCGGTCGATTGAATCCGACACCATGTACTTTCAAAAACAACCCGCCTCAAAATCCCTCTCGAACGGCCATCACCCCTCGATCGTTGCACCTAAGCAGGGCCCGGCTTGACTTCTTAACCGACCCGACCACCTCTAACGGTTAAAAACGCGGCTCACCGCGGCGTGGATTGGGACACGGGCAACAGATTTTGATTTTCAAGTGGCGGGTCGGAGCCGAAGGTTTGTTGCGCTTCGACGGCGAATGAACTTTGCCGAATACTGGAAGCCGACAGATCCAGTAGCGGGGCTCCCCTTTAGCGTGGTGTGGCCCCGCCGGGCGACCGACGGGGGCAAGTTAAGATTTGCTTTCGTGGGCTAGTTTCTTTTTGCTTTGGGTCCGGGAATTCCGAGCATCTCTGAAAATTGATGCCCAGATACAGGCCCATCGCGCAACTTCTGATGTTGGATCCTCGAAAGATACACCATCGCAGGGATATTACGGAACGTCCCCCTTTCGGACGTTCGTGAAGGCTCGGGACTTCGCGACTGGGCATGCCAGCGCCAAATCGGAAAGGGCATTGCTTAGTCGAGGGGGAAAAGAAGGAAGTGTGTTTTCCGGTTCGGAGCACGGCATCGATCTAGCGGGGATAGGGGAGAACCGGGCTGGTTGGCATTGTGAAATCAAAGGTCCCAGCACGGGACAGTTTTGTTCACCGGCGTTTGCCCCGAATTCGAGGGCAAAGGCGTACGTAATCTGGAATGTTTCGCCGAAGGTCGTGCTTGGCTGTGAATGAATCAACTTGTCGAGAAAAGAAGAGGAAGGCACTCACGGCTAATCCACATTGGGGGGGCGTGATCGCAGGGCGGCATGTGGTTTCGAAGGCCGAACGCTCCGCGTTTTCGCGTGCAAACGACGGACCTGAGGACGAAATCGAGCGTTTAGATCTCGACAAAGTTATCTTTGTTTTGTTTGTGGCGCGAGGAGATCCGAAACCGCGCTGCGTATACGTTTCCTCGGCCCGGGCAATTCAACGGCCAAAAGCTCCAAAAAAAAATCCATTCGGCGGGGAGCTCACTTCCGCCAGAATCGAACGGTCAGTTTCTTCACCGAGCGAGGCCTTTGGTAAACTTCGAGGAGGAGGAACGGGAACATGGCGTGCGTTGCTCTCTCTAAATCCGTCTTCCGGAATCCTTTGTGGCAATCGCGTAAAATCAAAGGTGATGTGGTGGGTTCACGGCAGCGGCCGTGATCAGGGGACCCCAGGGCTTCCGGGGACTTTCGGTTTCGATGTTGCTCGATCTGAAAGGTACTGATCGCCACAAAAAGCTGAACTCGGCGGCACTGGAACTCGTCAAGCGCACGATCTCATCTGCAATGGAATAGTACTGCCCCGTAGCACGTCGGGATTGCCAGTTGAGAAACGCGCCGCACGCGTTCGGACGAAACCAGACATGTCCAGGGCGTGGTACTAGGGAACGCTTCGGCGCCCATTTAAACCTTGCTTTAGGGGATACGGCCGTCCCGCTCGACCGCCGACGGAGACCAGACGTTGTGGTTATATGTATCGGCAGGAAACCAAACAATCGGGGTGGTCTCCGGCGGACGGGGCCGTCGTAACCCGTCCTGTTCGGATTCGGGAGAAGATAGGTTTGATCGTTCGTTGCGCAGGGCCGACTGAGAGTTGGTCAGGGAAAGCCATAGCCCCCAACCAGACACCCTAAAAACTACCGCCCCCAAGCATCAATACCGATTTAAAGGTTAAGAAAAGCGCAGGACCTGCTTCGAAAACGCTTTTCCCGCTCGCGACCAAAAAATGCTTGTAGATCGAGTAGCACATAGACGCAACGTGGATCGAGGGGAGAAGCACCTTTCACCCAAATCGTGAAGGCGGCCTATGGGTAAGTGTCGCTCCCAGTACTTACCATCGGTGCGTCAAGCCGCACGGCAGAGGACCGGGCAAGCTCCTTGCGAACCCTGCATCGCCAAAAGCCTCCGCGCAGTCGACGCACGCGGGGGGGGGGGTCGCCGGATGGAGCCAGGTCACCGCGACTGGAACGCACGCCCGCCTCAATCACCAGAAGGGCGGGCGCCTTGTGCGAGGCGGGATGGACTCCGCCACGACAAGACCGACAAGTCCGGAGAGTTCAGATCAACTGGAGTCAACAAAAACAACGGCAGGAAAGGGACGGGCGACGACCCCTTTTTGTTCGCTCCAATATTGGTTTAAGGCCGCCCGCATTCAGTGGCCTGCGCCTGAATCCTTTACCATTGGGGTCGGGCCCCCGGAGGACCGCTCGATTGCACCGGCATGATATGCGACCGAAATGGGGGATGATCGAGATGTTTAAAGCCTGTCGCTCCGCTTCTGCCTTGTTTCTCAAACGGCGGGAGAATACAATCGTTATCCCCTGCGAAAACACGACGTCGCGAACAACGCCTTGCGCCTACTAGCTCGGTTAAAGGATTGTTAAAAATTTGCGACTGTTTCGTATCGGGAATTCGGCCGGCGACGATTTAGGGCGGGAGAAAACGCCCAGGCGGCTTAGCGAAATCAGACGGCTACTCTCACGGCCTTACGGCATAGGCCGTCGTTTCTCCAGGGGCCATAAGTTGGCGGCGGCATTAGGCCATCATGGCGAACGCGTTCTGTGGGTGCTTCGGCTTCCCGTTTCTGTTCGTCAACTCGCATCGTCCTCGAGCGAAATCGTATAAAAGACAAATCATCACTTCAGGGCCACTACAAGATGGCAAACGCATGTGGACCTTAGTTCATGCAACAGAGGGGTAAAACAAAAAGGTTTTTTGTCCGAAGGGCCGGTAGCGTAGAGCAACCGTATGCTAGGCAC
>Ga0179591_1461219_pt1 | contig 10313 bp, 11 predicted proteins | sample CZOMad2_1_08_16f_FD_182891 | JGI IMG/M metagenome (GOLD analysis project Ga0179591, IMG submission 182891) | Vadose zone soil fungal communities from Angelo Coast Range Reserve, California, USA - CZOMad2_1_08_16fungal (PacBio error correction) | ecosystem: Environmental > Terrestrial > Soil >... | reverse complement strand
TCTTGATCCGGTAGGAGAAGGAGAGCGAGCGCAGGCCCCCAATATTCGCTTTCTCGACTTTTCGCCTTCGGTTTCGATGATGGTTCTTTGAGGATGGGGGCCAGCGGGGCGCGGTCCCACCGCTTGGGCGGCGCTGATATTCATGGGCGGCGATCAAAAAAAAACATGTGGTCGTTATAGAGCCATGATCGTTCCCTTTTCCCTTTGGGGTGCGGCACTGCGTTCAGGGGGAAAGGTCCACGGGCGCATGTTCGGAATCGCGAAGCGCCGGGCATACCGGCCCATAAACAAGCTTGAAGCAGATTTTTCAGGCAAGGCCCTCGCGGGACCCGCACCAGGTCTAGGGTGGCGCGTATGCAGAAAGCGGGGCGCAACCGCCAACACGCTTCTCTAAGCGCCATGATTGGGCCGCGTCAGGGCGAGAAGAAACGGGGCCCTGATAGGTGGTTCTATCCGGGACGGCTCCGCTCAAGTACTTTTTTGGTTACAGGGATTTTTTAACCGTCTGTGGGCCCGACCTCCGGCCAACTGAGGGCGAAAGCTCTAGCTCTAATCGCATCTGGCAACTGAACTGCCCGTCAACCTCGCCCGTTTTTACATTATCCGAGCTTGTTTGAGAAAGGCCCCCCATGCGGATGGTCCAAATGTCAAGGCATGGGCTTAAGCGGGACCGTCCCGTTCCCATCCGAGGCGGGGCGCGGAAGATAAGAAAGCGGTTTCGCGCCTCAAATGGACGGGAAAGCATATTCGCGGTCTCCGTGGCGATTCCTGAATCATGTGGCTCGGTACCTCGAATGAACGCCATGCGAGGGCCGGTTGGGGCACTATCTTTAGGGGAAGTTCCATCGGCGAATCGTTGACGATTTGCGGGGCGATCTTAATAAAGGGTCAAAGCTGTTCTCGGTGACCGCAAGCAGGACGTGAATGGTCTCGTGACGCGCAGCCCGAATTGGGCTCGGCGAAAAAAAGAAAAATCCGTGCCCGCCGGTCCCTTCGCGGAGGTTTTCAGGGCTGACACTCTCGATCGATTTGAAAGCAGCGTTCCGGCTGGCGCGTTCCATTGCCGAGGTTATTTTTAAATGTCGAACACCCGCGGCTGAGACTCTTCCGCGAGGCATCGGGGCCGCGGCCAATTGAATTTCTGCCACGACCAAAAAAACGCACCGCCGTTACGCCGTCCGCCCATACGCCATTTCGTGATCAAGGACGGACGGCTCTCTTGGCGCGGAAAGACGTCAAAAAAAGGCAATCAAATATGAACCTTCCTGGGTACGTTCTCGGCCGAGGAGGGAAAACGCGTTCGCCGGACGCAGCAACAGTTCTTCGGCTTGCATCGGCCAGGTTCAGCTGAACCACCGGCAGTTTTCGCGTGAATGTGAAGGGGCGATCGCTGCTCAAACATCCAGCCGGGAACCAGGCTTACGCATTCGTCCGCGCATGTCCCGCGGGCGCAAAAAAACAACGCAATCGATGCGGGGAAGGGCTCTCTTCACCCAAGGCTTTCGATTGGACAATTGCCACATGGCGGCGCGGCTTCGTGGGGCAGGGGACCTCGCCGATCTCTATGATCTGACGGGTATGGCGCTGCCCAACCAACGCCGGCCATTAACCGCCTATCCGGTGATCTCGTGCGCGATGCGACGACTGGCGCTCACCAATCTTGCCGGCAGGTAGGAGGAGGGGGAAAAGCGATCTTGCGCGCAAAACTGGCGGTCGATGGAAATTCCGGCGGAGGCGGGCCCCTAATATGACCGCGATTATCGCGTCGCACAAACTGAATTTCGACGATCTCGGACCTTGTTTTGATTGTGTGCAAGTCCAAAGGCCGGGAAACCCCAAAAAGACGCTCCGCCCTCCAAAAAAAAACCCTTGGGCCCAAAAGCGACATTGAACGGGCCGCTTGACGGACACGCGCTGGATTGTCGGGCGTCTTGCCGCCAGATGGGACGTTGGATTGTGAGATTATTCGCGCCGGATGACGTCGTCTCGCGCGATTTTCCGCTCCGAAGGCCGCCGAGACCAATGATTTCGCTGAAGGGGCGGCATTCTGAAGCTCTTCGCCCGTCTCGTTCAAAACTTATCGCGAGGCGGCACTTCGGGTGGCTGAACGTGCAGATTCCGACGCGCGCAAGGATGTGCCCGTCACCGGACGTCGAGGGTGCAGGGTTGAGCGGGAATAAATTGCGACCTTGAACATTCGTTGGGGCTGCAGCACGGGATGGGCGGAAACCCGACGCTCGGAGGAATTCGGCCGAGAGCGGGGGCGACGCATTTCGGGCGGCAGTGCAGCTTCGGGCAATTCACGTGCACAGGACAGGTCTCAGTGTTTTCCCCTTCCGGACGGCACTGTCACGTTTTTCGTACCCATAACGGGGGCAGAACGGCCGGGTCCTTCGGCCGAGCTTATGGGAGATACAAACATCCAGATAAAAAAATAAATACATACATCCAACGTGGGCCCAGTGCACTTGTTCTGCTGCTGGGGCGACAGGAATCAGTCCAAGGTATAAGAAGTGGCATTGGTGGCGGGTTGGCGGATTTTATCGGCCGAAGAACGGCGATTTATGGGGGCTGCTTCGGCAAATTCGTCTTCGAAACCCACGGCCGTCGTGAGGGATGGCGACCAGGGGAGGCACTGTCGATCTGAGGAAAGAAACGAACAGGATCGATCTTGCCATCACGGCCATCCCAAACAAAAACCACATCATCGGCTTGCGTGCGCCCGATCACGATCAAGGGACCGTTGGACCATTCCTGCTATCGGCGTGGGAAAACGGGAAGCGCCATGTTCCAGGGGGGGGCATCGATTGCGGGATGTTCGGCGCTTTTGACTTACGCCGCTGGCGCGATTCTGCCCTTTGTCGATCCGGGCCTCGGCAAGACGCCGATGGGCGGCGCGCTCATCGCGCAGGCGAAAACTGCGCAAAGGCGGCACGCCGTCGCTAGGTCCAGGGCGGGCTAGAGACGCTCTGCTGAATACAAAAAGGGCGCTGCTTGCTGGCAGGACGCCCTGGAATTCTACGGCCCAGGACGAAGAGTCTCAAGGCCGGACCGGCCCGGGGGGCGGGCCCGTTGAATTAAAGCGATGTCATCGTAAAGAGGGAAGCCGACGGAAAGCAATCCCCTTGTTTTGCGCGTTCCGTCAATTCTTCCCGGCGCGCGAAAAATGTGATTGCCTGCCGGTCCATCGCAAGCTTGCAACGTTGTGGCATTATTAGGCCGGACAAAGGAGGGATGGAGGCCGGGGCCAAACGCAACGCAGGATTGCGAACAAACCCAGATAGTCGCCAAAGTGCGCGCCGGCTGATTCCCGTTCATGGTCGCGCTTTACACGGTCAGTTTATTGATCGTGTGAATGTCGGCTTTGCTGCGCTCACGATGACAAGGATTTGGGATTCACACCCGAGATCTATGGTTGGGGCGCGGGATATTCTTCTTCGGCTATTTTCTATTCGAAATTCCCAGCAAAATTGTGATTCCTGACCCAAAAGTCGGCGCGCGGCCGCTTGGATTTGCGCCATCATGGCGAGGATGGGGCGGTGATCTCCGGCGGGCGAAAAACGCCCATTCGTGCAGGGGGCCGCGAGTAGTTTTTCTACGTCTTGCGCTTCCTGATCGGTCTTTATCGCGCGAAAGGCAGGGATTTCGCGCCCGGGATTGATTTCTATCTCTCGCTGTGTGGTTTCCGGCCCGGCTCCGGCGCCCCGTTATGACTCGGCTTAACTTCCTGGGCCATACCACGACCAAAACGGATTGGTGATCGGCGGCACCGGTTTATCGAGTCTCATCCTGGGCACGGATGGGGCTGCTCGGCTGCAAGGTTGGCAATGGCTCTTTCGTTACTTGAAGCGCTGCCGGCGCTGTCTTGCGGTGGGTTTGTGTTTTTTATCTACCCGACGGTCGACCAGAACGGCGGCGTTTGGTGGAACCCGAGCGAAATGAACGCAGGCAAAAGTCGCGACGAATTATACCTTCGAGCGCGATTGCCGCCGTGATAGGTGTCCCACAGATTTGTTCTTGGTCCGCCTTGGGCGGAATCCCGCGTGGTTCTGTTGGCGGCGATCTATTTTGGGGATTCGTGGTTGGACTTTACGCATTCGGCTATTGCTGACACGAAATGGGTCAAGGCCATGGCTTCTCGAATTTCGACGATCGGGGGGCCGGTCCTCGTTTTCGCGCTCCCTATTGCCGCCGCGGGACATCGGCAATATCTCTGGGGCCGTTCACCAGCGACATTACGGCAGAGGCCGGGTCTGGCCACCAGGTTGGCCGGTTGGGCCCGCAACATGATGGCGCGTTGCCGTTGCGCTGTCGCCGCGCTGCAATTTCGGCCCCCTTGTGGCTCGTTGGGCGCTGGCGCATTGCCGCCATCGGGCCATCTTGTCACGCTCGCTCCGTTCTGCGGCCATGCCGGCGCAATTCTTTCCGGGCAAGGGCGCCGCTGCTGGAATCGCCGCACATAAACGGCAGTCGGGAATCTCGGCGGGTTCATCGGTCCCTATGGCGGTTGGGCTGGGCAAGGGACCAAGGCAGGGGAGAGGCGGCAATATTTCAGGCGGCATGATGATTTTGGCGGCAACCGGTCTTTGCCGCTTTTTGCCGGCGCTGTCCTGGCCATGGGGCGGCTTTCAAAACGGTTTTGCGATGGCTGTATCCCATTGACGGTGTTACCGCGCCCCGCTTCTCCTCGAAGAAGAAGAAGGAAGAAAGAAAAAGGAGCGGATGGATTTCGGCGATATTGGGGGCGAAGAAAAAGAAGGAGGAAAAGAGTTCCACCGGATTTATTCGCCCAGCATGAACCGGTACGCCGAACGGCTCAAACGGCCAGGACTGCGGCATTGGACCATTAACGCGGCCATTGATGAGGAGGCCGAGGCGACCTTGGATTTTGAACCCGCTATGCAGCGGGCGGCCCTTGCCATCAACCTTTGACGGCTTCGGGCGCCATTCCTGGATGGACCTTGGCGCAAAAATGCGTGGGGCGAGTCTCTCGAAAGTTCCAGCTTTGGGGTTTTCGAGCATTCCTATTTGTGCAGTCGTGGAAATGGTGACGGGCGGTTGAACGCGCTGGTCTCCGCCCTTGCTATTCGGCATGGAACTTTTTCCGTGCGCGACATTGGGACCCATGGCAGCGTTGCGAGCTGCTCATCGGCCCTTTCAATTCCACGCTCTGGATGTTATGGCGCCGCGCCAAAATGGCGGGCGGCCAAAAAGGGCCGCCGCTGCCATAAGCGGTGTTCAAAAAATCCAGGTCAGCCCTCGGCCTCTCATTTCAATTGCGGCGGTTATTGGCCAATGCCGCAGGCTGGGCGTTTTGAGCCGTTGGGAGGACCGGTCATGGGGGCGATTGATTTTTATCGGTGGACTCGGTTTTCCTTCTCGCCCCAATTCGCGAATCATCCCGCTTCTTCTTTCTAGGAAGAAAAAGCGGGGGCCGCGGTTGGTAAAAAACCCGTCAGGGATACAGGCCAGGCGCAAAAAACGTTTTGAAGCGGCCCCATGGGCCAGGACGAAGGGGCGGCGGCAGCGGCAGAAGGGGATTGCCGCCAGAATTCATGTCATGGCGCCGGAAATAATTGCCGCTCTCGGTCTTGCCCAGCCCACCGCATAGGGGACCGATGAAACCCGCACGAGATTTGACGGGACGGCTGTGCGTCTGGGGTCGTTGGATGGCGGCGATGCCAGCAGGCGGCGCCCATTTGCCGGAAAGAAATTGCGCCGGCATGCCCCAAGAACGGAGCGAGCGTGGAACAGATGCCGAGGGCGGCAAATCGCCAGCACCCCCCCCCCCCCGCCACGAGCACAAAGGGGGGCGGGCGATTGGCAGCGCGGCAGCAGCGGCAAACGCAAACGCGCTCAGCGTTGCGGGCAAAAACCGCACGTGCCAGACCCGCTCTGCCGTCCCCGTAATGTCGCTTGGACCCGGCCCCAGAGGATATGCGCGATTTCCCGGCGGCGGCATAGGGATGCGTGAGGGAGCGCGGAGCGAGGGACCCGCCGGGAGTTGGCAGAAATTCGAGAAAGAAAAGAGGCCCCATGGCCTGGAACCATTGGCGGGCAGCAATAGGCCGATGCCCGTAAAAGGGTCCAAACCACGATCCCAAAATAGCTCGGCCGCCAACAGAAGGCACACGCGATCGCCAAGGGCGGACCCCAGAGACCATCTTGGACACGATTCATCGGGGCGGCATCGCCGGCTTCGAAGGATTAATTTCGTCCCCGATTGCCTCGCGTTTCGGCGGCGGGGGTTCCAGCCAACAAAAAGCGCGTTCCGGTCGGACCGTCGGGGGAAAGATAAAAAAACACAAACACCGCAAGGACGAGCCAGCCGGGCAGGCGCTTCAAGAACGAAGAGCCATTGCCAACCATGCAGGGGACGAGCCACGCCATTCGGCTAGCCCAGGATGAGTACTCGATACCGGTGCCCGCCGATCACGGTGGGTGGTCAGTGGTATGAGCGAGGGGAAAGGGGAAAGATAAGCCGGCGGCACATAAAAAGGGTGGGCGGCGGAGCCGGGCCGGGAAACCACAGGAGGAGATAGAAGATCATCCCGGGGCGCGAAAATCCCGCTTCGGCGAGACAGGAGACAGGAAGCGGCAAGAGACCCGTAAGAAAACTCGTCGGCCCCCTGCACGAAAGGGGCGTCGCGCGGAGTGATCACCGGCCCCAGCTCGCCATGATGCGGCAAAAGTCCACAGACCGGCGTGCGCGCCGGGGACTTTTGGTCAGGATCACATTGGGGGAAAATTTCGAATAGAAACGAAAATCCGAAAAAGAAGGAAAGAATATCCCCCGCGCCCCAAACCCATAGATCTTCGGGTTTGTGAATCCAAATCCGTGTTCATCGTGAAGCGCAGGCAAAAGCCGACATTCACACGATCAAGGGGAAAAACTTACCGTTTGTTTTGTAAAAATTTTTTTGTTGGTAAAGGCGCTGACCAATGAAACGGGATCAAGCCGGCGCGCCAACCTTTGGCGATATCTGGTTGTTCGCATCCATTGTGCGTGCGTTGGGCCCCGGCCTCCAATCCCTCCTTGTCAGGGCTATTGCCAAGCAAACGTGCAAAGCTTGCGATGGGACCGGCCGGCAGGGCAATCACATTTTTCGCCGCGGGGGAAGGAAAAGATTGACGGAGCGCAAACAAGGGGGATGCTTATCTCGCCTTCATCTTACGAGGACACGGCTTTATAACGGGCCCGCCGCGGGCCGGTCGGCCTGAGACTCGTCCTGGGGCCCGTCGTAGATCCAAGGGCGCTGCAGCAGCAGCGCCCTTTTTGGTTTATTCCAGCAGAGTCTTAGTTCTAGCGGGCCTGGACCTGAAAGCGGACGCGTGCCCCGGGCCCTTGGCGCGTTCGGCATGGCGAGAGGAGCGCGTCCGGCAATCGGCGTTCCCTTGCGAGGCACCGGGATCGACAAGGGCAGAAGAAGAAAAAAAAGAATCGAGGCCCAGCCGGCCGTAAGCAAAAGCGCGAACCACCCCGCCAGCAGGATTGCAGCCCTGGACGATGGGCGGCTTTCCCGTTTCCACCCGCCGATAGCAGGGGGGATGGGGATAGAAGGGAATGGCTTCCAACGGTCCCTTGGATCGTGATCGGGCGGGCACGCAGCGGATGAGCGTGGTTTTTTGGGGGATGGGACAGGTGATGGGCAAGATCCGTTGTTCGTTTCTCCAGATCGACCAGTGGGCCCTCCCCTGTTCGCCCATCACAGACGGGCGCTTTGTCGAAAGAACGAAATTGCCGAAGCCCCATTAACGCCGTTCTCGCCGAGAAAGGAAAGAAGAAAAGCCGCCAACCGTCACCAATGCACCTTCTACCTGGGACTGAATCCCTTCGTCAGCAGCAGACCAAGTGCAATGGGCCACGTTGATTCCCATTAAGCTTCGCGCGAAGGACCGGAGTATCTGCCGTTTGGTACGGACAAAACGTGGACCAGTTGCCGTCCGCACTGGACCATGCCCCTTGTGCACGGGGAATTGGCCGACGCCGGCGAAGCTTCGCCCCGCGCGGGCGGCGAGTCCTGCGGGGGCGGTCCGATCCGGTGCTCGCCACGATTGTTCAAGTCGCAATCCGCTCAAACGGCACCCATCGACGTCGGGTTTTACGGGCAACATTCTTTGCGCGCGTCGATCTGCACCGTCACCCGGCAAAACGTGCGGCCGCGGCGAAGAAAGGAGAAGTGAACGAGACGGTGGCGAGAGCTTCCAGAAAATGCCGCCCTTCCGCCGACAAATCTTGGTCTATCCGGGCAGGCCTCCCGGAGCGGAAAAAAATTAGCCGCGAGACGACGTCATCAGCCGCGATAATGCCACATTCAAGGGCGTCCATCTGGCGGCAGGACGGCCCGAACAATCAGAGGGCCCGTGTCACGGAGCACAACGGGCCCGTTCAATGTCGCTTGCGGCCCAAGGTTCAAGGTTTTTGGGGGAGGCCGGGAGCGTATTTGGATCCGGCCGGTTTGGACGTGCACCAATCAAAGGGTCGAGATCGTTCGAAAACTTCAGTTTGTTGCGAACGCAATAATCGGCCGGTCATATTAGGGCCGCTCGCAGGATGCATGACGCTCAGTTTGGCCGCGCGCAAATCGCTTTCTCCGACACCGGCCGGCCAAGATTGTGATGGGCGCCAAGTTCGTCGGGACATAGGCGGCACGAGGATCACCGGATAGGCGGGTATAAAGGGCGGCGTGTTGGGCAGCGGCCAGACCCGTCCGAGATAATAGAAGATTCGGCGAGGTTCCTGCCCCACGAAAAGCGCGCCGCCATGTTGCAATTGTCCCCAAATCGAAAAGCAGCTTGGTTGGAGACGTAGCCCTCGCATCGATGGCCGTGGTTGCGCCCGCCCGGCGGGGAAGAAACATTGCCCCTCGCGTCGACAGCGTAAGGCCTGGTCCGGCGTCGTTGTGATGTTAGCGCGGGGGGATCGCCCTTCAATTCCAGCGGGAAAACGGCCGGTGGTTAAGTGACCCTGGGCCGAGCAAAGCCGAAGAAACTGTTGCTGCGTCGCCGCTGCGTTCCGTTTCCTCGGACGCGAACGTACCCAGGAAGGTTCAGATGCACTTTTTGACCCCGTCTTCCGGCGCCAAAGCAGTCAGTCAATTGAATTCACGAAAAACAATGGCGTATGGGCGGAGAGGCGGAAACGGCGGTGCGTTTTTTGTGTCGTCGGGCGGAACGGAAATTCAATTGGCGCGGGCCCGATGCTCGCGGAAAAAAAGGAGTCTCAGGCCGGCGGCTGTTCGGGGACATTAACCTTGGGCAATAGGGGGACGCGACAAAGCGGAACAGCTGCTTCACAAAAATCGATCGAGGAGTGTCAAAGCCGCTGAACTCCCGCGAAGGGACGGGCGGGAACGGATTTTTCGGGACCCATCGGGATGCGAGATTCACGAGACCCATGCAGTCCGCGCTTGGTGGGCCTGGGCCACGAGAAACAGCTTGACCTTTAAGATCGCCCGCAATCTCAGTCGGCGATTGGGAGACGGCCCGAACAAAAAGATAGTGCCCAACCGGCCCCCCTCGGCATGGACGTTCCAGTTCGAGAGTAGCGAGGCACAATTGATTTCAGGATCCCACGAGACGGCGAATATTGCTTCCGTTCCATTTGAGGGGGCGGAAACCAGCACCGCTTTTACGCGGGCCCGCTCGATGGAAACGGGGGGGACGGTCCCGCTTCAGCCATGGCTGAATGTGGGCAAGCGCAATGGGGGCCTCTCAAAACAAGCTCCGATATATGTAAAAGGGCGATAGGGTGGACGGCGCCAGTTCAGATTGCCAGATGCGATTAAGGAGCTATCGCGCGATTTGGCCGGGAGTCGGGCAAAGACGGTTGATAAAAATGCCTGAACCCAAACCAAAGTTACTTTGAGCGGGGGCCTCCCGATGAACACAGCATCAGGGCAGAGTTCTCGCCCATGAACCGCGGCCAATCAATGGGCCTTAGAGGAAGCGTTTGCCGGTTTGCGCCGGCTCGGGCTATTACGGCGCCCCACCCTAGACCGGGGTGCCTGGTCGGCGCGGGCACTGGCTGAAATCTTCTTCAGTGTGATGGCCGGATGCCCGGCGCTTTCCGATCCGACATGGCGCCCAGGTGGGACCTTTCCCTGACCAGTTGACCGCACCCCAAAGGAAAGGAACGATCATGGCTCTATACGAGCACATGTTGATCGCGCGCCAGGGATATCAGCGGCGGGGGCAAAGCGGTGGACGCGCTCGCCACCCATCTCAAGACCATCAATTCGAAACCGGGAAGGCGGAAAAGAGTCGAGAAGGCAGGGAATATTGGGGCTGCGCTCGCTCTTACCGGATCAAGA
>Ga0179591_1264013_pt1 | contig 10313 bp, 10 predicted proteins | sample CZOMad2_1_08_16f_FD_182891 | JGI IMG/M metagenome (GOLD analysis project Ga0179591, IMG submission 182891) | Vadose zone soil fungal communities from Angelo Coast Range Reserve, California, USA - CZOMad2_1_08_16fungal (PacBio error correction) | ecosystem: Environmental > Terrestrial > Soil >... | reverse complement strand
ATTTCCTTTCTCAACCACCCAACAACTTTTGGTCTGGCGTAGTTCAGGACGGCCGAGGGTGGATACATTCATACTTCCCAATCCTCCCCCTTCCCGGGCCGCGAGCGAGTGTACCCTCAAGATAGCATAGGACGCTTTTCGTTTCGTTTCTGTAGGGGAATGCCATCCCCCCCCAAAGAGTATTTATTCAATCACTCCGCTTCGAGGAACCGCTCGTGTACCCTTGTTTCTCTCGGATCTTACGCCTCTCGCGGTCGTTCGCCCGCCGATGGCCCGTTGTTCGTTTTTCCTACCCCGCAAGAGGTCCGGCGCTTGTAGGCGGAGCTTCGAAGGGATGGAGTCTCCCCCGTCGAAATATGACAGTCAAGTGGATAAGTTCTGATCCGGCGGGGCGGTGATTGTGAAACTTAAGGTAACCTTCCTTTTTTTCTCGTTCGCCCGTTGCACGGGACGGCCCCGTCCGAGAGTACTTCTCCATGGAGTTCTTCCTCTCGGTAACTTCTGCAGTACAATATAGACGACTCCCCCCCCGCGCGCCTAGCGGGATTTTCACGTCCCCCTCTGTTGACCTTGGGTGTTCCCAGTCTTTTCCGGCGTCACAAGGGTCAAGCTTTTCTTTGCGCCTTTCCGAATGCTTTTTGAACCCATGCAAATTGAGCTCCTAAAGCGCTGGGGGCCCAGGTCAACCTCCTGGCCCCCCTTTGCTTTTCTCCGTTCCTGATTCGTTCCGCCGCTTGGACTTTGCCCCTGGAAAAAAGTGGTTCTCATTGTTTCAGATGCCTCTAAAAAGAGTATTTCTTTTTTTGGTGACCTCCAGAGTAGAAGCGGACCCCCCTCGATCCCCAGTTCCAGGGAGAAGGGTTTGCAGCTGCAAGTGTCCTCCAGTTGCCGGACGCTCGGTTGCTAACGCAAAGCTCCCCTATAGAGAGATCGATTCGATTTGCCCCATTTGCCTGAAAATTCTTATCGGTGTGAGTGCCGACCTGATGTCACCGTGAGAGATTTGGCCTACTAACCGATTTTAGGGAAACCCTTTAAGTCGGCTTCCTTCTAGTTAACGGGCTGTGATATATCAAGCTTGGTGTCGAAGGAAGCCTCTTATGTTTAGCCTACTCACAATAAGTGTGTATTTGACAACTTGGTGAGGTACCAGGGGTAGCTTGTATTGAAGGTGGCCACGCATGAGTCCGACCTAAGGTGTATAAATTTTTCCCCTCCCTCTTCTGTGGGACCAAACGGGGTTTGGCCCAGGCAACCCCATAAGGCAGTTCCCCCAATCTCCCTTAACTCTCAACTGCCCACCACTTCCAGTCCAGAGCGAATTCCGTTTGGTCAGCAGAACTGCCCCTTAGTTTCTCCCTTGTATGTTTAGTGTAGCAGTCAGCGCTTATTTCCCCTCCCCCCTCGGATGAAATTTCCCTCTTTTCTCTCTCTGAGCTTGCGAAATCCCTCTCCCCGACCCCATCCTTTTTTTGTCGTACGACCTCCCTAACATCTCGCGTTGTGGATCCATACAAAAGCGGAGGCCAATTTTAGCCGCTCCCCAGTTTTGCTAGAACTCTGCCTCGAAGAGTGAACTTTCGATAGTCTAGCATGTGGGTCGAGTTCGGTGCAGTAGCGCCTTTGTAAATAAGCGTCCCCAGACCTTCTGTTTTTCCCTGACCTACCTTCTTCACTCTCCTCCCCCTGCTTCCGCTAGCGGGCGCAGCAAGCGTAGGAAGTTGAGCTATAGGTGCCCAAAACGAGAGCCAAATCCCTGCGCGGCCGGGAGACGAGGTAAGTTCCACAAGCAAATTCTTTTTTTTCTTTCCTTCCCGCGTTCGATTGCGTGCCACGTCGGACCGCTGAAGTGTCGGAACAGCGTGACCTATAGTTTAATATCTAAGTGTTTTGTGGAGAGATACCTTTTTCCTCTCCACCTCTCTTCCCTCTTTTCCCCAGATCCTGCCCCGGCTTCCGGGCCAGTTTTTACACCGACATGTTGCGGTGCCCAGCTTTTCTTTCTTGAATTAAAATGGAAGTTTCGGCTTTTGGATAGGAGGGACGCACTCCCTCCCCTCAGAATTCCTGCTCGCCCTCCTCTCGAGAAGTGGTCTCGTATCAATACAGGCGTCGTCCCTACCTTGCTGGTTTTGACGTGATGTACCCCCTTTCTCCTGCCGATACCGACTGCTATCAGAAACAGAGAAGCCTCTTATCTCCCTGTTTCCCTCCTTCTCATCCTCTTCTTAGCGTGGTGTGATCGGGCGGTACCCCTTTTTTGCTTGGTTCTCTGGCCCAGTCCGCTTTCGAGCTTTTGACTTACGACCACCAGATTTTTGGAGGCGATTTGCTCCTTGCCCCCCCCCTGATCACGATCGCTGACTAGCGGAGAATTTTTCAGACGCCGAGACCTCATCTCGTTCGCAGTATCAGCGATTTTGCTGAGGCGACACACAACAGACTTCGCAGTGCTCCCACCCGGTTCTGTCGGCGCGGAGTTCCCGTTTATGCTCTAGGATCTCTGCCTTGAGCTCGAGGGTCGGTCATTCTCTGTTCCCCGTTCTTTTCTCTTTTTCCCCCGAGTGCGAGACGAGCGGGTTGCATTTGCTCCAATGTTCGGACTCTATGCCCTCAGCGCATAAGCGACACTTTCCCTGCCCCCTGCCACACGTGACACCTTTTTTCTCCGCAAACCGTCCCCCCCATCTTATTCCTGCGACAACCCCTTGAAACGGCCCGGTCGGTTAATAGCGTATAAACTCGTCCTTTAAATAGCTAGGTTCTTCGCACAAGCGTCCTGTCCTCGTTCGACATACCGTTCTCAAGGGTACCGAATTTATCGAGACTTAAGTTTCACTCCGACCGATCGACGTTCCCCTCTCCAGCGTTGGAGTGAGCACTAGTCCCTGGCGGGACACTTTTTCTTAGGGTCCCAACGCTCCCGGACTCCGCGGTTGTCCGCAGAAGTGGTGAGGCCTCCAACTAATGAGAACTATTAGTGTGTTTTTTTGAGTCCTCCAGGAACAGATTGGCCTTGGGTCCTGGGTCGTCGCCACAAGCGCTGAACGATATACCTCTTAGCCCCCGAGCCGGGTCCCAGCTTTTCCTGCTGCCCCATCGCAGTTGGTTCGAGCTTTAGGAAGCCCCCCGACGAATCTGGCGTCTGCCATCCGTGGACCGTGCCGGCCCAGCCTTCCCAACCACGCCTTTCCTCCGCTGCCTTTCATTCCCCGTCATCTCGCTCGGGGGTCGTTCGCTATGGGACGGGCGAGTATCCTCCCCTTTTACTCCGCAAGTTCCTTCGAATCCGCGGAGATTTTCCCTTTTTATGTTGGCAGAACTAAAAAGGGACTTCCCGGCAAGTTTTCTACACTTAACAGACAGTCTTCTTTCTCCTAATGATCCTCTCTCGGGTGCTAGGTAGAGGTCAATGACCAATGACCCTAAGCTCGCCCCCTACAAGAGTTTGCCCCATTGTAAACAAACGGACGTCCCTGCCAAAGAGTCTCCCTCCCCAGAAACACCCTCCCGACGCTCTCTGCCTTTCAGAGAAAGCTGGTTCCTTCCCGAGATTCGCAGAGGAGGGAGGGCGAGACTAAGCCCGGGTTTATGCATTTACCTCCAGCCCAGGTTCTGCGAATACTTGTTCATCTCTTACGGGCCATCAGTCTTCCCGGTCAGGGACTTTGGGAGGCAGGAATTCTAGCATCATAAGAAGGAAGTACTTTTTTACGACGAAGACCGGCCCTCTTCGTTTGTCTTTTTCAGTCTTTTAGAGAGCGACACGTGAAAGAGTTGATTCTGAGAAGACTTTCTGTCCTGCAATCTCTACCCAAGAGCTCTTACGTGTCTTATTTATGGTTTGACCTCTCCGTTTTGGATAGCATGAGGCCAGCTTTTTGTTCGCCTTCGCAAGCAACTCCGCGAGAGCTGGTAGGCCCCTCTTTCCTGGGAACTGCCCCACTCTTTAGCCCTCAAGAACTCAGACGAGTCCCGATCGCACCTGTACTGCGGTCTCTTTGTTATTCGTGGGGCTCCTCGGACGCGAAGGCGATCGTTGCTTCTTTTCTCTGGACTTCCCCCCGCTACGCGGCCATTGAGAGTACCTGCAGCCTGGCCGACAAACGCCTGTGCCGCAGCCCTTCTCTATGAAGGCCTTTGCCGCCTGATCGCGTCCTTTCCGCCCCGTTTAGTTTCCTCATCGAGACATTCCCACTTTGTGGCAGTTTTGGTTCCCTTTCTTTCATCGAAGTTGGGCAAGTCCCATTGGCACATCGATGAGCTGTAAATGCATCTGATCTATGTTTTGACGTCCCCCCCTTTCCCATTCAGGGGCTTCTTTTATCGACATCCTCAGCCGCACTACGAGCCCCCCCCCTCTTTCCGGTTGCGCGCCCATCGGTTGCAGAGGCTTAGACCTGAAGACAGTAGTTCAGTTCTATCGACGTGCTCCATCAGTCGTTCTGGAAGGTCGTCGACTCATTCCAGGCTCGGGGCCCCTCCTCCCTCGTTCCCATTCCACCTTCTTCCCTCCCGAGGTGGTGTATCCGTAAGTGATCAGGAAGATCACTCTTGATCTGCCCCAGACCGCCAAGGCGGTCGGCCATTTTCACGGGAAGTGATCCAGCACGAACAGCGGTGTTCCGCATCCTCCCCCCTTTTCTCCTAGACCTGGGTTTTCCCCGGTCTATTCCTTTGGATCCAATCTTGGCGGCTCATAGTGCTCGTTTCTGGGAGGAGCCCATTAGTTCTACCTTTATCATTCTTGAGACCCCGGCGTTTGATAGCGTCGATGTCAGCAGGCGCGCCGCGACCCCCCCCTGTTTTCTTTTTATTCTTAGGGCCGCCCATGCTCCAAATCTGGGTCCTTTTTCCCAATAGAAGAATAGCCGGTCCCCCCAGCGACGGGGCTACAAGCTGACCAGGTACAAAGTCCTCGCGATTCCAGACTATCCCCTTCCCGAGCCGGTTGTCCAGTGCCCTTTCCGAGATTTCTTTTTTATGGCCATCCCGAATCAGCACATAGGAACAGACCCTTCTCGCGCTAAGATTTCTCCGAAAGGGCCTCTTCGCGGTCCAAAAGGGTTTCGCTCCTACCCCCCCCTTTCCCTTTACTTATGTCCTTCCTCACCCCGGGAATGACCCCAGACGGCACACACATCGAGGATTGGAATAATTTACTCACAGAATATTTATCTAGTTCCCCCTTCTTCTACTTCCAGCATATTGCGTGAGACGCAAAACATGAGAGATAGCGAAGTGAATCTAAGGAGACTCCCCCTTCCTTCCCTATGGGGACTTTCCTCTTTTTTTTTTGACAAGCGAAGATCTTCTCCGGCACTCCAAGTCTACTAAATCTACGGGCTTTTTTAGTCATGGGCTGGAGGATGGAGACCTTGTTAAACCGGCCGTGAATATTTGCGCCTACCAGCTCAAGGACCCTCGTCCCCCCTAGCTAAGGGACGAGTTCGGCGTCTTCGCAAGTTCCTTGCTGTCATACCGCATTTTTCCGAAGGTGATTTTCTAGCTGGATGATAAGACTTTTGGGGAGGTCAATGCGTAATGTAAAAGAGACGCTCCGACCCGGCCTTGAAAAGATCGCGGTTTTTTTCCCGTCTCTTTTTTATTTCAGGACTTTTCTTTCTTGGATTTCTCCGATCAGGTGTGGTGTGTTTTTGATGTTCCCTCCTGCCAATACGGACTCTCCCCCAGGCTCCCCTGCTAGGCTTACTCCCCTTTTTGGTCGTGTTCCGATTTCCCCCAGCGGACAGACGAAACCCAAAAAGAGAGTATCTAGAAGTTCTTCGGTTGACCTCTCCCTTGGTGAGGGGTGATTGCGCCTGACTCCGCGTCCGCCGCTTCCTACGAGGTTTGACGATTGGTGTATCCTTTTTCCGCGCGCGAGATGTCCTTCGTCAGGATAAGTGTAGAACGTGGTCCTTTCTTTGCGTCCTGGAAGAATCATTCCGAAAAACAAGGAGGGCGATTCATCGAAGCCGATTCAGAGGCGATGATAATGGCCGAGTCCATCTCTTATTTTCTCCGTTTCCGGCGTTATTTTGCATGCTGAATTACCGCCGCGCCACGTGTTTCAGCCGACCGTGAAGTTCCTACTCCTATTTTCATATATCTTTCTAATATTGGTTGCTAGAGCCAGATGCATCGTGGAGTCCTTCGGTCGCGTGTCCCACCCGGAGGGTTCATTATCCCATGATTTAGCTCCCTCCTTCCCCCTCTCCCTCAGGAGCTTAGCGGCCAGTTATCATAGCCCTCTGTATCGGCTTCGATGACCAGTCGACTCGTGGTGTTTGATTCTGATTAGTAGGACAACGCGGTTCAAATGAAAGGACGCAGGGACACGTGCCGGCCCGAACCCATATCGAGAAGATGCTCCTACTCCCCCAAAGTACCCCCTCGCGTTGATTACCGTCGGCTTCGCTAGTTGTAGCGCTCAAACCAATCCAGGAGGAGGTTCCATGGACCTCCCCTTATATCTCCTGGAGGTGTCGGATCGGTTTTTCACTCGTCTCCCAACGGTGAGTCCTCCCACTCTCTTTTTCCTCCAGATCCAGGCTGCCGGGATGGTTGGGACAAATCTCAACCACGACCGGGTCGCGACCCTCATAATTTCCCGAATAAATAAAAAGCTAGCCCACCACTGGATCTTTTTTCCTTCCGGGTAAGGATTTTTTCTCGTTTCCCAGTACCATGCCCGGACCCGTAGGCGGTAAGCTCCCTCCCTTTTGTCTTCCTTCCACCAGCCGGTATGCAGCGAACTGCCCCCCCCCCCTTGGGAGAGTAAGCGGGTCCTCGTCCTTCTCGTGCCTAGAGGGCCTTTAGATGTTCTTCTCTAAGATTACTTCGGTTGTCATGGGGTGCTGGCCCAGCCATCCCCTTTGACGAAAATCCGGATCATGAATGATATTGGAGTGTTTTCGAGCGTCTGCGCTAAATCATCGAAACACGTTCACTCTAGTGGAGCGTTGATTACCCATTCGCTTCTCAGGACTATCTCTCGCGCCTATGGGTGCGTCTGCAAGCCTATTTTTCAACTACTCGAAGTGCCTTCCTACCCGAAGTGATCACTAGGCAACTCGGATCTGTTGTTGACTCGTCTTTTGGTCCTTTTCCTCCTTTTTTGATGACTCCCTCACTTAACTGAGGTGTTTCGTGCTCTTCTGCCGTTTGAGTCGAGGGTACATAGGACCTGAAATGGAGAGCGTGGGTAGATTTTCTTGATGCTGTAATACCCCGCCCCTTCCTTCCTTGGTCTGAAGAGACCCCTCGGGGTATGGCTCGGCGGGAGATATGCTTCTTCTATGTGATAAATGGTAAGAGTGTTACATGCTTTCCGCTGAGGTCAGATGGAGACGGACCCGTGGAGCGGGAACGTGCCCATCTATCCCCCAGAGAAGCCCTATGGTGGTGGTCGCGGTTGGATTCTGGGCATGCACATCTCTCGTTTTCCCCCCCTGTCTCCCTCTCGATAAAGGTAGCTCGTAATTCGCCAAAGCGCCGAGCCCACGGGGAGCCGCCGAGCTTCTTGCTCCCCCCGGAACCATCTTTTGAGCCCCCTTTTTTTTTGCCCGAAGTGGTGGAGGTCTGTGAACACCTCTCTTGTTTGCGGCGGCTCACTCCAGGGATAGAATGATGGCCTTTGATGGGTAGTCCTTGTCAGATCCGTCTGTGAGATTAATGTTTGAGCCCTTGTACACCAACTCGGCTGGAACGTCCGTGAGGTTCTGTCGTGGCCTAAGAGTCCCGTCTTTCTCCTTCGAGGCGGTTCCTCTCCAGACCGACGAGGAGTACACGAGGAGATTACCTCCCTAACACTGCTGGTCTTCCTGGGCCGACGACGGCAGGATGGCGAGAAGGAAGCTTTTGCGCGTGCTTTCTTCTATTAGTATTGACCTAGTTCCTCTGCCTCTTATTCAAGTTACACCGGCCGGGCACCGATTAAAGAGTGAGGAGTTAAAACGGACTACCCTCGTCTTTTCACAAAGAGGTGTTTCCAGTTAACACTTCTCTTAAACGACTGAACCCGCTCCAATAACTCGGTTTTCTCCTTTTTTCCGATTTTTTCCTCCCACTGGCGGAAAAGTTCTTTTCGCGATCATCCCTTCCCGTCACCACTGAAGAAGGGATGTTCTTTCGTCAGTTGTCGGAAGTTGGTGATTCCGACCGATCTTCTGGGAGATTCCTTTTCCCGAATAGAGAGACCCCTATATCGCCTTATGTAGATCGCAGCCCGAGCCCTCTTCTTCGCGACTTCAAGACTCGCTCAGGTCCTTTCTTCGTTAGGCGCACGATGGAAGTGACCAGGAAAGAGTCTTTCCCTCCTATAGTTTTCGCGGGAGAAGGTATTTAGTTGACCAAGGATGCCTATCCACACCTTAGCATTTCCCTCAAGCTATGCCTCCTTTCAGTTTGGTCGCGAGGTCCCGGCAGTTCAGTCCCGGCCTTCCGTTAGAACCCAGGTAATGTGTCGCTTTCGCCATTCCCACCAGAAAAATCTCGTTTTCGTGTGTCTTGGTCAAGCCTTGGAAGGAGTATGGGATTGAGCAGGCTCCCTTGCCCAGTCCCAAATGAATGCCATTCATTGTCCCTTATCTATTTACGTCAAGCTCTCCAATAGGACAGTAGTCTCGATTGGTATTGGAATGAAAAGTCTTCTTCTCTCCCAGACCTCCTCTTTACTGATTACCTCGAGGACCCCCCCATAGCGCGCAGTGCGTGTTGCTCTTTGTCCTTTTCTTGAGTTCTCTCCGCGGGGTTTCCGTTTTCTTTGTAGGACCATTAGGCCGACGTAGGCGGAGCTTCTGAGGAGTGTCCCCCCTACCCGTTTCCACAAGATCCTTTTAAGTGGAGAAGGCTCTCCCGGCTGTCGGTGCCAGTGACCTTTCTACCCACTTCAGGGTCTCTTCTTTGTGCGTCGTTCGACCGGGGTGCCAGTACGAAGCGTGCCTAGACAGTAGTTTTATTTAAGCTTTCTTCAACTCGAACGAGGTAAATATATTCCTTGTGCACATCATGCGTGATTCCCCCCCCTCTCGCGACAGGTCTGTGGGCCCTGGTTTTTCCTTGCCCTCCCTGTTCACTGCTTTCTTGCCTCGCCCGATTAGAATCTGTTCAAATTTCCCCACATTCGCACTCAACGATTTGATGGTGCGGCGGCCAGCGGCCCGGCGCGTTATCCGTCATAGTAAGCTCTTTTTTCTAATCCAGTGTACCCCATGGTCGATAGTGCAGCGCGAAAAACAGATCTCTTTTCCTAATTCCCCCCCTGGTCGAACCATCAAACTATTCGAAGAGTGCGGAACCCCCCCCCCTTGCTCGTCCGTTTCAAGGGTGTCGCCTTCCTCCCTTTTCAGCCGTTTCTTGACGCGATCGGTGTCAGCAAGATTCAGATCTACGTCTATACGATTCGTATTCCCACTTTAAGAGTCGAGCCAATTTGTACCCTTTCCCCCCCTTGTGAGGTCTTTTCCCGATGGTGACAGCGGGTGAGGACCGAGCGAGGGCAAGTCGCGGTATAGCTATGTTCCCCCCCCCCTTCCCGGATGAAGATAACCTTGGTTGTCGAAGGAGAGTGCGGTTTCTCACGCCAATCAGGGAGTGGACAGTGTGCTCCAAGGGCTGCGGATGTCCGCTAGGTGGCGAACGAGAGTCAGGCCTCCTTTCGATCGTCAACCCTTGAGGACCTCCTCGTCGGTGGCGAAAAAGGGGTAGAAAATCCCCCTCCGGCTTGCTCCGAGAGAACATCCACCCCGGACAATCCGTAGATTCTCGATGCTTAAGTTGGCCTTCCTCCGCCCTCCACAGGATTATGTGTCTGTTGTATGTCGCATTTTTTTCTGAGACTTCCATCGCAGGGACTGACTTCTCAAGATGTATAGACGTCTGACTTTTAAAGACAGAGAATCGTTTGTCGTACTCTTCCACTACAGAGCTCCTCTTTTTTTAGGTTTCTTCCCCCGCTCCACCCCCCCCCCTCCGGCGGCACGGGTCTCGCCTCCCAAAAGGTAAGCCGCTGTCAGGGTTTTTTTTTTTGCCCCCCGCGGAAATTAGTTCTTCTCCTGTTGGTGAGAGCGGTGCTGAGCGCCGGTGCTGCCCCAAGCAATGTTTTGTCCCTCCTGTTGGCCTCGCTGCCCCGTCCGCTCGCGTCGCGCAGATGTCGCTCGGGTCCTCCTCGGTCCAACCTCCCCCTCTCAATTCCAGTAGTTGACTTTCTCTGAGATCTCAGCCTTGGCGGACACACATGTCGGGGTTCATGGCCCTTGCCCTCTCTTTTGCACGTCGTTGTCCTCCTCCTGTTCCTCTTCCCCAGCGTT
>Ga0179591_1243553_pt1 | contig 10313 bp, 9 predicted proteins | sample CZOMad2_1_08_16f_FD_182891 | JGI IMG/M metagenome (GOLD analysis project Ga0179591, IMG submission 182891) | Vadose zone soil fungal communities from Angelo Coast Range Reserve, California, USA - CZOMad2_1_08_16fungal (PacBio error correction) | ecosystem: Environmental > Terrestrial > Soil >... | reverse complement strand
AGGCTTGCTTATGGTCCCGGCGTCCACCCCGACTAATATTCTGGTGGTGCTCGTTGATCCCGACTTTTTCCTTTACTGACGATGCCTTCAACGACATTTTTTTTTTAACGTCCCCCTCCGCCCACCTGTTGCAGTCTCCCCCGGCAAGGTCAATCGTTCCGTTTGTTGCTCAGGCGTTTTTTCGCGCACACCCCCTTTTCCCCGCTCATCTAGGAACATACGATTTTCCCTGAGGTAGATTTCTCTGCGACCTCTCTTGTGCCCGCTTCGGGGCAATTCAAGGAGTTCTATCTTCCTCTTTTTCCCAATAGTCTGCTGGTAACTTTTTTTTGCAACGTTTGGTCCGCGGCGACCGACCTCCTTTTCCTTTCCCCGAGTCCTTCTCTATTAAGGGCACTGTTCCTTGATATCTGATTAATGGCTTTCCTTACCCCTACTTCTTTTCTTTTTTTGCTCCGAAAGTCCTTCCGGATATTTATTTAACCACTGTCCCCTGCTATTGAGACCCAAGTTGGGCCACACAGTAGAGAGTGCTGAGTAATTCTTTTCCCTCGAACCCCCCCGGCGCATTCTCTCCCGTCTTAGAGAGGAACACCTTTCCCTTCCGGATTCACGTGGAGAACAGATGTTGTTTGAAAACTGACTTTCGCTCCTCCATCCCCTCCCCACCTCCCCCTTTTTCTCCTCTCTCATCCCCCCCCCACTCTTTCTCCTTCTCTACACTACCACCTCGTTCTGAACGTCCAATCACAAAACCCACAAAAAAAAACAAAACCAAAAAAAAACCTTCAATGAGATCTAGATTCGGACTCCCTCGTATTTTTTGCCAGTTCTGTGCCTCTCCGCCCCCCTTGACGTGGTTTACGTTTGCCGGACTTTTTTCGGCCACAGCTCGTTCCTGTTCATTCTAAGAATGATTTCCTCAACCCCGTCCCCGGCACTGTTCTCTTGCCCTCCCAAATCCTCCTTTCCGACGACATTCTCAGGTTCCCGCGATAAGTTCGCGAGCATCGTAGCCTCCTAAGTTTTCTTTTCTGGTTTCACCCTCTTTACTGTCGACGAGGGTTTAGTTTTGGTCACCTATGACCCTCTCAGTCTTTTTTTCGCACCCCTGTTTTGGGTCCTCCTGGTCACGTTTACTTGTCTGCACTGCACGTAGTACAAACGTCGCTTGTCCGTAAGAACTATACCCTTTTTTTCAGTGTTACGCTTTCTCAACCCCCCTGTAATGGCTTCATGTGGTGAAGTCCTCTCCCGAGTTTCAGTGTGGGCGCGTGTAAAAGCTTCCGATCGCCACGGTTCTTTACCCTCGTACGCACTTCCAGGAGTTCTTTCTCGTCGTCATTTGTGATTTTTTGTTACCCCGCTGGTACCTCCCGGAAGAATCGCCCCCGATTCTTTCATTGCCCCCCACAAAGACTGTTCCGTCTTTTTTGAACCCCCCGGTTACCCCTTCACTTCTTGTTAGTTTGAGAGACCTGTTAGTTTCCCCTCCTCAGCTGGACTTTCCCTCCATTTCTGTTCACTCCTTCGGCGGATATCGTTTTCCTTCATTCCCATGCAACGGCTTTGCTTTTTCGAATGTCTGGAACTTCCTCTTGGACGTACCCTTGTGCCCTCCACTTTTTCAACTCTATTGGGTGCAGGGCTTTTGATATCGCCTGTCCGGCGGATACTTTCTCCTTCCCGTCTTTGGCTCAACTCCTTTCCCCCTTTCTGCCGTCGTTCCGTATGACTCGATTCAAGGCCCCGTTTTTCCCCCCTTGCCCTTCACCGCTGATATCGTTATCTCCTTCCGACCAATGGGTCCCGGCGTTTTCCTTGTATCCTTTTCCCGGGGTCGGTGAATCCTAGGAACACCTTCCTCCCCTGGTGCGTAGCCGAGCGAAGCCCGTCTCCGCCACGTGCAGATGGTCTACGCGGTCAAGTCCCCCTCCCAGGCGGATACCGACTATTTTATTTGGTCCCCCTCTTTTAATGAGCTGAATCACCCACCCCTCCGGCCTTCTCCTCTGATTCTCTGGTTGAGCCACCCCTGTATTCGTTACCTTCAACAGATGTGTGACCTAACGCTTTTCTCCCCCACGGGCCCCCCCTTTCCTGGAACTTATTTCCCATTTCCGACCCTTCCTCCTTTCTCTATAAAGGCCACTCCTGCAGTCGATCTTTTTCGTTGTTGTTAGAGCCTTGTCTGGTGGCTGTAGAACAAGTCGCAGTCTTCCAGTTGAGAAGTCGGTCGCCTGGTATTGAGTTCCAGTGCCCCGTTTTCCCCCCCCAGTTTCTGGTCCCCTACTCCCGGTGCTCCCCAGCGCGAAGTCTCGAGGCCGTTTTTTTTTATTCAGCGTCTCCGATGTGATGATTGAGTGTAGGCGTAATTTCTCCCTCTCACGTTTCTTTGATCCCCTTGTCCTCGTCGTTTAGAGTTCGCAACGGCCGCGTCCTCTGTTTTCTTCCGGTGTTTTTTCTATGATTCAAGGTGCGCCTTGTCTGACAGCCTAGCCCATTGGTCGCGGCCCTAAAACCCCCCCCCTTCATTAGATGTATCGCGCGTTCTCCTCTCGATCCCTTTTTTGATGGCGTAAGACGTCCAGGCTGACACCCCCTTTCCCCTCAGCCAGACCTTGAGGATCTTCTTAAAAGCTCCTTATCCGCAGACAGTTCATGGATTTCTCTGTCACTTTCGTCGTTTTCCGTTTCCTTTTTCCGACCCCAGTGTTCCACGTGACGTGTCCATTGCTGCATCACTCCCCCCAGCGCCCCCCGTTGATGACGTCAGAAAGCGTCCTTCTATATTTCGTGACGGCTTGACCGCCCGCGTCTCCTTCAGTAGAGTGTTCTCTTCGTTCCAGTTTACCTTTTCTCGCTATCCAACTCTATGAGCGTTTTAATGTTTGTTGCCCCGTCTGAGCGTGCCAAACCAGTGGTTGGTTTTTCCCCCTGATCGCGACTTTGCATCGACGGGCCTGCCCAACTTGCCTAAGAGAACTTCGGCAGTGTTTGTTCATCTTGTGATCCTTTTCCTAGGCCTTCGTACAAATCGCCCCGGTTTGATTGTTTGCCCCACCCCTCTCCGTGGTTAACTTGTTTTTGATAAGCTTCCATCCCAGCCGTGTCAACGCGAAACGTTTCTTTCAGCCTTTTCGGCATTTTCGTCCGCCTGTTAGTACCTTTCACTGTTTTTCCCAGTTTCAGCTGCATGATCTTTACAGGCTTACAACCGATCGGCGGTGGTTTTCTCGAACAGTTCCGCTGCTGGTCCCGAGACCTCGACCCCCCATCTTGGAAGAAGTAAAGGATAATCTTTCCCTGATTTCGACGCCACGTCTCGATGTTTTTTTAAACGGTAATTCTCTTCTCTCTCCCTTTTCGGTCCCCCGTGTTGCCCGCCTGAACCGCTGTCGCCTCCCACCCCTTCGCCTGCTTTCGGATGGAAGTTCCATCCGTACCTTCACGTGTTTCTGCAGATTCGGTCGTCCCTCCTTTCCTTGCTTTCCCCGCTAGCGATAGCTGTTATTACGTACTCCTTGAATTTTGCATGCGACAGATTCCCCCTTGTATAAAGAAAAAGTGAATTTTGGTTGACCTCGGCGAAGAGCGCTCTTTTCCCTTGTTATAAGTAATCCACTCTTCTTCTAAAGATTGTGGCCCGTCCTTTTCTTCCCGGACTCTGTGCGGTTACAGTGTTCAGTTTTCGCGTATCTCCCCGACCATGTATTTGACCAAGTTCCGTTTCCCGGCCCCTAGTTCAATCTAACTTCATCCTCCCTTGACCTTTCCTGGTATCTCTCTAATGTCTTCCTTTCTGATTTGATGTCGTCCTTTGTTAGGTCACCCTCCTCCGATGTAGCCCCTCCGAATCTCAACGTGTAAACTGCTGTCTTGCTCCCGCGCTGTGCAGGCTCGGTTCATGAGAATTTATTCTTGTCGTAGATAAGTATTCTCGCTTGATCTTCAAGTTCTTTTTTCGGACCGTTTATAGCCCTCATTACTTTTGCACGTTGCTGCCTGAACTTGGTTTCCTCCTTCCACGTGCGTGGCACTCGGCCAGACCCCGTTGATTGTACCCTTCTAACAGACCTGGAGTCTGGTTGGGGTTTTTTCTTCCGAGTTTTTCCAAACCCAGACTCGCTCTCTCTCGGACTCCTACTGTTGTTGAGAGATTACTTGGCCTGTCTGTGATTGTCCCCTCCCTTCGATCGCTTCTTTCGGGTCTGGGCTCCTTTCACTCTCCCCTGAGACCCTATGTCACTCCCTGCCTTGTGCCGACGTCTCTTTTTTGATCCTTTGGGCAACCTTCCCTTGTCATTTTTTTTTGCTCTCAGAGTTAGCCGACCATTTGCGATCTCCGAGGACCTTCGTCCTTTTTACCTAGCGTCATGTCTCAGCGCCCTCGCCTTTTCTCGGCATGCCCGGCTGTTTTCCTTTTTTTTGATCTTTGATCGATCTCCCTCGTCGTCGTTTTTTACCGTGTACACGATTCTTTTGGCGATCGCTGAACTTTCCTCTTCCTTAGGCCTTTCCTTCTTACCATGGGTTGTGTCCCTTTCGATTATCGTTCTCCCCCTCCGTCGTACCTCAACTTCCCCTACTCTGTTCCTTATGCGTCTGTGAGTTATCGGTATTCTTATTGACCCCTTTTCCCCACCCCGGTTTCCCGTTACCCCCGTTTCCACTCTCTTTCGAGATTAGTTTCCTTTAACCCTTCTATGCCCCTCGCTGCCGTTCCCCTACCGTCCCTTTCGTTTTTTGCTTTTTAGCAACGTTCTTTTTTTTTTTTAACCTGTCGTGTAGTTAGTACAACTTTGTTTCAGCTTCTTTGCGAGTTCATCTTACGCTGTTCTCCTTCTCGGGTCCGGTTCCTCCCAACGTGACTTCCTGCTTCGTGCCTGATCTCCGTTCCCCTTCAGTAATTTTCCAGTTGTTTTTCATTGACGAACTGATTCGCCCTGGCCGCACCACCTCCCCCCCCCCTTTGCCCCGTTCGCTATGCAGCCCATTCAGTTTTGGGTTTTTTTTTTGGACGGAGCAATTATCCTCGGTTTCGCCCTATTCCTTCCCCCCCCCCTCCTTGATACCATCTTTTTCCTCTTTTTCGAGGCCCCTTTGACTTGTTACGCGCCGTCCACCGGATTTGGAATCTTTAAAGCAGCTCCATCGGCGTCTCAAACCGTTTTTCCCGTAGCGGAACGTTTGTAGGAGGCCGGAGCCCTTCCCTACGTGTTCCTCGTTCGCTTCTCGACTCACTGTTTTCCTTGTTTCGCTCAACAACGTTTTCTCCCCACACTGCCGCTGGGTGTTTCACAGCTCTCCCCTTCTTTCCCCGGCTATGGCGAGGTGTAACCGGCCCTATTCGACTTTTCCCCAGCCTTTACCGGCGCCTTTTTTGGTTTTGTCCTTGGGAATCCCTCGAGACCCAGTGAATTCCGACGTTCGCGAAGTGCCCTTCCCCACGCTTTTTTTCTTTCTTCGGTCAAAACGCGTTTACCCCCTTACGTTCCTTCCTTTTCTGGTGTCGCGACCTGGAGCCCTACGCCTTCTCGACTATTTTCTTGTCCTACTCAATGCTTTTCAATCCCAGTTCTACGCCTCTGAGAACGTCGGTCTTCCTTGCCCTTAAGGTATGGGTTTTATTCTCCGCATGGCCACGGAAAGTAGTGGACCCCCTACCGTTTTTCGACGACCACCCTTCCCCTCTTTTGCAATTTTGGCCATATCCATGGTCCCTCCCTGCGATCCGTTTATAAGGTTTTTTCACGTCCCGTACCTCCAAGTCCTCCCGTTCGTTGATTTTGCCGGTCTTGTTAGTAGTATCTTTACTCAGGCTTTTCACGTGGACTCTGCCGCCGCTCTCTCCCGCGACCTTTTCCTTTTTAGCCGACCACATGGGCTCGGCGGATTCCTTAGCAACGAACCTTTTTGGTCAATTCTAAGATTAACCCCCCTGACCTCACCTTTGTTGTCGCGGTATTTTCTAGCCGCACAGCTTTTCTGCTTTCCCTCCCCCCCTTTTCCAAGATGGCCCCCATCCGCCTATTCAACGGCGGTCCTTAGAAAAAGAAGGCACCAGTGGACACCTCTTACTCCAAGGCCAGGCGGACGGATGTCTCGCGTGTGGTTCCACCTTTCTTTTTTCTTTTCCAGCCCCAGATGTGTTTAAGAAGCGGCCGTTGACCTTTCCCCCTCCCTTGCGCCGTCTCGGCAAATTTCCGGCTGTTAGATCTCTCCATCATCCTCCTCCGCTTATATTTCATCCTCTAACGTTTGTTTGAGTATTGTTTTTCTTGCTGGCACTCTCTCTCCACTTCCTAAGTCGATCAAGTTGCCGCTGTTTTTTTGTACATGCTACCCTTTTCGCTGCTGACCCCCTCTTTTGACCGAATGGCGACCCCGCGAGTTATCCCTCTTCTTGAGGCCGCTTGGTTTCCTCAGTAGTCACGCTGTTTCCGCGTTGCTTTCGGGACTACGTCGGAGCGTTTTTTTCTTTTTGCCGTTGTCTTTATCGAACGAGAGGTTGTCGTGCGAGGCGCCCCCACTACTTTTGAGTCCGGTTTTTTCCTCTTACCAGGTGACTTTTGGCCCCACCCCCATTGTCGTGCTCCTGTCCCGGTCTTTGATCATTGGTTAGGTTCCCCCCCCCTGGTCGCTTGTGATATTTGACCTTTGGATAACGTGTCTGTTCGTTACCGATAGGAAGTCCTCGGTCGTTCAGCCCGAAACTGTAGTTTTGTTGGCACCCGTATCTTTCGCCGTTCCCCCTTCGAAAATGTCTTTCCCAGTTTTCACTTTCCCTGCTGAGGTTCGCGAAAGCGTCCCCGACTGCTTTGTAAATCTTCTCCTCCCCTCCCCCCAGGCCTTTGTTTTTTTAAGTATCCCTCTCCTTAGATATTTCGTCCTTATTACCGCATGCGTCGACTTTCTTTTGATTCTTCCCTTTCACCCCTTGTCGACTCCCCCCATGAGATGAACTGCTTTTTTTCAATGACCCTATGCTCGGCACCCCTCTGGTTTTTTGACTGGCACCCCCTCTCTGCTTTTGAAGATGGATTTACGCATCCGCGTTCCATTGAAAATGCCTGCAGGCTGTGATCCCTTGTTTCTTTGTGTCTTGTAGACTCCCTTTACATATCCAGCCTTCCCTCCGGCTAGTCTGTACCCCCCCTCCTTCTTTGGGGTTAGTTCCGTTTTCTTCAGCGTCCAAGTGACTCCTTGTATGTAAAGGCCTCACCCCGTTGTGCCGTTATGGCAGTGGCGAATCGCCTGAGACGTCCGTCCCTTTCTGTCTTTTTTCCAACGGTAAGACTGAGAGGTCCGGATGCAAATCCCTAGACTTTTCTTAGCCTCCCTCCGATGGAAAGTCACTCTGACCATTGTAAGTTTCCTTGGACGGCGCCGGACTGCTAGCCTCCCACAATTATAGTCCCCGGTCGCTTTGAGGCTAGACGTTCCTGTGTTTTTCCTTGTAGTTTCTTTTGCTTTCTGTCACCTTCCCTTTTTACGTTTTCCCGGCTTCCAGGCCGGTCCCATATACCTTTTAACGTGGGCCCAAGCGTATGCCTACGAGTCCTTTCTCTTTCTCCCAGCATCAGCCTGCGCGCTCCCCCTTGTAGACCGAGTTTGGGTTGAGTCCTCGTTTTTCATTGTCTCCGACCCCACTTTTTCCCATTGAAGTCTTTCATCCGCCCTCCGACTTTTTTGGACGCCTTCGACATCCACTCTCTTCCGCTACCCAGGCGCGTTGGCCCTTTTGTTGCCCTTACCGTTTGCCTTGACTGTTCAATGTTCAGTAGCTTTCTTTTTCCCGTCCCTCCCGAGTTGTTTTTTCCGTTCAGCCTCACGGATCCTCCTTCATATCATGACGCCCTGCTTGCTTCTGCGATTTCTTTGATTTTGTCCTGCTCGCCCCCCCTTTTGCGTTGCTTCTTCCCAGCAGCTATGAGTATTCGAATCTTTTTCTCTAAGTTGACGCTTCCGGGCCGTGGAAGTCTCTGGTGCTTGAACCTGTTACCTGGTTAGTCTTAACATCTCTCGGTCTCGATCTCGACCTTTTTTTTGGGGAACCCTGTCTCCACACCCCCGACGCTTGCACTTTTTTGTGACAAGGCGGTGGTTTTTCACTTTGCTTGCATCGTTCCATCGATTTCGGGTAAACGTTCCAATTCCCGCCAGAGCGGGTGGATCGTAGTTGGCTCCCGCCTGCCTTCATATTTCATCCTCCTCGTGTTGTTTGTTCTCTCTCTCCGTGCGGTTTTGATGGTAAACTCTTCTTCACGTAGTCGTGCGAGGTCTGGGATTTCCTTTGACCTTCCTGCCGGCCCGATGCACGCTTCGAAGCGCCCCCCACCGTCCGAAGTCTCCCCCCTCCCCCCCGGACCTGTCTCTTCGGGTTTAGCTTTTCGTCGTAAGGCAACCACGAGTTCCCCTGATTTTTTTTTTTGCGACCTTACGTCTCCGACGCCTGAGTTTTCCTTTTTCTAACGTCGAATCGCTTGTTTTTTAGGCCGTGTCGGTTAACCCTGAGTGCTCGTTCTCCTATAGTCTCCTCTTAGGCTGGGGGACCTGAGCAACTCCCTTGGGGGCGGCGCACGAATCTACTTCCGGAACTCTCGAAAGGGCCAGGTTTTCACTGTCGAGTATCGTTCTTGCTTCCTTTTTGCGGGCCAGTTTTCACCTCTCCCCCTTTGCTGTTGTCTTTTTTACCCTCCTGCGTATCGTTCACCAGGTCACCGGCAATACGTTTCCTCCCCCTGCGGGCACAAAGCGATCCTGTGATCAGATCCTTTTCTTTTTTCTTTGACCGTTTCCTTCTAGCGCTGTTTCGGTAAACCTGACGTACTTTGTTGCCTGGTTGTTTTGTTTTTTGCCCCCGGACGCTGGCTCGGCAAACGTCTTGTCCCCCCCGTCGTACTCCCCAGGTCTTCAGCGATTTCGCGTAGATTCGGCTAGCCTTTTTCAGACGTGGAGCGTCGTCATGCCTCTTTCCCAGACTTCTCTGCGTCCTTCTTTCTCTCTAATCAGTCCATGCACCTGTTTTAATCTTACCAAATGCCCTTCTCATGGCTGAACCCCCCCTTAAAGGACCGTTTCTGTTTCGTCTCCCATTTCCGTGCGACGAATGATGACTTTGATCGTCTCGTTCCGGCGCCTAGTAGAGGAGTACATTTCCCGTTTCTCTGTCCCATCAGCGGATGTTCTACGTTTCAAAAGGAGGAGACGTTTTTTTTTCCAGTTTTCCCGTCTGCAGAGGCGCAGCACCAACGTGACCGGAGAAAGCTTGCCCTTTACGTTCTCCCGGGGATTTCCATGCACGTTAGTCCGCAACGGTTCGCTGGCGGACGACGTTACGATTTTTTTTTCTCAAGTTGACCGCTGCTCCACCCCACTTTCCCACACAGAAGTGTTTTTGCCTCTTCGCGGCGTTTTGTGGCTCTTTGCTCGGCACATAACGGTTTCTACAACTTAGAACGCCACTACGGCGCAGATGTTTCGTATAATTTTTCATGAATCCGACTTCGGGAAAATCGCCGCGACCTCGTGCCCTGTCCACCACCAATTTTTTTTTGCCGGCAGGTCCCCCCCCCGGTAACCCTCTGTCATCCCTTTTGTGTGTCGCGCCCCGGTAAGCCTTCCCACGCTTGCGCCTCTCTGACGAAGTCGATCACCCATTTCTGTCCATCCTTGATTATCGAAGATTTAGCTTCCGGATTTAAGCCAATGATTGCTGTCTTTTTTTTATTCTTCCCAAGCATGGAACTTAGTCGTGTCCTCGGTTGTAGCGAACGTCAATCTTTTCCCTGGTCCCTGGGATCGAATGGTGTCTGCCTGACTTATCCCTGTTCGTCCCGTCCGCCAACCCAGATCTCAAGTGTCGGTTGCGTTTCCGTCCTATGACGTCTATCGTTACGCCACGTGTTCCCTGGCATACTGCTTATCCCTACATTTTTTTCCTTTTTTTCGCCCCCCCCCCGCTTCCAAGGGTTCGGCGTCTTCATGCTAAGAAATTGTCCTGGACTCGCGTCCACCTTCCTTCCCCTTGCGTTGAGTTCGCCGTCCTCGCAGCCAGTCTCGCGTTCGATCACTCCCTTGAAGATGCGTACTTGACACTCCCCGTCGGATAACAGTCCATTCAGCCGGCACCATCTTCATACTTGTCCTTTCACCCCAAAGGGAGTCCGACGCTGATCGCGCGGGGTGCCCTGATTCGTTCCAGAAGCTGTTTTGCAGCAGGCTTCGACGCTTTTAGCAAGGACAATCCAGTTCTTCGGGCAAAAACTTCTCGAAGCTCAGTGGCGATCGATCCCTTCATTTCGCTGCTG
>Ga0179591_1285334_pt1 | contig 10314 bp, 12 predicted proteins | sample CZOMad2_1_08_16f_FD_182891 | JGI IMG/M metagenome (GOLD analysis project Ga0179591, IMG submission 182891) | Vadose zone soil fungal communities from Angelo Coast Range Reserve, California, USA - CZOMad2_1_08_16fungal (PacBio error correction) | ecosystem: Environmental > Terrestrial > Soil >... | reverse complement strand
CGTTCCGTAACGCCGTCGAGACTCTGCGGCGCTCAGCGAACCTCTGCGTTCCCCCAGTCGGATTCTTTGGCGCCGGACCCGCACCGAGCGGCCGTCAGATTCAATCACGCATTCGTGCCCTGGCCTCTGCCAGTCCGACCTGCACATGACCGTCCACCCCCCATCGCTATAGATGCCAAAGCGATCCCCAGCAGACGCCCCCCCCCCCCCCCCCCCAACCCCAGATATACATTCGAAACGTCCTCCGGATTTTTTCCATTCATCGCGTTCGACGTAGAGATCCAGAATAAAACGGCTGAAACTTTAATGTAGTATTTTAAGCTCGCAGACCGTGAGACGTTCCCTCGTCCTTCAAATGCTCTGCCTTTTCTCCATACTAATGCATTCGTCGTGTGACCGCTGGACCGAAAGAGTGCTTTTTTTCCCCGCGATTTCACAGCTCGCGTCAGCTCGTACTCTCTCGCAAATACCGAATCCGAAACAGGTAGCCACTAGCCAAGCACTAGGATCTGCCTGATCTCTCGGCGTGTCCGTATACAGCCGATCGTCGGCAGCGGAGCGTTCTGCACGCGTGTATACGCTTTTTTGTCAGGTGCGTCACCTTGCTATGGCAGCCTTCCGTTCGTGTATTCCATTTTGCCCTCGACACTAGCTGCCCCGCCCCTGAAGTGTCTGAGATGCAGTCGTTTTGAGATTTTCCGGATTTGAGTTGAGTTTCCATCATCGACTTCTCCCCCCCCATGCGCGTGACTACTGTAGGACGCTGAGAGGTGACCGTCTTCCCTTGCAGTTTGCTGCGATACAGCGAGTTTTTTTTCCTTATTCTCCCAATTGTCCTTGTGTCTTCAGGCTTGAAACAGAGTGATAGGTGGCCCTGCTTTTTTTGCAGCTTCGCTTTGTCTCCCTTTTTCATTGTACTCTTGGGGTACACCATCCTGATGGTTTGTATCATGTTGTGGCCATTTGTCCCTGTCTCTTCTTTCTCCTGGTTGATGTTCTCACAAAGAAGATGCATTTTTGTTGCAGAGGTACAGAATTCCCCCCTGTGATGGCCCATTAGCTATAACCGTCTGCCCCCACCCCCCCCTTGCCTTTGCCCTTCAGTCCAGTCCCTTTTTGATGTCTCCCCTTCATCGGAGTCGATTGCAGCACCTGGCCGCTGCAATTTTCCTTTTTAGCTCCTGCCCCCTGTTCTCTCCTTTTTTTCTTGCCTGGAAGTTCTACTTCGCTGACAAGCTCGCCGTTTGATCGATTAGTGCATTTCTTTCTCTTTACGACGGAGCCTCTCGTAGTCCTTCTCGCCCGTGCAGACAGTGAGTCTTTTCAAGCGTGCTCCATTTTTGACTGCCACTTTTCTCGAGTTCTTGTTAGGGACCCCCCCCCGTCGATTTGGCGATATTACATGCTTAGCGCAGCCCTTTACGCAGTGTCTACGTCCGTTCGTTGTCTTTTTTCAGCTCGTCGAGTGGCTCTGGTGCCCACGCACGGGGCACCTTTAACCCGTCGCGCGGCAGAATTCGCCTTAGTCATTGCCCTTAACTCTGTGATGAGTTTTTACGATTTTTAAGACGCGGGTTCCGAGAGTATCGCTCGTTAACCAGCCAAGGAGGTTGCCTTTACGGAAGATGTTGTCAGGTTTCCGCTGCGTTGTTCTACGTTTACGAGTTGTTCGTCCTATCGAGACTACGTCTAGCTTTTTCCCGGCGTTATGCGATTTTAGACGACGCTCTATTCTGACTTTGTGCACCAGCGATGCAGAATAGACTCCGTTTTTCCCTTGCCCTTTTTCCCCCCTTTCACGTGCATCCCGTGTGTTACTGCTTCGATGTGCAGTTTGCTTCGAGCTCATCTTTTTTTTGCATGGACACGCTTTGTTTTACTTGCGCTGTCTCGTTGCCGAGGTTCCGACTATTCCCATAGTTCTTGCGCCGGATCTACTTGTTGAAGGAATGATGTAGGCACTTTTTTACAGTTGATACCTGGGCACACGATCTGAGGCAAGTTCAGCTAGACTTCCCCTATCTGCCCCCTGTCCGACGTACGTCGCTTCCAGCCTCTTCATGCTTACTGTCATGCCGTTAGAAACTTGATGAACTTAGGGTCCGCTTATTGAGCTTCCGTATTGCCTCTTCGATAAGCTTTTCTCGTTTTCCCTACCTTACCCGCCATATGCTTTTGTTTTTGACGTTTCTGGCACTTTTTCTTTTGATAGTGTTCGCCTCTTTGACTCGTTGAATAGAGACTCTCCGGGCACATCAAGACACTCCCTAACCTCTTCCAGCCACACTCTCCGGACCTGTCGTGTGTTGTGAAAAAAGACTCCACTGGGTCTTATACAGAATTTTTTTGAGCCGTTTTTTTTTTTTTACGCCCATCAGTTCCGTTGATTTTCTTCTTTCTTCTTAGCTGCTGACCCAACTTTCAGCAGAGCTCGTCTCTTGACGGGCCAACGTGACACCGACAGCCCCAGTTCCCCCCGTTATATGCGCGCTATTTAAGCCCGCCTTCTGTAGATGATAGCTCGTCAAGACCTCACACCTTTTTTGCACCAGTGTACGTCTCCCCGTGTTTTTTTTCCTGCAAGGACATCCCGCTAGTACAGAAGAGTTCCCTCACAGAGCTTTACTCACATAGCCTGTACTTCTGACCTATTTGAATCCTCCCACTCTTTTCTGTGTCTTTGACGAGGCCTATGCATGGTCGATGTTGCACGTCGTTGTTCTTCGTGCGAGCCGCGTTCGTTTTTCAGAGGTTTTTCCTTTTTTTATCGTGTCCGTAGTTGTAGGGTACATCTCGCCAAGCCAGTTTTAGAGGACTTGCTGGGATAGTCTGCACCCCCGGTTAGGCTCTTACGTGCTGGTTTAGCTCATATCTCCCCTGAGCATGTCTTGCTTGAGAACGGATCGCTACTTCTTAGGCTCTGAGCATTTTTTCAAAGCGCGTTTACGAGCGTGGCGACGCGGACTTTTTTATCTGCCTTTGAGACTGTTTGGGTTTGAACACTCAGAAAAGCGCCGACCGGCGTGCGTTTTTCGCTCTAGATGATATCCCCCCCTGCGATCCTGACCTCCTAAGAGCATCTTTTTTAAATATATGAGCAGCTGCTATTGTTTTTGACCGGTTTCTTCGCCACCTGTGTCGGCTTATTTCTTTCGATCCGATCCTTTTTCGAAGTTTTTTCGCTTATGAAGAGCGTCCAGATATTATTTTTTTTATCCAATCCCTCCCCGATAGTTTCCCTCTCTCTCGCTGAATCTTCGTTTTTCTACTAGATCTGAATATCCTCTTGACCAGGTATGTTGGACCCTTATCAACCCCCGTCCCTTCCTTCATCATCTTTCCATCTGATTCTCGCTCGGAACTTGCTTCCTGGAATCGTTTTTTTTTTTGTTTTTTCCTCACCCTCCTGCAGCGAATTCCGGTTTTGGTGTCTTTGTCCACAAACAACTTCGAGAGTTACTCCCTTCGATAACCCAATGTGTGTATCTGCCCTCTTATGAGGGCGCGTTCAGGTCGGGTCCTTTTAGATCCAGTTGTGTTCGTGAGTGTTTCCACTCGCCGCGTGGAGAAGTGCCCCCCTCTCGCTTTCTTATAAAAGACTCACCTTTTTAGTCTGAGATTGACGTCTATTTGGTCTCTGTCCTTTTTTTCCCAAGATTCAGTTCTTTCTTACTCCTGGTCGTCTGTGTAGTTTGGCCTTTATTTTATGCCTTTCAGTTCTCATCAGCCGACTTCGACCGAAAAAGCTCTGTACTTGTTGTTTGCTTTTGTTACCCAAGACGATACCTTTACTCGGTCTCAGGCCGGTATTACTCACTGACTGATTACGGTTTTCCTTCTCTCCGGTAGCTTTACTCTCGGAGAGAGGCAATCAAGTCTCAGCCTTTTTTTCCCATCTACGTCCATTTTGCATGGAAGATTGTCCTTCCTGATGTTGATTTTCATTGTTTTCGTTGTTTGTCTTCTTTTTTTTCTTGCTTGAGTTGACCCCCTCCCTCCCTCGATGAGCGGAGCTCCCCTCCCCAATTATGTTATGAGAATTTCCCTTTTTGATTGTATAGGAATCAGCCCCAATAAGAATTCTTTTCCCTACGTTTTTTTTAACATGGCCCCTCTTTTTTTCTATTCTCGTCAATATGTGTTCCCTTTTGATCTCCGGATGTATCCTCGAGTATCGAATTAGATTTTTTTCCCCGTTAGTACACATGTCGCACCACCCCCACCCCCCCCCCCTTACCTTCTTTCTCCCCTCGGAATAGAAGGCTTCTTGTTTTTCATACAAACCGCGCTTTCTTGTAAGAAATTTTGAGTGTCTGTTTTTTGGTGTGTGTCCCCCCACCGCCCCCCCACCCCCCCCCGCCACGTCCCCCTCCACCCACTTTTTTTTTTTTTTTTGTTTTGTCTCAGTTGTAACCCTTGTCTTTCCTCGCAGTTTTTTAGCTTCGTGCAATTTTCTTCCAGTTACAGTACTCCTCATCTCATTTACCTAGAGATGAATTCCCTCCCCTCTCTTTTTCTCCTTTCCAATCGAATCTTCAAGCGTATTTTCAGATTCATATCTTTCGACTTTTATCAGCATGTCCTCAGAGTAGTTATACTCTTTAAAGAACATTTTTCTTTCGAACTTCAATGCTTGACAGGACAACCCTTTATAGCTGCCCAAGCTCCGCCTACATCGCCCTCTGTCTCCTCCTTCTCCAGAAAGCCAGTGTCACTCTTCGTACCTTCTATGCACCCCTCTTTTTTAGATACCACGCATTTCTAACCTTTTATTGAAGAACCCACTTTCTTCCTTTATTTTTATCATGTTTGGACTTTTTTCTTTTCCTACTCACATGTCTAAGTCTTCATCCCCTACCTTACGGTAGCCCCTGTGAACCTCCATTTATTTTGTTACACCCTACCAGGTGAGACCTTTCTTGTTAGGTCTCTCTCCCTGTCTCTCACTTTTTTTTTTTTTTTGTGTTCCCCTTTTTCTTTTCTTCTTGGTTACTGTTTTTTTTTTTCGTTGACCTCTTTTTACCCCTAAGTACCTCCTCTGCCCCGAGCTCTCTCCTCCTAGTCACCATTTCATCCCCCTTGTACCCTTCCCATGAGACTCGAATCTGCCAATTTAAATACTTCCTACCTTCCCTCCTTTGTAAAAGAGTCCCCCCCTTCACCCCACTTTTTGACAGACCCCCACCCTCCCCAGACACACACTCCTGTTTACTATGTAATTTCCGTCCTTTCTTTTTTCACCTCCTCCTCGGCCTTCCTTCCTCCTGTCCTTCCTTTTCTGCCTCCTGAGAGATGCTCATCATTTTGTTTCTATCTCCAGGTTAGTTCAGCTCCCTGCTTTCTTTTCCCTTCCTTCCCTTTTCACCCCCCATGACGGCCCTGGGACTGTTGCCACCCTCATTTAGCAGTGCAGATTTTCTCTTCTTTTGACTGACCCCCCTCTCCCGATCTGAGTCACCCTCTTTTAGACCTGTTTTTCTTCTTTTGCTGGCACTAGCAGTTACCCTTTGTAGTTTGGGCCCCAGTACCCTTCCCCGTTTGTAATGTCCCCCCCTCCCGTTAACGATTTTCCATCCCCCAAGGGTGTCTTCTGTATGTGTTTTTTGTTTCTCTCCCCCCCCTCTGAGTGTCAGCCAGAAGTGTTCTCCTTCCTGGACCCCCCCCAGACCGAGCTTATTTTTGAAAGTGGGTTTGGAGTGTTGTTTTTTTTTGCTGCCCTGACTCCCCTTCCCCCTCCTTTGCCCCCTTCCTTCTTGTTTTTTTTGGCTCTCGAGTTCTTCCGTTTTTTGTGAAATAGTGGACTTTTGTGGAGCCTGCCCCCCTTTAAGACCCATTGTCAGGCTGTGACTGTTTCTTTTCTCCTCTTGCCATTTTTCTTTTTTGGAAGATGTCTTGTGGGGTTTGTTCCTCTTTTTCCGGCCCCCCACCTGAGGTTGCCGTTTGAAGTTAGTGATTTTGCCTTTTTTTTTTTTCTTTAGTTTTTGCTTTTCCCCTAGTATGCCTTCTCTTACTTCAAAGTACTTGAGAATGAAGCTTCCCTTTCCCCCCAGTTCCCTCTCCCCCCCACCCTTTTCCTTGTTTCTGCCCCCCCCCCCCCCCCTCTCCCTGGTCTTCGTTTTTCCCTCCATGACGCAATTTTTTTCTTTCGATTTGTAACGAGTCTCCCTCTGTCTTTTTCTGAGCAGATCCCTCAGTTCTGAGAGTCTGTGTATATTTCGATCTTATTAGTTTCTTCTGGATCTTCCCCCTTCTTTTTCGCAATCTACCCTTTGACATCTCTCTGCCCCTGCCCTCCGACCTTCGCATTTCCCTTCCTCTGCTCCATACCTCTCTATCACCCTCCCATTCTCAAGTTAGCGAGCTCAACCAGATTCCCAGGAGTCGGCGGTTCATTCTTTTATGAGTTTCCGCAATCCCGTTTTTTTTATCTTTCTCACTGGAAGGAGCTTCGCAAGTCCCTAAATAGATCACTCAGCCTTCTATACTCCTTCGCCCAGTTACCCCTTTTTTTTTGTGCAACCGGGCTTAACTTCTTCCCTCCCTTAGTTTGATCGCGCTTTCTATTCCTCGAACCTCCAATTACCCCCTTTTTGTCCTCGTTTGTCCTGGTCACTTCCTTTACGTCCCTTCCCCCCCACGAGTCCCAGATTCTATGTAACGTTTGACTGTCCATGAATATGCTCATGATCTCCTTTTCCCCTCCCAAATGCCATTGGTCGGACAATCTCGGTCTTGACAATCGTTCCCCCCCCTGCGTTCACTTTTTTTGTTTTTTTCCTGTTGTTTCTATTGTCTATTGTTTTTCCCCCTCCACCAGCTCCAACGTTCCCCCTTTCCAACTTTTTTCTTTGTACTATACAGAGTCTTAAAGAGGTCACTTTGGAGCCTTTCCCTTTGTTCTAATGATGGCCGTCGGAGATCATTTGATAACCCTTTTATGTTCATTTTGGGGGTCCCTTTTTATTTTTTTTGGGGGTGGGGTTGTTGTCTTTTTTGAATAGTGTGGGGGTTGAAGGTTGTGTGTGTTCTTTTCTATTTATGCCGTTTCTGTCCTGTCCCCCGTTGTTTTTTACTGTGTCCGGCCCCCCCCCCCCCTCGCCCCCCCCCCCCCCCCCCACCCCCCCCCCCCCCCCCCCCCCCCCCCCCCCCCCACCCCCCCCCCCCCCCCCCCCCCCCCCCCCCCCCCCCCCCCCCCCCCCCCCCCCCCCCCCCCCCCCCCCCCCCCCCCCTCCCAGAGACGTCGACATCTTGCTCTCGTACGCTTGCGCACGGTTTTTTGTCCCCCCCTCTTCTCTTGTCATTTCTTCCGTTTGTACGGTTTGTGTCCTCCCTTTTTCTCCCCAGTTCTCGCAGTCCCACATAAGTTTCCTTTTTCGTTCCCCCCCCTCTTTCCCCTCCTGCTCCTACCGATTCTTTCGCAGTCGTCCTTTCCGTCTCGCCCCCCCCCCCCCCCCTCCCCCTCCTCCTCCCCCCCCTTTACCGTTCCACACTTTTTTTTTCCCTTCCCACCGGGCCCCCCCCCCCCCCCCCGTTCTCCCCCCCCCTAAGGAAAATCAGTTTTGAGCTACGCCTTTTCCCCTACGGTTTTCACATTTTTGCATCTTCGTTTTCTCGACGGCGTGTTCGTCCTTCAGTCAAGTACACGTTCCTGCCAGATGTCCCCTGTCTTTTTGCTGCAGATCCTTCCCCTTTTTTTTTTCGTACTTTCTCTTGAGTTCTTTCGCTCACTCTCCATGTAGAGTCTCCTATTTTCGCATTGTCACCGCAACGTTCCCCGGTCATAAATTTCTGACAGTGTCCCCTCGCCGGTGCCTCAGTCTCCTTTTTTTTTTTTCTCTTTCGATCGATTTTCTTTTTTTGGTTTTCCAGCTTAATGGTCCTTGATACGCGGTCATCTCTGAGTAAACGGATATATCCAGTTAGTCCTGTTTTCCTTTGACTTCGGTCTGGCCCTCTTTGCCTTTCTTCCGTCCTTTTCCGGCCCCGAGCGAAACACATCACTTGTCGAGCCCAGACTAACACTTTTCCATTTTAACGTTTCGACACATTTTTTTACCCTTTGCCCGATCTTCCCCGTTGTGTGTTTTTTCCCCTCCCCCTGGCCCCCCCCCCCCCCCCCCCCCCCCCCCCCCCACCCCCCCACCCCCCCCCCCGCCACCTGCCGAACATCTCCGTTTGCAATCGACCTGCCCGGCGTGCGTCGCTTCCGTTCTCACAGTGCGGCGGTCAGACTGCTCGTAGAGCCGCCCGGTTCATGCTCTTTTCATCGTCGATAAGGCGTGGATTTTTTGAGGGCTATGTGTATGCCTTTCTTTAGATGGCTTTTGTGGGGCCCCATTTGGAAGGCGGTTTATGCTTTTTCGTTTTTTTATCCTGCTTCTTGTTACTGGCTTCGAGCCTGTCTGTAATTTTTTCGTCGAGGCCCACGTTCCTTTGACGGTAACGCGGGTATGTGGTGAGGGAGAAATTCATCATAACGGACCTCAATCAAGCAAAAAGGTCTGACGGCCTTGCGCCCCCCCCCCCCCCCGTCCCGCCTCCCCCCCCCCACCGACCCACCCCACAAGGTTGTCTTGCTTTCACCAAGTCCTCCTGCCGCCTCCGGCAGCGCCGTTTTTTCCGCGAACTCGGCGCCCTCTCCTGCGCGGCGCCTCTATCGTGCCCGAGCCATACTACTAACTGGTTTTCAACAGAATCGACCTGGTTACGTACTTGCTCGATTTCGTTTTGACGTGAAGCTATGTTTCAGTTATTTTACTTTTCAGTGTCGATCTTTGTGTGATTTTGCCTCGAGCTGTCTGTGGACATTACCGGAGTCCCCACTCCAACGCTCCCGTCTGCCGGCTTAATTGCTCGGGACGTGTTCTGGTCAGTCGTCCTCCGCCCTTCCCCGTCGTTCACCCACGGACTTACATTTCGTTTTTTTTTGTCCCCAGCTGCCGTTCTTTTCCCGGTTCCGCGCGTAGGGAGTCTCTTAACCCTTGAGGCGCCGGCGCGTTTTTGGACAGAGTTACCCTCCGTGGGCTCTTCTTTGGTATATCGTCTTTAGCCCCATATTTTGCTTTGTGCAGACGCGACGCAGTCATTAGGACGCAGTTTTATCGCAGAGACGCGTTGTGTGTTTTTTTACGATCGAAGTCATTTTTTTTTCCCCCCCCATTGGACACAACCCCCCACCCCCCAACTCACCAACACTACCACCGAAACAAACCCAAGTACCCCCACCCCCCAACCATGTTAAACCCCCCCCCCCCCCCCCCCCCCCCCCCCCCCCCCCCCCCCCACCCCCCCACCCCCCCAACCACCCCCCCCCCCCCCCCCAACCCAAACCCCCCCCCCCCCCCTTCCCTCTTTTTAGTACTGCCCCTCTTTTCGCCTCCCTCAGAGAAGAATAGAGTATCCTGTCTCAGTAAGTTCGTCACTTCTTCCCTATTTCACCCTTCAAGCCCGTTTTGTTTCTTTTTTTGAGTCTCCCCGTCTGCTTGAGATGTTCCTGCTTTTTTATTTCCGCTCTGTCTTACTGATTGTACATTTTTGTTCTGACCAGGACCCCCCACCCCCCCCCACCCCCGTGAAGTTTCCAGTTCTAACATACTTACCTGTCATGTGTCCCTTTTTTTTCTTCTGCCCCTTGTTTCCCCACTCTTCCTACCCTTAGTAAAATTTCATCCTAGACCTCTGGTCCCACGTTCTGACTGCCTGCTTAAGTCCACCCCCCTTATGCCTTTTCAACAGCAACGTCATAATTTTCACCATACACTTTATATCTCTGAGTAGTAGTTTGTCCTGCTTCTTTTTTCCAGATGATTAACTACTCCCACGTTTTTTTTCCCCCCGTAGAACCATTGGTCCCTAAGCGACGAAACTAGGTGCAGGCGTTTCGCACGTTGCCCGTTCACCCCCCCCCCCTTTTACTCGCGCCCCAGCCTTGATGGTATATCAGCACGTTCCGGCTTCGTCGCATTTTCTTTCCGTTCCGAGCACCCCTTTCGTTGCACGCACGCTTCACTCTTGTCGGACATTCGCGCGTTTTTGTGGATTTTTATCGCGACGTGCTTGCCGCCACGATTGCGTTCCTCTTCAGCATCGCTGATTCGCCGATGTATTGTGAATTCTCGCGCCGCATTTTTTCTCCGGTGACATGCTTCACTGCGGTCACGCCGACCGTGCATTTCTAGCAGCAATGCTGTTAGCGCATGCAGATGAAGACAGAAGTCGACCTCGTGACCATTACGTCGCAGGAACACGACTTTATGCTTTCATCGTTCCTTAGCTGCCGTTGATGAGAGAAAGATACCCCTTTTTTTTGGTCGA
>Ga0179591_1543680_pt1 | contig 10315 bp, 11 predicted proteins | sample CZOMad2_1_08_16f_FD_182891 | JGI IMG/M metagenome (GOLD analysis project Ga0179591, IMG submission 182891) | Vadose zone soil fungal communities from Angelo Coast Range Reserve, California, USA - CZOMad2_1_08_16fungal (PacBio error correction) | ecosystem: Environmental > Terrestrial > Soil >... | reverse complement strand
ATACCACAGCCGGCAATTGCTGAAGCATTATGACCCGGGCGGCGAAAAGGTTATCGTGTCGTGCACGCAGCTTCAGGGCCGTCGCTATCGCCCCCGGTTACGGGGGATGACCGGATTCGGCCTCGATGCGTGATGTGAAAGCGTCTTCCGCGCCGGTGAGGTCTTGGAACCAACGGAGGGTCGCGACCGCCGATCTAACCGTGGTGGGGAACCGGCACCGCGCCACCCGCCGCCGCTGTCGCCGGCCGGCGGCCTTAGCCTGCGTCATCACCCAGGTGAATACCCGACGCCACCTTTCGCGCGGTTCGCCTCGAAGCCGGGTGAGCTGCACGATTCCTAACGCGGTCCTGTCAACTCACGGCGCCGGAATTCGATCTGTCCCGGCACCCCGATCCGATGAGGCTGCCGCAAGGGCGACCAATACGAATAGAGGTGAGCCAGCCGCCCCAAACGGTCGCGCTTCTGCATGACTGATAGAAGCGAGAAACGTCGATCCCCCCCGAGCCGAAGATCGGCTCAGGATCGACGTTCAACAGCGAATACTAGGAGCCGGCGCCACATGGAGGACATTGTTGAGGTCCAATTCCGTCTCGGTGCCGCTGTCATGCCGCATATCTGAATTCAGGTCGGGTGGCGCTTTATGCCAGTGTAGGGCCCTCGGCTCACGCAATATGACGTCGACGTCGGGCAGCCGCTAGGGTCAGGCGCGCGCCGTCACCTTGCGGCATATGTGGGCATTATGCCTGGCCGCATGGCGTCGGCCGATATCTCTAGGTCGCTTCCAGCGACACGCGCCGGCGGGGGCGGGCTCGGCCGCTACAAGCATCACGTGACGGCGTTCACGAACTCGCATTCCGGCTACACGGGGCTGACGCCGAAGGCGCAAAACCGATACGTGCCGACCTGCCCGCTACTATGAGACACATCCCGTACGATTCATCTGCTGGTCGCCTTCAGCAATACCGAGCGCGCTTGGGGTCTCCGCGTCATCCTGAGACCCCCCCGATGACGAGTGCGTAGCCCGGGTGGGAACGGATCACACGCCGGGGCAGTTACGGGCACCACGGTGGGCGGCAGCCCGACATAACTAGCGATGCGATCCTGTACACAGCGGGCAAGGACGCGCCGAGGGCAAAACGGAGAGCCGGGGCGCTCAAGATTTCCAATACAAAGTCCGGGTTGCTGACCGAAGAGGTGGCGAGGTCGCTGTCAAAACGGCGGGTTAATGCTTCGGACCGGGGCCCCCGATCTCGAACTTCCACCGAGCAAAGCCATGGGTCATCACGTTTCGCTCGAGAGCCAGAAAACAAGATCGACACGTTCGCGAAGTCACCAATGGTCAAGATTTCGGCGGGCGCCGGTGGAGCACAGGGCAGAGGGAGACGCTGTCCGAGCCCATCTCTAGGGCAACAGGACTGGTGGCTTCGCACCAAGAGCAGATCTTACTGAAGGCACACGGTCAAGTCCCAAACCACTAAACTGCTAACCTTTTTCTTAACGCTTTGTCTATAACCGCACAGAGAGGTCTCGACAGTCAAGGGTCGACGGCAAAACCGTATTCGCCGACGGCGATGACTCTTTGCCGTTTACGAGATCGTAAATCTATTGGACGACCGGGATAACGGTTCAGAGCCAGCAAGTCGACACGCGCGAAGGAACTGCCGCACCTCTTTTCACATCGAATCCGAGCGCCGCAGGATGGTCGCGCGCACAATCTGGCGTTGACTGTCAGAGAGAGGTGCGGGAGTCCGCACCGTGCCGGCTAGCTGGCGGCGTTACGGATCGAACAAACGGGCGGCAAGCCTCGATTTCGTCCGCAAATACCGATGTCGATGTCTTGGAAGCAGAACGAGGTTCTGGATGGGAATGGGTCCAGCTCTCACAGTGTCAGCAAGCTGACCGGCACAAACGTTACCTTTGGCAGTGGAACGGTTCGCCCTTCGAGTATGCTGCGCGTTTGTCTTCGGCTGGGCTGAATGGTTCGTTAGGAGGACCGGTTTTGCGATCTCGGCTATTTCCGAGGCGAGTTTTCGCGACGGCCGCGATTGCCGACCGAAGGAGCCTACGACGAATCGTTGCGCTTTGCCAATTCCTGGCCGGACCGTGCGAGCAGGCCAGAACCTGGGATCAGGCATCGATATGCGAGAGGGGCTCTCAGGGGCGTGTGCGAATAATGGCTCGGCTTCACGCGCACGTCGGACGGGGGAGATGATCCTTCTTCGGCTATGGATGTGACGGCTTTAGGAGATTTGCCGATCGCGTTGGCTGAACGGCCTTCAAGATCGGTCGCGGTTGCGGTTGGGCGCTAAGGTGTTGGGAATGGCGAGGAATTGGGGTCACGCTCCGAAACGCGCCACGATAGCGGTCCGGGCAGCAATGGTCGCGCTCGCGATGCTTCAGCTACAGTCAAATCATCGTGCGATAGGGGCTGGAGGGCTGACGGCTGGGGAACTGTTGCCGGACGGCGACACCGCAACCGAAAAGCCTCAGAAACTCGATCGCAGGTTCAATGACGCGCATCTGCACGTCAGGTGACCAGCGCTCGTCGGGTTTTTCGGATGCTGGTCAGGCCTTCCATGCTCGCCGAAGCAGTCCCACTATCGCACACGCTCGCGCTCTTCGACCCATCATTATATACGATCGGGCGCTTGGGGTTCGGTGGCGGCCACGTTTGCTGCCGACTGCTGCAGGACCAGGTGGTGTCCAGGGTGGAGTGACGAACGACGCATTCTCGCCGGTTATTGGCGCGGCGCAAGCGGTGCCGGGGCCGCTGTTACTTTTGCCGCTATCTCGGCGCGGTCATGGGTCCGAAGCCCAATGGGTGGCTCTGGCAGGCTCCGTGTGGTGTTAATCGCGATAATTTCTGCCGTAATTTCTGCTGTTGACGCGGGTAGTTGCCGTTCGGGGACATGCTGCGGCGCCGACGGGGGCTGCAATACCAGTTTGAGCGGCGTCAGGCAAGCGTAGTGGGGCTGTGCTGGCAGCGCTTACAAGACGGTGCTGGAATTGAGCGCGATATTGGACGGTCGATTCGCCGATCGGCATCCTGGCCGGTCCTGCTAATGGAGTTCTGGGCGGTGCAGGCCGCTTGGCAGGTAGTGATCTTTGGCGCCCGCCGCCGCCACCGGCGTCTATGGCATGCCAATATGGAATGGCTAAAGCGCTTTCTTGCTTGTGTGCTCGGTGCTGGAGCGCGGCGGCCGCGCATGCATCGGAATACGGGTGGGTGCTACGTGAAGTGACCTGGACGAGTGCGGAGCCAGATCCGTGACCGCAAGACGACGGTCATTGTCCGATCGGCGAGCAATATGACACTCCAAGCTCACTTCGGGCCAGCGGAATAAATCCGAAAAGCAGGGGGAATTCCTGAGAGACCGATCCACCGCCCCAAACAATGCGCCTCCTCTCTGCCCTCGCAGCATTCGATTCCGATGACGACGAGAGAGAGAAGACACTCGACGGTGCGCACGTGGGAGGACCCGTTGCCTCCGTGCTCCGGGAAATATCCTGAGAAGATTAAAACCCGCACTGATTGATGTCCGTGAGCTAAAGATGCGGCCCGATTCCGAGCTTACATAGCAGCAACATATGTATTGATCGCGATGCCGCCTACTCGCGAGGCAGGCTCGGTTGACTGACAGAAGCGGAGGCATGACAAGGATGAAGGCTTATCCGAAGGATGGGGAATGTGCTCTCCGTGACGGACGCAAATGACGAGAACTCGAAGCTAAATTCTCTACGTTCCCGGGGGACACAGAGGAGATTCGCTCCACGTTTCTTGGAGAGCTATGTCCTCAGGATCTGCGAAACGGAGGATTCAGATTGTTGATGGAATCGAAATGCCAGGGGCAGAGGAGGAGGTTGGGGGCACGCATGGGGGGGGGAAGAGGGAGAGGAAATGTGGCAGCCCGAGTGGGGAGAGGGACACGGAGATGTGCGAGGGCGTTGGGGAAGGGGCTAATACGGGGTCGGGGCTAATCATACTCGAGGGATTGTCAGAGGGCTAGGCGATGGCTGGGGGTTGGAGTGTTCTGGTTAGAGCTCCGGGAGGGGCTGCAGAGAGGTAATGAGTGTAGGAAGCATGAGAGGATGGAATTAGAAGTCGAAGATATTGAGGTTAGAAAAGAACTTATGTTGTGAACAATTGGGAGACGTCCACGCATCATTGCCCTTTGTCGCATCAAGTTCCACAAGGTCTTGCCACATCAAGATTTCCCTGGAATCTCAAATAAACTCCACACTTTGGACGCACGTCAGCCCAGTCCAACGAGTTCGGTACAATGAGAACCTGTCCCGGAAAGCGGAGAGGTGATTCTCGCAATCTGCAAAGTCAATTTCATTTCCCTCCTTGTTTGATTTTCCCGGGTACCTGTCACTTTCAAAGTCTGCTGGAAATAGTATTGGAGAGGTCTACTTTGATGGAAAGGAGGGGAGATTTCAATTGCAAATCCCTGATGCCCTGCGTGATTTGAGGATTCTGTTGGGTGGTTATCCTATTGCAACGCTTTCATTGAAACCAAACATACCGGTAGCAAAGAGCCCCCCAAACTCGACAAGAGATAAATTCGAAAACTATTGTATTCGAGAACATGCTACTCAAAATCCATCGAGGATTCCCATGGGCCAAACAAACGCCACTATCCTCCGTGCCAGGTCATCCCATTCCATGCAAGTGGTAATATAGAAATGCCCATCATAATCGTAGAAAGTTCAAAATAAAATAGAATAAGTCTCAGAGCTCAATCCACCGCCCGTCACACAGGAGCGGTAGTCAGGTGGTAGGTCTTCGCCCTCGTCGGAGCATAGGCAATGAAATGCGTAGTCATCCTCAAACCACCCCTCCTCGAATACTAATCTTCAAAATCACCAATGGACCGATCCATGGCCTAGATAGAACACCTCTCCATTCGTCCCACCGCAATCGTGGAGGCGATGTGATGATGAGATGGAAAGAGGTGGCTTGGCGGGTGAGGAGACATCTCGCACGTTTCTGGGATGATTGCTGTTGGGAGGTGACGAGAGGTTTGTAGACGCGTGAGGCGGACTCTTGGTGGTGAAAAGGGGGGCAGGGGGTGTGTTTTTTACCGTGGGGGTAAGGCCGGGAGAGAGCTCGTCGGCGCGAGTTGCTGCTCGTAGTGGCTAGGTGACGGCTAGTTGCTTGACGGTGTTGGATGGCGTCAAGACCTCGAATTGCCCTCTTCATTGATTTCTCGGGTCTCCCACCGCTCGTCACCTCCCAAACAGCACTTTCATCCAGAAACCTTGTGCGAGATTTCCTCAGTCCGCCAAGCCACATCTTTCATCTCAATGATCCGATCGCCTCCATAGACTTGCGGCTGGCGAATGGAAGGGGTGATATCAGGCTCATGGGGAATACGTCCATGGGATTCTTTGAAGATGAGATTCGGAGGGGGGGGTTTGCGGATGACTCTGGGGATTCCATTGCTAATGGTCCGACCGAGGCGACGGACTACCACCGCTACCGGCTGGTGGGAGCTGGGGAGGTTGATTGAGCTCTGAGACTGAGTCTATTTTATGTTTTGAAACATTTACGATATGATGGATTGTATAAGATACCACTGCCATGGATTGGAGGGGAAATGGACGGAGATAGTGGCGTTTGGATTGCATGGATGGAATCCCGATGGATGTTTGGTAGGTAGCACTTGTAGCTCGGATACAATGCTTTGTTGATCTATCATTTCGAGTTTGGGGTGCAACCCGGTTGGGTTTCTGAAGCTTTGATAAGGATAACCAACCAACATGAATCTCAAATCACGCATTGGCGCAGTGATGTGCATTATTTAAATCTACCATTGCCATCAAAAGTAAAGCACTTCCAGATACTTGCCCGCAGAGCTTTGAAGTGGAAGTTACTCCTGGAATTAGTCCAGAGGAGGGAATGAAATTGGGCCTTTGCAGTTGAGAGATCACTCCCGCTTTCCGGGAAAGTCTCATTGTACCGAAATCTTGGGTATCGAATGGGGACGTTTGCAGTCCAAAGTGTGTGGGTGTATTGAGTTCCAGGAAATCGGGATGTGCCAGACTTGTGGAACTGGTGAATGCGACCAAAGGGCAAATTTGCATGCGTGACCGTCTCCCATGGCCATTCAGAACATACTTCTTTTTTACCTCCCATTTGCTTCTGACTTATAATTCTCTCCTGCACTTCATAAATCATGACGCTATGCAGCCCGTACCGGAGTTTTCCCACCAGGAAATCACACACATAGCCATCTTCCTAGCCTCTGATCCTCCGGATTATGATGTTAGCCCTTGAACCCTTATATAGCCCTCCTTCCACGATCGCCATCTCCGTGTCCCTCTCACAACTGGGCCGCAACAAATTTACCTCTCCTCTTCCCCGCCCCATAGGCGTCGCCATCAACATACCTCCTATGCCCCTGTAGTTTATATTCCCTATGTCACATTGCAATCCTCCGTTCAGATCAGGGACTAGTTCATCCAAGAAGTCGCGATGCTACCTCCTTCTTGTGTCCCCGTGAACGTAGCAGATGTTCGAGAATTTTAGATTCGAGTCTCTTAATTTGTTCGTCCGATCACGGGAGCATCAGTCCCCATCCTTCGATAGCCTTCATTCTTCAGGCATCTCGCTTCTTTCCAGTTGCCAACCGAGCCTGCCTCGGGGGCCGAGTAGCGGCCTCGCCCGATCAAATACATTGGGTTGTTGCTCTGTAAGCTCGGAAATAGGGCTAATCTTGAGCCTCACGGACATCAGTGCTGGTTTTTATATTCCTCAGGAGTATTTCCCGGAAGAAGAGAGTCAAACGGTTAATACCCGTCTCAACGTCGGTAGTGGTTGTCGTCTCATCTGTCGTCGCATCGGCATCGAATGCTGACAGAGGGCAGAGAGAGGATGGCGGATTTGTTGGGGTCGGTGGATCGGTCTATCAGGATGTCATCCGCTTGTCTTTTCGGGTATTTACGCGGGCCCGAAAGTGGAGCTTGGGAGGTGTCTTATGCTCGCCGATCGGGACAATGACGCCTTTAGTCTTGCCACGTCTCGGATCTGGTCACGCAACTCGGATCCGCGTAGCTCTCGAGAAACAGCGTGTCAGAGGTTGAGCGGCCGCCGCGCCATGCACAAGAGACACAAAGCAAAAGAAACGCTTTAGCCATTCAAGATTGGTAAGCAATAGACACGACAGGTGGCGGCGGCGGCGCCAAAGATAACGACCAGCAGGCGGCACCAGCCAGAACGCGGAGGAGCAGGCGCCAGGATGCCGATCGCGAAATCGAGCCGCGGTTTCCATATCGCGCTCGTCACCAAAGTTGTAGAGCGCGGCCCAGCAACAGCCCACTACGGCTGCGGCTGACAGCAGAGGCAAGGCGGGATTGCATCGCCCGGCCCGGCGGTAGAAACGTTCTCCAGAGTCCCAGAACCGGCACACGGCAGCTATCAAAACCGCATGAAATAATGAAGGCAGAAATATCTGTGATACACAGATCAAGCCGCCGAGCCAGCCAGTGGGCTTCGGACCCATGACAGCGCCGAGATAGGACGGCAACAGGTGAACAGCGGACAGGCACCGTTGCGCCGGAGCCCTAACCGGCGAGAAAAAGCGTGTTCGTCACCCAACCGCGGGGCACACCGAAGCCTGCAGCAGCGGCAGCACAAAGTGGGCCGCCACCGAACCCAAAGCGCCGAGCGAATAGAATGAGTCGAGAGCGCGAGCGTGTGCGAGGGGAATGGCTGCGGCGAGCAGTGGAAGCCCGACAGCAATGCAAAAAACACTCCGACCGAGGGGAGCGGTCACGCGACCAGGATGCGCGGCAAGTGAACCCGCGAGCGGTTCGGAGGCTGAGGTTGCGGTGCGCGCCAACAGTCCCCAGCCGATAGCAGCCCGCCCAGACACTATCGCACGATTTTGACCTGGATGAAGGCCATGGGAGCGCGACAATTGGCGGCACGACCGCGATCGTGGCGGTTCGCTAGGTGGGACCACCAATTCTCGCCATTCCCCATACAGCTGAGACGACAACGCCAACCGACGATGTGAGGCTGTGCAGCCAATGCCGAATCGGGCCAAATTCCGAAGCCGGGTCACACATAGCGAAAGAGGATCATGCCACGGCCGACGGAGCGGTTGAAGCCGATGACGATGGCGCACAGCGCCCTGGCGAGGCCCCCCGGACGCAATATGCAGATTGCTGTTGCTGATCCCGAGGTATGGCTGCTCGCCGGTTCCCGCGCAGGAATTGGCAAGCGCAACGATGTCGGCGATAGGGGCTCTTCGTCGAGAGCAGCGGCGCAGTCGACAATACTCGGACCGGGAAGAAATAGCCGAGAGGATGCGAACCGGGCCGCGAACGATCGTCAAGCCCACAGCGAAAGAAAACGCGCAGCACCTCGAAGAGTGCGACCCGTGCCCTGCCAAAGGTAAGTTGTGCCGGGCCAGCTGTGCTACTTCACGGATGAGAGCGGGGACAATTCCAATCCAGAACATCGGTTGTACTGCGGCCGACTCGACATCGTCATTTGCGGAACCGCGCGGGAATCTAGCTTGCCGCCGTTGCCGATTCCGGAAGACGCAGCCAGGCCTAGCCGGACGGTTGCGGATAGTCCGCACCCTCTCTGACCGGACAAACGGCATGATGTGGCTCCGATCAGCATGGGCCGCTCGGGTCAGATGTGGAAAGGTGCGGCGCAGTGAATGCCGCGCGTGTCGACTTGCTGGATCGGAATGGGTCTCCGGTGTCATGTCGAATCTCGGGTAAACGGCAAACGTATTTCGCCGCCGGCGAACGACGGGTTTGCCGTGACTGACTGCCGAGGAGCGCGGGTGGCGGTATAGGACAAAGCGTCTTCGGGGAAGTGAAAGTGCCGGCGGTGGCGCCACGGAATTGTTGGCGGGCTCGGCAGCGTCTCCTTTACGGACACGGCGCACGCGAACCCGACGCTCGGAACGCTTGCATGTGGTGATGCCGCGAACCGTGTCGAGCGTGTTATGGCGCTCGAGCGAAAGTAGACCCCAGGCTGATCGGGTTGGAAAGTCGACGATGTGAGCGCGGTACGAAACGAAGCAAGTAGTAGTACCGCCGTTTGGACGCGACCGACAAAACTAGTCGGTCAGCACCCGTATGTATGGAAAATATGGAGCGCCCCGGTCTTCCGGTTTGACCACGGCGGCGTGTGTCGTGAGCCAGCGCGTGACTTACGAGGATCGCTAGAAGGTGTGTAGGGGAGACCCGACCTGGTGCGTAGGAAAATGCCGGCGTCGATCAGTTCCGGCGAAGACAATTGTCATGGGGGGAGGCATCAGGATTGACGCGGTAGGTAGACCCTGAAGCGCGCTCGGATTGTGAAGGCGACCAGCAGGATGATCGGGAAGGGAAGTCGGTCGCATATGGATCGGGAGGGTCGGCAGCCGGGTATCGGTTCGCCGTGCGGAGTCAGCACCGACGTTGTTAGGCCGTGATGATGCGAACGCCGTCACGTGATGTGTCGCCAGGGACGCAGGCACGCCCCCACGGCGCGCTTGATCGTTGGAAGGGACCTAGAAGATTATCGGCCTGACATGCGGCCAGGCATGAAGCACATTGGCCTGCAAGGGACGGGCCGCCTGCAGAGCGGCTGCTTGCATCGACGTCGACCGTCTAATTGCGTGAGCTCGGGCCCGAAACTGGATAAAGCGCCACACGACCTATGCAGATTGCGATGACAGCGGCCCGATTGACGGAATTGGACCTCAAACATCCGCCCGTGTGCTGCTCGGGCGCTAGTGATCGCTGTTGTTGACGCGATCTGATTCGATTTGCGGCGCGGGGGGATCGACCTTGTTCTCGATTTTGTATATCGTCATTGCAGGAAGCGCCGACGGGGTTGCCGGAGCTCACATCGAGTGCGTAGGGGTCTTGCCTTGCCGCAGGCAATCGGACGGATCGGTGGTTGCCGGGCAGATCGACATTCCGGCGCAGGGAGTTTGCGTTGAAGATGGGTAGTGTACCGCCGGTAGGACAGATCGGGCAGCTCAACCGGGCTTCGAGGCGAACAGCGCGAAAGTGGGCGGTTCGGGTAGTCACCTGGGGATGTAACGCAGGCGAAGCCGCCGTGCCGGAGACCAGCGGCGGCGGGTGGCGCTGTTGCACGGTCCCCGCCAGATGTTGAGAATCGGAGGTCGCGACACCGCCGGTTCCAGACCTCAAGGCGGCGGAGAACGCTTTAATCAGAGATCAAATCGAGGCCGAATCCGGTCAGACCCGAAGACCGGGCGATTAGTAGCGACGCCCTGAGCTGCGCCAGCGACACGATACCGTTCGCGCAGAAGATGCTTCAGCAATGCAGCGGGGTTAT
>Ga0179591_1332828_pt1 | contig 10315 bp, 10 predicted proteins | sample CZOMad2_1_08_16f_FD_182891 | JGI IMG/M metagenome (GOLD analysis project Ga0179591, IMG submission 182891) | Vadose zone soil fungal communities from Angelo Coast Range Reserve, California, USA - CZOMad2_1_08_16fungal (PacBio error correction) | ecosystem: Environmental > Terrestrial > Soil >... | reverse complement strand
TTTTCCTTTTTCTTCCTAGTATGTCCCATTTCTTTTCGCCCTTTCCCGTGATGGCTTTCTCCTAAAACCCTGCCTCATGGAATTACAAGGTTCTCACTTTTTTATAAAAACCCGCAGTTATATGGGTGTCCCTCCTTCAGGCGCACTTCAACTGTGCTGGTCTCTCCCACGTTTCATTGTTATTCAGGCTTCAAGTCGTCTCACTCTCGAAGTCGTTCTTAGGACCCCCTCTCTCTCTGGCGATTCTTTCTTCAAGCAAATGAGTGTTCGTTTTTTGCTCATATTTTATATAACTGTCTTCCTTTCTCTAAAGCTTTCGCCGCAACCAAAAACCCTTCGCATTGTCTTTCCTCACCCACTTCCGAGCTACTGCTGCTTTCCTATCTCAGTTTGGAATCTTCGTTATGTCATCCGCCGTGCGCAAAAGATCGATTTTCTTTCATTTCCCCCGGGAATTCCACCTATATCTACTGCCTTTCTCCAGTGTTCGCACAACTCATCGCACGTTCCTTTTCCCAGACATCGAAATAGTTAAATTCTCTACGTGACTTTGAGGTGTTATTGTGAGATTCACGCACCTTTTCGTCCAGGCTTTATGTGTACTCCCGTTTCCCGTTTTTTTTTTGGAGCCATTCATGTCTGCCCCCCGAAAATGGAACTTCTGCACTTTCTCTTAATTGGAGCGGGAAGTTCCCTGGAGCAAAACCCAGGCAACAGAGTCCCTTTTTGCTCTCCCCCCTCTTTTTCGGCTCCCCTTTCCTGTCAGATTTGTCCCCTTTTCACGAGCCAACTCTGACACATCCTGTCCCGTTCAAGTTCACAGCCGTCTTCTTACTTGATGATCAAGGCGTCTGCCTGATAAAGCTCTTTCCCCCTCCCCCAGATCCCGGCGTTCGTCTCCTTTCGTATCCCTCCTCTTCCAGGTGAGTCTTTGAATCGAAGTCTGGAATTCTTCCTCTAGTGCCGAGATATCGGAGTGATTATTCACCATCAGATCCTTGCCCCAACTACCTTGGACTGCCATTCCCCCTTAACCCTCCTACAAAAAGGCTGCACTGCGGCTTGGAGGTCCCGTACAATAGCGATCCCCTGTCTGGTCGAGCCCTTTTTTTCCCTTCACCCTTCCCTCCCTTTTTTACCCATGAGGTCCACAGATAAGTGGCGGATTTCCAGACTGTCGGCTGGTTCTCAACCACCTTCCATTCGCAGAGGCCCCTTCTGTGCCCCTCCTACCCAAGCTAACTCTTATCTGTCTTGACGTTTTGCTTTTCGTTCGCCTCAGAACTATTTGACTATAGCAGGTGACTGCGGTTCATCAGTCTTTCTTTGGTTCCCCTAAAACCTAGAAAGGACCCCCCAATGATCGTCTCATGAACCATAAGTCCGATGAGAAAAATTGATCTAAGACATTACCATCTAATTTTCTCCTTGGCCTCTCCCTTTCACCGCTAGCTATCCCCTTGATGTCCCGGTAACTCTCGCGAGATTTGGGCAGTTAAAACTATCTCGGAACCTCTCCTTCGCTATCTCTTTCTCCACGAGTCCCTTAACCAAGAGGCATCCACGCTCACGGACGGAGTATTTATTCATTAATTGCCGCTAGACGGCCGGAGACTTCCGCAGTTCTTCCTAGCCCGCTCGCCTACGTCCCGTGATCATCTCTGGTCCTCCGAGGTGTTGCAGACTTTTGGATCAGCCGGGCCTCTTCTCAGTGATCCCCGCAGTGGCCTATCTTTCGGCGCAATTGTTTCTTGTAGCAGTATGAAGGTTCTTCGTTGATTAAAGCGCCTCCGCGTGGCTTTTCTTTTGCAACTTCACATTCTAGAAAGCCCTTCTTCCTACTTTGGAGTTGCTGCCTTTTGGAGAATATTGAATCCACAGTGGCTCCCCCTGCTCCCCCTCTGAACCCGTCTAACCCTCTGCCAAAGTCTTTTATCTCCCCTAATGAAACTCCTCCTAAATTTGTGAAGTTGTCTTTCCCACCAAATGGTGCTCCCCTTGCTTCCCAAACTATTAGCCCTCCTTTTCCCTCTCCTCCGACCGGACATGTTTTATACAGGTTTTTTCCGGAACATTACATATAGAAACCCACTTCGTACCCTTGTGCGACCCCCCCTCCTCCGGTTCTAAAGCCAGATTTACAGGATACCTCACTCTTTTCCGAAGAAGGCAGCCGCAAATAGTAAAAGGGACACCCCTCCTTACACTTTCTGGAGAGGACCATCTTTCTACAACCCCCCCCCCCCCCCCCCCCCGGTTTTGACTGATTTTTCGTAATGAAAAAAGCGGTAATGTTCCTGCTTAACCAAAGGTGATGAGCTTCCCTTCTCTCCCTGGTCTTCCCAAATATTGTACACGTCTCCTCGAGAGTTACGCGACAAAAACTCCTCCTAAACCCTCGCCGAAAACGGAACGTATTTGTCCAGGGTGGCTATAGCAACATTTCGTCCATTTTTCCTTGACTATCTCCCTCTTGCCATTCACGTCGTCTTCACTCCTTCTTCTATTGGAGCTCCGCTACCAGACAAAAGGACCTTGATTACGATCTGCTGTTTCACCTTCTTCACGTCTACAAAACTCTCTCCCTACCCTCATCAAATCGGATCCCCCTCCTTCTGAATCTCGGTATTTCAAAAGTTGGATAGGCAGGACCCCCCTCATCCGCATGTTATGATAGTGACGGGCGGCTCCTTTCTGACTCCGTTTCTTCTCTTCCTCAAACTTCCTGCTGATGTTCTCCTCTCTAGAAGATGTCCTCGTTATGCTGGAGAGGCTTATGAGGCCCCTACAGGAAGGTCTAGTTGGGCCTTTCCGCTTCTTTCCTAAGCCCCCCCCCGTCCGGCGTCCTGGACCCGTCAGCAAGACTGCTGGTTAGTTTACGCCAAGCAGCTTTCGCTTTACCCCTGTCACCTTTCTTCTCATCTTATCCCCCCCAAAAGTTCTCATCGAGCACCCCCTGACGCCCCTTATCGCAGTAACCTCTGTTTCCAGTAATTCAGGATTCATTCCCCCTTTCCCCGTGCCTCTCCCCCTCCGATCTCTAGACGTGCGAATTACTCTCCTTTTCCTCCACGTGTGACCCCTCTTAAATAGCATCGCCACCTTCCCCTGAGCTTAAACAGGTCTCCCTCTCCCCCCATCGTGACTCTCTTCCCCCCCTCATAGGACATTTCCCCCTCTTTCCCTGAGGAGGCCTCCGGAACTAGATAAATCGTCGCAGACAATAGCAACCTAGCCCCTGCTGTGGATTTTTCATGTTAGTGAATAGAGACCTTCCCCTTCCCCCCTTAACACCATCTTCCGTCAGTAATTCACTATTATTATCACCATTCCTTCTATCACTCGGCTACCTCCAAGAACCTCATAGAAAAGCGAGATTATCGTTCTTTTTCAAAAACGGCACCGTCTTTCGACGCCCTTCCCAACAGACCCCAATTTACAATCTCCCATCAGTACGAAGGTCAAATAGTTTCTTCCTCAAGAGCTCCCCGAGACCACAAAAGAACCTATAACCTGACCTCCTTAACCCCTTACTTCCCCACTAAGTCTTTTTTTTCCCCAAATACCCATAGCGCGCGCGTAACTCCCCTTCAATATAAATCCTGGGTTCCCTTCACTGGAGGGTTCGACGACTCTTTGAAAGAAAAATCGTTCTCTGCCCCTCCTTGAACCCCCCTCCCCGTAAGTTTCGTCTTTTTCCCTTCAATTTGCCCCCCCCCACTTTTCTGAAACTATCAGATAAGTGAAAAGTGTAAACTTCTCTCTGTGGGAGCATGTGGATTAGGTAGACCTTGTCTTTACCCCCCTCCTCTTCAGATCCAGAGTTTTTTTTCTTTGCGTGCCACCCAATTTCAAGAGCAGAATTTGTTTTCCTTTCCAGAAACCCAGCACACGTTGCCTCAGGTGGACCTTGCACTTTCCCCCCCAAAAATCCCTACTTTCTTTCCCCCGCTCCAAGTAGTTGAATTCAAATTAGTACTTATCGAAGCGGCTAAAAAAACGACCCATCAGCCCCCCTCTTTCCTCCCCCCAACGGTTGTGATTTCTTTTTTTTCTTTATAAACCCTCCCCGAGAGAACCCCCCCCCCCAAAAGGTACCTTCTCCGTTACCCCATCCTGTAGAATATAATCTTCTTACTAAGAAGTTGTTGTTGTTGATGATCCTTCGACGATTCTTTCCCCCTTTCTAGTGACCCCCTTTTGTTATCTTCTCTTTTATGATTAAAGCCCCAAACAATACACGAAACCAACCTTTTCTAGAATAAAATACTACGTTCTGGCCTGAGCTTGGTCGTTTTTATAGGTCCCCTTCTCATGCAACTAACCAGTTTTAATTTAATCGACTGCTTTCTCCCCAGTAGTTTTTTTTTGATTTGGCAAGGACTTTTCTTTACGGCGGTGAGAGCAAGGTTTTAGTGCGCCGTGAAATCTTTCTTTGGTCAGCCACCTCCCTCAACAAGATTTCCTGATCCCTCATTGTAGCATGGAGGATTCTAAATACTCCAAAGCAGCAACACTATCCTAATTTCCATTGTCGGATTAAAAGCCCCTTCTCCCCCTTCGGATTACTTTTTACGTCCTTGGGGGAAAAGGATTGCGCCGGGAAAATCCTCTCCCCAACGTCCAGTCTGGACATTTTTGTCCAGGGAACCCCCCCCCCCCATAGCGTCCTTTCTTAAACGGGGCTTTCCCCCCTAAAGAATCCATTTCCCTTCCCTTTCTCTTGAGAGATGATGTTCTTTGGAATAGACGCTGGATTATGATAGCGGACTTCTTTGAAGAAGTTCTCGACGTTTCTTCAGGTGATGGCGGGCTCTTTTTTGTATAGGTTCCTGCTTGAGAGCATTGACGATTTCCGGGGAAGATTGACTCTTAAATTTAGCTTTATCGTCTTATGAAGCCTGGAAGTTTTTTTCCCAACGAGGAACCTCCTTGCTATGCGGGTGACGTGATCCTCCCTAGTGACTTCCGGTTATCTTTCCTTCATTGCCGCTCCCCCCCCGGTAGAGTGGTTGGACCCCGACCTAGAATTTTTCTCGATGCCCGAACCTCCCGCAAAGCAGGTCCCCGGATTGGTCCCTCTGGATCGGATTTTTCCTCCCTCCTCCAGGACACAGGTTTCTTTCCCCAATTCAGCAGGATTTTTTCTTTTTGCACTATGGTATAGGCTTTTTCCTACTGGGAAAATGAGTGGGGGATGCGATGTACTTTTTTGGGAAGTAACGTTTTGCCCCTCTCCTGTAATTCCTTCAATCCCCCCTGAGCGGTTCTTTCTTTTTATCTGAAGGTTCCCCCTTCTCCTGTATCCTTGTATTTCACGTGAAGATCCTTCTTTGGTAGAATGCTCGCGGCAGTTCCTATGGCGACGCTTTGTTGGACAGATCTGACGCTCCCTTCCCTTATTGCCTCCCCCTTGAAAGGGATCGTCTTCGTATACGAACCCCTCCTCTTTTGATGCTCTTGCATGAACGCGAATGTGGTTGCAGTATCCAGTCTTTACGATTCAGTCCCCCTCCTTCTGAATTGACCTCAGCGTCTCTTTTCCCCCCCCCAACAAGGCTAAACAGATTCGATGAAACGAACCTGAAGAATTACAGTTGGATTCATCTACCACTGTTCCCCCCTTATATCCCTCCTAGGACTTCCTTTTCACCGGAGGATTGAGGGTCATTTACTATAAGCTGTTTTCCCACTTCCCGATCCCCTCTCTTTTCCCGAGCTGGGTACGCCCCCTCCCTATTGTGAGGAATTCTCCTTTTCAGATTCCCTTTTTCACAGAATAGTATATAAAGAATTTTTTCAGGAGACGTCTCCCCCCATCTTGCCCCTCTTTTCCCAAGATTCCTCTCAATTTTTCTCCCGTTCTCTCGGTCGAGAGCCGCACATCTTCCTTTGCAGGCGTTCCCAATTAGTCATTTCCGTAGTTGGGCAGATTTTTGAGATCGTGGTTCTCCCTTCTTTCCGTCAGGTCCTTCTTTCCTCCCAAGTTGCTCCTTTTTCTCTGATTCTCCTACCTTGAGTTGTTAAGGCAACTTCTTGTTGAATGACTCCCGGCCAGTTCGTAATCTGCGCTATCCCTCTTGGAAGGCCATTTCTCGGCTTCTCCCCTTCAACCTGTGAGGACGGTCTTCCTTACCTCACGCGATTCCCCCCCACTTGGCTGCCACATGGGTGTCGTTCGGCCTCAGAACAAACCTCACTCCATTTCTCGTACCCTCTGCTAGATCAGGTTTCTTTGCGAACAGCTTTGTAGTTCACGTGTTGTCCCCCCCCATTTTGCTTTCCAGTGCAGTTCTGAGGAATGTGTTCCTTCGCGATTTTTCTTGAGAGTGGTGATAGTTACGCATGCGTCAAGTTTTAACTTCCCCCCTTTGGGCTTCGCGATGAGACAAAGTAGACAGACACAACTCCAAAACACTTCAGGTTGCAATCCTGCGCTCTGGTCCCCCCTTCCCCGCTAACTTTTCAGGCCTTTCATAATATAGAAAACTTCATTAGAAAAACCATGGAGAGCAGACCATCCTCGATCGGCCAGCTGAGAGACATCTTTCCCCTTAAATGTGTGCGCCCTTAAGGCTCCCCCCATTAGGGCTCTATGATCCAGAGAGGCATTCGCGGGATCGTAGACCTGAACCCTACTACTTCGCTCTCCTCCCCCTCTTTTGAGCTAACCTTGCCTCCCTACCTCCTACCTTAAACTTTCTTTCTCTTGATGAATGTGGTCCCAAACCTCTTTCAGATGAAGATGTTCAAGCTCTAAGAATTCTTTTTTTTTCCTCAGTCCTCGTTTCGGATTCCCGGCCAGAGTTTCTCGCTCTTCTTGAAAGAAACCCTTTTTTCCTCAGGCGTTTTATCTTTCACGAAAAGGCCCGCTTTACTGTCTTAGATTTTGTCCTTTTTTGATGGGCTTTCTAGAATTTTTGATCTGAGGTTGGCTTTTCTTCAATAGATAATAAAGACGGTCTGCCCCGAACCTGAGCATCACTATTCCCGGTCGAAGCTGACTTCCACTCCCCTCTCTCTACCAGATTTTGAGCTTTTAGTTATTTGGCAACCAGTTCTTCTTTTTGTCATGTACGTTGTTTCTCCCAAGCATCCTGTTTTTCCAATGACCGACCCTCTCCTTTGTGAACAATTTTTCTTTCCCCCAAAGAGGTTTTTAAGGGTAAGCCTGGCTCGATCACAATCCCTGAGTAGACTTTCCCCTCCACCGCCGCAAGTGCCATCTTGTTGAATTCCGGGCAAGCCTCCGTCAATTGATTTTTTTCACTCTTCCCAGTTTGAAGCTCAGTCCTCTTTTTTTTTGATGGTCCCCCCCCAAGACGTATCTTTCTCCGCTCACAGCCTTCTTCGAGACTTTTCGTTCGAAGGAAGGGCTCTTTTAGAGATAATGCTGCTCATGTCCTCACAGTCTTTTTTTGCTATAAAACCCCCTTCGAAGAACCTTTCTGAATCCTTCTTTTTTCTTGGGCGCGCGAGTTGGAAATAGCTCGGAAGATTTCGCCCATAGGATACAAACCCTGTCTATTCCTCTTTTGTGATTCTCTTTCCCCCCCCTAAAACTCCCCTCTTCCGACGTCTGGAACATCTTCTTCCCCTACCTGATGGATCCCCCCCAGTTAACTTTCCTCGGACAAGACCTCCTATCCCGTGAACATTACTCTGCCCCTTCCTAGCACGGGGTTCAAACTGAGAGGGTTTTTGGAGCAACTTCCTTTGCTCTGAGGTTTTGTCTTTTCTCACTCGGAGGATCTCTTGCACGGAATTTCACATTTGTACCTTTGCACCCATCCCCTCTCTTCTTGAGCATTCTTTTTCCAATCACGGAAGCCCCATGCAAGATCGCTCTATCCTCTGGATATTTTCTCCCCATCTGCTGCTGGTTCTTTTTGGTTTGGGCGTCTTTTGAGATTTTGAGACCTCTTGCAACCACTCACAACGTGCTTGACCAAAAAAGCCGCGCCCTTCAGCATAGAGTCGTCCCCTAGACGAAACTGTTCTGACTTCCCTCCACTGATCTCCCCTGCCATAGTTTTTTCTTTTGTTTCAGCAACTTTCTTTCCCATCGGAACTGGGAGCTTTTCTTAAAAATTTAGCTACCCCCCTTTTAGACTGTTGTGAGATATCTTCGTTTTAGGGTAGCTTTCAGAGAAGAGATCCCTCTTTCATCACTACTCAGTTTTTTTCTTTTTTCCCTTCGCGGTAGGATGGCCCGTCTCTTTCGAAAAGTAAAGTGATGTTCAGATCTCTTACTGCCCACACACGAATTCCCCTGCCCTCCTCCGGATACTCCCCCTGTTAAGTCTGGTGACTTTCTTTTCCCCGAATGAAGATGGAGTGCCCCTCTCAGTTTCTGGATGACCTTTCTCAGTTTTCAGAGAAGCGTCATAGGGATCCGCGATGCGCCTCATCTCGGCTTTTTCAAGTCTTCGTGTTCGATCAACGGACGGGATTCCTCTAAGACCCAAAAACGGCCCTCCTAGAGTGGTAAGGCTTTTCCATACCAGAGGATACTTCTTTTACCCTGCAGTGCTTGGACGCTTGACAGTTCCAGACTACTTTTTCTCTAGATTTGTTCCCAAAACTTTGAGCCCTGATGTAATATCCGTCGACCTAGTTGTCCGCCAAAAACCTCCCCTTCGGGCCGCCAAGAAATCAATAGTTCTTAGTATAAGTTCCTTTTTAGGCTGGCGCTGATTGAACCAGTCTAAAGGCTTTTCTTGTTTAAATTTTCATATGTATCTTCCTACATGGGCAATGACTTCAATTCTCTAATGTGGAGGCTCCTTTTAAAGCACAACCCTCCTTCCCCCTGAGTTAACTATTTTTTTTTGGGACTATGTCCGGTCGCTTTTCACTCGCCGAGACCGACGTCCCCTTCCATGACGTATTGAATTGATTATCCAAGCTCCCCCCCCTACTTACTGACCTGTCCTGCAGCATGAGATCGCCAAGCGCCGACTTCCCCCCCCCTACGCTGGAATTTGAATCTTTCTCTGGAGACCAAAAGTTTTCGCCTCTTTCCAAAATCACTGCACTGACCCCATTCCCTGGCAGAACCCGATGTTTTTTTTGGAGACCCTAGACGACTTGGTCGAGCATGGACCTTACCATAGCTTTACACAGCCTTGTCCCCCCCTCTGGAAGTGGCGTTTTTTTTCTGTTGATGACGGACATTTTTCAGGCAAAAGTTTTTCTTTTGTGAAAACTTCCTCACCAGCCTCCCGTAGAGTCGTTTCAGCGGCGTTTCTTCGCTTGTTAACCTTTTCTGATACCTCAGGTTGAATTTCCTGAGCGTTTGTATAGAGGGGTCAAGAAATACAACCTCCGGCAATTATCCTAAGTTTTTACCTCGTCCAAAGCTGACCAAATGCTTTTCTTGTAAAGCCAAAGATAGTATATCTTCCCCCTTCAGCCATCGCTTCTTCGTTCTTTCCCAATCGCGCGACCCCAGTACTAGTTAAATGCCGAGACCCACAGAGATCCACAAAATTTTAGTGACTTCTCTTAGGTTATTAGGTGATTCTCTACATAAGGAGAGATTCTTTTCTATAAGAGACGCTCTGCTTCCGAAGAAGTTCATGCTCCGCAAAATTTCTACCGGGCCCCTTTCGTCTTTGATACGGCGTGTTGAGGAGTCCATTGAGGTATTCCTACAGTCAGTGAATACGGGACCCCCAACCGGATATCCCTCTAGTACTACTTTTTTTGAGTTGCTGAGATATGGTTTTTAAATCCTTTTGGATGGGAGAATAAGCGTTACAACCCCTCTCCCTCGACACTAATGAAAATCCACCGCGGTTCCAAACAAATCATACAAAGTCCAGCTCCTAAGTTACTCAAAGGTGTTTTTAAGTACCACTCAACCTTCTTAAACCTTGCCCCATCATTCATTAAGACTTTCGTTTCCACTTTCCTACTCATGAAGATCCCCCCTAGAGTAAAGGGCCAAGACCGTCCTTTGCGTCCCCTCCTTCTACTTATTTTTAGTCTTTTAATTTCCCAATCCTCTTCTCCCCTCCCGATTAAGGCCCCGAATACAGTTTTCCTAGATTCTTTAGACCCCTCCTCACAACCCTTCTTCCCCCGCAAAAGGTCCTTTTCCATGGAGCTTTTTACAGTGGATGGCAAGAGAGATGCCGTGTGACTGTATTTCCGGAGATCGAATCCCTCCCAAGGCCTTCACTGCTTGATGTTTTGTCGCGACGATTTATAAATAGGCCAGTGACATTATCCCCGGCATTTCCAAACACACCAGCCTTTCCCACATTGCTTGAGATTTTTTGTCCCCCCTTTTTGTTTTTTTTTTTTAGAG
>Ga0179591_1299042_pt1 | contig 10315 bp, 11 predicted proteins | sample CZOMad2_1_08_16f_FD_182891 | JGI IMG/M metagenome (GOLD analysis project Ga0179591, IMG submission 182891) | Vadose zone soil fungal communities from Angelo Coast Range Reserve, California, USA - CZOMad2_1_08_16fungal (PacBio error correction) | ecosystem: Environmental > Terrestrial > Soil >... | reverse complement strand
CTTCACCCCGACCCACGCCGGATCACAATTTCAAGTTCTTGACGGTCCGGTTTTTTTTTTTTTCTTTCCGACAAATGGTTACCAATAAGACCGTCGTGGCATCTACTGCACACTTGGACGAAGAAGGTATTTCGTCCCGAAGAATGGCCCTTTGTTTGGCCAGGATTTCAGGGAGAAGTTCGGTCCGCACTCTTTCAAGTTACAAGACGAAAAGTGCTGTCCTTTATAGGATCACGGCCCTTTTTTTAGTTGTAACGAGGATTTTTTTGTTGGAGAGGCGCTCCTTAAATTGAAAAGAACGTGTGTTCTTTCTCCCCCTCCTCATATTTTCTTTAATTTCCCGGAGGACGTGCATGGCTGAAAGAGGAACCTGATGGAACTGTGGGCGGTTTTGCAAAAAAGCAGGCCCAACAAAACTGGATGACCACAATGCGTTTCAGCGACATGAATTTGAAGGAGGCTGATTAAAGGAGATAGGTTTAGTTATCATTTGTCTAGGGTGGAGAGGGCAGAGGTTTTTTTTTATACTCTTCTCTCTTCTCGCTTTTGTTTTTCGCTTTTTTTTTTTTTTTTTGAATGGACCTACCCTCCGGTAGTGTCGGTCGACACTCTGTTTTAATCACAAGCCAGAGATGTTACCACTTTACTTTCTCGGAAAGAAGAAAAACTTTATCGCCGCTGTCGTTAAACAAGACACCGTCGTTGTTCTTTTTGCCCCCCCTGGGCCCCGCCTCAAGCACCCTATTTCCCATTTCCTTACGCATTCAATTTTCTCACCCATTGTCCACCTTTTTTCATTGCTTGCCCCACTTGAGGTGCCTAAGTAGTTAAAATTGAGCATTTCTTTCCCAACAATTCTCCCGATCAAGTTCTTCTGATGGGCGTTGGGATTCGTGATCGGCCTCCTTAACCAACCCGGCGATTCCCATCAAGAAGATTGGGCCGCTTTTTTTTTAACGAAAAAAAACATTCCCCTTATAAACCCCTCTTCGTCGCCCTCGTTAGTTGGACGGCCGTGCTGCATTCTGACCTTCCGACACATCCAGGCGCCGTTGCGCCCTCACACGCTTTCCGTGTCGGTTCTTTCGGTGCAGCAAGGGATGGCAACAGAAGCACCAAGTCATGGGCCGCCTTAAGCTGAATTAGGGTTTCAATTTCTCTTGAACCCGGTGATGTTCGGTAATTATCTCCCCACTCGTTTTTTTTGTTTCCGTTTTGTCGGGATTTTTTCCTGGGTGAAAGCGTTTCGTTTTTTTTTTTTTTTTCACTTTTGTCTCTTTCCCCTAGGAGGGGCCCGGCGGCATGGACGGTTGCGTTTCTCGCGAGGTGGTCCAGACGGCGAGTCTTTAGGCTTCTGGAGCGGTTTGTCGGGTGTGTTTGGAGGCCTTTTTTTGATTGTCAGATATGGTAGTCTCCGGAGATGTGCGAAGTGATGCCACGCCTTTTTGTTCTCCTCTGAATCGGCTTTCCTTCCTTTGGCGGAAAGTTTTTTTTTATTTTCGGTTCTGATGGTTTTTTTTCCCCCATACCCCAACGACTTTCTTCCAGCTAGCTGATGACTTTTTCCGGAAAAACGATGTGCGCCCGCCGTGCAAAACCACACGCTTTTTCTCGTCCCCCGCTTGGGGAGAGAAAAGGACAAAAACCGCTGATGCTTAATGCTTAACATTTCCCTTTCAGACCTAAAAAACGTGATTACTTTGGCATTTTCGTTATCCCGATTTTCCACATGCCCGGAGACTTGGTCAACCCCCTTCTTTGCTTCTCGTTCGCCCCCAAACAAAAAAAACAACAAAAACACCACATGTCGGCCCTGGGGTCTCTTTGTGAGCGTTGCCCTTTCGCCTTCCTCGTATCGTGTTTTACGCAGACCGGCGAGTGTTCTTTTTTGCTGCGTTTTTTGGCCATTTTTTGTTGTTTATCCTTTGTACGTTCTTTCTTTGTGGGATAGTAGGATGCGGGGAGGCTGGTGGGCCTTCTTTTTTTGCCTTGAGCGGGTTCTGTGTTTTCTTTTTATATATATGAGAGCCGTCCACCTTTTTTGTGATGTAGAGAAGGTCCTACCGCCAGAGTTTTTTTCGGAAGGTCCCGTGTGGGTCTGTCATCTGTTTGTGCGATATTTCCTGCGACTACCCTAGGTGCAGTTCGGAATGAGCTGCGCCCCCACGCTCGGTTTTTCGCATACAGTACATTTGCAGGTTCCTTGAGCCCTCCGAATTGTGGTTCGGCAGTTTCTCCCCCTCGCTGAATTTAGCAGCCACTTGCCGGAGGAAAATGACCATTTTTCCCCTCAGTACAAACAGACACCAACCTTTCGGGGGGGAATTTTTGTACTAACCCAGCGCTATTTGCTCTTGATCTTTGGTTTGGTGGTTTTGAGCCGATTTCATGAGCACTCCCCCCACCTGCCATTGAGTGCGTCCCCCGTTTTTTTTTTTTTTTTCTTCCCTTTGCTCATCCTCCAGAACTGTCCCTCTTTTTTTTTTGCCAGGGGGGAAAGCTTACAGTCCTTTTAATGTGGTGGGGGAGCCTTCTCCACCTCAGTGCAGTCAGTAATCATACAAGTATTTTGGCGATTCTTTTGCCATCGTTCGGTTTTACCCTCCGCAACAACCAAGATGTGATTTTTTTTCATATCGCTATTAAAAAGCGATCGGTCTCCACCTTTTTCCCCCCGACGGACCTTTGTGTGTGGCAGCTCCTTTCTTCCGGACGGGGCTCTTGAGTATGTCCCCATTGTTTCTATCACACTAGAATTTCTCATCTTGTGCATTTTCTTTGCAGAGCTCGCAAGTGGGACCGTTTTGCGGGTTTTTTTTTTTTTTTTTTTGAGCTTTTTTTCTTTTTTTCTTTCACTAATGGTGCAACCCTTGTGGACCCCCCATGGTTGTGTCGCGGGGAGGACGATTGAAGTCTGTTTTCTTGATGAGGAACAGGCTTTTTTTCCAACCGTTTTCTGCCTTATATATTCAACGTTTGTAGACTATTTTTTTTCCTACAAATCCAGGGCGAAACGTCTGCTCTGGGAATCCAATCGTCAAAGGGCGTGCCACCTGGACTCTGCACTGCCCCTTATCCATCATCGGTTTGGATGCTTACATTCCTTCCCAGGAATATCAACATCAGCCCAGTGTTTTCCGCTTCTTTCCGTTCCGCGCCCAACTTTTATGTTCCTCGAATAAGGAGACATCTCATGCCACTGGAATTTGGCCAAATGGTCAAGCTTCTTCTTCGGGATTTTTTTGCCACAGGTTTTCTATGAGCAGATAGGTTTTAGATGACCCCCTAAAAACGGAGTCCGGTTTCGCAGGGGTCATTCTGGGATTGATCGGCTGGGAGGGGAAAGAAATTCACCGAAACAACATTGGCGTTCTTGATGGGCCGGGGCTCGAGTCTTCCGTCGAGATTGTAGCCGTCCAACCTGCTGATTCAGTTTTAGGCCGATCTGACCCTTTTTGCACGCGGACCGGTGAAGTATAATTTTGTTGGACGTGAACTGATTTAGTCCTCCCCATTTTTTCGGATGATTCTTGGAGGCAAGTCGCCATTTGGCAATAAGCAGGAGGGTTGAGCTCGTGCGAGAATCTGATTGACCGCAGTCTCGCCGCGTTCCTGATTGTGTTATCGAGGGTTTTCACAACACTATTGGTGAGGCCTGACAGTGACTCATACTCCGGAGTGTTCCTGACGAATGTAGATCCCCGTGGGTGGGGATCAGTTGTGGGAGTTTGTGTGGCCCGCCGCTGACAGCTCGGCAATGAAGTGCTTTGAAGATTTGTTTTTTCCAAGTTTGGGCATTGGCACTCAGTATGGTAGCCAGGGTGGCAGTGACATTTTTTTCCTGATATGGCCTGCACGGGGATGGCCTGTTTCAGACTACCTTTGGAGCACGTTTCCCGCGAAGTAGGGCTCGAGCAGAGTGGGAGGGACCTTTTTGGACACTTTTACACCCTTGTTTTTCACAACACTGAGGGACGGCGAACCTATGGGTTGGCCCGTCACTGCAAGGGCAAAGGACGGCTCTTGTCATTCTTTTTTTTTCCCACAAACAAGTGAACCGGATAGCACATTGAGGACTGATGTTGTGGTTTCGGGACCAGGTCCACTCATTCCCGTCTCTTTTTGAACCCTGCCTTTGATTCTTGTTTCTGGACAAGTTCACAGTCTGCATTTGCCCCGTCAAACCCCCCCGGACCATATGTGCACACGGAGAGGGGTTAGTTTTTTTTTTGGCAAGGCGCCCCTCTTTTTCCAGTTTCCTTTTCGTGTTTGTTTCAGTCCTTAGCGGGTTTGTTGTAAGTAGCGATGGCTGTCTGTGCCCGATGGTTTGTTATCGCCAAAAACGGCTTGTACTCCGCTTATTTGTAAACGGAGCTCTACAGACTTTTTTCTTTTTTTTTCCTTGAGACGAGTTTTTTATGTTGTGTGCCCCGGGCCCCTTTTTGTGAAGGTAGAGTCCTCTTCACGACGCTCTGGTGTCTGTGGCCCGCTGTGCTGTACTGTACGTTGTTGTGACGCGGTCCCTCTTTTTGTTTTGGTTGGGAGGCGGGGGGAAATGGGTGTGTCGTCCGTGGTTGTTGAGCCAGCGAGGTCTTTTTGAGTTTTCTCTTCTCCACACCGGTTGTCCAGGTCTTTGAGCACAAGTGCGGAGTAGTCTTTTTGCTAAGTTTTTTTTCAGGTTTTTTTTTTTAAAAAGTTTTGCCTGCACTTTTTGTGCCCTTTTTTCGTTCTGTGACTATCCTATTTCTTCTTCCCTCTCCCGAAGGGCAGCGTTACCTAGCCAAACCGCATACGTTTCCTCCCTGAGGAAAAGACAAATCTGCCCTCCGCACTATCGATGGCTTTGTTGGCGTGCTGCAGACGTGGAAAAAAGTTCAAAAACGGTCCGTTCCCCTTCAATTTTTGTGCAACTTTTGCGCAAACAATCTCCCTCAATGTTGTCCGTTGGAGAATCGTCAGTTGTGTTCGAAAACTACCTTGTATCTTTTTTTCTGCCTGGTCCTGGGCCCAACCTTGTTGCGCCCCTTCTTTTTTTCCAACGTTATGGAAAAAGTAACTGGTTGAGTGATTTCTTTTCACAAAATCTGCTCTAAGAACTGGTCGGCGGCGTTTGGACCTCTATGTCCCGTAGGTCGCCGAGCTCCCCACCGTGATGGACCAGCTCTGGACACAATTTGTTCGTCCCCCTCTCCCTTTTTTTAGCTGCCAAGTTTTGCGAACAGCGTACGGTCAGCTTGGCCGGGAGGGATGCGGCACCTTTCTCCCCCACCTGCTTCCCGTAGTTCAGGACAGCAATCCAATTTTTTTGGAATCCCCTCCCCCCCCCTTTTTTCGGTTCTCCCCTATCTGCCGTTTAATCATTTCCCCCCTCGAATTTGTCTATTTATTAGTTTCGTCCCCCCCCCCTCCAAGCTCAGCTTACTTTTTTCCGCCAGATTGGCCCATAAAAGCGGGTTGGCTCTCCTCTTTGTGCCACCTAGGTAGACCTGGGACATAGAATATTTTTCTCCTCCGTGGTAGGCAATTCGAGTCTAGCGAACTGCTCCTTCGACCCTTCACCAAAATTCTTTTTGGGTCTCATGATTTTCCAAGGTGTTCCCCCCTTTTTTTTTTTCCCCCCGGACCCATGTACGCGATTTTTTCCTATCGGATTTACATTCCCAAACCTTCATGCCTCAATATTGTATCGGATGTGTCTTGAAAGACCCACCCTTTTTTTTCTGAATTTCGCAGTCCCAAAAATTTCTTTGTTGTTAGAGTAAGGCCCTTCAGGGGGAAAAGGTTGTTTAAGCTCCCCCCCAAACTTGGCTTACCTTTTTTTTTCCCTCCTGGGCCTACTTTTTCTCGTTTCTTCCTGATGAGGGGAGTGATCTGGCGAAATGATTTTTTCGTTTATACCTAGTGTTCGTCTCTGGTTGGTCTTTTTGGCGGCTTGGATCCTCAACGTATAACTCCCCTCTCCCCCCACCATCCTCCAACGTCAACCAGAACTTCGTCTCCCGAGCCCGCAGGATTGGCCCTTTTTTTGGACCCCATGCTTTTAGGTCTCTCCCCAGTAGCTACCGTGCTTTCTTGCCCTGATTGTCATTACTTTATGACGTTTTTTGTGCTTCGGTCGTCTCCACTGCCCAAAGCCTGCCCTATACCCTTTTTTTTCAGATCTGAGTAGTTTTGCCTGAAGGTCCAACACCCCCCTATGCATCTTTTTAATCTTTTTTCCGCCAAAATTATTCTACTGTCACTTTTCCCCAGTCGTTTCGTTGACAGTCTTTCGCGCATCCCAGTGATGCGGTTTCGCAACCGTTAGCCCCCAAGTGGCTTCGTAAGCACCCACCTCGCGGGTGTTCCTTCCCGCCGGTTGAAGCAGTGTCGATCTTTTGTATGGGCGTTGCCACATCTTTACCTCTTTTTCGTGTGACATTCAGGGCTTGGTTTTTTTTTGCACTCTTTTCCCCAACCTTCATTTGGCCTGTACCACTGTCATTATATGCGACCGAGGTGCTTGTTGTCATTTTTTTTTGGGACGGCGTTTTGCCTTATTTGCCTTTTTTTCTAGGGTCTTTCTTTTTTTTTTAATCCGGAAATCCCTACCAGACAACCTTTCAGCTTTTCTCTCCCCCTTTAATCTCCCTCTACAACTCTCCTTTTTGGGTTCCCCATTTTTTCCTTGTTGTATTTGTATTTACTCGTGTAGGTCATAGTTTCTTTTTCTTTGCAGACTTCACGTAACTTAGTCTAATGTGTTTTCCTTCCGCCCCCTCTTTCTTCGTTGTGATTTTTCAACCATACTTGCCTTTGTATCGTCGGTATTGTTTGGACAGCTTTTTCTTTTCTCTTCACTGCGTTGATCTAGTTTTCGAGTTCTGTCTTAGCGCTTGGGGGTTAGGCTTAGCGGCGTGGGGGGTATTTGTACTTTGTTTTGGCTAAGGTTCGAGGGGTTTGGCCTCTTTCACGACCCATCTTTTTTTAATTTTATGACTTTTCCATTTCCCTCCATCTCGTTTGTTTCTCTTTCTCCCTCGGCAAAATGCAACGTGTCCCCAGGCCCTTCACCTCCGGCCTTCCCCCTTTCAGTTAAACAGACCCCAAGATGGTTGTCGAGATAATTGGACAATTCAATCGCAGTTAAGCCCTTTAAAGCCCTTCTCCCCTACCCTCCTGCGAATGGAAAGATAGTTCTGCCCACCTGCCGTTTTTCCTTTCCCAATGTCCCCCACCTCAACCACGGGAGTTGTCAGGCTTTGATGCCTCACCGGTTGCGCGGTGTTTTTTTTCTTGTACTCCCCCCGTCAGTTCTCTCCTTGTGCATTACCCCCCTCATAGTCTCGGTTTTTTTTTCCGACTCGTCTTTTTAATTAACTTAGTTTCGGCGGTCTCTTTAGCGTGACCTCTTCCTCTTTCTTTTCATCCCTCTTTTTTAGTTTTTTTTGACCTGGGTCTTTCTTCTAACATTTCACCCGAGTGGAGTACCCCACCCAGGCAGAATTTTCTTGAGTAAACAATCTCCCCTTTATTTTTCCTTGACTACCACTCTTTTCCCTCATAAACCATGGAACTTTCCCCTCCCTTTCAAAACTTTTAACCATGTTTGCCTGATTTTTTGACTTGAGAATAATGTGCCTTTAATGATGCTTTCCTATCTAGTTTGTTGTTCCCCCTCGTGTTTGATTGTTAAATCTACATTTCAGGGTTTCTGAGTCAACGTTGTTGAGTTCTTTTTGACGCGCGGGACACACAGGCGAGGTCCGTTTGCCATGGTTGAGAGATGTAGTTGGTGGTGGGGACTTGATGCGTCTGAGCTCCCTCATTATAATGACTGTGTGAGCTTTTTGCTTTCCAGGTCGACCCTTTTTTTCTGGTGCTTTTTACCCGGTTTTTGAGTTTTTTTTTTTTTTTGGTATGTTTGATGTCTGAGCTTGAGTTTCTTCTCTTTTTTTGCTTTGCGGTTCCACTTTTGGCTTTTTTCCTGGCGAGGAGTAGGCTTTTTCCAAATGGTTACGTCAACCCCCTTCCTTCCCCCCACTTCCCCTTTCCCCCTTTGATGCCCATGCCTTTTGATATCGGTGAGACATGTTTGGAGTACTGACCCGGTTTTTTTCTTGGGCCCTTTTCTTTTTTCTTGCTTGCCTTACCCCAGCCCCATAAAGTTTATTTTACCCCTTCTTTCACTCATCTAGTTTCCAATTTTCCCCCCTTTTTTACACCGCGGTTACCCCCCCAATGAAAACATGTCCCCCCCTCTGGCCACCCTTTCTGTCCTTTTTCCTTGGCCCTGAGTTTTTTTCTGCCCCGATTGTCCCCCTTCCTCCTTTTCCCTCCTTTTTGCCGGGGAATTATTTAATCCCTAATCGCGGCCACCAGTGACTACTTCCCCCCCCCTCTCCCCCCACTTTTTCAAATTTTTTTTCGAAACATTTTCCCCCCGTTGCTTCTTTTTCCCCTTTTCCTTTTCTTTCTTTTCGCGAAACGATTGATTGCAACTACGTGACAATCCCTTTTAGGGTTTCATTCCCCTCTTTTTCAATCTCCGCGTCTCATTTTTTTTTTTTTGAGCGTGCCCCCCCTCCCCTTTTATCCTTTTTACTCCACATACACAAAGTTTCATCGTTCCCTACGCTTCACCACGGAACTATTCTGACTTCGGCTTACTTTCTTCCGATTCTTACATAACTTTTTTCTCCCAATCGCTGTACTTGTCTTTCCACAATGACCGATTACCCTTTCCTGACTTCCCCCCCGAGGTTCCCCCATCTCCTGCTTAAGCGGTGTCTCCGTTTTAACACCAGTTCTTTCCCCCTTATTAGATTCTCATCTTTCCCTTCAGGACTTTTCGGGCGGGTTTTTTTTTTTCAACCCCTCCCTTCGCTCCACTTTCCCAATGTCGTTTCCCCCCCCCCCATCTTCGTATCCTTTCGGCATCCTTTTCCCGCCCCCATGGTCGACCGAGGCTTTCCCTTGCGTTCTCAATAAAGGTCTTAGACTTTCCACTTTCCCTTTCTCACCCCGTCTTACTTTAGCCCCAAGTTAGTTCTTTTTCCCTCCCTTTTTTCCTTAAGTTTCTCTCCCCCCCCCCCTTTTCCGATCCATGATGAGTGATAGTCTTGATCACGCTCTGCGATGTAAGGCTGTTCTTTCTCTTTTTTTTGTTTCTTCTCCTTTCTCCTCTTTTCTTTCTCTTCCTTTTTGGATTCGGCCCTTCCCTTTCCACGAATCTTGTTTGGCCTACGCCATTCTCTGATATTTTTGGCAGTTGACTTTGTGTGTCTTTTTTTGGGAGGCGAGAGACACGACCTAGGATCACCTGCTCCCCCCTTCCCCGTCCTTCCCCCCCCCCCCGTGGGTTTCTCATGCGTCCCTTTTAAGAAGACAACCCAATAATTCAAAAGTTTGTTGTCCCTCTTTCGGTGGCGGTTTGGTGAGATCTTGACGGTGCCATCTCTCCCCTTAAGCTGGGGATGCATTGTTTTGAACCCAAAATCCCGCAAACAAGCCCAAGCTTTTTCCATCCCCGCCCAAACATGGTCTTTCGGTTACATTTCTTCCCCTTCTTCACACCCCCTTCTAGGACCGGCATCAGGCGAGCTCCCCTTTTTTTGAAAATTAACCTTTCCTCGAAGTTGTTTTGCCCCCAGGGCGGTCTTTGCAAGCAACTTTTTTTTTCTTTTGGGTTGTAGGTGTTTTCCCCCTAACTGCCTCCCCCCTTGATCCTCCAGTAGTACGCGGCCGAGGCGTTGCTCTTTTTCCCGTCAACTCACCAACATTTTCCCCCTTTTAATGTTTCCGATCCTTTTTTCGTGCACCCCCCCCCCCCCCCCCTGGCCTTAAGCCTTTTTATGTAGTCCACTTTTCTCTTTTGAAGTTCCCCTGGATTCGTGAATCTTTGTGTGTTGCCCCCCCCCTTGCTGTCCTCCGCTTTTTTTTTTTTATAAGTGTCCTTGTAATTTCGCCCCTTCTTTCCCAACGTGACCAACAACCCTTTTCGCTGTTCTTAGCCCCGTCGCCTGATCTGTATTGTGGCCCGCGCCCCATTTTACAGTCCATTTTGTTTTTTCCTCTCTTTGTGTATATCAAATTTCGTTCCTTCCATGTGTTCTGGGCTTTCCTAGGTTCAACTTCCATTTGCCGCCGTTTTTTTATAACAGCTTCTCCCTACGCGAGTGTTTAATTGTGCTGATGCATTGTCCTATCCCGTTTCTCTTGCGTCGTAGCTTCAGCATCCTGTTCTCTGCTTCGTTTGTTTATAAGGCCTAGTCTCTTTTTTGCAACATCTTACGTGCGAATCTCCCCGTTTTAAGGATATGCTCCCTGTTTTATC
>Ga0179591_1277403_pt1 | contig 10315 bp, 14 predicted proteins | sample CZOMad2_1_08_16f_FD_182891 | JGI IMG/M metagenome (GOLD analysis project Ga0179591, IMG submission 182891) | Vadose zone soil fungal communities from Angelo Coast Range Reserve, California, USA - CZOMad2_1_08_16fungal (PacBio error correction) | ecosystem: Environmental > Terrestrial > Soil >... | reverse complement strand
GCAGCTGAGCGATACTTTGACCGTCTTCCACCTCCGGGTTTTACAATAGCTTTCCGTTACATTTGGTTAGATTACGCAACTTGGGATGTTTGTACTTCCCCTTGTAGGTTCGACGCTGCTTTCGCTACCCTTTTTATTCTACCGCTGCCTATGGTCAACCCACCTTGCTACATCTGCCGGCCTTGAGGTTGTTCCGCCCGTGCTGTAGAGCGATGTACTGACTTTTTTCTTCGGTTATCTTCCCTTCTCAGGGTAGTTCGTTGCTTTTTTTTCGTTAGTAAGAGAGACCCGTGCGTTCCTTACATTATTCCAGGATGTTCCTGTCTTTTCTTGTGTTCCGACGGGTATAAACTGTTTCCGCGGCGCCTGTTGAGTACCTGCCTTCTCCTACAGAAGGAACCCCTTCTGTTTTTTGTTTGATACGGCGAACACGCTCCGTCCGTTCTCCCCGTAGGATCTGACTTTCCCTCCCTGGAGGTATCGGGTACTCTCAAGCGTTGTCGCAGTCTGGGGTTCCGAGGTACTCCACGACTTGCCAGTGGAAACTCCTTCTTGAGCGTGGTATGTTTCCATAGTTAGGAAGCAATTTTTCCTCCCCCCTTTCTTTTTTGTGAGATCCAGTTTTTTCTTTTTGAACTCTGCACGGTGTGCTGCAGGCGAGGGCTAACCGCCGTCTCCCTACCTCCCCCACCTCCTCCCGTCTTGCTGGATCTCTCACCCCCAAGAGATACAAGGCGAGGCTTTCTTCCCTGGTCCCCCCCCTTGACCCCGCTACTCGATCCAGGTCCTCTTCGTTATTCGAGGACCATCACCGGACCGGGTTTTTCCCTTCTCCCGATGTGTCTCTTCCATCGGGGAAAACTTCTCCGTTACGGGTCGTGAGCTTGCCCCAACTTTGCGCTCCCCCCCCGGTCGTTGCCCCTCCTGACTCTGCGGCCTGGTGGTTTCCTGTCAGGACATTTGCCCGCTACATTTTTTTTTCGCGCCTGCCGCTCTTTAAGGTCCTCCCCCTTGCGCCCCCTCTTTAAGAATCGGCCCTCTTTTGCTTTCCCCCCCTCCCCATAGCGCTCCTCTCGTCCTCCAGCCAAAACCCCGTTGACTCCCCCCCCCCCAATCTACCGCCCACACGGCGTTTCCACACTCCACAACACTTCCTTTGTCTTTCTTCTGCTTACGCGATGGTTGTCGCGGCCCGCGCCCCCGCGATGACGTCTCCGCTTTCGGAACCTCTCTTTTCGTTGCGTCAAACCTTTTTTTTTCCATGGCCTCCCCCTTTTTCTTCCTGATTGTCTACCCGGGTCGCCTTCGTTCCCTAGATGAGTTTCCACTTCCCGCAGGGATTTTTTTTCTTACCTGGTTTGAGATGGCGTTTCCCCCCCGACACCTCGACGATCGCCCTACGGTTGTTCGACATTCTTGCTTCAAGTCCTTCCCTCCGCCCGCCCCGTTGTGGTCCCTACCTTGCTGTTTTGTCTCTTCGAAGTTGCCCTTCCCCCCATGTGCAGGATTGGTCTTTTTTGGTTTCAGCGGAGCGTAGTTTGACACTTCTTTCCCCCCCCCCCCCCACCCGAAAAGTGTTCTCAGGTTGATCGGCCGCCGTCGCCGGCCTTTTTCCAGGCTGGGCTGCCGATACACCTTTCCTCCTGCCACAAGTTATTTCCACGGTCTTCTTTAGAAAGGGGGGTTCTGTTCTCTTTCCTGGCCCTTTCCTTCCTTTGAGGTTTCTCTTCCTTTCCTTCAGGGACTGTGGTCGGGTCCTGGGACTTGTTTCCGCTCTTTTGCTCCATGGGGTTTCTCCCCTGCCTTTTCGAGTGAGAGAATGATCGTCTTCCCCGACCTCTTCCTTTCCAATCTGCCCTTTGTCCCCCCCGTTGAAGGCTGATGCTTTTTCTGGACACTGCACCCGGAGGCGGCGCAGCATGTTTTTCCAGAGGCTCTGCCCTGTTCGTACCCTCCCCCATTTTTCCGTGGTTGGGTTCCTTTTTCTTCCCTCTTACCCTGCCTTGCAACGAGGTCCTTTGACCCTTCCATGGCGGCGCCGGCCCGTTGACTTGCTTCTTCTTCCGTTTCCCTTTCCTTTTGTTTTTCTTCGTGGTCCCCCTCTTCCAGCCCCCCCTTTTCGGCTTTTGGAATGCGGACGGGTACGTACAGCGCGGCGGCGCGGATGATAGTACCCCAGGGCTCATCCTTATCCTCGATTGGAAAAATGGTCCCCCCCTACTTTATTGGTACTTTGGCGGCTTTCCCCCCGATACCCCCGGCTTCATGTACCTGGGGTTCGGCAGATAATCTTAACTCTCCTGCTACTGAGATTTTTTCTTTCCCCCCGGTGAGGTACTCCGATTTTGGTTGCCGTGTTCCTCTTTTCCTCCCCGGTCGATGGTTATCTTGTCGCACCGGATCAGAGGAGGAGGTATTATCATGATCTTGGACCGCATTTGGCAATTTCCTTTTCTCCAGAGGCCCTTTCTCTCCCTCCCCTCCCCTCAGTTTCCTTTTTGATGGCTGATACTCGGGGCGGATTGTCCCGCGATGGTTTGAGTGTCTCTCCCTGTCGTAATTAAGCCTCTCCATTCGTAAGTCTTATAGTTGTACACCTGCATCACCTCTCCTCCCGTACTTCCCAGAGTATTTTATTAAGACCCAGACTTTTTTTTTCCTCCACGGTTTTTCCCCGCCCAGCTTCTTCTTGGGTTTCTAGTTAAAGTCAGGACTGGTTATCGTTCGGAAAGGCCGGTTTGACTCCTCTGTTTTTGACGCCTTCCCACGGTTCCTTTGACTTTTCCCTGGGCCTAGGCTGTCAAGTCTTCTCCCCTCTCAGTTGGGAAGCACTGAACGCAGCTACGTCCCCCTCGCTTCTGTCCTCCCCCCCTTGGTCCTTCTTTTCCGTCCCCCTGTCTCTTCCGGTTCCTGTCCGACTCAAACACATTGCTTTCTTGGTTACGCACTGCTCCCTCCCCCTCTTCGTTCACAGATCCCTGCTCTTTTTTTTGAAGAGTAGTCCTCCCTTTTTCGACCCTCCACCCCCCCTTCGATGTGTGACGTCGACCGGCACCGCGCGTGAAAGACTTTTTACTTCCTTTTTCCTGTCCCAGTAAACTCTCTGCGCCGGTTTTCCCTTTGGGGTAAAAACTTTCCTATTTTTCCCCTTTCCTCCCCCCTTTCAGTTCTTCTTCTTTTCTGCGTTCCCGATCTTTAGCCTCACCATGGGTCTGCCGTTCTCAGTTTAACCGCTCTGGAACCTGGCCGTTTGGTCCCAGGTTTACACTCTTCCCTCCGCCTTCTGGTTTTCCCCGAACGACTCAAAGAGTGCTCCTGTCCCGATCCATTTTCTGAAGTTTTTTTACCCCTTGGGTTGGTTTTCTTCTTTGTTCTCTCCATACACCCTCTCCAGGGAAACCTCCCCCGGTCCTTCTCTTGATGGCCCTTCCCGTCTCAGTACTTGTTCGGAGTCTCCCGCCACCGCTCCGCTCGCCCAGCGAAGTTTAAATCAATTTTTTTCCCCCTTTTCCTGCCTGAAGAGTCCCCCCCCCCCTCTCTTCCCTCGTTGCTTTTCGTTAGTCTTTTTTCCTGAAACGCTTTTGCTACGGACAGTCGGCGACAGGTAGCATCCAGGTTCCCTCCCTAAAAGTTTGTCCTTCCCCCCAAGCTGTTTGCAGGGCAGGCCAGCCGCGCAGAATTTTTTTTCTTTCATTCTTTTTGACCGGTAGCCGTTCTCCCCCTTCCAGAAAGACGTAGTACTCAATGTACCCCCATAGGTTATGAGTCTCTAGTTTTCCTCTCCTTTAGTTTCCACAGTGTTGGGGTGCGTTTCCCTCCCTCCCCCACTAGTCCCCTTCCCTCCCATTTCACTCAGACCCCTCCGGTTGCGCGTCTTATGATACCTTTCTTTTAATTTTGTTTCTTTGGAAGATTTTGCATTCCCCGACTTTCCACGGAAGTTTTCCCCTTTTCCCTTTTCGGTGTGGTGCGACTCTGATAGACGGGTTCGCGTTTGCAATGTTGAGTCTCCGTTTTAAAGGCTCCGACTGTTTTTTGGACTGTCTCTAATTCTATGTGAGCAACTGCCCAGACTCCATTGACGCCTTGGTTGCTCCTAGTTCTTCGGGAATTTTTCCTCCAGCATTAGAGTGTGTCCTTATTTCTTCCCCTCTATGGCATGACTGAGGCCTCGTTACTTTTTTTGTGGTTGTGATTCCTCTTACTACTTCTTCTCTCTTTTTTCGGTAGATTAGTCCGTTTTTCGGTCTCCAGTGCAGTGCCTTTCACCTCGTGTGTGTAGCGGAGGCAAGAAATCCGTTTGTGGTGGGATTTTTTTTTCAATTCTTTTTAAGTCCATTTCCTTCCCCCCTTTGGTTCGTAGAAAAGACTCCTTTTCCCCCTCTTCTTTCTCAAGGGTTCCCCCCTCATCCCGAAAAGTCTTTTCAAAGACTCTGACCTGGCCTCTCACCGTTGTTTCCCCCGTCCCCACTAGTAGGTTTCCTCCTGTCTCCCTATCTAGACTCCTTTTTGCAAGTTTGAGGCGGCTCAGCCTCAGTTTTTCATTTTTCCTTTCTTGAATCTTTTTTTCTCATTCTTTATGGAGTGGTACTCAGTTTCTTTAAGCCGACCGAGGTGTTTTTCGTTCTTTTTTCTCTTGCGGTTCCCGTCGGACCTCCATAAAGCCTGGTCGGTCTTCGTTAGGAAACCCCCTTCCTCCCCCTTTTTTTATTTACCCCATTTTTCCCCCTTTCTTTTCCCGCCTAGTCCCCTTTCAGTGCCCCCCGTCTCTGACGATCCTTCCTTCCCGCTCTGATCTCCGCGTCCTCCTATCGGAACTGGCCTTTTACGTCTTTTTTTCCGGTCCTCCGCCATCTGGTCTGCCCCTCCCCTTCTCCTCCTTTTTAAGCCCACTGTGTACAGTTGTGGTTCTCCTCCTTCTGGTTTTTCTCTCTCCGGGCTGAAACTCCCCTCAGGTGCGGACAGCTCCCCACATTCCGGTCGATCGAGTTTTTTTAAGCGTTTTTTCGACCGAACGTTCCTTTTCCCCCTTTTTTTTTTTTCAATATCTCTCTTCCTTGTTGTTGTGAGTTTGTACAACCCGCTTGGACTAAAGCACCTTATGTGTTTTTTCTCCCCCTGCGGCTGGCAACCGCTGGGGCTGACAGCGATTGGCCTCGATAACCTTTTTTTGCACCTTGGCTGTCTTTCCTTCTTCCGTTTGGAGCTGGTTTCCTTTTCCTTTTTACCCGTTGAACTCTGGAACTTTCTTTCCTTCTTGGCTTTGTTCAGTTTTTTCGGCCTTTTCTTTTTGGTCTGGCGGATGTCTAGAGGGTTACGTGCGGTGGGCGTACGGTTCTTTTATGCGGCTTTTCCCCTTCCTGTATCTTCCCTTCTTTTCCCCTGAGGTAATTTTGCTTGTCCTTTTTCGACAACTTTTCCCCCCCTCTGTTTGCGCGGTGCGTTACCGGTACGGGACTGTACTGCGATCTTCCTTCCCAGGCATTTCTGCTTCTTCTTCTTGTTCCGTTACCAACTCCCCCCCTCTTCCTTTATTGCCCCTTTTCTTCACCCCCTTCCACTCCCCCTTCTTCCTGTAGGATTCCCGTCCCCCGTGGTTTTGCGATCTTGCAGTCTTTTCAAACCGGCAAGACATAGGTGGCAACCCTTTTTATCAAACTCTTTTCCCTTTATCCTTTTCTTCCCTCAACTTTAAGACGGTCTCTTTCTTTCGTACTCCTTTTGTGTATACCTCACTTTTTCTGTTGTTTCCGGGCCTGATAACCCGTGGGGGTCCGACCCAATTTCTACACCTTTCCCTCCTTCTGCTTTACGCCCCTTCCCCCCCCCTTTACCACCGGCCGGGCCTAGCGCCCTTAATTCATACCTCGACCTACACCTCTCCTTTTTCTTCTGCGGACCATCACGTGCACCCGTGGTACACGCGAGTTTCCTGCGGCTCTGCCTTCAGCCGATAGTTTCCTCGTCCGTGACTTCCTTCTCTTGAACAAGTTTCCTGTTCCTTTTTCCGGCACCCGTAATCTTTGTTTGCGTGGGTTGGTCTTCGATGGGTCCCGGTTTCTTAACGATTCCTTTTCAGTAGGTCTGCTCCTTTTACCCCTCCCCTCCGCCTGTTTTCCCTCTTCTCGAGCATCTCTGGCACCCCTTTCACCCTTTCGCCGGGTGCCAACCCGTCGTTTTTACCTTTAGTCAGAACCCCCCGTGGTATTCCTTCGGCCCTTCAACAAAGTATTTTTTTCCCCTGGAGGTCCTGATTCCCCTCCTGTTGCGCGTGCCCATCACGACCAGTTTTTGTCCGATTGGATTCCCTTAGATTTTTTCCCCCCCTCCCTAGAGTCCATTTTTTTACCATTATGAGCTTTTTTTCTTTGTTTTCTTCTCTTTGAGTCTTTTTTCCAGCTACCTCCTTCCACCTTCTTGGAGTGCTTTGGCGTTTGTTGGGTCCTTCCTTTTTTGACGTTTGATTCTGACGCCGTGTAAGCTCTCCCCCCGACATGTCGCATACTTTCTTTCAAGGCTTGCTAGCGCCGACTTTTCCCTGTTTTCCTCCCTCCCTTTCCTACTGATCTCCCCCTCCCCCCCTTTCAACATTTTGGCGTTTTCTTTGTTCTGTTCCGCGGCGAGGAGGTCTTTTGGGGCAATAAGGCACAATATTCTTTTTGCTGGGTTGCTTTTTTACGTTTTCCTTCTTTTTTGTTCTTCCTTTTCCTCTTTCCCCAAAGTAAGTCCTGTGTCCACCACGGTTGTGCCAATTTTGTTACCTGGCTCTTTACACCGCAGTGCACGGTTCCTCGGTGTATTTTTCGACTGCCCGGGACGGCAGATTTGCTGTTCTTTTTTTACCCTGGACCCTTTTTTTCTTGTTCGTTTCTGTTGATTTTTCCATCACTTTTCCAGAGTTCTTTATTTTGAGCCTTTTTTCTAGCCCGAATCTATCAGGTTGTACATTCCTTTTCCCCCCCCCCAACCCACACAACCCCTTCCCCCCCCCCCAAAAAAACCCCCCCCCCACTGGGACCCCCAGTTCTATGTTCGGGCTCTTCTTTTTTTGGTTTTTTCTTTTTTTGAGGACTTTCCCTCCCCCTTAGGACGGGCAGAATGCGGCTGTCTTTTTTCTTTCTCGGTTTTTTCTCCTTCCCTCAGCTGAGATCTTTTTTTTTGCTTCGTCACATTTTTTGATCAGCTGCCTTTCGTCTTGCTTCCCCACCCACGATAGGAGGCTGCTCCCAGTGTCTGTCCGGCTTTCTGGTTGTTTTTTTTTTCAGTGGCCTTTTTCTTCTTTGTTACCGGACGACTAGCCCTTTTTGCCGTGGTGCCTGTCTGGTCCCTTTTCACTTCCCTTGGCGGCGTTAACTTTTTTTACACTTCGTCTGCCTCCTCCTCCTACTAAATTTCCCCCTTCACCGTAACCGTGGTTTCCCTTTCTGTCGGACCTCTTTTCGGATTTCCTGCTTTTTTCGCGAATTGCGTTCCCTCCATTTGGACTCTTCCGTTTCCTTTCTTCGGGACCCTTCCCTCCACTCTCCGCTCTCTCCGGTTGCGTCAAAACCAGGATGGATTGATAACTTTTCTGGTTATCTACCCTATCTTCATTTTCCCCCCTATCCTTTTGATGGCCCTTATCCCCTACCACTTTCAATCTTTTATTTTCGGACGTACAGCCTTTTTTGGACAAGTTCACCCCGTGGACAACCTTTTTTTTGCTTTCCACCTGTTACATTCTCTTTCTCTTTTAATACTAATCTTGTTGTTTTTATTTTGAGAATGGAGGCAGTGTCCGCCCCCAGTTTTTTCAGTGCGTTCCCTCCCTCTTCTTTTAGTCTTTCCTCCCCCCCAGAACGATTTTTCCCGTAACTTCGTCGCATTTTTACAACGTCCCAACCGCCTCTCACTCCCGCTCTTGGCTCGCCCCTTCTCAACGTTTCATTCGCTTTACCGACCAACTTTGTATTAAGCACCCTGCTCTATCTTTTCTTTACTCTCAACTGCCTCAAGAGTCTTCGCTTCTCTCCGGACAGTCCCCTGTTTACCCTGATTGAAGTAACCCTCTTTATGTTACCGTTCCCCCCCTGGGCTGACGGTGACGTTTTCCCTTTTCTGGTTTTATTATTCGCTTTTTTTCTTTCCTACTCAGCGATTCCTCGATTTCCGCCCACCTTTGCCTTTTCTGCCCCGCCCGGCCGTTCCTTCCCGACACCTTTTAGAAGAGGAAACCGTTTTGATCCCTTGCACAAACCTTCCCCTTGAATTTTTCTCCCATGAAGCCCTATTTTTTTTTTACATGCCCTAGGGTTAAGAGTTTTTTAGTACTATTTTTTCCTTCCATTCCCAACCCCCTTCTCCTCATGGGGCTTTTCTTCCCCTGTAAGGATCGCTCTTTTGTTTCCACTCATTCTTGTCGCTAAGGTGTTGCCAGTTGTCAAGTCCGAGAAGCCTCATCTTGGCTATCCCCCCCTTTGGTTGTGGGGGTACCGTATCCCTATTTTCGGTCGAGGGCTCTCTGCATGCTACTCTTGTAGACTTTTTTCCTACTTTTTCCTTTTATCTCCACTTTTGACAACTTTTTAACCCACCCCCATTTTCTTGTTCTCCGAATTTGTTCATACCCGGTCTTGCAGCCTTATAACTTTGCTTCCTCCAGAAACTCCCTCTTTCACTGCCACCAGTTCCCTTTCGATCCTTCCCCCCCCTTCTTGCATACCAGAGATTTTTCCTTTTTTCCCTTGGCTCCGGTTTTATGTGCATCCAACCTAGCATTCAACATTCCTTTTTCCTTGATTCCCCTAGTTTTTCTTAGCAGCTTTTCCTCTTTTGTAGTAACGCACATTTTTCCCGTCCTCTGCCAGGCGCCCCCCCTTTCACTTTTCAAAAGTTTTTCCATGCTGATCCTCGCTTTGGATTCCCCTCCGTGTCTGTATCTTTCCTTTGTAAGCACCGCCTTCCCGAGTTCCCAGGTATTCCTCTCTCTCCTTTTTGCCCCTTCAAGACTTCGTCCCCTTACCTTCCTACAGTTCTCTTTTTTTCTTCCTTCCCGCCCAGCGCTCGAAGGTGGTTTCCGTTCCGCGACCCCGGTTCCAAACCCGTAACCTCTCCTTTGCGAGCCTTCCCTTTGATTTTCTCTCCCCAGCTGTCGCCTTCCTTCTTGCGGGCCTAGGGGCACGCTCCCCCCCCCCTGGTACTCAGTCCCGACTTTTTTTTTATTTCCGTCCTTTCTATTCCAGGGTTTTTTTTGTTTCCGTTTCCTCCGATAGGAAATTGTGCCCTGGTAAGTTTTCTTCCCTTTACTGTCTCTGATGATTGGTTTCTCGGGCCTGAGGGTCGCATGTACTGTAGGAGAAGGATGCCTGTCCTGCCTCCCCTGATATTTCCGAACGGTCCTCCAGACCCTTTTCCCTAATAGTCTATTTTGCCGCCTACCTGAGAGCAGGCCTTTTTGTTGGCGTCATCGGCTCGCCTTTTCCGGTTCCTCCTTCTTCCGATTCCCAGACCTTTAAAATCTTCCCTTTTTTTATGCGCAAGACGAGCCGCCCTGGGATTTCTTTCTCTTCGACGGTCGTTTTCCCTTTCTTCCCTTCAGTCAAGTTTTTTGTCCTCTTTTGTGAGCGGAGGCCCCCCTGGGGTATCTGGATGGTACCCGGGTTATCGGTCTCGCATTCCCCATTCGGTTTTCGCGCACATGCCTCTTTCCTCTCTGGCGATGTTTCTTTTCTTCCAGTCCACTCTCTTCCCCCCTCATTTTTCTTGTGGGATATGCACTTTGGACCGGCCCGGCTTACCTGCGAACAAGCCTCCAGTTACGTTTTGCCCCCTTGCTGTCCAGGCTCCTACCAGAATCCTTTTCTTCTTTTTCAGTTTTCTCCGCGGTTTGTTCGTCGGCGCCCCGCAGCGCCGCTGTACCGATTAGTTAATAGGGGAGTTAAAGGCCGTTTTATTGAACGGTCCTTACTAAGTGTTTCCTCCCTTTCTCTCTGACCCCAGTTTTCCCCCTCCCCACATTTTCTTCGCCCCCCGTAGGTAACACGTTCCTCTTACCAGGTCAGAAGGACGCCGCCTGCAGCCCGTGCACGTACTTCCGCTGAACGAGAAGATCACCTTCAGTCGGCTTCCCCTTCAAGACCCGTTTCCCAACCCTCCGTATTTTTTCTCCAGTGTTGTCCAGCGGCGGATACCGGTTCAGCATTTTCTTTTTTGACCTCACTTAGTGCGCTCATCCCCCTTCGTCCAGCCCCTTTTCTCCCTTAACTTTCTTTTATCTCCCCCTTTGTTGTTTCTCCTTTGTTTCTACACCCGTTAGAGGTTTGCCTCTCTATTACCT
>Ga0179591_1296243_pt1 | contig 10316 bp, 13 predicted proteins | sample CZOMad2_1_08_16f_FD_182891 | JGI IMG/M metagenome (GOLD analysis project Ga0179591, IMG submission 182891) | Vadose zone soil fungal communities from Angelo Coast Range Reserve, California, USA - CZOMad2_1_08_16fungal (PacBio error correction) | ecosystem: Environmental > Terrestrial > Soil >... | reverse complement strand
AAGGCCTGACGGTGACTACTTTTCTCATGGTTTTTGAGGATTCTATACCATATTTTTCCTGTGTTTCTCCCCCCATCCCAAAACCCCCCAATTTACAGGATATTGTTTCACATTCCCTCCCCCCTAACTAGTCAGCAGTTGATTATAAGACCTTCGAGAAGACTCTTTTAGTTTTTGTGCGATCTTCTGACGCGCTACACATTTTTCTGCTCATTCTATCTTCCCCGGGTCTTTATATAGAAAATTCAACCTTCCTGGGAGAGAATTTATTACACAGGATTAGCCGTCTGGAGTAGTTTTTTTTCTTTTTCATTTCGTTCCACAAATTCTTTTGTGCATACTTGATAGTTCTGTAGCTCCCCCCTCCCCTTAGATTCACTGATCATACATCTTCCTAGTTTTTTTCCCCCTTTGAAAGGTTTTTCCGATGATTGTTCGCCGGTTTGATCTTTCTCCCTTTCGATCCCGTTAGAGATTTTTGTTGAGTGGACCTTTCTGAGTGGCGTAAGTATTGAGTATCCTGACGCCGTTTCGAGTGGTTTCGAGCTCCAATATATCCTTGGTTTGATTCTTTTTAACGGTTATGTCCCTCTCCTTTCTGTCCCAACTCCGCACTAAAACGACAACTGACATCCCCTAACGTAAGATAATACAAGGCCCAATCCTATAAGTCTACCCCTAATCACCTCTAATACTCCCGCAAATTGAATGTTCGTCTCACCAACCCTTATCTATACTTTTTTTCCTTTTTCTATCTATGGCACGTTCGACCTTTTTCTGATCCCTCCAATGCCCCTGTACTCTTTTCATCCGCACTATCTCCCCCTACGAGGCTTTAGAATACTCACGCTATCTTCCTCTCCTCCCCTTCTTTTCTAACTACCACTTCTTATTCCCGAAACATTTTATAATTATTTGTATTCCCTTGTTTTCGGGAATCACAGCGTCGGGAAAGGTCGAGTCGGGATGCAAGATTTAAGCGGAAGCCTCATTCCCTCACCCCTAGTACTTACCCTCTCTCTCAATAAACAAAAAAACTAACAACCCCACCAACGGAGATACCAGCCTCCCCGTTATCACCCTCTCCTTCCCCCTTCCTCACCCGTACTCTACACCCATCTCTCCCAACTGAAGCGGAGTATGCGAAGCTTTTGGATTTTTCAGTGACATAAGTGCGGGTTTGTTTGAGGCAGCTTGGACTTTTCCCTCAGGATTTCTTCTAAGAAGAATTGGTCTCTCGTTTCGGCGAAAGTTGGGTAGTTTTTTTGGGAAGCTACGAGTTACATTTGACCAATCTTTCCTTTTTCTGACCCCCCCCCCCAATCCCCAACCACAAACTCCTTCAACCCCCCCCCTCCCCAAGACGCTCAATCCACGTCCGCAACAAATTTTCAGCTACCTTTTTGCCTGCTCCATATTTCGGTTCCTGTCATCGTCGGAAAGGATGTGCTTTTGGTGGGGGTGGTTCATTTGGTTTTTCTCCCGCTGCCTTATATTAAATCTAGCCCCTGCCGCCTTTGCGTTATCTGCCCCCCCCTCATTCTTTTCAAAGAAAACGTGTCATTTTTTGATTTCCTTGATTTTTCTTCTCCCCAGTTTCTTCATTCCCAGACCTCCGTTCATCGTGATTCCTTTGCGGAAGTATTCCTCATCTAGGCGTCCTTTTCCCCAAACAAACTCCCATCCAATTATTTATCTGATCCCCCTTTTCCCCTATCGTTTGTCCCCATGGACTTCTTAGACACGCTCCCAAATTCTGGTAACGCTGAGGTTCTTTCAAATTGCTTATATTAATTTCTGTCTGCCCTGTTCCTTTGCATCGGGTCAGTGTGTCTGTACCCCCGGTGGCCGGCTGCCCTTCACCCGATTTCTTGACTGAAGAGAAATGAACTTTTTCCCTTTTCCTTGTTATGATATTCTCCTTTGAGTGTTTGTCCTTTCGTTCGTTTCTCTGGGGTTTCCCCCCTGGATTTTGGCACAGAGGGAATATGCCATAAGAGTAAATTGTTCTTCTGCTTTCCTTTCATCGGAACTTCTCGTTTGACTATTTTTTCGCAAGGACCCCAGGTGTTCAAGGCACAAGGTATAACTCCTTCCTCCCCGATCCCCCCCTCATCTTGAGACCCCCCTTCTTCTAAGAATTCCCTAGTGGGACCCTGGCTTCTTTCTTTGCTTATTGCTCTAAACCCACACCTCCTTTCCCCTGATGACCTGCTCCCTTGAAATAACCCTTTTGGTTTATTATTTATTATTTCAGGGCCCTTTTTAATCTCCTCTATGGGAGGCTTTTTGAGGCGAAGTTGCAGAGGCTTTTCCCTTCACCCCCCCCTCGACCGTTCCGTGAGCGTGCATAAATCGACCCACCCCCTTTTTCCCAGAGCTTCGTGTTGTTTTTGACTTAGTTTCTACCTGCAAGCTCACTAGATATCTTTCCTTCCTTAAAGTTCCTCCGTTTTAACCTCCGAACCACAGACAACCGATAGTTCCCTTTCCCCCCAACTCCGAGGAAAGCACTTTCGCATTGAAGTCGTTGTTGGTCCGGGAAATGTCCCCTTCCAGTTTTCTGCCCCCCCCTCCCCGCTGATACTTTACCCCTCTTGGGTTGTTGAGAGAGCTCAGTCGATTCCTCCCTATGATTTTTCAGTGTGCCATTCAACCTCCACGAATTCAATTCCTTTCCGGCTTCTTTCTCTACAATATTGTAGCTTTCTCCTCCCGGAATCAATATCCCAAATATGTCCAAAAATACGGCTTTTTCTCTATCTGTCAAGCACAGACAAATCGCAGCTTCCTCCTTTTTCTATTATGGAATCATAGTCACGGCGTCCCCGGTCTTCTGTGTTTTCTTCCTGACCTACCCCAGTAGAAGCAACGCATCATCTATATTTAACGATGGACCACCTCTGCCTCCCTAATGAACCCCCCCAACATTTTTATCTTTTTTAATGTTCCTCCGAAGAAGTCTGGCGTTCCGTTAGTCTTACACTCGCCATCCTAACTCTCTGCCTGTAATTTCATATTTTTTTCTTCTTTCCTGCGTTTGTCCCCATCGGTTCGATCTTTTTGATGATTTGAAGAAGTTTCTGATTCGCTTCCCTCATGTTCCCCTTCAACCCCATGGCTCAGCCCTCTAGTGTCCTTTAAATAGGACCATATTGAATATTTCTTCTTCGACCCCCACATCCCCAGATTTCTGTACCTCCAGTGTCGGACAAACCCATTAATCCTATCTTTCACCCGACCCATTTCCCCCCCCCCCATTCCCCACAATTTTGCTATCAACAAAGTTTTTCCAACTTTTCCGATTTTGGTCTCTTCCTGTTTTTTTCCTTGTCAGGCTGATCACATTTTTGTATCTTTGCCCCCTTCCATTAGCTCCGCCTGCCCGATTCTTTTGACATCGTTGATACCTTACAACCCCCCTTTCTGCATTCAGAGTTTCTTGTTGACTTGATCTATCTCTCGGTGAAGGTTTTCACTCCTGCTCCTGTCCACTTTTGAATTCATAGCAGATCTGGGAGCTTGTGGGGTCTCTGCACATAGTATGACCTGATCCAGCAACCCCAGAATCGACCCTGATCCTTTATTCTGACCCGCATGAAAAGTTGTCTTCCCCCCCATAAGTTCATGCCCCCCCCCCCCCTCCCCCCCCCCCCCCCCCCCCCCCCCCCCCCCCCCCCCCCCCAACAATACTCCCGGTTCTTGGGACTAATGGCAATCTCGACAGCACAACTCTTCTTCTAGTGTCTAATATAAGATTGTCCAGTCTCCCACACAAAGTAACTAGACCCCAACCCCCCCCCCCCCCAACGGCAAACTACCTTGTCTCTTTTCCCGTATTCGTTATAATTGGTATCAACTGTAACTTTTCGCCCTCCCGCCCCTCCATGCCCAGCAGTTTGTGAGTTGTTTTTTCTCTTTCTTGGGGGCGGAGTTGATGAGTTTTTAAGTTTTTTGTAAGTTTTTTTAACCTCCCTAGTATGGGGAAATGGCAAATATCAAAACCCGTCTGATCCCCACCCACCAAAATCCCTTTTAGCCTCCCCTTTCTAAGACACCCTTTCTTCTTCCCGCCTCACATTTCATTCTCCCTTTCCCCCTCTTCTGACTTTCCCTGGTCCTGAGCCTCTACTTTGACTCAGTGATTTTAGAATGTTACGGTGAGGATCGGTCAGAGGGGTGCTCCCCTGTCAGTAGAGTTGTGCTCTTGGTTGCTGTTTTTGGTTCTGGAGTGAAAACTTACTTTCGGCCACCTCTCCCCTTTTACATCTTGCTACCGTACGCTCTTTTTCCCACCAGAATTTTGTATTCCTTCCCTGCGTTGATTGAATCCCCAATGCTCTCCCTTCAATTCCTTTTGGGAATATTCTCGTTATACCCCCCTCCTACGCTCGCGACATGATGCTCCCCCTCCTCTATTAGCGATAGGCTTTCTACCGTCCTCGACGATTCTCTCTTTTCTGATTTCTCTACGACTTCAAGCCCCAAGTGCCAGACCCTTCCCTTCTCTTCCCTGGAGGAGGTTTTTTTTCCCCTAACCGGGCTGAATTTTTTCTGGAGTATCTGGGTTTACCGTCTCGTTTTTAGAGTAGGCGTAAGACGTCCTTTTGACTTTATGCAATTTTGGCGGTTTTGTTGGTCCAGAGTTGGGAGAGATTAACCGTTCCTCCTTAACAAAAGTCAATAATCCACCCCGCCCCCCCTCCTGTCCTACCCAAAAACACCTCCCCCCCAAGAACGAGGGATCAAGCTTTCCCCCCCTTCACCCAATATGGCCTAGCCTTCTTCTATACGATAAGACCCCCCCCCCCCTACTCTTTCCCCCCCTGCGACTATACCCCATGCACCGGCCCGACTTATCAATGGCGGCGTCTGCCTCTTTCCTTTTCTCCCAATCCATCCCTTCCCTCCCGCATGTCGCCTTTCTGAGATAAAAAGCTTCTCCCGGTTTCCTTCCCACCACCTCTGAAATAGCTCTTAATCAATCGATTCCCAATTCTTTTAGATGATCTCCACCCCCCCTAAAAACCAAGTCCCTTTTCCTCCTTTAATATTATTCATTTTTTTTTTTTTGATGTATTCTGGACCTTTTCTGAGTCCGACTATGAGCTTTCTCTCGGTGTGTGTTTTGTTTCTTGTGTAGATAATCTACTTCCATATGGCTACCCTCCAGAAACAAGTGGATCCAAGTCGTCAATTCACCCCCTTCCTTCCCCTCCGTGTGTTGGAGAGTTTAAGTTTTCGTTTTCCTCCTTTTTGAGTACTTGACTGGTTCCTCTTAGGGCCCCCTTCTTCGTTTCCCCTAGTTATAAAACCCACCCCCCCCCCCCCCCCCCCCCCACAAAAAAAAACTTCCCCTCTATGCACAGCTCTTTTCATCTCCCCCTTCACCGAAATCCCTTTTCTCATATCTGAACTATGATACGACCTTCGAGGACTCTCTTGTTAATGTTTTTGGGGAGATCAACCCTGCTCCTCTACCATTCCCCCAAGTTTTTGCCCTGCGTCTTTTCGCCGTATATTTACTATGGATGGTCCCTTCACGATGCTTCTTGAGCCCTTTCAAAAAGTTGTGGTTTGTTTTTTGTTGTGCTTTTTGATCTAACACAATCCTACGTATTTTTCCCGTTCGCCTTGCTAAATAAAGGACGCCTAACCCCAATTCCCTTTCTTGTTTTGGGTTACATACACCTGTGACCTTCTCTATCTTTCAAGACGGAGGGTTGATCTTCTGAAGAGAATTCTGCTACCCTGTTTTGCAGGGGGAAGGAGTATCTCGTAAGTTTTTTTGAGTCAATTTTTTGGTGCAGTGCGCGGACTTTTTGTAGGGCTCTTCGATTTTTTGGTTGGGATGGAGGTTTTTCACCCCTTCCCCTTTTGTTAAGTCACCAAGACCACTGCCTCCCCCCCCACAAAGCCTTCTTTTTAAATCAATGCCCTTTCCTGATCCCTTTATCCCCTCAGACCCCTCCCCCCCCTAATCTGTAGCCGCTTCTTTTTCAACCAACTACCATTTGATCCTCATTCTTCTAGATGGTTGGATGCACCCCTCTTAGCTCCCCCTTTTCCTTTCCCCGAGACTAACGTCTTTTCTTTTTTCCCCCTCCTGAAAGCCCAATCCGTAAAATACTATGTTCCCCTCTTCTTATGTCGTCTCGTCAGGATTTTCCCATATCCCGCCCACTCTTAGTTTAGGAATTTGACCTTTTCAACCTGCCTGGCCTTCCAGCTCGTTTGAAATCTTGGTACTTGAGTTTTGATTATAGTCTTCCTCACGGCCCACTCCCTACCAGCACCAGAAAATTTCGAAGATACCTTCCACACCACTACACACCCCAACCCCAAACACAATTTTCTTCCCCTACTGAGTAACCCTCATAGAAACCCTCCTTAACAACCAGCCCCTCTCTATACACTGTCAACTGGTCTGTTTTTCTGGACGGAGGGCCTCCGTCCCCTCCGTGTGGAGGGTAATTGGAAGGAGATCGATTGTGATCTTCTTTCCTCCTCAGTTTTTAGTCTTCCTGGTTTGGTGTTTTTCCCTTACTGTTTTTTCCATTTCCCCCTTTACCCTTCCTTTCTCGTTTGCACCCCTTAACACCCCCCCCAAACCCCCCCCAAATTTCCCCATCAACGCTCAAAACCTCCTTATGATAACTTTTACCAATATCCCGTTCTTTTAGCTAGCGAGGGATTAGGTTTCCTTTGTTGGTGGTTTTTTTTACTTTTTTCGACCCTCCCCACAGATTATCAAATCCCAAACTTTGCTGTTTTCCGGATGATGCATTTCCACTTCACCCGATGATCTTCTCTTGACTTTCTATTGAAGTCCCGAATACTGCTTTTTCCCTGAATGTCATCAAGTGTCTCTTCTGTTTTTCAGTTGAGTAGTTCTCTCCCTCCTCTTTTTGCCGGAGAACCCACCTCATCCCCTAAATCTTTATATTCTCCCCGATTCCGACAAGAATTGTTTCAACCTTACTCTTTAGCCCCCCTCACCCCCTACTGACGAAACTGTTTTCTTTCTTTTCCCAACATGCTCACAATGTTCTTTACCTTTGTTCTTTATCTCATGGTCAGTGGGCCCATCTTACACCCGTGTGGATTTGTCTCCCATTGGGATACCTCTCGGGTATTTTTTCCCTTTGATCTCATTCCATTGTGATAGTGTAAATTCGCGTACTCTTCTCACGTTGGTGGGGAACCTTGAGGATGTTACATAGTCTGGGCATCTGTAATATCCATGGTCCCCTGGATGTATCCTTCCGTCGAACTTTCCTTTTGACCCTTTTGAAGATTTTCCTGCAGGGAGTTCTTCCCCTTCTCTAAATTTCCTCAAAGGAGTCACCCATCTAGTCCCCCCTTACCCCAACCAAGCCTCTTAGACCGGCTGCGTACATTTCGCGAGGACTCTTTGATTCTTTCGCCAACATGTTACAAATTGCGTCTGCTCAAGCCAATGTTCATCACCCCCTTTTTCTCTCCCTCGTCTCTGTTACCAAAGACGAGACTGATTTTCTCTTTTTACTTTTATGGAATCTAAGTTCAGACCTCCAGCCCCCCCCTTTAGGGGAAAGACGCTATGAAACTTCTCCCACCTCTCCTTCGTATTTTGGTCACCTAGTTATTGGTAGTCGCAAATTTCGATAAGATTGTCTATTGACAAGAGTCTCCCCAGCCCAGAATACCCCCTCAGTTTTAGTTATCCCTTTCCAGTGAGCCAGAACGTCTATAGTTCAAAGTCTTGTTTTTTCCTCGGAAAAAGTTACACTGCCTCGATGCCTGCCAATTGACTTCGCTTGCTCTTCTCTCTTCCTCCTCCTCCGTGTTTGAGTCCCCTTTAACTAGTAAGCTTCAGCTGTCACCCCCCTTCCCAACCCGGATATCGTGATTCTCTGCTATCCCTCCCTGAGCTAATGGTCTTCGCGTTGATCCGCTTGTTCTTGACTGTGTAATAATAAAAGGTCTATGTCAAATCTGCTCCCCCCCTAACTATGCTACTCCCCCGAACAACCTCTTCTAGTTGTTATCTATGCATTCCTTTTCTGAAGCTCACGTTTTCCCGGTCCCCCCCTTCTACGACGACGTCTGTCTTTTCCAAACCTGTGAAGCCGAGACTCCCTGAATAAGAACACATATATTCTTTACCTCTTCATGTCTCCCGAATAAATTTCATTAACCAAAATTTTAGCGGGCAATCCCCCCATGAAGAAGTTATTGGTGTTTCCCCTTTAGGAGCACTCATACTCCACTTCAAGATCTCGACTTCTTCCCCAGTTTGTCCTCTGCTTTGGTTCTTGTCTCTTACTATTGTCCTTTCGAGGCCGTCGTGAATTTGCACCCTCACACCAATTGTCTAAGCTCTCTTGTCTTTTTCCCGGCACACATCAACCTTGGATCTTTTCTGGTATGACATCCCCGCCCCTCCCCTTATCCTTTCTTGACACCCCCCCGAGTCTATTTCAAGACCTCACATTTACCAACACCCCCCTTTATCCCTCCCCCCCCCCTTTACGACTCCGCTCTCGTCCGCAGCTTTTTTGCAGCCACACTGTTTGTCGATGGGCAAATGACCCCCTGCCCCCTCAGACTTGTTCGATTTTGTGGTATCTATCCCCCCGCAGCTTTCAGAGGGCGGTGATGGCTTCGTTTCTGCATCCTTTGCGCCCACACGCTTTGTCCACTTCACATCTCTTAATTGTGAATTCAGAGATTGTGGTTGAATAGTATGGATCGAGTTTTATCCAATTAATCCTTCGACCCTGATGACCTTTCCGGTATCTTGTCTTACCCGTCGGTCTGTCCTACCCCATCCTTCCTTTTCAAATAATGTTATTGTTTTCTAATCAAGGTCTTCCGAGACTTCCCAAATATTCGATACTCTAGCTTTATCCTGTTCCAACCCCCCTCACCCCACCCCCACCACTCTCCCGGCAACCTTCATTACTCGTTATGACCCGTGCTTCCTTTTCCTTTAAGTTCTCATACTTCTTTGCTGTTGGCGTCTGGGGTTTTTGGATTTGTCTTGATTTTTTTTTGACCCACGACTACGGGAAACTTGTAAATTTTTTTAAATAGAACCCCTAGATCCCCCACACCCCCTCCTTCTCCTAAATAGCAACCTTAGTCTCAACTTTCTCCTTCAATTCTTCACGCTGCCTCCCGCAAGTCTTCCTCTCTTCCTTCTAAGCTTCGCCTTTCAGTTTTTTCCTGAGCTCTTATTCGGGAACCAGGGGTCGGCGTTTGTCAGGTCCGACGTTTCTTCGCTTTTTTGGTTTTTTTGTAGTGTTTGTTCCTTAAGGATGAAAAACGTCCCTACCCGCGTTCCCATTTGTCTCCCTTGGTACATCTCTCCCCCCCCATCCACCTATGCTCTGTGTCGATGACTGGCGTCTACGAACGCCCCTATTTTTCTCGGATTCGTCAGTTCCGTTCGTTCGTATACAACCGAGATCGCCTTTTATGAAGCTATCCCTGCCCATACTTTTCTCTTCACGAATGTTTTGGATTACCGGCCTAGTTCTGGCTATCATGAGGGAGGTTTTGCCTTTGGGTTGAAAGTGATCTTTAGACGAAACCCGATTTCCGATTGGTTTTTTAACCTTCTGTAAGAGCTGGAATTTGGTTGATTGGAGTTGGCGTCTAGTAGGGCATTTTTGCAACTTACGTAAGTCAAGTGTGTGTGTGTTCAAATTTTCTTCGAACAAGAAGTGGCAGGGAGCGGAGTTCCATTTTCCCCCCCTCCCACCTGCAACCGACCCCAAACCCCCCTCAAGAGTCCCCCTTCAACAAACACAACTTCCTCACCCCCATTTTGGGGTAATGGCTCCCCTGCTTTAAACCCGTTTAAGATACCTTCGCTTCCCCCGATCCACCCCCTTCCCTTCACGATGATCCTTTCCCAGGTAACCGGCCCCATCTGCAGGTTTATGATGCTTCTTGCCCGTGTCGTCCTTCCATCTGCCATTCCCCACAGTATTCCCGCGTGAGGCTGATACAGTTTTTCCTGCCCCCAGCCTCAACCTGGATGTTTTTTTTTTTGGTTTTTTTTCTCCTACCCAATCAATAGAAATTTTAATCTCGACGGACAAAATTTCTGGTAATCTTTTTTTGCAATTTTTTTTTCCCCCTCCCCAAACCCTTCAAACCATCTTCTCCTCGGTAAGTAAGTCCCATCCTGTGATAACGGCTTCTTTGATGGAGACCTCCTCTGAGCTGCAGAGCTGAAGGTTTTGGTTGTTGCTTTGGTCTCCCCTTGAGTAACAAATCTGAAGCCCGCCCCCCCAACCCCCCCCCCTTTCGCTCAAAACTTCCCC
>Ga0179591_1259718_pt1 | contig 10316 bp, 16 predicted proteins | sample CZOMad2_1_08_16f_FD_182891 | JGI IMG/M metagenome (GOLD analysis project Ga0179591, IMG submission 182891) | Vadose zone soil fungal communities from Angelo Coast Range Reserve, California, USA - CZOMad2_1_08_16fungal (PacBio error correction) | ecosystem: Environmental > Terrestrial > Soil >... | reverse complement strand
CCCCGAGGGAGGTCCGCCCGGTTTAGTGTTCCTTCTTTTATGAAAGACAAGTGGGGGTTTCGCTGGTTCTTTCCCCCATTTTCATCTTAGGCAAGTCCTGCGAAGGGCTCGTTTAGTCCTCCAGGGCCTTCTCTTGACTCCCTTTGTACCGGCATTCTTGTTTCCCCAGCGGCAGTTTTCTTAGATTCCGGAGGTTTCTCCCGTTTTCTTTTCAGTTTTCAAGTAGCTTTTTTTCCAAGCCGACACTCGACAACCAGAAAATCAAAGCCTACACAATCCTTGCCTCCCTCCAGATTGTCTCCCCTCTGCAAGTTCGTCGTGACAACCGTGTTCCCTCAGTCTTCCCCCTGTCTTCTTATTTTTTTTTTTCTAAACGGAAAGAAAGTTCCAGTTCTGCGACCTCAAGCACGGCTACCAGCTCTTTTTTGCCTTCCTCTCCCCCACCGGTGGAAGGCCCTGCTGGGTCCTTTTTCTGCTTCTGCTCGACCTCTTTCTGACTGTTTTTTTTTTCGTTGACTTTGAGTGCCCCGAAGCTACGCGATTGGTCCCTTTCCGCGAACCTTTAAGTTAGACGCGCTGCGCGTCCACCCGAGACGCCACGATCAACTCGTCGACCGGCGCGGCACCTCCTACTTTCCCCTCCTCCCTTCCCAAGTCCTAGTCGATAAGTGTGGAGTTTTTTCCCCTTGCATGTCTTCGCTCTCGGTCACGCGACCAATTTTTGACACCGACTTCCGTTCGGAACTCCGAATTCCGTGTTCGTGGCGTGACCACTCGGGCCTCCCCCCCCGCTCATCACCCAGATCCTTCAGAAAGGTTCCTCCCAGGCCTCCTGAAAGAGGTTTGGGCCCTTTCCAAGGCACCCCCCCCAACTTCGTGTTTTAAATGGTTCCAGTGCGCAACAAGCCCTTTTCCTCCGTCTCCCCCCCCTCCCCCCTCGTATTATTTGCCGAGTTTTTTTGGTTCTCGCTTAGAAGAGCTGCCCCTTTTTATAAGGGGTTTTTTACTTTTCCCTCTTGGAGGTAGATGACCGTCTTTGCCGAAAAATCCAATATTCCCTCCACGGCTTGGACAGGCTCTCTTTCCCCGTTCTTTTCTTCTTTCGTCGTGCCTCATCAGTTGTCTGTCAAGGTTCGTTTTCTCACACGATTTTTGACCCTCTTTACAGGATTTGAATACGACGGTTCAAAGCATTTTTAAAAAACGAGGAGAGTAGAATATTTGCGTGTTCTTTTCTTTTTATTTTTTTTTCCACATCTCTTTTTTTGCGTAGGACTAATTTTTCAAGAGCTTTCTTCAAGTCATCTAACTTTTCTTTCCATAGCCCATCCTTTAGATTCTTTCCTTGCTTCCAAGAAATTGCTGCTCTTCCGGTTTTCCCGCCTCCTCCTTCTTTCAGAGCCAGTGTAGCTTTTTTAATAGCGCAGGGTAGGTCCTTGCGGCGAGGTCGATCTCACAAGAAATTTTCTCTTTTTCTCCCTCTCCTCTCTTCTCACTCGATCTACCTCTCATGCCACCCCTATCTTTCCCGATTCCTGCGTTTGCCTGGGAGAAACGGGCTGATTGTCATCTGGGAGACGCGTTTATCGGTGACATTGATTGTCCCCGAACTTTCCTTTTCTTTCTTTCCTCCCCAACTGTCCCTTCCCGTTAGTCTAGGATCCCGTATGCAGACCCTCCGGTGTTCCTAGTCGACTGACTCCTCAATAAGCGGCGCGAGAAGGTGCTGCGACATGTTGGCATCCTTCCACATGTCTATCTTCCTCCTAGTCGATACCTCCCTCATCTAGGGTCCTCCTTCCCCGGAAATCGCGGTTTCCCAACCGCTTTGTCCCCCCTCTGTCCCCCCCCGACACTTCCTCCGCTGTTCCACCTAGACGTGTCTTTCTTTAGGAATTCTGAAGATTTTCCTCTTCTCACCCCTTTCCAGCCTCTTCTACTTTTCCTGCGATCTGTCGGTGAAGCAATTTCCAATGCGTATCCTCGGTGTCGGCTCTCCGGCGGCTGTAGCATTCCACCCTCCAAGGGCGGATCGGGCCTCCTTCTCTTCCGGTTTGTCCTCCTCCCCAGCCTTTCCCTCCCCTTACCCCGTTTGGCCCCCCTTTTTGACCCCCAAAGACTCCCCCAGATCCCTTGTGCGCACTCATCCCGCGCCGGGAAACACGGAAGGAGTTTCTCGACATTGAGAACGACCCCCCCGCCCGAGACTGGCTTAATATCTTTATGAGTTTCTTCATTCTTTCAACTCGTCAAGCTGAGTCTTTCTTTTTTCCCGCCTCCTCCTTGTTTCAATTTCTGATAGGCGCGGAATCCGCTTGACTCTTGGCTCTAGGTACTGTAGGTTTCCCCTTTTATCCCATTTTCATTCTTTCTCCCGCTTTTTTTCCCTCCTCTGCTTTCAACTTTCTCCTCCCTATTAGGTCCTCTCCCCGCCCCTCCGCCGTCCCCCAAAAGCTGCCGCCCTTACAAATGCCCCCGAGACGCCCATTTTTTCTCTCTATTCCTCTAGCTTCTCCCGTCCTCCCTGATTGACGCCCCAAATAGTAACCCCAAATACCCATGTCTACTCCCTCTTCCCGGATGCCCCCCCACCAAACTCATTTGAGTTTGTTTGAGAGGATCTGTTTTCTGGCATCCTTCCCTTTCGTACTCCCTGTCTTCTTTTTTTTCCCCCTCTGGTCGACTTTGAGCGTAATCATAGGACCAGCTCTTCTCCCTTCTTCGACTACAAACTTTTTTTTTTGCGGAGAAAGTTTTTTGCGGGCGGAAGAAGGTGGCGGAGGCAGGCTGCTCCCCTCAATCTTCTTTCTCCCCATTAAGAGCCCAAGTTCCCCTCTTGCCTCTTTCTGACTCCAACGTTTTTCCCCCCCAGAGTCAGCCATCAAACCCCCATTCTAGGCAAAAATGGTAAGGCTCTCGTGCGGCCTCTCCTCCAGCCCCCTCCCCTGAATGGCCAGTTATGGCCCCCCAATCAAGAAGCCCCTTAGAAACTTGTGCGTTCCCCGGTTGATCTTTTCTGGCTTCCCTCCTTAACTCCCTTCTGTGTTGTTCTTTCCGCGCGTCCTGCCGTTTGTTTTTTTCTCCTAATGCTTGCGCACCGCCGGACGTTTAGTTAAATGTTTTTGTCGCGGTAGAATTCTTTCTGATTACCCCCCCCCTTATACTTATGCCCGGGCAGCGCTGTGGCTTTACACCTAAAATTAATGTCCCCCATAGGAAGCCGGGACTCAGGCACACTGGTTAAGAATTGCTTCCTCACAGTCCCCCGCAGCGTATCCTCCAGTCTCTGCGTCGTTTTTGATTCCCCCCCAAACTGATCGTCTTTGCCCCCCCCACCCTTTTTCTCTGAATTTCTGAAGCTGGGTTTTCCTTCTCTGGCTGCCCCTTTTGGGTTTTTTCAAACGGTGTACCCCATCAGCTCTTTTTCTCGGTCGCCCGCGTCCCAGAAAAGCTTTTGTTAAGACCTAGAAATCTCCGTTCCCCGTTCTGATGGACTGCCCCACGCGGCAATACCACCTTTTTCGCTTCGCTTCCTTTGTACCCAGATTTTAGTTTGGGCTGTCTCCCCCGAGCCCCCCGTACGATACGTCGACCATACATTTACATCTCCCTGGTGCTTCCCTTCTTTTAGACGAATCGGCATCTCCACTTTCCGAGCGCCTTGATTCTTTCTCTGCAAAATTTTTGACCACGAAAGGTTCCAAAAAACTCTCCTCGTGGGCCCCCATCTCTTGTTTGCAGCTGTCTAATATTTGTTTTTTCTTTTTTGATGGCTCAGTTAGCCCTCCCCCCGTCCCATGTATATGTGAGGACGCGAAGAAGATACACACCTTTCTGATAGCTACTCCCCCGACCGTATCGTTCGGCCATGCCTACGCTTTTTTCTTCAGCAGGCTCATACCCTTCCGACACTCTTCTTCGTTCCCTCCGGGAATGATTTCTAAAGAGCTTCCGACTTAGGGTCTCAATTCCCAATTGGTGACTTGAACCCAATCCCCACCTCACGTGCCCCCCCCCCCAAATGTTTCCCACAAGTTTGCTTGTGCGTAGAAGGAGCGCACCCACAGCCTCCCTTCTTCATTCGGTCCAACTCGGGTCTAACCATGATGAGCTACAAGAACACATGACTTGGTTACTGCAACTCTCAAGCACTTCTTACCCTCAGCTCCAAACGTTTTTTCCCCTGATTGGCTTTTTTTCTGTCCTTTCACGAGCAGTCTACATCTTGAAGCCGTGGGCTCCCCCCAAAACCCCGGCTAACTTACTCTTCAAGCGATCCCCAACCCTGTTCACGAGATACTCGGGCTCCCTGGTAGCGATACGAGCTTTTTTTCCATTGTACCCTTTTACCCACCACGTAGTTTTTCGTAGAGGCCCCCTATTTAACAGCTGCCGGTTTCAATTTAAATTTATCGATATTCTTTCAGTAAACAGTTCTCCTGAGCTGTATTCTATGGTTTTCTTTTCACCGTTTACCCTCCCCCCTGCCCCAAGGTTCGTTGTAGAGTTTAGACGATTTCTTCACCCCACGTTTATCAACGGGCCTTGTTTTTCTTACACTTGAAAGGTCGCGCCCTGAGCCAACCCCCCCTGATGAGAGAGTTCTTCCCCCCCGTCCGAATGGCTTTTTTTAAGGTTTCCTTCCGCGCTTGCATGTCGAGATTTTTCTCTTCGTTCCATTTGAAGAGAATCCCCCCTATGATTTCTCTTAATCCCCCCCATCTCGTATCCTTCGTCCTCACCTTCTCCGTAGTTCATCCCTCGGTCTTCTCCCTTCTCCTTTTTTGTTCACGCCCTCCGATTGGTCCTTGAGCCATTCGGAGCTTGTCGCTTCCCTCCTTCTTTTCGCCTTTACCACACGCGAGCGCGTAAACTTCTCTCTGCTTAGTTCTTCCAGCCTCTGCAGTGTCTTCTTCGGCACCCTTTGTTTCCCTTACGATTTAGAGCGCAACTGGACTTTCTGCAAGTTCTCTTTGTTTTCTCGGATTTCTTTTAGCGGTAGTTCTCCCGAGCGGTTCTTTGACACTGAACTCCGATCCCCCTTTCCCCGTCCTCCCTCTTTGTCTTACTAGTGCCTGGACCACAGGCCGAGTACAAAATGGCGAGACCTCTCCGACAACGATGCCTTCGGAGACCTTAATTGACTCTCTCCTATTGAGTTGTTACTTCCCTTGGTCACACCCTTTCCAGCGTTCTACCCACAACCCCCACGCAACCGCCCTTCCAAGCCCTTCTTTCCCCCGCCGAGGATCTTCCATATATATTCCCCCTCCTGTTTTTTTTGTTCTCTTGAGATCTCCAGGAGCAGCCCTCCGTTGGTGGCCTTTTGGGTTTGCGCCCCATCTCCTTGGTTTCCGCCTGGCGTCATGAACCATCCGAGACTTTTTTACGCTCCCCGGGCTCCCTCGGGAAGATGTCGGCTGCGCCATGTTGCTTTCCTCCTTTCTCCCAAGGAGTAGATAAGCTTATTCCCGTGAATAGAGTCCGTATTGGGCATTCAGTTCCTGGTGTCAGCTACCGATAGAAGGTGGCTACCGTCCTGCCCTCGTTTACCCTCCCGACCCTACAAGTAAACCCATGCAGCCAAATTACAGCAGATTATCTATAATAGATATCTCCCCCGTTGCCCGACTACTGTCCCTTTTATGATCGAAGAAATCTCGCTGATAAGTTTCGCTCTCTGCCCTTTTCACCTTCTTCTTTCAATCTCCAAATTTCTAATGGACGCACTTCAATCTTCGTTACAATTCCGTGATCCTTTCTCCCTCGGTTTCTACTTTTTTCGACTCAGGTCCCAGACTAAGATACGCGGGTGGTCTTCCTCGCCCCCTTCTCGTTTTTTTCCTGCGCTTTTGTTCCCCTAAGAGACAAGATCAAACCTGCTAGAGACAGTTCGTAAACACAAAGCCCTCGGCTGGGGTTATCTCGATCGATCTTTTGGTCTTTTCTTCATGCGTCTCCCCCCGACCGTCTCTCAGTGTTCCCCCTTTTGGATCTTCACTCTTCAAGAGCCCCGTGTCGTGATTCCCCGATTTCCACATCACTACATACAATCCTTCCGCACAACTTTTTTCCTTCCTCCAGACTGGTTAAGGGCCTCTGTGAAGACGTTTGGTTCCGGTGCTACGCCCCAACCGCCCCATTCGTGTCCATGGTGCATCTCAACAAGCTCGCGGCGTTCCTCGCTCGCCCCGTCCTTCCTGGACCCGCCGGGGGGTTCCTCTTAATCCTCTTACGTTTAGCCTTTTTTTAGCACTAGTGTTCCGTCGAGTTTTTGAATGCCGAACACTCCCAGACTGCCCGCACCGTCTTTGTACCTGCTTTCGGCTACGGCGAGGGAGCGTTTCAACAGCCGAAGTCAGTGTGTCTTTGAAAGTCTTTGTGGAATTGCAAAGGTACTTACCCCCCCGAAGGCGTTTGCTGTGCTCGCCTGCTCCCCGGGGCGCCCCCTTTCCTCCCCCCTTAGAGTATTGGGCGGGCGTTCTTCTTGGTGTTCCCCCCTCTCTCCCTTTGTGTTATCGGTGCCGCGTTTTGTTCAAGTATCTCACTACGTTTCTTCATGCCCCGGCTTTGCCTTCTGCATCCCTAGGCTCTCGTGTGACGCTGAGGTGACCTCAGTCGTCATCGCTTCGTACTGATGCATCCTAGCAGCAAGGTGGTCGCCTTTTAGCGAGGTATATCGCCCCTAGACCTTTCTTTTTTCGGACTTAACCCATCCGATGCCCTGGGTGTGTAGCCGCGATAAGGGATTTTCCCCGAGCTTCCCCCAGGAATTTTCCTCTTTTCTTTGTCAGAAGTACTCCCCCCGTAAGGACGGACTCGTGATACGATACGCGTTCCGGTGCTGATGTACTTCCCTTTTGAAGTTCTCGTTGCATGCTCGTAGACGGTCTGTTCCTTTATTTCTCTTATATTCGTTGAGACCCGTTCAATAGTAGAATTCCAGGACAGCTCCCCCACCCTTCCCCCTCCGACCTTTTGCGGTTTGCGCTTGTTGGCATTCATCTCCCTCATTGCGCTTCTTATCCACATCTCTCTTTGGTTCTCGCCTCGAGAAATCGCGGTCTCGGGTTCCCCCCTCCTTTTCAACTCCTTTCTCCCCCATGCCGAGCTGTCCTTCCCCCCACCCCTCTCCATCCGTGATCGTAGTCCCTCGTTCAACATCTCGGTTGGGAATAGGCGCCACATTAAGCGACGTCTGCCCTCAGGTTTTTGACTTTGTATCAGTGTCCTCTCGTTGTCTTCCTCTTCCTTCCCATAGAAGGTGCCTCCCGTCCTTTTTTTGCGCATTATCGCTCCGTTGTTTCCTATCCCTAGCGTTCCTCTTCCTCCCAACCTTTTCCCCCCACACCTTGACCAAAATCCCACGTCCTATGTTCCTCCCCAGATCGTTTTCCTCCCCGTGACAAGAATGGGTCGCTCGCTTTTATTTTCCCCTCCAAAGATGATCCAGCGTTATAGGCCTACTTTATTTTCCAACCGTTTTCCCCCCTCCCAAATTCGTTCGTTGATCATACATAATTGGAACCTTTTCTCATGCTTCGGCGCTGGCTCCCGATCTCCTGGCTTTCTTCCCGAGAATGTGATTTTATGAAATATTTTTCACAGATCTCTTTTTTCTCTCCGATTCCTTCTCCGAGAATCGTTTTCTTTACCCCTCCCAGTATTTACGCTAAGCCGAAGATGCCCCCTTTTGCCCGTCCCCCTCAACAGTTCTCCTCCTCTAGACTTATTTTACTTACTATCCTTTTTTCGGAGCTCTTTCTCAGCTCGATCAATCCATCGTCTACAACTTCTTGACAAAGCCGCCATTCTCCCCGATTTCCTGATGTCCCAATTCAAAAACCCATCCCCTTACTTCTTGTTTTGATCGACTGTGTTGTGACTTGTCCTAAGCAATCGGGCTCCTGACGTTGGAAAGATTTGTCGACGATTCGGACTTGAGCGTCCGAGCGGCGTCAGCTCTCGAAAGTCTTCCGACCCCCCTTTTTTTTCCTGCGGCGTTTCTTTGTTGCTTAGGGCTGCTCGAAGCGGCGGTTCGTCAACCGACCGATTTTTCTATAGCCCCTTGCGGCCATATTCTCGCACAGAATCCATTTTTTATAAAGCGGTCATCGCCATCCACAGTCTCCTCCTCCATAGCAAGTCGTGGTTCCTCTCCTTGAAGCCATCACAAACTCACGGGGACCCCAATCACTTCAGCAGCTTGAAGACTTGGTTTGCTCCGGTTGCCCTCCTTTAGGCACCCCCTGCTATCGCATCTGGCTTTTTTTTAGTTTCTCGCGCTTCACTCAGCGTTGTCCCCCAGAAGTAGTTCTTGTCCATACGGACTTTGTGAGTCTTTTGTCAAAGGTTTGTTCCGCCTTTCTCTTCGATTATAAACCCCCAGGATCCCCTCTTCCCGCTGCGTTCTTTCTGTTTCAATTTAATGCACTCTTTCCGCAGGGCGCGCACGATGTAGTTCATTCATTTCTTCCGGGAACCGACTGACCTTCGCAGTAGATTACGTTGAGCCCCCCCTGCTGGCCAAACCTGCTCTCTGTTGCCCCCTTTTCTAATCTTGACGTGGTTTTAGGAGCAGCGTAGTGTCTTGTCTCAATTCTTTTTTCCCCTCCCTTGTTCACGACCTCCTCTGAGCTTCCGCCAAGAATAGAGTTTGACTACCTAGTACTATCTCCTACATCCTAGGTCGATGATAGAGGACACCCCCTCTCTCCCTTTAAGGTTGACGTTATGGTAGTGTTGACCCTCTAACAGGGTCTCCGATCCTCTTTCCTATCCCTACTTACACTTTACAGGAGTCCTTGCCGTCGAGAACTTCACCGTAGTAATCCCTCCCCACCTCTCTCTTTTTCGCTCAGGCACTCGTCCTGTTTTCTCTTTCGACCCCCCCTCCATGGCAAACCCATACACATATCTGTCCATCTCTGGTCATTCCCCTCTCTTCCTCATGTTTTTGCTCCATTCGGTTCTCCGCCCGTACCCGTCCCTTTTTTCCTCAGTAAAGCCCCTTCCCCAACTTATCTAGATCTCGACTCACTGCTCTCCTCTAGGCTTCTCCGCCAGCGCAGGAGTCTCATAGTGTCTGCAGCAATGTCTAATAGCCTCCGATCTCTTCCCACGTAGCTCTTCTAAATTGCCACCCCCCAAATTAGGGATCCGCTCCCACCTCTCGCACGCGCCGCCCGCTTTGCACCCTACGCACCGCAACTGCCCCCCTATGCTACGCTCGTTGTTGATGTGACATTCCTGGGCGCAGGCGATCACTCCACTTCTCCTTCGTACTTGGGCTCCCCTTTGAGCCAGACCACCTGACCTTCTTTTTTTTCCCCCTCTCACCTCCACACTAGCCTGCCCCCCAAGACGTTTTTTCCGTCTCCTTTTGCTTTTCCCCCTGACTCAAGACCGCAGTTATTGGAAACAGGTTCTCAAAACCCGGCTAAAGTAGCTCTTCAGCCCCCCCCCCCTTCTCGGTCCTCGAACGCGGTTCTCGGTTTTTTTTCCCCGAAACGAAATTCTTTGTCTTTTTTTTTCTTATACCTCCCCAACTTTACCCGATGGTTGTCCATTCACTTTAAATGAGTCCATAAAGTCCGATTCAGCTTGTTCGCTTTTTTTATTTTCCCATAGTTCAGCCAACGGTGCGTTTGATAGAAGATGAGATCCCCCCCGGTGAGCACGGGTCTCGTTTTTCTATATGTCCCTTGCTTAGAAGAACACCCGGATGTAGCGAGGAGTCTACAATGTCCGAAGGGTTGGTCAGTAGTTTTTCGGCTCCTCTTCCTAGCTAGTTGTTTTGTTGTACTTGGTCTCTCATGATCACGCTGTCGGGAGCGGACTCCCTCGGATTATTTTGCACCCCCCTAGTAAGTAGATATGCAGACACGATTTCTCTCCTTCTCCTCCGGCTGCCGTGCTTGCCCAGGAGCGTTTCTCGCTTCCCGAGCGGTCTACTTTTTCCTTCCAAGTGACGCAAAATAGTCATTGCATTTTCTTTCCTCAGCGTGGCCATTCTCCACCCCTTGTTAAACTACTCCTATGCGCCGCGCAGTCTTTAATTTCTCCAGGAGTTTTTTTGGTTTTATTAGATTTCAGGCGGTACCCAGTCTTTGAGCGTTGATGAACCCACTCCCTCCCTCTTCTTCTGAAGAAGACTGCTTCCCTCGTGGGCCCTCCCCTATGACCCGCGTTAACTCGAGCCCGACTACCCCCGCTGCCCTCGGCTCCCTGAGCTTCGTTTTTTCCCAACGCTTTCTAGTGGGAACAGGTGTAGGACACCGCCCCCTTTCCCCTCCCCCAACTTTTTTTTACTAGAG